>OLFT01000487.1_pt1 | contig 51103 bp, 40 predicted proteins | sample 1604921 | NCBI WGS metagenome assembly OLFT01 (sample SAMEA3888897, study PRJEB22519) | human gut metagenome | biome: human gut; feature: human-associated habitat; material: faeces | place: Denmark | collected 2013 | reverse complement strand
CAAGATGGAGCGCACGTGGACGCCCGCCGACCTGAGCACGTTCCCGGACGGCGCGCAGGTGAGCGGCTGGGCGAAGGAGGCCATGCAGGACGCGGTCGCGCTCGGCCTCATCAACGGCACCAAGGCGCCTGACGGCAAGGTCTACCTCGACCCGCAGGGCAGCGCCGCCCGCCAGCAGGTCGCAACGATCCTGATGAACTTCTGCCAGAATGTGAAGAAGTAATCACCGTTGCGCAAGACGGAATAACCGCAGCAAAAAGCACCCCCTCGGGCAGAGCCCGAGGGGGTGCTTGACATTGCCGGAAGCTCCTCCGGGGGGTTCCGGCATAAGACTTGCAGCTTGCTGCGTGCGGCGCGTCAGCCCTCGCCGGGCAGAAGCCTGCCGTGCCGCCGCAGCACCAGAAACGCGATCACGCAGATGATGACCGACAGCAGAGAGCCTGCCGCCGTTGCCAGCCCCATGGGCAGCAGCGTCGCGGGGAAGTACCTGCTCGTCAGGTATGCGCCCGGTACGCGCACGAGCACCACCGCCGTGATGTTGTGCACGAACGACAGCTCCGAGCGGCCGATGGCGCAGAAATATCCGCTGAAGCAAAAGTGCACGCCGGCAAAGCAGCAGTCGAGGATATACCCGCGCAGATACGGCCCGCCCGCTGCGACGACGGCCGCGTCATGCGTGAAGAGCGCGACGACCGGTTCGGCGACGAACTGGATGACGACCGAGATGAGCACGCCGAAGCCGAACGCGACGGCGATGGCATACCACAGCGTCTGCAGCGCGCGGCGGGGCTTGCCCGCGCCGATGCATTGCGCGCCGAGCGCCGACACCGTCGAGAGCATGGACGACGGCACGAGGAACAGAAAGCTGATGATCTTCTCCACGATGCCGACGGCGGCCGCGTCCGTGAGGCCGCGGCGGTTGGCGATGACAGTGATGAACAAAAACGCGATCTGGATCAGTCCGTCCTGCAGCGCGATCGGCACGCCGATGCGCAGAATGCGCCCCATGATCGCCCGCTGCGGGCGAAAATCGTCCCGCGTGAGGGCAATGCCGCCGCGCGCGCTGCGCATGACCGCGAGCGACACCGCCACGCTGACCGCCTGCGCCAGCGTTGTGCCGAGTGCCGCGCCCGCCGGGCCCATGTGCAGCGCGCCGATGAACAGGTAATCGAGCGCGATGTTCACCGCGCACGCGACGGCGATGAAGTACATCGGGCGTTTGGAATCACCGAGGCCGCGAAAGACGGACGCGATGATGTTGTACGCCGTGATCAGCGGCACGCCGAGAAAACAGATGCGCAGATACGCGACCGTGCCGGACACGGCCTCGGCCGGGGTGGACATGACCGCCGCGATCGGCCGCGCCAGCGCGAGCAGCAGCCCCGTGACCGCAACGCTCAGCACCAGAAACAGCGACATCGTGTTGCCGGTATAGCGCGCGGCGCTCTTCTGGTCGCGCGCGCCGACGGCCTGCCCAATCGTGACCGTCGCACCCATGGCGAGGCCGACGATCATGAGCGTGAGCATGTGCATGACCTGACTGCCGACGGATACCGCCGTCGTGCCGGACGCGTCGGCGTATTGGCCGATGATGAACAGGTCGGCCATGCCGTAGAGCGTCTGCAAAAAGTACGAAAACAGGTATGGCAGCGAAAAGCGCACGATGTTGCCGAAGACGCTGCCGGTCGTGAGATTCTTCTCCATGGTGTTTGCCCTCCCGACGAAACGTCAGAACGTCAGGCGCATCTGATACCACACGACGCCGCCGTGGGTGGAGGCCGACACGCCCTCACTCACGAAGCCGAACTTCGCATAGTAGTGCACGAGCCGATCCTTGCACGTGAGCACAAGGCCGCGCCGCCCCTGCGCGCGGGCGTCGGCAATGGCGCGCTCGAGCAGCTGTCCCGCATAGCCGTGCCGCCGGTAGTCGGGCAGTGTGTTCACGCCGAAGATCATCTGCCACGCGCCGTGCGCGTCGTGCAGGGATGCATCGGCATAGAGATCGTCCGTGAGGTCGGCGCGGTCGGTGACCATGCCGTCGACGAACGCGATGAGCGCGCCGCCGTCAAACATCAGCCAGAAGTGGCCGCCGTAGTGCGCCAGCCGGTCTGCGAACTCCGCGCGCGTCGCGGCCTCCGCCGCGGGAAAGCACGCCGCCTCCACCGCCGCCACGGCGTCGAGATCGGCGAGGGTCGCCGTGCGAATGATCCGGTCCATATTCATGCCTCCGTTTCGTCCAGCAGCAGCGCGGTCAGCTCCGCCACCGTGCGGCAGTAGTGCGGGCTGATGCGCTGCATCGTTTCAATGATGTGCGGCACGGTGTGCGTCCACCCGGCCGCAATGAAGTCCACGCCCGCGCGGTCGGCCATGTCCTTGCCGGGCTTGAGGTCGTCGATGACCACGAGCTGCTCCGGCCGCAGGCCGAGCACGTGCTCGATCTGATAGATCGGCCACGGTGCGGGCTTGCGCCGCTCCGGGTCGTCGTCCCAGCCGTAGATGAGCTCCGGCGTGGGCAGATCGTGCGCGCGGTAGTCGCGCAGGATCGTCTCCGGCACGGAGTGACTCACGACGCAGATGTGCCCGCCCGCGGCATGATACCGCTGCAGCAGCTCGCGCATACCGGGGAAGGTGTCCGGCACGTGCGTGCGCGCGTTCTCCAGCCACGTGCGGTACTGAAAGTCCATCTCGCTGTCGGAAAAATGCAGAATGTCGCTGCACAGCGCGCCGAAGCCGGGCTCGAACGAGTAGGAAAAAAAGTCGTCGAGCGTCATGTGCACGTCCGGCCGCAGCGTTCTGAGCGTCTGCACGAAGGCAGGGTAATTGACGGACGCGGTGCTGTTGACGACCGTGTCGTCATGGTCGAGCACCAGACATTGGTAGCGCATGGGCGACGCCTCCTTCGGGTTGAAATATGGATGCATTTTATCACACGGCGCGCGAAAATGCACGTGCGTGCGCGCGTTCTCCAGCCACGTGCGGTACTGAAAGTCCATCTCGCTGTCGGAAAAATGCAGAATGTCGCTGCACAGCGCGCCGAAGCCGGGCTCGAACGAGTAGGAAAAAAAGTCGTCGAGCGTCATGTGCACGTCCGGCCGCAGCGTTCTGAGCGTCTGCACGAAGGCAGGGTAATTGACGGACGCGGTGCTGTTGACGACCGTGTCGTCATGGTCGAGCACCAGACATTGGTAGCGCATGGGCGACGCCTCCTTCGGGTTGAAATATGGATGCATTTTATCACACGGCGCGCGAAAATGCACGCGCGTGCACGAAAATGCCCGGACGAAGTTTCCCTCCGTCCGGGCCGATGCCTTGTACAGTTTGCTCAGAAGCTGCCGGCGGCCGTGCTTGCGCCCGCGCCCCAGAGCAGCACGCGCAGCACGCCGATGAGCGCGAGGTGCGCGGGATAATAGACGTAAAAGAGCTTGCCCATAGAGCGCCATTTGCCGCGTGTGCCGTCATAGCAGCGCAGCAGCGGGATGGAGAGCGCTGTGCCGAGCTGCACGAGCGCGTACACCTTATCAATGAAGAAAAAGTACACGAGCGCATACACGGCTGACCACACCATGAGCCAGCACATCTGGCGGCGGAAGTCCCCGCGTGCCTGCCCCATGAACAGGATCGCCATCGCGGCCACGCAGCTCCAGTCCGACGGGAAGGTGATGGCGCAGATCACAAACGTCAGCACGATCTTGACCCAGTTTTTAATCCGCTCGTCGTCGTGGATGACGAGCAGCATGAGTCCCCACGCGAGCGACCAGACGACGCCCGTCTGGTTGAACGGCCCGGTGGACAGCGGCAAAAACGGGATGCCGAAGCAGAAATCATACGCAAAGTGCGAGATGAACGCGAGCGCGAACAGGCGCACGGCGTACTTTTTCACATCGTGCGTGTAGTGATAGCCCTCGACGACGAAAAACCACATGATCGGCGCCGTCACGCGGCCGAACAGGTGCAGCAAAAGCACCCACCACGCGGTGCTGTATCCCGGCCAGAGCGTCCACGTGAGGTGGTCGAGCGTCATGGCGAGGATGGCGATGCCCTTGAGCGCATTGCCGCTCAGGGCCGGTCTGCGGGTCTGGAGCATAGGGTCACCTCCGGAAGAATCGGGTCATGCCTCCCGCACTGGGAAACACACCTCGGTCACGAATTCGTCGGGGTTTTGTGTCTCATGCGGGCTGACGTGGTAGATGTTGAACATCGGCCCGGCGCTCTCGTAGCCGTTGGCCGTGACCCACGCCGCGACGGCCGCGATCACGTCGCTGATCTGCGCGTAGCTGCCGCGAAACACGCAGCCGGCATACGTGACGGGCGGCAGCGTCCGGAACCGGACGTGCTCCGTGTCGGGGTAGCGGCCGCGGACGGTCTTGCTCGCCTCGATGAGCACGTCGCGCTCTTTATATTCCTCGTCGAGGAACGTTACGCTGCAATAGCACGGGTCATCGGGTACGAGGGGCATGTGGTCGGTCTCGCAGCACAGCACGTCCCACACCATGCCCTCGGCCTCGTAGCAGGGGATGGTCATGCGCACGCACGCGGCATAGCGCGCGGGCAGAGTCTTGATGGTCACATTGTAGTTCATGTCTGCTTCCTTTCTCAGCCGCTCACGGGCTGTGTCCAGAAGCCGCAGTTTCTGCGCCGTGTCGGCGGCAAGTGCCTCCAGCCGGGTGCGCTGCGCGGCCAGGCGCGCATCGAGCGCCGCGCGGTCGTCATACAGGCGCAGCAGCTCGCGCGTGTCGCTCAGGCCGAAGCCGAGCGCGCGCAGCGCGGCGATGCGTCCGGCGGTGATGAGCTGCCGCTCGCTGTAGTAGCGGTAGCCGGTCATGGGATCGACTTCCGACGGGGCGAGCAGCCCCACCTCATCATAGTGGCGCAGCATACGAACGCTGACTCTGGACAGTTTTGAAAATTCACCGATCTTCAGCATGGCGGTACCTCCGTGCCGGTCGTCATTTTTTGAGCTCACGCACAGCATAAGCCCTCTCACCGTGTCAGAGTCAAGGGGTCATTTTCTCTTTTTCAGCATAGCAAATCCGCGCCGCCGCGTCAATGCCCGCGGCGCAGAATGAAACCGCCCGCGGCAGCTTTGGCTGCCGCGGGCGGAAATATCCGGCTGCGTGCATCAGGTTTCGTCGGTCTCGGCCGTTTCGCCGAGGCCCGCGTTGTCCTCCCCGAGGATGCCGAGCTTGCCGATGGCGTGGCGGCAGAGCGCGGCATACGTCTGCTCGCTGATGTCGTGCTCCATCTTGCAGGCATCCTCCTCAGCGGTCTCGGCGTCCACGCCGAGCTCCATGAGAAACTTGGTCAGCGTGTGGTGCCGGTCGAGCATACGCGAGGCGATGTCCATCCCGCTCGGCGTGAGCGTGATGAGCCCGTCGCGATCCATGGTGATGTAGCCGTTTTCGCGCAGGCGCTTGGTCGTATAGGTCACGCTCGGCTTCGTGACGCCGAGGTGCTCTGCGATGTCGATCGAGCGAATGTATCCGTGCCTCTGCTGCATCATCAGCATTGCCTCCAGATAGTCCTCCGCGGCTCTGAGTATCTGCATAGCGGTTTTCACCAACCTTTTTGTGAAATCCCTTTTAGGTTAGCACACTTTAACCAAAATTGCAAGAGACGCGGCTTTTTTATATTTTTCTCTTGACATACGATGTTAGATGCGTTAAACTTTGGCATGGTTAAGGAAATTTAACTTCTGTTAAACGAATGTAACCGATCTTTTTTCATCTAAGGTTAGCACGCTCTAACCGTTTACCAGTGGAGGGATATCTATGATGCCGCTGAATCTCGCCAACATCGGCGAGGAGACACTGATTCTGAAAGTCGGCGGGAACCCGGAGATCAGAAAGCATTTGGCCGATCTGGGGTTTGTCCCCGGCGGGACGGCTACGGTCGTATCGGCGATCGGCGGGAATCTGATCGTGAAGGTCAAGGAATCCCGCGTTGCCATCAGCGATGAGATGGCACGCAAGATCATGATTTAAGGGAGGAAGTACGATGAAAACGCTGCGAGACGCCAAGATCGGCGAAACGGTCAAGGTCGTGAAGCTGCACGGTGAGGGCGCGATCAAGCGCCGCATCATGGACATGGGCATCACGAAGGGCACGGATGTGTACGTGCGCAAGGTCGCACCGCTCGGCGATCCAGTCGAGGTCACGGTGCGCGGGTACGAACTGAGTCTGCGCAAGGCCGACGCCGAGATGATCGAAGTTCAGGCGTAAACATCTGCAAGCAAAAAATATTTATTACATAAGGTAGGATCCCCCGAAGCAGAGGAGAATATCACAAAGGAGCATCCGAATGGAAAAGCAAATCAAGATTGCCCTAGCCGGTAACCCGAACTGCGGCAAGACGACGCTGTTCAATGCGCTGACCTGCTCCAATCAGTTTGTTGGCAACTGGCCGGGCGTCACGGTCGAGAAAAAGGAAGGCCGGCTGAAAAAGCATGACGACGTCGTCATCATGGACCTTCCCGGCATTTACTCGCTCAGTCCCTACACGCTGGAGGAGGTCGTCGCCCGCAACTACCTGATCGACGAGCGGCCGGACGCCATCCTCAACATCGTCGACGGCACGAACCTTGAGCGCAACCTGTACCTGACCACGCAGCTGACCGAGCTGGGCATCCCGGTGGTCATGGCCGTGAACATGATGGACATCGTGCGCAAGAGCGGCGACCAGATCAATATCAACCAGCTCTCGCAGCAGCTCGGCTGCAAGGTCGTGGAGATCTCGGCCCTGAAGGGTGACGGTGTCATGGCCGCGGCAGAGGCCGCCATCGAGGCCGCCAGATCCACCAAGACCGTGCCGATGCACACGTTCTCCGGTCCGGTCGAGCACGCGATCGCCCACATTGAGGAGGCGGCCGTGCACAAGCTGCCGGAAGAGCAGCAGCGCTGGTACGCCATCAAGATCTTTGAGCGCGACGACAAGGTGCTCGCAAAGCTCCACATCCCCGAGGATGTGCACGCGCACATCGAAGCGGACATCAAGGCCGCCGAGGAGGAGCTCGACGACGACGCTGAGTCCATCATCACCAACGAGCGCTATGTCTACATCGCGGAGGTCATCCGCGCCTGCTACCGCAAGAAATCCAAGGCCACGCAGTCCACGTCCGATAAGATCGACCGCATCGTCACCAACCGCTGGCTGGGCCTGCCGATCTTCGCCGTGGTCATGTTCCTCGTCTACTGGGTCGCCATGGTCGCCGTCGGCGCGCCCGCGACCGACTGGGCCAACGACGGCGTGTTCGGCGACGGCTGGCACCTGCTGGGCATCGGCTCGGGCGCCTATAGTGACGCCAACGACGAATACACCGCCGCGACCGAAGCGGTCGACGCGTTCCTGGGCCTCGACACCGAAGCCGAAGACTTCGACGCCGACGCCGCGCTCGCGGACATGAAGGACTTCGTGCCGAGCTCCGACACCGCGACCGTCACGGTCGAGGACGAGGAGACCCTGGCCGAGAACGAACTGACCGCTTACTACGACACGATCCCCGATGACGCCGACGAGGACAGCACCGTTGGCATGACGTATGTCGACGCGGTCGCTTACCTCGAAGAAAACGGCTTTGACGCGCCCGATCCGGCCGATTACGGTGTCTGGGTCCCGGGCATCCCGGTCCTGATCGGCAACGGTCTGGAAAAGGCGGGCTGCGCCGACTGGCTCAGCGGTCTGATCCTCGATGGCATTGTCGCCGGTGTCGGCGCGGTGCTCGGCTTCGTGCCGCAGATGCTTGTCCTGTTCTTGATGCTGGCCTTCCTTGAGGCCTGCGGCTACATGTCCCGTATCGCCTTCGTGCTCGACCGTATCTTCCGCAAGTTCGGTCTGAGCGGCAAGTCCTTCATCCCGATGCTCATCGGCGTCGGCTGCGGCGTGCCGGGCGTTATGGCTTCGCGTACCATTGAAAACGAGCGTGACCGCCGCATGACGATCATGACCACCACCTTCATCCCCTGCGGCGCGAAGGTGCCGTTCATCGGCATGATCGCCGGCGCCCTCTTCGGCGGCAGCGCATGGGTCTCCACCTCCGCGTACTTCATCGGCATGGCCGCCATCATCATCTCCGGCATCATGCTCAAGAAGACCAAGATGTTCTCCGGCGATCCGGCTCCGTTTGTCATGGAGCTGCCGGCCTACCACTGGCCGACGCTCGGCAACGTGCTCCGCTCCATGTGGGAGCGCGGCTGGTCCTTCATCAAGAAGGCCGGTACGATCATCCTGCTGTCCACGATCTTTGTCTGGTTCACCACGTACTTCGGCACGGTCGACGGCACGTTCCGCATGCTGTCCGAGGACGAGATCGACCACTCCATCCTCGCTGCCATCGGCGGCGTGCTCGCCTGGATCTTCAAGCCCCTCGGCTGGGGCAACTGGCAGGCGGCAGTCGCCTCTATCACCGGCCTCGTTGCCAAGGAGAACATCGTCGGCACGCTCGGCATCCTCTACGGCGGCGGCGACGGCAGCGTGTACCAGAACATCGCGGCCGCCTTCAACGGCATCAGCGGTTACAGCTTCCTGGTGTTCAACCTTCTGTGCGCTCCGTGTTTCGCGGCCATCGGCGCCATCAAGCGCGAGATGAACAGCCAGAAGTGGACCTGGTTCGCCATCGGCTATCAGTGCGGCTTTGCTTACCTGTGCGGCCTGATGATCTACCAGTTCGGCTGCGCCTTTACCGGCAACCTGAACATCATCGGCCTCATCTGCGCGGTCCTGGCGCTGGCCGGCATCATCTACATGCTGGTGCGTCCGTACAAGGAGGCCACCACACTCAAGGCCTGAGCCTTGCTGAATTTCGCAAACGCAAAGGAGTGAATACCCATGCTGCACTGGATCGGTGCAAACCTCTCTACGATTTTGATTTCGATCTTTCTCATTGCCATTGTCATCCTAATTTCCCTTTCCCTGATCCGCCAGAAGCGGCAAGGGCGCTCCTCCTGCGGCGGCAGCTGTGCCCATTGCGGTGCACAGTGCCATAGCTGCCACCCCAAAAGGCAGTGACACCCCCACATGGACAGACAGAGACTCCTACTCTGTCTGTCCTTTTTTCTGTCTGTCCTTTTTTAAAACTTTTGCAGCCTTTCGCCGCCGGCAGGCAGACCCTTAACAATATCTTCAGGCGTTTCTTCACAGATTCGTCACCCTTTTTCCGGGAACTTCTTTACAATGGAGGCGTCTATCCTGTCAGGACTGCGGCGCAAGGCCGCAGGGAAAGGAAACCTACTGCCATGAAAATTCTCAAACGGGTTCTGCCCATCCTTCTGGCCGCAGCGCTGCTGGCAAGTCTCGGCGCGGTGTCGGCCATCGACGCCGGTGAGACGCGCACCGTCATCGGCGCAGACCTCACGGACGACCAGATCAAGACCGTCTACAAGACCTTCGGCATCGAGCGCGGCAGCGTCAAGGAGCTGACCGTCACGAATCAGGACGAGCGGCAATACCTCAGCGGCGTCATCAGCGACGCGCAGATCGGCACGAAATCCATCTCCTGCATCTCCATCGAGGTGCTTGCCGCCGGAAAAGGCATGACCGTCAACACGTCGCACATTACCTACTGCACGAGCCAGATGTACATCAGCGCGCTGGCGACTGCCGGCATCATGGACGCGAAGATCAGCGTGGCCGCGCCGTTCGACGTCTCGGGCACTGCGGCGCTGACCGGCATCTACAAGGCGTATGAGGACATTACGGGCACGAAGCTCGATGAGACTGCCAAGGCCGTCTCCTCGCAGGAGCTGGCGACGACGGCGGAGCTCGCGCAGGCCATCGGCGACTATGACTCGGTCGAGATCGTCAACGAGCTCAAGCTCATCCTCAACGAGACCAAGGACATGACCGACGCTGAACTGCGCGCCAAGATCCGCGAGATCGCCGCCGAGTACAACGTCACGCTCACGGACGACCAGATGACCCAGCTCGTGAACCTCTGCCGCTCGCTCGAAAAGCTCGACACGAACGCCCTGCTCTCGAAGGTGCAGGCCGTGCAGGACACGCTCAAGCAGCTTGCCGGCGCCAAGGAGAAGGTCGCCGCCTTCACCGGCAAGGTCAAGGACGTGATCACCGCCATCGGTGATTTCTTCGACCGCGTCATCGCGTTCTTCCGCAAGTAAATCCGGATATAATATAGGAATCCCGCCCGCAGGCAGTGCCTGCGGGCGGGTTTTTGCATACCAAAGCGCGGGCGGTGCATCAGCACCGCCCGCAGAAGCAGCTACATAAGAAACAATATGCTGCCAGCCTTAGCAAGCATCTACAATCGTCTCTTCCCATATATCCTTAAGCGTATTTCCATTGATACGTGCATTTTCAAACAACTCTCGACAAGAGCCAAATGCCTGCGTATTGTCAAAATCGTCGCTCAAATACGAACGGCCTTCCTTTGTGTGTGAAATCCAATAATCCCTTCCGCGATACGAAAAATGGATTTCTCTCCCGTGCACGGTCGCGTTATGCCTGACCGCCTCATATGTCTCCCAAACCGGGTCACTCCACTCTGGTATTGCGGCTTGTTGAATGACATTCATCAACAGTGTGCCATCAACACAAACTTGCTCGCATAATTCTTCCAACGAGTTCCGCTGCTGAGGCATCGCATCTGTGGTCACAAAACGATACTGGAAGCCGAATAAAGATTGGCGCCTTTCAAGTGTGTAGAATTCAGATCGATAACAAAACACAAGGAAAGTATGTTGCTGCAAATACATCTTAATTTCCTGTATCGTCACACACTTCACCTACAATTATGTTCTTCTACTGTTCGTCCCTGCAATGCAAATTATACGCGGATTGCAGGCAGACTTTCTGATGCTTGGGGAGTACCTGAAGCAACGCCTCATACACTTCCTCATAAAACTGGATGCGCACAAACCCAGGCTTTGTCCTGAGAGAATTGATGCGATTTGCTGGACTCTTGCCCTTATACTTCGGCAGTGGCCCGTAACTCAAGTAAATCCACCAGCGAGTTGTTCCGGTTGTCGTTGCATAATCCATGCCGACGATGCAGCGATCATAGTACAACACAAAACAAAACTTTTACGAAAGGGACACTTGCAAACCAGATGATCCGGATACAAATACATGTAATGACACATGCGAAGGAACCAAATCGCACTCCATAGACAGGCGCCCCACATAAAAATCGCAAACAGCAGATAAATACCTTTGCTCCACTCGCGCCATCCACTACCGAACACCGTGATTGCCCACAGCAGAATCACAAGCATTTCTGCACCCAGTCCAGCGAACGCCGTCGGAACACATTTGTATCTTTTCATTTTCATTGGCTTCCGAGCGCTTCCTTTCCTCACGGCATGCATGGCGTCATTTTTCCAGCGCGGCGAGCTTCTCGCGGCGGATGCGTCCGGCGTCCCGGCGGACGAAGTACGCGGGGATGAGGATGAACACCGCGCTCACGGCCGCGGCCAGAAACAGCTCATACGGGTAGAGGTAGCTGCCGGCGTAGCTCGGGTATTTGGCGAGGATGGCCGCCGTCGGCTCGAGCGCGACGGCCCGGATGATGAGCGGGTCGATGATGCTCGCAAGTACCATGGGCAGCATGATGTAGATGACCATCTTCACACTCTGTGACGCGCCGGCGCGTCCGGCGGGCGTGTAGTCGCGCGATGAGGCGGTGAACAGACCCGCCATGGCGAGGTTTCCGGCCATGATGCACGTGCCGCCGACGCACAGCAGCGGCATGGCGTGACCGAGGAATTTGATGCTGTAGGCGATCAACCCGCCGAGCACCTGCATGGCGGCCACGGGGTAATAGAATTTCTCCTTGCCGAAGCGGTCCATGGCCTTACCCGCGAGCACGGACAGCACTGCCGAGGCGAGCACGACGATGCCGATGGGCAGAATGTAGTTGTCGATGCCGAGCGTGACCTCGACGAGCGAGATCATGTACGGCTGCCAGAGCTGCATGGCAAGGCCCGAAAACATCATGCCGAGAAAGCAGATGTAGATCATCTTATTGGCGCGGATGTTCGCCGGGCGGAAGGCGTAGAGCACGTCGCGCAGGTACGTGTCGCCCTGCACGGGGCGCAGGGCGGGGCTGTCGCGGAAGATGCACAGGCCGAGCACACCGGCCGCACTCGTCAGAGCACCGAGGATGAGGAAAAAGCCCGTCCAGTTGCCGTGCACAGTCATGCCGTCAAAGCCGGCGAAGATGACAATGAGCGCGACGATCGGCAGAATGCTCAGCACGATGTCCACGACGCCGCGGTTCGTGACGTCGGTCACGTCCGTGACCCAGGCGGAAAAGGCCGAGTCGTTGGCCGTGCTGCCGATGGCGGACATGACGCAGTCCATGACGACGAAGAGCGTCACCGCGAGACCGACGCTGCCGCCGACCTGCCCGTTGCCGAAGAGCGCGAACGCCGCCGTCGTAATGCCCCAGAGGATGTAGCCCCAGCAGACGAAGGCGCGGCGCTTGCCCACACGGTCTGACCACGCGGCGCTGAAGATCGTTGCGAGCGCGGCGGCGATGGCGCTGGCGGCGACGGTCGCGGACGTCGCCCAGCCGGCGGCCGTGATATTTTTCTGAATGTAGGTGGAGAAGTAGACGTTTTCGACCATCCAGGCGATCTGCCCGATGAAGCCGAACACCAGCAGACTTGTCCAGACGCGCGCGCCGAGCGGCGTCGCCTTTTTGACGACCAGAGTATCTTTCATAACGTGCCTCCCTCTGTCCGGTGCGGACATAAAAAGGATACCATGCGCGCCGGAAAACGGCAACCCGTTTCCGGTGCTGCTGCGGCTGCACAGGGCAGAAAAAATTTTTTCAAAAATTTTTTCTTTCTTTGCATTAAAAACGAAAGCTGGCGCATTATTACGGCAGAACGGAAACAAAATTGATTTTCGTCAGACAGAGCACGCTTTCCTCTTAAGGTTGTTTACCGGTTATTTACAACTTTACCCCACACACACAAACTTTTGCTTGCTCTGCGGCGCCTGCGCGACACACACGCGTGGGCGCATTCTTTTTTAAATGCCGCGTTCCGGTCTGTGCTTTTCCGAGCAGACTGCGCCCCCAGAGAAAAGTGCCCTGCGCTCGCCCGCCGCGCGCCGGGGCGGGAGAAGCCGACTGCATGCGCAGCGGCACAAACGCGCCCAAGACGCGAAAAAGGCTCGCCCAATCGGGCGAGCCTTGTTCGGTGCAATGATTGCAATTCACACAGCGCGGGTGACCTTGCCGCTGCGGAGGCAGCGGGTGCATGCGTAGACGTGCTGGGGTTTGCCGTCCACGATGGCCTTGACGCGCTTCACATTGGGTTTCCAAGTGCGGTTGGAACGGCGGTGAGAGTGGCTCACCTGAATGCCGAAGCTCACGCCCTTGTCGCAAAACTGACATTTTGCCATTGGTTGAAGCACCTCCTTCTCTAATATCTGCGAGAACAGCTTTCTCATAATAGCAGAAACGATGGCCGATTGCAAGATGATTTTCACATTTTCTGCGCATTTTCTGCCGCGCGGCCGGAAAAATCCCCGCCGCGGCGCAAAAGCCGTTGCCAAATGCCGCTGTGTTCGCTACAATAGAATACGGGGGAGCAGACGCTCCGCCCGTATGATCACAGCTTCCCGCCGCCGCGCGCGGCGTTGTCAGAAAGGAGATGCGCACCATGGGCGCACCGCGTTATACCGTACCGCTGCAAAAGATCGTCACCGAGCAGGGGCTGACCGTCCTGCACGCCGCCGCCGATTACGCCACGCGCGCGATCAGCACGGCCGATGTCAACCGGCCGGGGCTGCAGCTTGCCGGCTTCTACAACTATTTTGACCCCGAGCGCCTGCAGATCATCGGCCGCGTCGAGAGCACGTTTCTCGAGACGCTCACATCCGCGCAGCGGCGCGAGCGGTTTGAGACGTTCATGCGCTACAACATCATCGGCCTTGTCATCTGCCACGGCATGGACCCGTTCCCGGAGTGCCTGGAGATGGCGGAAAAGTACGACCGCAACCTCTTTCTCGTGCGCAAGGACACCTCGGAATTCATGGCCGACCTCATCGCCTCGCTCTCGAGCTATCTCGCCCCGCGCCTGACGCAGCACGGCGTGCTCGTCGAGGTGTTCGGTGAGGGCGTGCTCATTACGGGCGACAGCGGCGTCGGCAAGAGCGAGACGGCGCTCGAGCTCATCAAGCGCGGTCACCGGCTCGTCGCGGACGACGCCGTGGAGATCAAGCGCATCAACCGCACGACGCTCATGGGCTCTGCGCCCGAGATGATCCGCTATTATATGGAGCTGCGCGGCATCGGCGTGATCGATGCGCGGCAGATCTACGGCGTCGGTGCGGTCAAGCCCGAGTCACGTGTGGATCTCGTCGTGCAGCTCGAGCCGTGGGAGGACGGCAAGGCCTATGACCGGCTGGGACTGACGACGGAGTATTGCGAGATCCTCAACGTGCGCGTGCCGTGCGTGACGATCCCGGTCGGACCGGGACGCAACCTCGCCGTGATCCTCGAGCTTGCCGCGATGAACAACCGGCAAAAGGGCATGGGCTACAACGCGGCGCAGAAGCTCGCCGCCGAGCACGACCGCGGCATTGACCTCGGCATCGGATTTTGACCCGGAAAGGATAGAACGAACACTATGGCAAATTTGGATCTCATCGTCCGGGCGCTGCGCACGCAGTGTCCGGGACTGGAGATATTGGAACACGAACCGATGCGCGCGCACTGCTCGTTTCGCATCGGCGGACCGGCGCGTGCGCTGGTGCGCCCCGCGTCCGCGGAGGAGACGGCGGCCGTGTGCCGCATCGTGCGCGACGGCGGCGCGCAGCCGCTTATCATCGGCAACGGCACGAACCTGCTCATCACCGACGGCGCGCTCGAGCGCATCGTCGTGCAGATGGGCGACAATATGGCCACCGTCACGCAGCCGGATGCGACGCATCTGAGCGCGGGCGCGGGCATCCCGCTCGCGCGGCTGGCGCAGGCGGCGCTCGGCTGCGGTCTTGCGGGGCTGGAGTTTGCGCACGGCATCCCCGGGTCGCTGGGCGGCGCGGTGTCGATGAATGCCGGCGCTTACGGCGGCGAGATGAAGGACGTCGTCGTCTCGACGCGCTACCTCGACGGAGAGCTGCGCCTGTGTGAGGCGCACGGCAGCGCGCATGACTTCGGCTACCGCCACAGCGCGTTTTCCGACACGGACTGCGTCCTGCTCGGCAGCACGCTCGCGCTCACGCCGGGCGACCCGGCGGACATTCAGGCGCGTATGCGCGACCTGAGCGAGCGCCGCCGCAGCAGTCAGCCGCTCGACCTGCCGAGTGCCGGCAGCACGTTCAAGCGTCCGGTGGGTGGCTATGCCGCCGCACTCATCGATCAGGCCGGGCTCAAGGGCTACACGGTCGGCGGCGCGCAGGTGAGCGAAAAGCACGCGGGCTTTGTCGTCAACCGCGGCGGCGCCACGTTTGACGATGTGCTGCGGCTCATGGACGATGTCCGCAGCGCGGTGCTGCGCACGTCCGGCGTGGAGCTCGAGCCGGAAGTGAAGATCATCCGGGGGTGATGGGATGGAATTTCTGATCGTATCGGGGCTGTCCGGCGGCGGCAAGAGCCGCGCGGCCGACGTGCTGGAGGATCTGGATTTTTACTGCGTGGACAATATGCCCACGGCACTGCTGACGAAGTTTGCCGAGCTCTGCCTCGCCACGCGCGGCCGGTATGAAAAGGTCGCGCTCGTGACGGATATCCGCAGTCAGGAGAGCTTCACCGAGCTCTTTGACGCGCTCGGCGAGCTTGCGGACATGGGCGTGGATTACCGCATTCTGTTCGTTGAGGCGTCGGAGAGCGCCATCGTGCGCCGCTATAAGGAGTCGCGCCGCCCGCACCCGCTGCAGGCCGAGAGCCGCTGCTCCCTGCCGGAGGCCGTGCGCCGCGAGAGCGAGCTGCTTGCCCCCGTGCGCGAGCGCGCGGACTATGTCATCAACACCACGGGACTCACGCTCTCGATGCTGCAAAAGCGCATCTGCGAGATCTTTGTCGACGGCGGCACGCGGCGCGATATCCTCATCAACGTCGTGGCCTTCGGCTTCAAGTACGGCATCCCGATCGACGCCGATCTGGTGTTTGACGTACGCTTTCTGCCGAACCCGTTTTATGTCGAAAAGCTCCGCCCGCTCAGCGGCATGGACACCGAGGTGCAGGAATATGTCCTGCGCAGCGACGTGGCGCAGCGTTTTCTCGAAAAGCTCACCGGCATGATCGACTTTCTCCTGCCGCAGTACGCTGCCGAGGGGCGCTATGCGCTCACGATCGGCATCGGCTGCACCGGCGGCCAGCACCGCAGCGTGGCCGTGGCCAAGGCGCTGACGGATTATCTCTCCGCGCGCGACGCGAATGTCCGTCTGCGCAACCGGGACTTCCCGAGAACCTGAGCGGAGGCGCACCATGTCCTTTGCAACCGAAGTGAAAAATGAGCTGTGCCGCGTGCCGCTCAGCCGCCATTGCTGCGCCGTGGCCGAGGCCTACGGCGTGCTGCTGTACTGCCACACGTTCACGACGCGGGAGATCCGCATCGTGACGGCGTGCGACGCCTTTGCCGAGCGGCTGCCGAAGCTGTTCCGGCGCGCATTCGGCGCGCATTTTGTGCTCCCGGTCACGGAAAAGGCCGGCGGCCGCCATGTGCTGACCATCACCGACCGCGCCGCCATCGAGACGGTGTTCGCCGCCTTCGGCGCGGATCTGTCGCGCACGGTTGCGCACCACATCAACCTCGGCGTGCTGGAGAGCGACTGCTGCAAGGCGTCGTTCCTGCGGGGCGCGTTTCTCGCCGGCGGCAGCGTCACAGACCCGAGCAAGAACTACCACCTTGAGCTCATCACGGCGCACGCGAGCGTCAGCCGCGAGGCGGCCGCCCTGCTCACGGAGCTGGGCTTTGCCGCGCGCAGCATCGACCGCGGCGCCAACACCGTGCTCTATTTTAAAAAGTCCGAGGCCATCGAGGACTTCCTGACCAAGATCGGCGCGCCCTGCGCCGCCATGGACATCATGTCCGCCAAGGTGGAGAAGTCCATGAACAACTCCATCAACCGCAAGGTCAACTGCGACACCGCCAACGCCGACAAGGTCGTCGCCGCGGCGCAGGAGCAGATCGATGCCATCCGCCGCATCGAGCGCGATTACGGGCTCGACGTGCTGCCGGAAAAGCTGCAGAGCGCGGCGCTGCTGCGCATTGCCAATCCCGAGGCCAGCCTTGCCGACCTCGCCATGCTCTCGTATCCGCCGGTGACAAAGAGCTGCCTGAACTACCGGCTGAAAAAACTCATGGAATTTCACATGGACGACTGAAAGGAACGCACGATGGGGTTTGCACATCTGCACGTACATAGTGAATACAGCCTGCTCGACGGCGCCTGCCGCATCGGGCCGCTCGTCGAGCGCGCCAAAGAGCTGGGCCAGACCGCGCTGGCGATCACCGACCACGGTGTCATGTACGGCGCGGTCGCTTTTTACAAGGCGGCCGTGGCTGCCGGCATCCGGCCGATCATCGGCTGCGAGGTCTATGTCGCCCCGCGCGGCATGACCGACCGCGTCCACGGTGTGGACGATGCGTATACGCACCTCGTGCTGCTCTGCCGCGACGAGACCGGTTACCACAACCTCTGCTATCTTGTGTCGGCGGCGTTCGAGCGCGGGTTTTACGGTAAGCCGCGCATCGACTGGCCACTGCTGCGTGCGCACGCCGAGGGACTCATCTGTCTGAGCGGCTGCGTCGCGGGCGACATTCCGCGCGCGGTGCTGCGCGGCGATTATGAGGCTGCCAAGGCGCGCGCCGTGGAGCTGCAGGAGCTGTTCGGCGAGGGGAACTTCTACCTCGAGCTGCAAAACCACCGCATGACCGATGAGGCGCGCGTGCGCGCGGCGCTGCTGCGCATCCACCGGGAGACGGGCATCCCGCTCGCGGCGACGAACGACGTGCACTATATCAAAAAGCAGGATGCCTACGATCAGGACGTGCTGCTGTGCATCCAGACCGGGCAGACGCTCGACAGCCCGGATCGTCTGCGCTTTCCGAACGACGAGTTCTACCTCAAGAGCGAGGCGGAGATGCGCGCGCTCTTTGACGAATATCCGGACGCTGTGGAAAACACGCAGCGCATCGCAGACCGCTGCCGGTTTGATTTCACCTTCGGGCACTATCACCTGCCGCGCTTCCTGCTCCCGGAGGGGGAGACGGACTCCGACGCCTATCTCACAAAGTTGTGCGAGCGCGGCTTTACCCGCCGCTACGGCGACCGGCCGGAGGTGCACGGGCGCATGGAGTACGAGCTCGATATGATCCGGCGCATGGGCTTTGTGGACTATTTTCTCATCGTCAGCGATTTCATCGGCTACGCCAAACGCCAGCGCATCCCCGTCGGTCCCGGGCGCGGCAGCGCAGCCGGGAGCGTCGTGTCCTACTGCCTCGGCATCACGGACGTTGACCCCGTGCAGTATAACCTCTACTTCGAGCGCTTTCTCAACCCCGAGCGTGTGAGCATGCCGGATATCGACGTGGACTTCTGCGTGCAGCGGCGCGGGGAAGTGATCGACTACGTCATCCGCAAATACGGCGCCGACCACGTGGCGCAGATCGTCACCTTCGGCACGATGGCGGCGCGCGCCGCCGTGCGCGATGTCGGCAGGGTCATGAACCTGACCTACGCCGAGACCGACGCCGTGGCCAAGGCCATCCCCGGCGGCATCAACACCACGCTCGACGAGGCGCTGCAGCAGTCGAAGCCTCTGCGCGCGATGTATGACGGCGACGAGCGGCTGCACCGGCTCATCGACACCGCCCGCGCCATCGAGGGCATGCCGCGCCACGCGTCAACGCACGCGGCGGGCGTGGTCATCACCGAGCAGCCGGTGTACGCCTATGTGCCGCTGGCGAGCAATGACGGCGCGCTCGTGTGCCAGTATCAGATGACGACGCTCGAGGAGCTCGGTCTGCTGAAGATGGACTTTCTCGGCCTGCGCAACCTCACCGTGCTCGAGGACGCGGCGCGCCGCGTGCGCCGCCGCGTGCCGGATTTTCAGGTCGAGCGCATCCCGCTCGACGATAAGAAGACGTTTGATATGCTCGCCGCCGGGCGCACCGTCGGTGTGTTCCAGCTCGAGAGCGCGGGCATCACCTCCGTGTGCATGGGCCTGCGCCCGCGCAGCATCGAGGATATCACCGCCGTCATCGCGCTCTACCGCCCGGGCCCGATGGAGAGCATCCCGCGCTTTCTCGCCTGCTCGGCGCATCCGGAGCGCATCACGTATCAGCACCCCCTGCTCGAGCCGATCCTCGCCGTGACCTACGGCTGCATCGTCTATCAGGAGCAGGTCATCGAGATCTTCCGGCAGCTGGCCGGGTTCTCGCTCGGTCAGGCGGACATGATCCGCCGCGCCATGTCAAAGAAAAAAGAGGCCGTCATCACGGCCGAGCGCGCCGCCTTCGTGCACGGCGACCCGGCGCGGAGCATTCCCGGTGCGGTGGCCAACGGCGTGCCCGAGCAGACCGCCAACGCGATCTATGACGAGATCCTTGCCTTTGCAAGCTATGCCTTCAACAAGGCGCACGCGGTGTCCTATGCCATCGTGTCCTACCGCACGGCGTATATGAAGCGCAACTATCCGCACGAATATATGGCGGCGCTGCTGACCTCCGTGCTCGACAACACGCCGAAGGTCACGGAGTACATCGCCGAGTGCCGCGAGCTGGGCATCCGCCTGCTGCCGCCGGACATCAACGCGTCCGACGCCGACTTCACCGTGGAAAACGGCGACCTGCGCTTTGGACTTGTGGCCATCAAGGGCGTGGGGCGCGGACTCATTCAGGCGCTCATGCGCGAGCGGGAGATCGGCGGGCCGTTCACGGCGTTTGACGAATTCTGCCGCCGCATGAACGGGCACGATCTCAACCGCCGTGCCGCCGAGAGTCTCATCCGCGCCGGCTGCTTTGACCGCATGGGCTATAAGCGCAAGGCGCTCATGCAGTCGGTCGACCGCGTGCTGGGCGGTGCCGCGAGCGAGAGCCGCATGAACCTCACCGGCCAGATGAACCTCTTCAGCACGCCGGATGACGGGGGAGAGCCCGCCGACACGGCACAGCTCGTGCTGCCGGACGTGGAGGAGTTCACCCGCGCCGAGCTCATGGCCATGGAGCGCGAGACCACCGGGCTCTATCTCACCGGCCACCCGATGGATGCGTACCGCGCCCTTGCGCAGCAGGCGAAGGCCGCGCCCATGGGTGACATTCTGGCGAGCTTTCACGCGCCGGATGCCGCCCCGCACCGCTACCGTGACGGGCAGCGTGTGGTCATCGCCGGCATCTGTACCGCCAGCCGCGAGCGTGCCACGCGCAAAAACACGCGCATGGCCTACCTCCAGCTCGAGGACGACAGCGGCAGCATGGAGGTCATCGTCTTTTCGCCTGCGCTCGATGCCTGCCGCGACCTGCTCGCGCAGGAGACGCCCGCGCTGTTCGTTTCGGGGCGCATCTCGACGCGCGACGAATCCGACCCTCAGCTCGTGGCGGATCAGGTCCTGCCGCTCAGCGAGCAGGGACTTGAGACACTGCGCATGCCGCCGCGCCGCGACCCGCCGCCCCGGCCCGAGGCACCGCCGCGGCACCGGCTCTGGGTGCGGCTGCCGGATAAGGCGCACCCGGCCGTCAGGCGCATCGAGCTGATCCTGCAAATGTTCCCCGGCGACGAGCAGCTCGTGCTCGTCTTTGAGGACACAGGCCGTCGCGCCGCCGCGCGCTGCTGCGTGCATCCTGCGCTCGTCGAGGAGCTGCGATCCCTCGCGGGGCAGGGAAACGTCGCCGTCACGGAGGAGAAAACGCGTTGACGCGGCGGGCATTATATGGTATACTAATCGCTAATTTATTTCCCGCCCCCGGATAGGCACCGGGCGGGGAGACAACTCAGGAGTGTGATGATCCGCAATGGACGCTGGCCCTAAGCAGGATTTATGGAATCTTTTGCCTGTTATCATCGTGCTGCTCCTTGGTGCGGCCTATTTCGCCATCATGGAGACAGCCTTTTCATCCGCGAGCCGCATCCGGCTCAAAGCCGCCGCTGACCACGGCAACCGCCGCGCCGGTCAGGCGCTGTACGTGCTCGATCACTTCGATCAGGCGATCACGACGCTGCTGATCGGCACGAACATCCTGCACCTGACGATCGCGACGCTCGTGACCGTGGCCGTGCAGCGGATGTGGGGCATGTGGGCGGTCACCGCCGCGACGCTGGTCACGACTGTGGTCGTGTTCTTCGCCGGGGAGATGCTGCCGAAAAGCATCGCCAAGAAATACGCAGAGCGTCTGGCCATGGCCACGGCGCGTTCGCTGCGGTTTTTCATGGTGCTCTTTCATCCCCTGTCCGTGCTGCTCACCGCCATCGGCAACGCTGCCGCCCGCTGCATCCGCGGCGAGCCCGCCGTGACCGTGACGGAGGATGAGCTGGCCGATATCATTGAGAACATGACCGACGACGGAGAGCTGACCGCCGAGCGCGGCGAGCTTATGAGCTCGGCACTCTCGTTTGCCGAGGTGCCGGTCGAGAGCGTCATCACGGCGCGTGTCGATGTCGCCGCCGTGGATGTGGACGACCCGCCGGAGGAGATCCTTGCCTACGTACGCGAGCAGCGCCACAGCCGCCTGCCCGTGTACGCCGACAGCGTGGACAATGTCATCGGCATCCTGCAGATCCGCAAATACATCAAGGCCTGCATCAAAGCCGGCGGCAAGGCCGTGGACATCCGTCCGCTGCTCGACGAGCCTGTGTTCGTGCACCAGAGCACGCTCATCGCCGAGGTGCTGCCCGAGCTCAGCCGCCGCAAGGCAAATCTCGCCATCGTCACCGATAACTACGGCGGCACGCTCGGCATCGTCACCGTGGAGGACATCGTTGAGGAGCTCGTCGGCGAGATCTGGGACGAGGACGACGTTGTTGAGGAGTCGTTCGTGCCGCTCGGCGGCGGCCGCTATGAGGTCGATGCCGAGATGACCGTCGGCGAGGTGTTCGACCGCCTCGACTACACCGACCCAGAGGACGACGAGGAGCTGTGCTACAAGCTGCTCGGCGAGTGGACATACGAGCAGTTTTCCTACATCCCGCGCGAGCGGGAGGGCTTCCGCTATCACAGGCTCGACGTGCGCATCTCCGATATGCGCCAGAAGCGCATCGTCAAGCTCATCGTGCGCCTGCTGCCGGAGGAGCCGGACGAGGCTGCGGCCGCTGAGGCCGCCCCGGAGAAAGGGGGCGAGCCGGCATGAGCATCGTGTGGTATTTTGTCGCGCTCGTCGTGCTGATCGCGCTGTCCGCGTTCTTCTCCGCGTCGGAGATGTCGTATTCGTCGGCCAACCGTCTGCGGCTGGAAAACGCCGCTGAGGACGGCAGCCGCCGTGCCAGGGCAGCCGTCGGCATCCTCGACCACTATGATAGTGCCCTGAGCGCCATTCTCATCGGCAACAATCTGGTCAACATCGCCTCGTCGTCGCTCGGCTCCGTGATCGTGATCCTGCTCGCGGGCGAACAGTGGACGTGGGTATCCACGGTCGTGCTGACGCTGCTGGTCATCATCTTCGGCGAGACGATGCCGAAGATCGTCGCCAAGCAAAACGCCAACGGCATCGCCCTGCGCAATGCTTATGTCATCCGCGCGCTGTCGATCGTGCTCTATCCCGTGATTTGGCTCGTGGTCGGTCTCGTGCACCTGATCACGCGCCCGCTGCGCGGCGACACCGGTGACGGCGATCCGGAGGAGGCTGCCTCGCAGGAGCTGCAGTCGATCATCGAGACTGCCGAGGACGAGGACGTGCTCGACGAGGACCGCAGCGAGCTGCTGCGCTCCGCGCTCGACTTTTCCGACGTCAGCGCGAGCGAGGCCATGACCGCCCGCGTCGACATGGTCGCCATCGACATCGACGACGACTGGGACGAGATCCTGCGCGTCATCGACGAATCGACGTATTCCCGCCTGCCGGTCTATTCCGACAGTGTGGACAATATCATCGGATTTTTGTACCTCAACCGCTTTTTCAAGGCCATGATGGACGGCCGGCCGGAGGATCTGCGCGCGCAGCTCATCCCGCCGTGCTTTGTCTACAAGACCACGCGCCTGCCCGACGTGCTGGCAAAGCTCCGCCGCGAGCAGAAGCACCTCGCCGTCGTCACGGACGAATACGGCGGCACGCTCGGCGTCATCACGATGGAGGACGTGCTCGAGGAGCTCGTCGGCGACATCTGGGATGAGACCGACGAGGTCGAGCGCGAGGTCGTTGCACGCTCCGACGGAGGATATGAGCTCGACGGCGACATGACGATCTCGGACTTTCTTGAGCTGCTCGGCTGGAATGAGGACGCCCTCGACGACGCCGACAGCGCCACCGTCGGCGGCTGGACGCTCGAGCGCTTCGGCACGTTCCCGAAGCCGGGCGACAGCTTCCGGTACGAAAATCTCACCGTCACAGTCCTGGCCATGGACGGCCGCCGCGTCGAGCGTGTGCTCGTGCAGCCCGACCCGGCTTCCGACAAGGACGAATAAGTGCATACAACCCCAAGTCCGGTCTGTGCAAAAACTGCACAGACCGGACCTTTTTCTGTATAGAAAAGGTATCTTGTACCCGATGAGGGAAAATCTGCCCAAAAGGCGCAAGATGTGGCGATTTGTATCATAATTTCACTAATGCGTGAAAGATTTTGCACACCGAGCGTGCCAAAGTTTCATTTTTTGCTTGAAATTTACGCTCAACGCAGGTATAATGAACGCATATCGAATCTTCTGAAGAGGAAAATTTCAAAAAGGAGAGAAACTATTATGAAGTTCAACAAAATCGTGGCGCTGGCTCTGGCCCTCGTCATGGTGTTTGCGCTGTGCGCCTGCGGCGGCGGCAACACCAACAAAAAAGACGATTCCGGTTCCACGGCCAAGGTCGACACCAGCACCGTCTCCGTCGGCGCAGTCGTCATCGCGCGTGACGATGTTCCGACCGACCAGATCTATGCGTTCGTGTCCACCATCTTCAATAACCTTGACGCCATCGCCGCTCAGCACGGCAAGGGCGCAGAGCTGAACCTCGAGGCTGCCGCCTCGGTCAAGGGCGTGCCGTATCACCCCGGCGCTGCCAAGTATTTTGAGGAGAAGGGCCTCAAGGTTGACGCGGTCAAGGACGGCGCCGGCACCGGCACTGCCGCTGCGCTCAGCTTCGGCACCGGCGGCGACACCGGCACGTACTACGGCTTCGGCAGCGTGCTGGCCAACTACGTCTCCACCAACTCCGACTGCAAGGTCACGGCGCTCACCTCCGGCGGCTCTCAGGCCAACGTTGAGGACCTCACCAACGGCAACGTCCAGATCGCCTTCGTGCAGAGCGACGTTATGAACTATGCCTATAACGGCCAGCGCCTGTTCGAGAGCCCGGTCACCGGCTTCTCCGTCGTTGCCCAGCTGTATCAGGAGCAGGTGCAGATCGTCACCACCAACCCTGACATCAAGACCGTTGCCGACCTCGCCGGCAAGAAGGTCTCCATCGGCGCAGCCGGCTCCGGCGTGTACTTCAACGCCATTGACGTGCTCAACGCCTATGACCTCAAGGAGAGCGATATCTCCGCTGTGTACCAGAGCTTCGGCGACAGCGCCGAGAGCCTGAAGGACGGCAAGATCGACGCCGCGTTCATCGTCGCCGGTGCGCCCACCACGGCCATCACCGACCTCGCCACTGCCGGTAATGTCTACCTTGTCAGCCTCGACGACAGCCATGTGCAGTCCCTGCTGTCCGCGTCCCCGTACTACACCGCCGCCACCATCAAGGCCGGCACCTATTGATGCCTGACCCGGTGATGCGCCGCATCCCGTAAATGTTCGCTACGGCGTCAGTACCCCTGACGCCGTAGTTTTTCCATTCTACCCGGAACGGAGGTTTCCCCCTATATGTCTGACACCAAAAAGACCGCAGCCGCTGCGGAAGCCGCTTCTCTGCAGGAGGATATGGACGCCGTCATGCGCAAGTATGACCGCGAGTCCGCCACCCGCATCTGGGCGGGTAAGCCCAAAATCGTCATTTCCGTCGTCATGGCGCTGTTCTCGGTCTACTGCATCTGGTCGACCCTGTTCAGCACCGCCGCGCTCGAGGTGCGCCTGACGGCATTCCTCGGCCTGATCATCATCATGGGCTATCTGACCTACCCCGTCAGCAAGAAGCACGTGCACGTCAATCGCCTGCCGTGGTATGACATCGTCATCATGGTCATCGGCGCGGCTGCATTTTTCTACTACTGCTTTAACTACGATACGCTCATCAAGACGCTCACCAGCGCCGCCAAGATGACGCCGTTTCTCATCGCCGTCGGCGTGGCCGGCATTCTGACGCTTGCCGAGCTCTGCCGCCGCTGTGTCGGCGTACCGATCCTTGTGGTCGTCGGCGCGCTGCTCGTATACACGTTCGTGAGTATGCTCAAGGGCGGCCAGACGTTTGATCAGGTGCTCGGCCGCGTGATCTACACGCTCTTTTTCGGCACGTCCGGCGTGCTGAGCACGCCCGTACAGGTGTGTGCGAAGTTTATCGCGGTGTTCATCATCTTCGGCGCATTTCTGGAGCGTACCGGTATCTCGAGCTTCTTCATTGATCTCGCCAATGCCATTGCCGGCTGGACCTCCGGCGGCCCGGCCAAGGTCGCGGTCATCTCGTCCGCGCTGTGCGGCATGGTGTCCGGCTCTTCCGTCGGCAACACCGTCACCACGGGCTCGGTCACGATCCCGATGATGAAGCGCACCGGCTACAAGCCGGAATTTGCCGGCGCGGTCGAGGCGGCAGCCTCCACCGGCGGCCAGATCATGCCGCCCATCATGGGCGCGGCCGCGTTCCTGATGGCCGAATACATGAATGTCACCTACGGTCAGGTCACCCTCTGGGCGATCCTGCCTGCCGTGCTGTACTTCGGCGGCATCTTCATCTCCGTGCATCTGGAGGCCAAGAAGCTCGGCCTGCGCGGCATCCCGCGCTCGGAGCTGCCCCGCTTCAAGTACCTCATGCGCAACGTCTATCTGCTGCTGCCGCTCGTGTTCCTGATCTGGGTGGTCACGGCAAACATCCGCTCGCTGCAGTATGCGGCCTCCATCGCCATCCTCATCTCCATCGCCGTGAGCCTTGTCGGTACGATCCGCGATGCTGCGGCCGAGGCAAAGGAGACCAAGACCGGCAGCGCCGCCGGCATCGCCGTCAAAAAGACCGGCCTGATGATCCTCGAGGCGCTCGAGGCCGGCGGCAAGGGCAGCATCACGGTCGCCGTGGCCTGCTCCATGGCCGGCATGATCGCGGGCTGCATCACCGTCACGGGTCTGGCGTCCAAGCTCATCAGCGGCGTCGTCGCCCTGAGCAGCAAGATCCCGAACCCGACGCTCTCGCTGCTGCTGGCGCTGTTTTTGACCATGCTCTGCTGCATCGTGCTCGGCATGGGTGTGCCCACGACTGCAAACTACTGCATCATGGCCTCGACCTGCGCGCCGATTCTCATCACGCTCGGCATTCCGAAGATCGCGGCGCACTTCTTCGTGTTCTACTTCGGCATCGTCGCCGACATCACGCCGCCGGTCGCGCTGGCTGCCTATGCTGGCTCTGCCATCGCCAAGTCCGACCCCATGAAGACAGGCATCAATGCGACGAAGCTTGCCATTGCGGCGTTCATCGTGCCGTACATGTTTGCGATGAACCCGTCCATGCTGCTCATGGATCAGGGCGTGCTCGCCGCAGTTCAGGTCATCATCTCGTCCTGCCTCGGCATCTTCGGTATCGCCGCCGCGCTCGAGGGCTATGTCGTCACACGCGCACCTTGGTGGCAACGCATCCTGCTTGCCGCAGGCGGCCTGTGCCTGATCGACCCCAGGCTTATGACCGACCTTGTCGGTATCGCGGCGATCGTGATCGTCGTTGTGCTGCAGATCGTCATGCGCAAGCACGGCAAGCCCGCCGCCGCATAAAAAATCCGGAACCTTTTTCGCAGGAGCACGTCAGATATTTCTGGCGTGCTTCTTTTTGCACGCCGTGCGCTGCGCCGCGCGGGGCTTTACACGTGCCGGCCGATGGCGTATACTATTCTCTATACAAGACACGGAAAGGAGCAATCTGCATGAAACGAAGCATTGCGGTGCTCATATTGGCACTGGCGCTGGCGCTGACTGCCTGCGGCGGCCAGAAGGCGGCAGATGCACAGGCCGAGGCGAAGGACATCACGCTCTGCCCGACGTATGACAACGGTAAGGGCGGGTATTTTTCCATCACGCTGCCCGCCAGCTGGGGCGATCATTACGTGACCGAGTGCGGCGCGAACGACGGCGGCTATTACGTCGGCTTTTATGAAAAGACCGATCATGACAACGGGCTCGGCGGCTTTTTGTTCATGCTCGAGGTCTTTCCCACCGATTATGACTATACCGAGCTGCCGGAGTATCAGGCCATCTGCGGCCTGACGGTCGACGGGGCGAACTACAACCTCATTGCCGAGCTGCCGACCGATGTGCAGTTCGCCAACGAAAATGCGGATCTCTACCGCAGCATGTCCAACGATTTTTCGACCATCCTCAAGAGCCTGACGTTCTCCAAGGGTGTCACGCGCACGGAGGTCACCGCGCCGGTGCCGCAGTCTGAGAGCGACACGTGAGCAATAATGAAAACGCCGTCTCCCGATAGGGAGACGGCGTTTTTTGCGTTCTGGTGCGCTTTTGCTGTCCAGCACACATATTTTTCCGAAAAACGTGCAAACTTTGTCATGTGTAGGTTCTGATGCAAGGCCTCACATGCGTCACAAAACGGCGGCCATTCCGCCGAGGAGGATGCCGAGATTATCCGACCAGATGTCCGGAAACTGACTGAGCGGCAGGGGATTTTCGCCGCTGCCCGCCTCGATCGTGAAGCCCGGGCGGCGGAAGTCCTGAAGGAACCAGTCCTTGTAGCCCGCGTGGCCGGAGGCGTAGGGCGTCTCGGCCACGGCATAGCCGCTCGCGGCGGCAAAGCGCTCGGCGATGGCCTTGCTGCCGGGCACGTCATAGCCGTCGTACTGCCAGTAGATCACGCGCCCCTGCGTGTGGTACGACAGGGTGAGCTGCGGGTCGAGCGCGCGGGTGAAGCCGTACATGGCGAGACTCTCCGGCGCTGTCAGCGGCGCCGGACCGACATAGTCGCGCGGTCCGGGGCGCGTGTAGCCCGCGGCGAATTTGATCTCGCGCGCGATGCTCCATCCGGCGGGGTACTGCAGGTTGAGGTCGATGCCGCGGATGTTTGCCTTCCAGCCGGACGGGAAGGGGATGGCAGGGTAATTCTGCGCGAGCGTGTGCGCGGCATCGGTGCGCTCACGGCTGAGTGCGCCGGTCACAAGGTCGATGCCGTCCGGGTCGACCGCCGGAGCGAGCACGAGCGTGACCTGCCGCAGCAGTGCGCGGATGTCCTGCCCGCCGAGTTCGCCGCCGTCGCCGAGCCGGGCGCAGAGCTGCTCGCAGAACGTGAGCAGCAGCGGCGTCGTGATCCACTCGTTGGCGTGGTGCGCGGCGTTATAAAACACGCATGGTTCGCCGCTGCCGAGCGTCAGATACCACAGCGGCTTTCCAAGCACGCTGCGCCCGAATTCCCCGATCGCAAGCGTTGGATAGCGCGCAGCCAGCCCGCGCACCACATAGCCGATGAGCGCCGAGGAATACGGGATGCGCACCGGTGTGACCGGAAACGGCAGCGGCACGGTCACCGCCCGGCCGATCGGTAGGCGCTCCGGGTCAAGGTAGGGGTTGGCCAGCCGGATGGCCTCCACGCTCGTTCCGTACTGCTGCGCGAGGGCGGAGAATGTGTCGCCCGCGCGCACGGTGCGCAAAACGAAGCCCGTGTAATACGGCAGCAGCGCGCGGTGCGTCTGTGCGCCCGCGATGCCGTCCGGAACGAGGGCGTTCGCCGCCTGAAACGCGCGCACGGCCGCTGCGGTCTGTGCGCCGAAGATACCGTCGAGCGCGCCCGGCATCTGTCCCGCGCGTTCGAGCGCCAGCTGCAGCAGCGCCACAAGCGCGCCGCGGTCACCCACCTTTAAGGTCTGTGTCATGAAAATTCCTCCGATGCATCGAATTACCAAAGCTGGTTCCGTACATCGTATGCGCGCCGCCGCAGGCATTTGCGCCCGCGCAGGCAAACGAGCAAGAATGTTCCGCCGCTATTTTGTCCGAAAGCCGGCATACTGATACTGCACGCAAAAAAGGGGGGATTTTTTGCAGACAAAACCAAGGAGACTGTGCCGCACGGCCCTGCTCGCGCTCGCGTTTGCGCTTTGTATGGGCGTGGCTGTACAGGCGGCGTCACTTGTGCCGCTCGGTCAGGCGGTCGGCATCCAGATGACCACGGCAGGCGTGCTCGTGGCGGATCTGGCCGAGGTGGACACGCCCGGCGGCACGTGCACGCCCGCAAAGGACGCGGGGCTGCGCCCAGGCGACGTGATCTGCCGCATGGACGGGCTGGAGATCGTGTCGTCGGCGGACTTTCTGGCGGCGCTCGACGCAGCGGGGGACACCGTGAGCGTGACCGTCCGGCGCGGCGGTGCCGAGATCACGGCTGCGGTCACGCCCGCCGTCATGCCCGACGGCACGCGGCAGCTCGGGCTCTGGCTGCGCGACGGTGTGACCGGCGTCGGCACGCTCACGTACTACGATCCGGCCACGGGGCACTACGGCGCGCTCGGCCACGGCATCGCGGACGAGACGAGCGGTGCGCTCATGCCGCTGCGCGACGGCAGCGTGCTCTCGGCCGTCGTTGCGGACGTGCGTCCGGGCGGGCACGGCACGGCCGGTGAGCTGGTCGGCAGCTTCGATGCCGCCGACCGCATCGGTGCGATCGAGTGCAACGGCCTGTTCGGTATCTTCGGCACGCTCGACGTGCCGCCGGACGGAACGCCTGTCGAGACCGCGCCCGCAAGCGCCGTCAAGACCGGCAGCGCGACCATCCTGTCCACGGTCGCGGGCGACACCGTGCAGGCGTACACCGTGAACATCACGCGGGTCTATCACGACGGGGCAAGCACACGCTTTGCCATCACCGTCACAGACCCTGCGCTGCTCTCGGCGACCGGCGGCATCGTGCAGGGTATGAGCGGCAGCCCCATCCTGCAGGACGGCAGACTCATCGGCGCGGTGACGCACGTGCTGCTGGCAGACCCCGCCAAGGGCTACGGCGTGAGCATTGACGATATGCTCACGGCGGCGCAGGCACAGGCAGCGTAAGCAGCAGGAGCGGGCGAGCGTGCGCGGGTGTTACCCGCGCACGCTTTGCATTTGTCAAGAAGCCGGAAAAAGCCAGCCGCGGCGACGCCGCAGCTGGCTTACTTGCTGTTTATGTGCGCTGCGCAGACGGTATGTCCTTGCGCTCAGCGCTTTTTCTTGTTGCCGAAGATGCCGCTGCGCGGTTCGCTCACGGCCTCGTTCATCGACTCGGCGTAGGCGTGCAGACGCTCCTTCTGCTCGGCTGTCATATTCTTCGGCACGGTGACCGTGATCGTGACGAACTGGTCGCCGCGGCCGCCCTTGCTCTGCAGGTACGGGATGCCCTTGCCGCGCAGGCGGAACACGCTGCCCGGCTGCGTCCCCTCGGGGATGGTGAGCTTGACGCGGCCGTCGATGGTCGGCACTTCGATCTCTGCACCGAGCGCCGCCTGTGCAAACGTGACCGGCATCTCCATGAGCACGGAGTTGCCGTCGCGCTCGAAGAACGGGTGCGGCTTGACAAAGACCGTGATGAGCAGGTCGCCCGCCGGTCCGCCGTCAAGTCCGGCATTGCCCTTGCCGTGCAGATTCAGCGTCTGCCCGTCGTCGATGCCGGCCGGGATCTTGACCTTGATGGTCTGATTCTTGCGCACGGCGCCGCGTCCGCCGCAGCGCGGGCACGGCTGGTGGATGATCTTGCCGCGGCCGCCGCACTTTTTGCACGCGCCGCTCGTCTGCACCATGCCGAAGGGGGTGCGCTGCGTGGTGCGCACGCTGCCGGTGCCCTTGCAGTCCGGGCAGACCTCCGGCGTCGTGCCGGGGGCGCAGCCGGTGCCCTTGCAGTCCGGGCACTGCTCGACGCGGCCGACGTTGATCTCCTTCTCGCAGCCGAACGCCGCCTCTTCAAAGGTGATGTTCAGGCGCACGCGCAGGTTTTCGCCGCGGCGCGGGCCGCTGCGCTGGGTCTGGCCGCCGCCGAAGCCGCCGCCGAAAATGTCGCCGAAGCCGCCGCCGAAAATGTCACCGAAGATATCGCCGAAGCCGCCGAAGCCGCCAAACCCGGCGCCGCCGGGGCCGCCGGCGGACGGGTCAAACGCCGCATGGCCGAACTGGTCATACTTCGCGCGCTTGTCGGGATCGGACAGCACCTCGTAGGCCTCATTGATCTCCTTGAAGCGCTCCTCGCATTCCTTGTCGCCCGGATGCAGATCCGGGTGGTTGGCTTTGGCCAGCTTGCGGTAGGCTTTTTTGATCTCGTCCTCGGATGCGCCTTTTTCGACACCGAGCACTTCATAATAATCTCGTTTTTCAGCCATACATGAACCTCAACTGTCTATGGATTCCCCCGTGCGGGGGGTCAGAAAGCTCCAAATGCGGGCGCGCTTTTTGTGGCGCGCCCGCGTTGCTTAGCCCGTGGTCGGGGGCGGGGTGTTTACTTCTTGTCGTCGTCAACGACGGTGTAGTCCGCGTCGTAGTACTGCTGGCCGTTGTCGCCGCCGTTGCCGCAGTCGCCCTGGCAGTTCGGGTCACAGCCCGGGTTCGCGCCCGGCTGGCCGCCCTGCGGGTTGGCCTGCTGATACATCTTCTCGCTGAGCTTGTAGAACACCTGCGTCAGCGCCTCGGTCGCGGCCTTGATGGCTGCGGTGTCGCTGCCCTTGAGGGTCTCCTTGAGCTCGTTGAGCTTGCTCTCGACCTCAGCCTTCTCAGCCGCGTCGACCTTGTCGCCCAGCTCCTCGAGCGTGCGCTCGGTCTGGTAGACCATCTGGTCGCCCTGGTTGCGGGTGTCGATCTCTTCCTTGCGCTTGGCGTCCTCTGCAGCGTACTGCTCCGCCTCGTGCACGGCCTTCTCCACGTCCTCCTTGGACATGTTGGTCGAGGAGGTGATGGTGATGTGCTGCTCTTTGCCGGTGCCGAGATCCTTGGCCGAGACGTTCACGATGCCGTTGGCGTCAATGTCGAAGGTGACCTCGATCTGCGGCACGCCGCGGCGCGCCGGAGCGATGCCGTCGAGCTGGAAGCGGCCGAGGCTCTTGTTGTAAGCGGCCATCTCGCGCTCGCCCTGCAGGACGTTGACCTCAACGGAGGTCTGGTTGTCAGCTGCGGTGGAGAACACCTGACTCTTCTTGGTCGGGATGGTGGTGTTGCGCTCGATGAGCTTGGTGAACACGCCGCCGAGGGTCTCAATGCCGAGGGACAGCGGAGTCACGTCGAGCAGGACAACGCCGGAGACGTCGCCACCGAGCACGCCGCCCTGAATGGCAGCACCGTCGGCCACGCACTCATCGGGGTTGATGCCCTTGAAGCCTTCCTTGCCGGTGAGCTTCTTGACCATTTCCTGCACGGCCGGGACACGGCTGGAACCGCCGACGAGCAGCACCTTCGTCAGGTCGGACGCGGTGATGCCGGCGTCGCTCATGGCCTGACGCACCGGGCCTGCGGTCTTTTCGACGAGGTGGGCGGTGAGCTCATTGAACTTGGCGCGCGTGAGCGTCACGTCGAGGTGCTTCGGGCCGGTGGCGTCCGCCGTGATGTACGGCAGGTTGATGTTCGTGCTCGTCACGCCGGACAGCTCGATCTTCGCCTTCTCAGCGGCCTCCTTCAGGCGCTGCATGGCCACGCGGTCGCCGGACAGGTCGATGCCGTCGCTCTTCTTGAACTCCTCAACGAGGTAGTTGGTGACGCACTGGTCGAAGTCGTCGCCGCCGAGGCGGTTGTTGCCGGCCGTGGCCAGCACTTCGATGACGCCGTCGCCGATCTCCAGCACGGAGACGTCGAACGTGCCGCCGCCGAGGTCGTAGACCATGATCTTCTGGTCGGTCTCCTTATCGAGGCCGTAGGCCAGCGCGGCCGCCGTCGGCTCGTTGATGATACGCTTGACGTCGAGGCCGGCGATCTTGCCGGCGTCCTTGGTCGCCTGACGCTGTGCGTCGGTGAAGTAGGCCGGCACGGTGATGACGGCCTCGGTCACGGACTCGCCCAGATAGGCTTCCGCATCGGCTTTGAGCTTCTGCAGGATCATCGCGCTGATCTCCTGCGGGGTGTACTTCTTGCCGTCGATGGTGACTTTATAATCCGAGCCCATCTCGCGCTTGATCGAGCTGATCGTGCGGTCCGGGTTCGTGACGGCCTGACGCTTTGCTACCTGACCGACCATACGCTCGCCGGTCTTGGAAAACGCGACGACGGACGGGGTGGTGCGATGACCTTCCGCGTTGGGGATGACGGTCGCTTCGCCGCCCTCCATGACGGAGACGCAGCTGTTGGTGGTGCCAAGGTCGATACCGATAATTTTACTCATAATGATTTCCTCCTGTATTGAAAGCAGATTGTGTATACGATTTATATTGGAATCAGTTTGCGACCTTCACGACGGAATACCGCAGCACGCGGTCTCCGATGCAAAAGCCCTTTTCAAACTCTTCCACGACAACGCCCTCGCCGTAGGCATCATCTTCGATGTGCATGACGGCGTTGTGGCGGTTGGCGTCAAACGGTTTGCCGACGGCTTCGATCTCCGACACGCCGAGCTGATTGAGCGCGGTGTGATACTGGTTCATGATGCCCTCGATGCCCTTGCGGGCGGGGTCGTCGGCCGGGGTCTGTGCCAGTGCGCGCGACAGGCTGTCGTACACCGGCAGAAACTTTTTCAGCGTCTCGCAGCGGACATCGGCATAGATGTTCTCGCGCTCACGCGCGCTGCGTCGGCGGAAGTTGTCATATTCGGCGAGCAGGCGGAGGTATTTGTCCTTTTCCGCCGCGAGATCGGCCTCGATCTCTTTTTTCGTCTCTTTCTTTTCCTTGGACTCTTTGGGTTCCTTGGAGGCTTTGGGCTCTTTTTCCTTGCCCTCCTTCTGCGCGGTCTTCTTGTCCGCCTTTTCTTCGGCGTCCGGCGTGACCGGTTCGGTCTTTATGTCGTCGACGACCGGCTCTGTCTCCGGAGCGGTCTGCTTCGGGTCATTTGTTTTCGTGCTCATCTGAATCGTCTCCCTTAATGATCAGCTTGTTATCCAGCCCGGGGGGCGGAAGCGTACCGCCGCCGAGCAGCTTGGACAGGCCGGCCGCAATGAAGCTGAGCTTCGCGGCGACCTTGGAATAGTCCATACGTGTCGGACCGACCACGCCGATCAGTCCGCGCATATTTTCGCCCGCGTCATACGTCGCGAGCACGACGCTGCTGTCGCGCAGCTCCTCTGCCACGTTCTCCGGACCGATGAGCACGCGCACCTCGTTTTCGCCGCCGAGCTGCTCCATCGGGATCTCGAGCAGGTTGCTGCCGTCGGACAGGTAGCTCATGAGGCGGTGCGCCTTGTCGGGGTCGCGGAACTCCGGCTGGTGCAGCAGCTGCGACTCGCCGACGAGATACGTCTGCGCGGCGCCGGCGCCGGTGAGCGCCTCGATCGCGAAGGCCGCGATCACAGCCGTGATGCCGAGGTTATCCTGCGCGGCGCGCTCCACGGAGCTGATGAGCGTCGGCGTGATGTCCGGCTCACGGATGCCCGTGAAGTGGGCGTTGAAGACGGCGGCGAGCTTCTGGATCATGCTCTGCTCGGCCGAGACCGGCAGGTGCACGAGCTTGTTTTTCACCGTGTCGTCGCTCAGCAGCAGCACGATGATGAAGCTGTTGGCGTCGAGATAAATGAGGTCGAAGCGCCGGATCGTGACGCCGGCACTCGCCGTGAGCGTCACGGCGGGGTAATTTGTCAGCTGCGAGGCCAGACGGCTCGCGTCCGTCATGAGCTCGCCGCGCTGGTGGCGGCCCGTCAGGCTCTGGGTGATGGCCTGCGTCTCCTCGGCGGTGAGGTCCTTGTGCTCCATGAGCTCGTTGACATACATCCGGTAGCCGAGCGGTGTGGGCACGCGTCCGGCCGATGTGTGCGGCTGCTCGAGATAGCCCATGGAGACCAGCTCCGCAAGCTCGTTGCGGATCGTGGCCGAGGAACAGCCGAGATCGGCGCTCGCGGCGATGGCCTTCGAGCCGACCGGCTCCGCCGTGCGGATGTATTCCTCAATGACCGCGGCAAGTATTTTCTTTTTGCGGCTGCTGATATCCATAGGTCCCTCCGCTGGCACTCGGAGCTCCTGAGTGTTGGCACTCCTAACCTTCGAGTGCTAATTTACACCCGGGCGGGCGGAAAGTCAAGGGCTTTCTCTATATTATTGATAGAAAGTTCATATTTATTTTTCCGGCCGCGCGCGGCGGAAAAAACGCCCGGTTTTCCGGCGCAAAAACCGGGCGCGGCGGAGTTGCCCGCCGCGCCCGGAAAGCGCTGATATTTCATGATTTCTGCCGCGGTGCGCGGCGTTGGGGGGATCAGTTCAGGAAGTCGCGCAGCTTCTTGCTGCGGCTGGGGTGGCGCAGCTTGCGCAGGGCCTTGGCCTCGATCTGGCGGATGCGCTCACGCGTGACGTTGAACTCCTTGCCGACCTCCTCGAGTGTGCGGGTGCGGCCGTCGACGATGCCGAAGCGCAGCTCGAGCACCTTTTTCTCGCGCGGGGTGAGTGTGTCGAGCACCTCCATGAGCTGCTCCTTGAGCAGCGAGAAGCTTGCCGCCTCGCTCGGCTCGGACGCGTCCTCGTCGGGGATGAAGTCGCCGAGGTGGGAGTCCTCCTCCTCGCCGATCGGCGTCTCGAGCGACACCGGCTCCTGCGCGATCTTGAGGATGTCGCGCACCTTGTCGACGGGCATATTCATCTCCGCCGCGATCTCCTCGGCGCTCGGGTCGTGGCCGAGCTCCTGCAGGAGCTGACGGCTGACGCGGATGACCTTGTTGATCGTCTCGACCATGTGCACGGGGATGCGGATCGTGCGCGCCTGGTCGGCGATGGCGCGGGTGATGGCCTGACGGATCCACCAGGTGGCATAGGTGGAGAACTTGTAGCCCTTCGTGTAGTCGAACTTCTCGACGGCCTTGATCAGACCGAGGTTGCCCTCCTGAATGAGGTCGAGAAACAGCATGCCGCGCCCGACGTAGCGCTTGGCGATCGACACGACCAGACGCAGGTTTGCCTCAGCCATGCGGCGCTTGGCCTCCTCATCGCCCTCGGCCATGCGCTTGGCCAGCTCCTGCTCCTCCTCGGGGGTGAGCAGCGGCACCTTGCCGATCTCCTTGAGGTACATACGCACCGGGTCGTCGGTCGAGAACGTGTCGGCCATGGCCTCGGTCTCGTTCATCTCCTCCTCGGTGACTTCCTCGATCTCCTCGAGCTCTTCGAGCTCGGGCAGCGCGTCCTCGTCCACGGGGAGCAGCGCATCGTCGCCGAGCACGTCGATGCCAAGACTCTCGAGTCGGTCGTAAAACTTCTCGGTCTCCTCGCTCGAGAGGTTCATGTCCTCGAGCACCATGAGGTCCTTGCTCGAGAGCTTTCCGGCCTTTTTGCCGCGCTCGACGAGCTCGTTGAGCTTTTCCTCCGTGGTCTTTTCCGCCTCGGGCTTTTCCGCTGCCGCGGGCTTTTTCGCCGCAGGGGCGGCCTTGGTCTTGGCCTTCGCCTGCTTTTCATCGTCGGCCGCGAGCAGCGTGTCGGCCATGGCCTTGAGTTCCGCCGGGGAGAGATTATTCATGTCTTTCTGTTCCATCTTTACCACCATACCCTTTATGTTCTTTGAGTTTGTTTGCAAATGCCAGCAGATCCGTCTCCGACATCGCAGTGCCGGCGGAGGACTGGGTCTGAAGAATGCCTATGTAATCGTCGAGCGCACGCGCGCCGTTGGAAAGCTCCGCCGGCTGCTGGATGATGCCCGTGAGCAGTGCCAGCTCGTCCGGCGTCAGCTCGCCCGAGAGCGCCGCGATCTGCACCGTGCCCGTGCCGCCATGGGCGAGCAGGACGGTGTAAATGTGCCGCAGCTCCGGCGAGGAAAACTGCGCCGCGTCCGGCACGTTCGTCCGGCCGTAAAACAGGCCGGGGTCGAGATACAGGAGCCGGATGATGCCCTGCTCGGCGGCTGCCGAGCGCGGATCGTCAAAGCGGATGCTCCGGCCGGGCGGCTGCATCGCCGTCGCGGGGCGCAGCATCTCGCGCTCGCGTTCCTTGCGCGCGCGGCTGAGCCGCCGCTTGCGCTGGCGCTGCACCTCGTCGGTCACGACCGCGGCGGGCATACCCGCCGTCTCCGCGACGCGCATGGCGTACACCTCGCGCTCGACGCTGCCGGGCAGCTCCGCGACGATGCCCGCCGCCTCCTTGACGAAGGCCACGCGCTGCTCGTCGACCTTGAGGTCATACTTTCGCTGCACGGCGCCGAGCCGGTAATCGATGTGGTTTTCCGACTGCTCGAGCAGGTTTCGAAAAGCGTCCGCGCCGAAGGTCTTGATATATTCGTCGGGGTCCTTTGCGCCCTGCATCTGCAGAACACGCACGCGCACCTCGAGCTTTTCGAGGATGCCGATCGCGCGCTGCGACGCCTTCTGCCCCGCGCCGTCGTTGTCGTAGGCGATGACGATCTCGCCCGTGTAGCGCGAGAGCAGCCGCGCCTGCTCCGGTGTGAGCGACGTGCCGAGCGAGGCGACCGCGCCATCGAAGCCCGCCTGATGCAGGCTCGCCACGTCGATGTTGCCCTCTGCCAGTATGATATACCCGCACTTTGACTTTTTAGCCAAATTGAGCGCGAACAAATTGTGGCTCTTGCTGAAAACAATGGTTTCCGGGCTGTTCATGTACTTCGGCTCGCCGTCGCCGAGGATGCGCCCGGAGAAGCCGATGACGTTGCCGCGCACGTCAATGACCGGGAACATGAGCCGGTTGCGGAACGTGTCGTACACGCCGCCGGATTTTCCGTGGCGCACGAGCCCGCCGTCAAAGAGCTCCTGCTCAGAGTAGCCGAGCGCCTTCATCGCGCGCACGAGGCTGTCCCACGTGTCGGGCGCAAAGCCGAGACCGAAGCGCGTCACGGTCTGCGCCGTGAGCTGCCGGCGGGCGAGATAGTCGCGCGCGATCTGCCCGGCGGGGGTCTTGAGCTGCGCGTGGAAAAAGCGCGCAGCGTCCCGGTTGAGCGCGAGCAGCCGCTGGCGCTTTTTCGCGCCGGGGTCGTCCGCCTGCTCGGGCAGCTGCATGCCGGCGCGGTTGGCCAGAAACGCCACCGCCTCCGGGAACGAGAGATTCTCGATCTCCATGATGAAGCTGATGACGCTGCCGCCCTTGCCGCAGCCGAAGCAGTGGTAGATCTGCTTATCGGGCGAGACGGAAAACGACGGCGTCTTTTCGCTGTGAAACGGGCAGAGCCCGAAGAGGTTCGACCCGCTCTTTTTCGTCAGGCGCACGTAGCTGCCCACGACATCGACGATGTCGTTGCGCTCGGCGAGCTCCTGCAGAAAGGATTCCGGAAAAGCCACGTGCGTCACCTACTTTCTGTGGTTTCCGTTGGATGTACTTCCTTATTTGATCGTCCACGCAGCGGGGATGAAGAGTTCGCTGTATACCTCCAGCGCGTAGCTGTCGGTCATGCCGGACACATAGTCGCACACCGCGCGCTGTGCGCCCTCTTCCTCCGCGATGGACTGATAGACCGCGGGCAGCTCGTCGATGTGGCGGACGTAATACTCCCAGATGCTGCCGAGGATGTTTTGCACCTTGCGCTCCTCACCCTTGGCGATGGGGTTGTAGTACACGCCCTGATACATGAAGTCGGTGAACACATCCACGGCCTCCTGCATCTCCGGCGACATCTTCAGCGCGCCGTCGCCGCTGTGGGCGATGATGTCCGTGAGGATGGAGTTGATGCGCACGCTGTTGCGCTCGCCCACGCGCTCGCGCACGATGGCGGGCACATCCTCCGGCTGCACGATGCCGCCGCGCATGGCGTCGTCAAGGTCGTGGTTGATGTAGGCAACGCGGTCGGCCAGGCGCACTATGTCGGCCTCGAGCGTGCCGCGCGGCTGGCCGGTCGTGTGGTTGAGGATGCCGATGCGCGTCTCGTTGCAGAGGTTCAGACCGCGTCCGTCGCGCTCGATGCGGTCGACAACGCGCAGACTCTGCTCATAGTGGCGGAAGCCGACGCCGGTGTAGATCGCGTTGAGCGCGCGCTCTCCGGCGTGGCCGAAGGGCGTGTGGCCGAGGTCGTGCCCGAGGCTGATGGCCTCGGTGAGATCCTCGTTGAGCTCGAGCGCGCGGGCGATCGTGCGCGCGAGACGCGCGACCTCGAGCGTGTGCGTCAGGCGCGTGCGGTAGTGGTCGCCCTCGGGGCGCAGAAACACCTGCGTCTTGTGCTTGAGGCGGCGGAACGATTTCGAGTGCGTGATGCGGTCGACGTCGCGCTGAAAGCATGTGCGCATCTCGCACGGCGCCTCCGGTGTCGGACGCCCGGTGGACTGCGCGCTCAGCAGACCGTGCGGCCCGATGAGCAGCGCCTCGGCGGCCTCACGTTTTTCTCTCGGACAGAGCACAGGGATCCCTCCGTTTCCACAAAAAAATCAGAAAATGCGGCCGGATCGCCTTGCGCCATTTCCGGCTGCAATACTCTTATACGACATTGCTGTGCATTTCCCTCTTTTTTTTGAAAAAAAGCAGAAAAATCGCCCCGCATCCGAATATGCGGGGCGATTGTGCGCTTTGCGTGCGCGGATATCTCAGGCGGCCTTTGCGGTCTTGGCCGCGCGCCATGCCTCAAACCTGGCGCGCATATGGTCATTGAGGCGGCAGAACGCCTTCATCACCGGCCACGACAGCAGGCCGAACACGATGAGGATGAGCGCGCTCTGCAGATCGAGCTTCTGCAGGTTAAACAGCGTCGGGAAGCCGAAATACGCGATCACGAACAGCACGCCGAGCACGACGATCATCACCTTGCGGATGGTATTGTACGGCTGGCACGTGCGGTGCACCATCATGAGACCGACGATGCCCATGACGCCGGTGCAGATCGTGATCATGGCCGTATCGTCGAGGTGGAAGGCGATATAAAACAGCAGGATGCCCACGACCATTGCCAGATCCGTCATCGCGGCCGGCAGCGCGCGGAAGAGCACGTTGCGCAAAAATTTTCCCTTGACGAGGCTCTCGTTCGGCTCCATGGCCAGAATGAACGACGGGATGCCGATGGTCACGGCGCTCACGAGCGTGAGCTGTGCGGGGCTGAACGGGTAGGGCAGCGTGGCAAAGAGCGTGAAAAACGCGAGGAAGAACGAGAAGATGTTCTTGACCAGATACAGCGACGCGCTGCGCTCGATGTTGTTGATGACGCGGCGGCCCTCCGCCACGACCGACGGCATGGAGGCGAAGTTGGAGTCGAGCAGCACGATGTGCGACACCTGACACGCCACGTCGCTGCCGGAGGCCATGGCGATCGAGCAGTCGGCCTCCTTGAGCGCGAGCACGTCGTTGACGCCGTCGCCCGTCATGGCCACGGTGTGTCCCTCAGCCTTGAGCGCCTGCACGAGGCTGCGCTTCTGCGCCGGGGTCACGCGGCCGAAGACCGTGTACTTGCCAGCCGCTTCGCGGATGGCTTCCTCGCTCGTGAGCGTGCGCGCGTCGACGAAGTGGTCGGCGTTTTCGATGCCGGCGCGCTTGGCCACCTCGGACACGGTGCGCGCATTGTCGCCGGAGATGACCTTCACGGCCACGCCCTGCGCGGCAAAGTAGCCGAAGGTCTCCGGTGCCTCGGCGCGGATCTTGTTCGAGAGCAGGATCAGCGCGATCGGCAGCAGCTCCGCGCCCAGCGTCTCGTCCGAGAGCGCGCCGTCATACATGCCCAGCAGCAGCACGCGGCAGCCCTTGGCGGAGTAGCCCTCGATCTGCTCCTGATAGGGGTTTTCCCGCCCGGCGAGCAGCACATCCGGCGCACCGAGCAGATACGTCTCCTCGTCGTGGAACGACACGCCGCCGTATTTCTTCGCCGACGAGAACGGCAGCGTTGCCGTCGCGTCCTGCGTCTTTTCGCCCGTGAAATAGCGCCGCAGCGCCGCCATCGTGTCGTTGTCGGCCTGCATGGCGTAGACGTAGTCTGCCATGATCATGCGGATGTCGTCGAGCGTGAAGCGGTCGTCGCACAGGGGACAGACGTCCTCGACGATCATCTTGTTTTCCGTCACGGTGCCGGTCTTGTCCACGCACAGCGTGTCCACGCGCGCGAGCGTCTCGATGCAGCCGAGCTCGTGCACGAGGGTCTTGCGCTGCGCCAGACGCACGACGCCTGCCACAAGCGCAAGGCTTGTCAGCAGATACAGTCCCTCGGGGATCATGCCGATGATGGAGCCGACCGTGCTCGTCACGGCGATGGGGGCGGCGCGGTCAAGCCACACGAACTCTTTGATGAACATCACCACGCCGAGCGGAATGACGATCACGCCGATCCACTTGACGAGGTTCTGCAGCGCGCGCATCATCTCCGACTGCTGCGGCTTTTTGGCGCGCTTGGCCTCCTGCGTCAGGCGTGAGACATAGGAATCCGCGCCGACGTCGGTCAGCTGCGCGCGGCACATACCGCTGACGACGAAGCTGCCCGAGAGGAGCTTGTCGCCGGGGTTTTTCTTGATCTCGTCCGACTCGCCCGTGATGAGCGCCTCGTTGACGTAGCAGCTATCCTGCGCGACCACGGCGTCGGCATAAATCTGGTTGCCGGCGGCAAAGACGACGATGTCGTCGCGCACGAGCTGCGCCGTGTCCACGGTCACGCGCTTGCCGTCGCGCACGGCGACGGCCTTTGGGGACGCGAGGATGCTCAGCTTGTCGAGCGTTTTCTTCGAGCGCAGCTCCTGCACGATGCCGATGGCGGTGTTGACGATGATGACGCCCATGAACGTCAGGTTCAGCCACTGCTGCACTGCGATCACACACAGCGCCAGCAGGAAAAACAGCATGTTGAAGTAGGTGAAGATATTACTCAGGACGATCTGCTTGACCGTCTTGCCCGGCGGGTCAACGGGCGCATTCGTCCAGCCGGCGTCCGTGCGCTCGCGCACCTGCGCGCTCGTGAGTCCCTGCTCCGGAGCGGGGTGAACGACCGGAATGTCGTGCCGCGCCGGCGTCTCGGGCTCGGGCGCGCGTTTGTCTTTTATTTTTTCGATCAGCTTGGCCAAAGGTCTGCCTCCAAAATGAGTATACCGAATATTATAGCGGCATTCGCTGCGGAAAAGAACAACAGTTTGTGAATAATAGCTTAAAATTGCCGAAAAATTTCGGCACTCTGTACGGTGTGTAACAGCAGCAGCGCGGTCGTCACGCTGCCGATGCCCCCAGGAACGGGCGTGCAGGCGGCGACGGTCCCGGCCGCCTCGGCCGCCACGTCGCCGAGCAGCGTGCCGTCGGGCAGGGCGGTCACGCCCGCGTCGAGCACGATCTGCTCCGGATGCACGCACGCAGGCGTGATGAGCCCCGGTGCGCCCGCCGCGGCGAGGAGTATGTCGGCCTCGCGGCAGCGCGCGGCGAGGCCGGGCGTTTTCCGGTGGCAGAGCGTCACGGTCGCGTCCGCGCGCGTGAGCAGCAGCGCTGCCGGACGTCCGATGACGAGACTGCGCCCGACGACGGTCACGCGCCGGCCCGCAGGGTCGAAGCCGTATGCGCGCAGCAGGTGCAGGCACGCCTCGGCCGTGCAGGGGGCAAAGCCCGCCGCGCCCGTCAGCAGTGCGCCGAGCGATGCGGTCGTCATGCCGTCAACATCCTTGTGTGGGTCGAGCGCGTCGAGCAGGTGCTGTGCGCGCAGCGCCTTCGGCAGCGGCCGCAGCAGCAGCACACCGTGCACGGTGTCGTCCGCGCTCAGGGCGCGCAGCGTGCCGGTCAGGGCATCCGCCGCGCAGTCTGCCGGCAGCTCGACCGGGCGCACGGCTACACCGCACCCGTCCGCCGAGCGCGCGATGCTGCGCAGGTAGGCGCGGTCATCCGGCTGCGCGCCCACGGACACCGCCGCAAGACACGGCTGTGTGCCGAGCGCGGCTGCCTTTTCGCGCACCTGCGCATAGATCTCCTTTGCGACCGGCGCACCGGTCAGACGTGTTGCCATCGCTCACCCCTCCCCGCGCAGCGCGGCAAACACCGCGTCCGCGGTCTGTGTGCAGCTTTGCACCACGGTCGCGCGCAGATGCTCGGTGCGCGCCTCGGTCGCGGCGCGCTCGTCCGGCGTGAGCAGGCCGGTGTTGACAAATACGTTCATGGCCGCAGCCTCCGCCGCGGCGCGGCACAAAGCGGCGGCGCAGCCGACGTCCGAGCGCAGGAGGGGACTTGCCGTCTCGAGCGCTGCGGTCAGCAGCAGTGCGGTCTGTGCGCAGTGCTCCAGCATTGCCAGCGGCGCGAGACAGGCCGTCTGCACTGCCGCCGCGAGCTTCGCTGCGCGGTCGGGGTCGGTCCTGGGGATGGCGTAGGCCTTTTGCAGCGGCAAAAAGCCCGCTGCGTCCGCCTCGATGAGCGCGAGCAGCGTCGTGCGCTGCGTCTCACAGGCGTCGATGAGCGAGCGCAGCGCGTCACTGCGCTCGGCATAGCGGGGATTTGCCGCCGTGACATTTGCGGCCATCGCGGTCAGGCTTGCGGCCAGTGCCCCGGTGAGCGCGGCAGCGCCTCCGCCGCCCGGTGCGGGCTGCACGGAGGCAAGCTGCGCGGTGAAATCGGAAAGGGTCAGATCCATATCAAAATACCTCCTGATCGGGGTGAAAGATCGCTTTTGCGCCGCTCACAGACCGGCGTCTGCGAGGGGGACGGCGCGCTCCGTCTCACCGACGGGGCGCACGGCGCAGCGGCCGGCCGTCAGGTCGCGCACCTGCGCGGCAAAGGCTTCGCCGGCTTCCTCCGGCAGCAGGGCGCAGAGCGTCACGGCGGCGGCATACTGCGTCTCCTGCACGACGCCGCCGAGCGCGGCAACGGCCGCGCGCACCGGCTCGTAGAGCGCGTAGGGCATGCTGACCTCGCACGCGAGCCAGCGGCGCACCACGGAGATCCCGGCGTCTGCGAGCGCATCGGCAGCGGCGGCGGTATATGCCCGCAGCAGACCGCCCGTGCCGAGCAGCACGCCGCCGAAATAGCGCGTGACGACGCAGACGACATTCGTCACGCCTGCGCGGCGAAACACCTCCAGCATCGGGATGCCGGCCGTGCCCTGCGGCTCGCCGTCGTCGGAGTAGCGCTCCGTGCCGTCGCGCAGCAGGTAGCACCAGCAGTTGTGCCGCGCGTCGTGGTACTGCTTTTTGCAGGCGGCGATGATCTCGCGCGCCTCGTCCTCGGAGCTTACCGGCTGCACGAGACCGAGAAAGCGCGAGCGCTTTTCCACGTATTCCGACGCGCCGTTGCCTGTTGGGATGCGGTAGCTGTCCATGCTCAGACCTCCTCGTCCGGGATGACGAACGGCTCGAGCCGCGGCCACTGCTCCGGGTGGATGATCACCTCGAGCGCGATGCCGTCGTCGCGGTAGTCGGTGTGCAGCACGGCGCAGTCGCGGTGCAGCGTCTCAAGCAGCGCGCCCTGCGCATACGGCAGCAGCAGCGTCACGTGGTGGTCGGCGCGTCCGAGGATCGCGCGCACGCGCTCGGTCAGCTCGTTTGTGCCCTCGCCGCTGCGCGCGGAGATGCACACGACGTCCTCACCGTGCGGCAGGATGCCGAGATAGGCGTCGCACTTATTGAACACGCGGATGCACGGCGTATGCGCCGCGCCGAGCTGGTCGATGAGCCGGTCGACGACGTCGGCCTGCGTCTCCCACTCGGGGTTGGAGAGGTCGATCACGTGCAGCAGCACGTCGGCATACGTCAGCTCCTCGAGTGTTGCCTTGAACGCCTCGACCAGATGCGTCGGCAGCTTGCGGATAAAGCCGACCGTGTCCGAGAGCAGCACCTCCTGCGCGGCGTCGACGCGCCAGCGGCGGGTGGTCGTGTCGAGCGTGTCGAACAGGCGGTCGTTGGCAGGGATGTCCGACCCCGTCAGGCAATTGAGCAGGGTGGATTTTCCGGCGTTCGTGTAGCCGACGAGCGCGACGACGGGCATGGCGTTTTTCTCACGGCGGCGGCGCTGGGTGCGGCGCACCTTGCGCACGTCCTCAAGCTCTTGCTGCAGCTTCTGGATCTTGCGGCGGATGTGGCGGCGGTCGGTCTCGAGCTGCGTCTCGCCGGGGCCGCGCGTGCCGATCGGCGATGAGCCGCCGGACGCCGTCTGGCGCACAAGGTGCGTCCACATACCGGTCAGGCGCGGCAGCAGGTACTGGTACTGCGCCAGCTCCACCTGCAGCTGACCCTCGCGCGTCCGGGCGCGTTGGGCGAAGATGTCAAGGATCAGGCCCGAGCGGTCGAGCACGCGCACGCCGAGCTCCTCCTCGAGCACGCGCATCTGTGACGGGGAGAGCTCGTTGTCAAACACTGCGAGGTCGCAGTCGTTGGCGAGGATCAGCTCCCGCAGCTCCGCCACCTTGCCCTCACCGAGAAAGGTGCGCGGGTCGGGTGTGGGCTTGCTCTGCAGCAGCGTTGCCACGGGCTGTCCGCCGGCCGTTTCTACGAGCGCGGCGAGCTCGGCAAGAGAGACCTCCGTCGAGCGCTCACGCTCGTCCATGCACGCCGCGGCGAGACCGGCCAGCGCGGCGCGTTCGATTTTCTGTTCGGTAGATTGCATAGGGGTCATCCTTCTGATGTGAAAATATTTGGGTCAGGCTGCGCTCATGACAGGGACAGCGGCTCGCTGCCCGCGGCGGGCGTCGGCGCGGCGAAGCGCTGCGCGCCCCAGATGCCGACAAGAATGGCGGCCGAGGCCACGGCGCTGATCCAGCCGAACGGCTCGTGCAAGATGAGCACGCCGGTGAGTACGGACACGACGGTCGAGAGATTGATGAGCACCGCGGTGCGCGCGACGGGCAGCACCTCGAGTGCGCGGTTGAGCGCGATGTAGGACAGCACCGAGGCCACCACGCTCAAAAACAGGATGGCCAGCACGAAGGGCGCGTGCGTCATGGGCTGCACGACGGCGCTCAGATCGTGCCGGTGCTCGAGCAGGGACAGCACGCCGAACGCCGCCGCGCCCATCAGGCACGTGACGTATGTGCGCTCAAAGGCCGAAAAGCTGTCGGCGCAGGCGCGGCAGGCCACCATGTAGCCCGCACCGGCAAAGACCGTGCCGAGCAGGATGAAAAAGCCGAGCACGCTGCCCGAGCCGATGCCGGAGGCGTAGACGGCCAGCACGATCACGCCCGCGACGGACAGCACCGAAAACAGCACCTGCCGCGGCGTGGCCTTTTCATGCAGAAACAGCGCCCCGTAGATGAGCGAGCACAGCGGGATGAGCGCGATCATGACGCCGGAAAACGACGTGCTCGTGAGCTTGAGACCGTACTGCTCACAGGGGAAGTAGAGCACGGGCTCAAACAGTCCCGCCAGCAGCACCGGCCGGAGATCGCGTCCGTGCAGGTGTACATGAAAGCGCCCCGTCAGACACAGCAGATTCATCAGCACGAATGCCAGCGCAAAGCGCCAGAACAGCAGCACGAACGGCGTGCCGTAATTCTGCGCGACGCGCGAGGCGAGAAACGTAAAGCCCCAGATGAAGTATGTGAACGCGGCGAGCCAGAACGCGACCGTCGGCGAGGGGGTGCGGTGCATGGGGGTTATCCTTCTTTCTCGGTGGTAAAGGTGAGGTTCGTGCCGTCGGAGCGGCAGACGACCGTGCCGTTGAGGTCCGTGCGGTAGACGGTCACGTCCGCGTCGCGCAGACGGCTGAGCGTGTCGTCGTGCGGGTGGCCGTATTCGTTTCCGGCGCCGCAGCTGATGACGGCGTACTTGGGCTGCGCCTCGTACAGCAGGCGATAGCCCGTGGAGGTGCGGCTGCCGTGGTGACCGGCCTTGATGACGTCACAGCGGACGTTTTCACCCGCGTCGAGCACATCCGTCTCGCTCTGGTACTCGGCGTCGCCGGTGAAGAGGAAGGCGTTGCTGCCGTAATCCACGCGCAGGATGAGGCTCTGGTCGTTGACGTCGCTGTAGTGCTTTTGCGGGCCGAGCACGGTCACGGTCGCGCTGCCGAGGGCGAAGGTGTCGCCGACGCCCGGAACGGTGATGGCGAGATTCGCAGTCTCCGCTGCGCGCATAACGCGCTGAAACGCGCCGTTGCTGCTCGAGGTGACGGAGCTGTAGAGCGTGTGCACCGGGAAGGCCGCGATGACGGCCTTCATGCCGCCGCAGTGGTCGGCGTGCGCGTGCGTGCACACGAGGTAGTCGATGCTTTTGACGCCCTGCTGCTTGAGGTAGGTCGTGATATGGTTTGCCTGCTCGCCGATGCCGGCGTCGATGAGCATGGTCTGCCCGTCGCACTGCAGCAGTGTGCAGTCGCCCTGACCGACGTCGAGATACGTCACGGTCAGGCCGCTGCCGGCCACGGGTGTGGCGGCGGCGTCGGGGTTGTTTCCGCCGTCACGGCCGGCGCCGAACCACATGGAAAGCCCCGCGATGACGAGCGCGAGCAGGATGGTGATCAGATGGTTTTGGGCCTGCGAGCTGCGGCCGCGTTTCGGTTGGGACATGGGATGCATCTCCTGTAAAAAGCGTGCGGGGCGTATTCCCCCGCCAGAGCGTGAAAGACGAAAAACGCAAAAATGCCTGCGCAAGCAATACACAGACATTTTCTCATATCGCAGCCCAAAATGCAACCCCGCGGCAGCCCAGATGCGGGGGCGGCCGCGGGGATTTTCAGACCTTTTTATCCGTTTTTGCGCCAGAGCTCGACTGCGCGGATGCGCGCCTTTGCGCGTGCGCGTGCGGCCTCGGGCGTGGAGATGTTCATCTCCATGCCGCGCGCCTCGAGATCCGACTCGGCGCGGTGCAGCGCGGCCTCGGCACGGGCAAGGTCAATGTCCGGCGCGCGCTCGGCCGTGCGGGCGAGCACGGTCACGTTTCCGCCGGCGACATTCACCGTGCCGGGGCTCACGGCACAGTAATGCTCCTTGCCGGCGGCCGTGTAGCGCACGACGCCGCACATGAGCGCGCCGAGCAGCGGCGCGTGCCCCGGCAGGATGCCGACCTCGCCGTCGGCGAGCGGCAGCGTGATCTGTGCTGCCGGCGTGTCCACGACGGCGCCGCCGGCCGTAATGATCTCCAGATGCAGTGTGTCCGTCATGGCGTGCCTCACTTGAGCGCGTCGCGCTTGCGCAGCACGTCGTCGATCGAGCCGCAGAACAAAAACGCCTGCTCGGGAATGTCGTCGCACTCGCCGCCGAGGATGGCCTCAAAGCCGCGGATGGTCTCCGAGAGCGGGACGTACTTTCCGGCCATGCCGGTGAAGTTTTCCGCCACGTGGAACGGCTGCGACAAAAAGCGCTGGATGCGCCGCGCACGGTTGACGGCGGCCTTGTCCTCCACGCTCAGCTCGTCCATGCCGAGCACGGCGATGATGTCCTGCAGGTCCTTATACTTCTGCAGCACGCGCTGCACGGCGCGCGCGGTGTCATAGTGGCGGCGGCCGAGAATATCCGGCTCAAGGATGCGCGACGTGGAGCCGAGCGGGTCGACGGCCGGATAGATGCCGAGCTCGGAGATGGCGCGGTCGAGCACGGTCGTGGCGTCGAGGTGGGCAAACGTCGTGGCGGGGGCGGGGTCGGTCAGGTCGTCGGCGGGGACGTAGATCGCCTGCACGGACGTGACCGAGCCGTTGCGCGTGGACGTGATGCGCTCCTGAAGCTTGCCCATCTCGGTCGCAAGCGTGGGCTGATAGCCGACGGCGGAGGGCATACGGCCGAGCAGCGCCGACACCTCGCTGCCCGCCTGCGTGAAGCGGAAGATGTTGTCGATGAACAGCAGCACGTCCTGTCCGGACTCGTCGCGGAAGTTTTCTGCGATCGTCAGACCCGACAGCGGCACGCGCAGACGCGCTCCGGGCGGCTCGTTCATCTGACCAAAGACGAGCGCGGTCTTGCTGATGACGCCGGACTCGTTCATTTCGTTCCAGAGGTCGTTGCCCTCGCGCGAGCGCTCGCCCACGCCGGCAAAGACGGAGTAGCCGCCGTGCTCGTAGGCGATGTTGCGGATGAGCTCCATGATGAGCACGGTCTTGCCCACGCCCGCGCCGCCGAACAGACCGATCTTGCCGCCCTTGGCATAGGGCGCGAGCAGGTCGACGACCTTGATGCCGGTCTCGAGCAGCTCGGTCGCGGGGGCGATGTCCGTGAAGGCCGGGGCCTCACGGTGGATGGGCAGATATTCCGCGGCGTTGACCGGGCCTTTGCCGTCGATCGGTTCACCGATGACATTGAACATGCGGCCGAGCGTCGCCTCACCGACGGGCATTTTCACGCTCGTGCCGGTGTCGACGGCGCGGCAGCCGCGCTGCAATCCGTCGGTGGAAAAGAGCGAGATGCAGCGCACCGTGTTGTCGCCGAGCTGCTGCACCGCCTCCATGACGATGCGCCGCTCGCCGGTGTGCACCTCGATGGCGTTGTTGATCTCCGGCAGCTTTCCGGCCGGGAACTGCACGTCCACCACCGGGCCGATGACCCTTTTGACGATACCGTTTTCCATACGTTCTCCCTTCGTGGGACGCGGCGCTGCCGCCGCGGTGTTAATCAGATCCTTGTGATTGCTTGAGTGCGGCGCTGCCGCCGACGATCTCGGAGATCTCGGTCGTGATGGCGGCCTGACGCGCACGGTTGAAGTCCAGATTCAGCTCCTCGATGAGCTCCGCCGTCGAGTCTGTGGCGGCGGTCATCGCGGTCATGCGCGCGGCGTGCTCGCCCACGCGCGCCTCGAGCATCACGGCGTAGACCGTGTTGTTCAGGTACAGCTCGAGCACGTTGTCGAGCACGGTCTGCGCGTCCGGCACGAACAGATAGTTGTTGTTCGCGGCGGGGGCGTCGGCCTCCGGTGCGGCGGGCAGCAGCTGCCGGTGTACCGGGGTCTGGTGCAGCACGGAGTCGAAGCGCTGGTAGACGAGGTGGATCTCGTCCGCCTCACCGGTGCGGTAGAGGTTTTTGAGCGTCTCGGCGATCTCGAGTGCCTCGGTCATGGTGGGCGTGTCGCTCAGCCCGGCGCAGATCTGGCGCACGGGCAGATCCGTTCCGGCGAGGACATCGCGTCCCCAGCGGCCGCACACGATCACGGAGCAGGGGCGCGTCTCGGCGTGCACGAGCTGCTCCAGATGGCGCAGCAGCACCTGATTGTATGCCCCGCACAGGCCGCGGTTGCCCCAGAACACCACGTAGCACACGTGCCCGACGCGGCGCCGGGGCGTGAGATACGGGTGCTCAAAGGTAACGTCATCGGCGAGCAGGGCGTTGAGCACCTCCTGCCCCTTGTCGGCAAACAGGCGCACGCCCGCAAGGCTCGTCTGCGTCTTGCGCAGCTTGGACACGGCGATCATTTTCATCGTGCGGGTGATCTGCTGCGTGCTGTTCACGCTGCGGATGCGCGCGCGGATCTTATGCAGATTTGTCAAGGGGCGTTCCTCCTCTCTGCCAGCGGCGGGGATGGTGCATCATAGATTCTTGAGCGTCTCGTCGGCAAGCGCACGCAGCCGCTCGAGCGCCTCGGGCGGGAGCTTCTTGCCGCTGTGCACGAGGGCGTTCAGCTCCGGATACGTGCGGTGGATGCGTGCAAGCAGCGCCTCGGCGTAGTGTGGCACGTCCTCGACGGCGATCGAGTCGGTATATCCCTCGCCGGCGGCGAAGAGCACCGCGACCTGATCGGCCGCGTCCATGGGCGCATACTGCGGCTGCTTCAGGAGCTCGGTCATGCGGCTGCCGCGCGCGAGCGTGTCGCGTGTGGCCTTGTCCAGATCGGAGCCGAACTGCGCGAACGACGCAAGCTCGCGGTACTGTGCCAGGTCCATGCGCAGACGGCCGGCAACCTGCTTCATCGCGCCGAGCTGCGCCGCGCCGCCGACACGCGACACGGACAGACCCACGTTGATGGCCGGGCGCACACCGGCGTGGAACAGGTCCGTCTCGAGGAAGATCTGCCCGTCGGTGATGGAGATGACGTTCGTCGGGATATAGGCCGAGATGTCGCCCGCCTGCGTCTCGATGATGG
>OLFT01000462.1_pt1 | contig 52344 bp, 43 predicted proteins | sample 1604921 | NCBI WGS metagenome assembly OLFT01 (sample SAMEA3888897, study PRJEB22519) | human gut metagenome | biome: human gut; feature: human-associated habitat; material: faeces | place: Denmark | collected 2013 | reverse complement strand
TGCTACTTGCTCATGAACGCAGTCGCGAAGCGACTGCGTTCAAATTCCTCAAAATTGTAAATAGCCAACAGAAAGGAACAACTGTTATGGATAAAACCAGATTTGATAAAATAGAAATTAAAGAACTGGAAATTTTTGCCAACCATGGTGTCTATCCGGAAGAAAATGTACTTGGACAAAAATTTGTTATTTCTGCCACCCTCTTTACCCACACACGTCAGGCCGGGTTAACGGATGATCTGTCTGCTTCTATCAATTACGGAGAAGTCAGCCACATGATTACAGATTTCACCAGAAAACATACTTTTAAGCTTCTGGAAGCACTTGCAGAAAATCTTGCAGAGATGCTGCTCGACTCTCTTTCCGGTCTGGAACAGATCACACTGAAAATTGAAAAGCCCTGGGCTCCTGTTGGTCTTCCACTGAAAACCGTATCTGTGGAAATCACAAGAAAATGGCATACTGCATACATTGCTTTTGGCTCTAATATGGGAGATAAAAAGCTGTTCATCGACAATGGGATACGTGGTTTGAAAAAAACAAAAGGATGCCGGATAGAGGCCGTTTCTGATTATCTTGTAACAGAACCTTATGGTGTTACCGATCAGGATGAATTTCTGAATGGAGTTTTGAAAATGCGTACCCTTCTTTCACCGGAAGAATTGCTGGAACGTCTTCATCAGCTGGAACAGGAGGCAAACCGGGAACGTATTATTCACTGGGGTCCTCGTACTCTGGATCTGGATATTCTCTTTTATGATCAGGAAATCATTGATACTGCAGATCTTCACATCCCCCATCCGGATATGCAGAATCGTGACTTTGTGCTGGCTCCTATGAACCAGATTGCCCCTTACCTCAGGCATCCTGTACTAAATCAGACAATTTCACAGCTTTTAAATATTCTTCTTTGCCGCTAAACGAACATGTCGCCTACCGGCGACATCACATATGAAAGTCAGCTGTTCCGCGCCTATGACGCTCCCACAGCTGCCGACCGCATTCGTAATCCGTGCTATCACGCCACCGTACGGTTCCGTATACAGCGGTTCAACCAACTTAACAAGTGACAATCTAACATTGGGGCTGCCGGAAAACAGGCAGCCCCTTGTGTAATAATTCGCATCTGCTGTCAGGAATTGAGACGCTGTCCGCAATATTCACAGTTGCACAGGCGCCCTTTTATTATCTGATTCTTTGCACCGCAGCTGGGACAGGTAACTGTAATATAAATCTTCTCATTCACACGTCTGTTTGGTGCAGTGATCAATATACAATTTTCTTCTCTGTCTATCTGAATATTTCGAATATACCCTTTGGCAATCATTTTTTCCAGTTTCCTTACAGCATCTTTTCCCATCTCGGTCTCAAACTTCTCAAATGAGAGCGTGCTCTGGGCATAAGATTCAAACCAACAGGCTATTTCTCTGGCTTTTTTCTTCTTCAATGCTTTCTGGATTTCCCGGAAGGTGGGATACAAAAATAACAATCCCAGTATAATCTCCGTTGCTGCCATTCCCCAGCGTCCTTCACCAATATATTTCTCTGCTGCGCCAATAGCTCCCAGAGTAAAAAGTATACAGAAGCCACAAAGAACCCATTTCAGTTTTCCTAACACTCCTGTTTTTTTATTCTTTTCTGTTAAAAAATCATTCATGTCTGTTTCCTCTTTCCCCAATTAATCAATCTCTGTTATATACGAAAGCCTGTTTAAAAAATCATTCCTGCAATCTGCACGCCCTGATGAATCTTCTGTCAGCATATACCAAAATCCGTCTGTCAGCCAGCTCCCAGCAAAAGCCACGCATCGCCTAACGGATCGTAATAATAAACCACATTATCTCCTGCCGCATAATATTTTTCTTTTGTAAAATGTTCCTCATGATCTGTCCCTATAACAAATACCGGACAGTTTCTTCCCTCAATATACTCCTCCGTACCGGTATACCACAGGGACATTCCAAGACCAAGGTAATAACTAACTTCGTCTGTTTGCGCAATCAAGTCCCTGGCAATATTTATATCCAATGAATAATCATAATCTGATTGATACTCATCCCAATCATAATATATTGAAAAATCATAGCAGTAGGCTTCCGCTGCAAGGTGTCCATCCTTTAGCGATACCATAGGATGGTATTGCACACTCATATTCTGCTTCTGCACAGAAACCATTACATTGGAAAAAATCTCGCTCATATTGCAGCGCAGGATAATGACTTCATTTTCCTGCCCCATATACCATGGATTGTTCAGATCTTCCAAATATTCCCCTTCTTCCGTAACCTGAGTCGGATAAATACTGATCTTACAATCAAGTCCTGGAACAATAGCATAGATTTCATAACCTCCTGCATCAACAACAGTTCCATCCTGCAAAAAAGGATAAGCCGCAGCCAATTCTTCCTGCCTGGTATATTCAAGTATCTCTGATGTATCTGCATTTTCATAAGTGTAGCCCAGAAATGCCATTCCAGCCTGGCATTCATTTTCTCTGATAATGTCTTGCAAAATTGCCAGATTCTCTTCTGCCCCAGAAGTTTGGGCAGATACTTCTCTCACACATTCACCGTAGTTACTAAAAGAAAACAGTACTGCGCAAACACATACAGCAATAGAAAATTTTTTCATACTTTCAGCTCCTTCCTGTCAGAATATGCCTATGCCTTTCTATTTCAGTGTGGTTACAATCAATTTACTTTCCAACGCAGCTGCTATCAGATCTTCCTTACAGCTATATCCTGCCTTGTCAATCATTTCCTGAAAATTCCATCTTACCCCGGAAGTCGAACAATCCATTTTCCTTGCAATCTCCGAATAGGACATCCCATGAATATACAAACGCAGCATTTCCAGTTGTCTTGGACTGATATCACCGCTTGTGATCCAGTTAAGTTCCACCTTTGGCGTTATATCCGGAAATACACGCTCACCATTTAAGGTTCTGTAAATCACACTCCGTATATCCTCTTCACCGTGATCTTTATACCAGAGACTGTCCGCACATCCGCTTTTTGCTCTTTCCAGCACCTTGGGATCGATCAGAGACGTAACAACCAATACCTTTGTATATGGGTACTTTTCCCTGATCATTTTTCCGGCGCTCAGCCCATCGTGATTATGAAATGTCTGAACATCCATGATTACAAGATCTATTACTGAATAATCACAGATTTTTACAGCTTCACGGGCATCCGAAATTGTCTGAACATGTCGAAATTCCGGATTCTGCATAAGAATATATTCAAAATACTTCTGCATGATCTTCTGATCTTCTACTATCAGTACACGTACCATCCAAACTCATCCTTTCTGTCAGCGGCATCTTCAATATCAGACAAAACTCAGGGACAAATGAAATTTGCATTGTGCAGTTCATTGATTCGGCTGCTTTTCTCAGTGCAGATAAACCACCGCCTTCTTCCGCATTTTTGTCAGGCACCTCTCCATCATTGGTAATCTGAACAGTATATTCATCTGCATTTTTGTCTATCTTCACCCAAACAGTACTGCCATGGGCATGTCTGGCACAGTTTGTCACACATTCACGGATTGCTCTGTCTGCCAGAACTCTGTAAGATGGATATAAAGGAAAGTTTCCGCTGATCTGAACCGAAATCCCAAGCTCCTCTGCATGTTTAATCGTATCCTCATACAGCTTTTCCATACTCTCTACGGCAGAACCGGTAAGAATATAAACCAGATGCTTCAATGCAGACAATTGTTTATCCATTTTGTCCTGATTTTCTTTTCTCTCCAATATTCTGCGTATTGACAGAAGGCTTCGTCCAAAATTGTCATGAACCTGCATTTTCATGACAAGCGTCTCCTGCTCTCTGATTTTATCTCCGATTTTTTCGTACATTTCCTCTAGCTTATGATTCAGGATTTCCAGCTTTTCATTGTTTGCCCTGATCTTTTCACCATTGTAATAAATTTCTGATACATTAACTGCCACTGTCTGCAGATATCCTGCACAATCCGGCTCCTGCAGACGATATTCCTGAAACATCCAGACAGAATCATCTGGAAAATAAAACACGTTACTGTCGCTGCTTAATCGGATAAGTCCTTTTGATATAAATTCATTGTCCATTGCTTTTCGCAATGTATCATAATCCTGCAGATAAGCCCCCGTCATCATTCTGCACAATTCCTGCATCTTGGTATTACACAAAACGATCCTTCCAAGTGAATCCGAAAAGCATACTCCACACGGAACGTCATCCACAGCTTCATTCACAGACCAGTACGACAAGGAATGATTATATTTGTATCTCTCCTTCCAGATTGCCCAACAAAGATATAATGTCAATGCAACAATCCCTGATGTTAAAATACTGGCCGGATAATCCTGAAGCATTGGCTGATATGCACTTTCTCCAATACTATATCTATGCTCATTCATCAAAGAAACCATAAGAACAAAAGAAACTGCAAAAACAGTTATTGCCGTTATCACTTTCTTTTTCCCGGAAAAACAGGTGATTCTTAACAAAAAGAGAATAAGTTCCAAAATCAGGCAGATTTCCAGAAGAATCATCAGAAAATTCTGCATTGCTATGCTGCATTCTACAAAACTATTCATCTGCCGCCTCTCTTTCTGAATATGCTGCACCCAACAAACCATTCTTTTTCATCTTCCTGCTGCACTTTAAGGTCCGGTCTTTCTGACATTAAGCCGCACAGATCTGCCTCTGATGCAATGTGAACGGAAATCCGAAGATCATCATCAATCTGCGACACACGGTAAAACATAGACTGCATCACATCAGATAGCCGTTCTGCAAGCCATTCAAAGGTATCATAGCATTTTAGTATATCCTCTGCATTCAGCTGAATATCTCCATTTTCCACATAATAAGCAGCCCGGATCCTGCATAATTTTAAACTGTCACAGGATTCTGCAAGACTTTGCCTGAGATCTTCCATAGTAAGCACATTTCCATCTGATGTATATTGTGTCAATACCAGATTTTTTCTCCGCTTCAAATATGTACCAATAACTACAATTTTACCGAGAAGCAGATCATATCGTTCCCTTGATTCCGTCCTTTCCAGTTCATCCATCAACTGCGACAGCAATTCCAGCTGTCCAGCAGTCTGATTCTGTATCATGTTTAACAGCCGATTCTGTTCTTCTGTTTTTCTTCGCTCCGCTTCTTTCTCATAGGTTTTCTGCAGCAGTCTGTTTCTGGCAATCAGTTCTTCCTGCTGTTCCCGAATATCCTGATATTGATCCAGCAATATTGAAATATCTTCTGACCAAAACAGATGTCCTCCCCTTATGGGAATATGGTTGATCCGGATTCCCTGTTCCTGCACAGATGATCTGTGAATGATCATTGTACGCATTTCAGGAGAAAGCTTGGGAAAATCACCGGAATGATAATAACGCTGAAAAGAATCATCTGTAATCTCTGCGTCCAGCCCTCCTGAAGTCTGAAATAATTCAAAATATCGATTGTTTGTCTGTATCAATCCGCATACTATACAGCCCTGATAAATTGCTGCCATTAAAAGACAACACACTGCTGTCATATCCCCTGCAAGGGTTTGGATGAAAGACAAATGAAATATATTTCCAACATTCCATCCCAGAAGCAATATTCCTGGAATGACTGGCAGCCAAAACTGTTTCTTTCCCGGAATCCTGCTTTTTCTGATCAGAATAATTTCCATTCCTGTCAGACAACTCAGCATCCACCCCTGAATCACTGCAAAAAGAATACCATAACTATAATCCCTATCCGAAAATGGAGGCTGTTTAGAAAACCGAAACACCAGCTGATGCAAATCATTTGTAAAAACACTTATGATCAATACTGCCGCCACAGTCAAAAGAATTATGATTTGTCTGACCGTTTTTTCTTCATCTTTTTCAACAAAAAACAACGCTGCCGACAGACCTAAAACAGGGATCAAGATCATCGGAATATAATACAGATACCAACATATATGTTCTCCAAGAGGTTCATGAAAAATATGAAATTTCACTGTTCTTACAAAGAACCAGAATACCATCAGACAGCCAATTGCAGTCAGACATCTGCGCATTTTTTTATATACTACATGCTTTTCCAGATAGATTACCCAGGCACAGTACAGCCCCAGGTAAATACAATTGCGGCACTGGTCTGCAAAATTTCTTGCAAAAGTATTTTTCGGTCTTACCAGCCTGCAGAAATAAGCCAGAAGCACGCTTATCAGAATTACTCCATACGACAACATCCTCTTTTTATTATATGTCATGAAAATTCCTCTCTCATTGTATACTTTTATAACAAGTATACTATAAAACTCTGTTTTATTATATAGTTTTTAGAGAAACTGTCAATTTTCAGAGTTTTCCGATTATTGGTCACTGGTTTAGAATGAACAATAACCCTATTATCACGAACAGAGTGAACAATCATGTCCACTCTGTTTGTCATTACTTAAAACGGTCTTGGCTGACCACAATATTCGCAAAACCTTCCCACATTCTCTGCACCACACTGGCATCTCCACGATCCGCTATCAGGTTGCATTCCTGGGTTCATGTTCATTCCAGGACGCATTCCTGCGTTCATGCTCATTCCAGGCTGCATCCCTGTGTTCATGCTCGTTCCAGGCTGTATTCCGGCATCATTTTGTGTCAAAGCCGCAATGATCTGATGTCCAGTCTGCTCCACTTCCATCAATTCTCCTCTCTTTTCACTGCTTATGGAAAAAGTATTCAGACGAAAATCCATATCATCAAACCATGGATTTTTTACCTTAATACGCATAGTATAATCAAATTCATACTTATATACCGGTGGCTGATAGCTTACGGTTTCTCCATCCTTTGTTGTATATGTTTCCTCGTTCTGCTGTCGCTCTACATCAACTCTGCACTGCACAACAGCGGATAAAGGAACTATATCCGGATTTTCATTGACATCCAGTTTTCGTGCAACAGTAAAATTTCTCTTATGATCATCAATGAAAACAGTATAATTTCTGGTACTGATCTGACGGGTTATGCCAAAATCCATTACTGCCTTTTTGTTATTTTCACGATATTCCAATTGACGTTTTATATCCTCTACCGTACTGTGCCGCCGTTCCTCAAACCATGGTGATAATTTTTTGGCACAGTTTTTACATAGATTTCCGTCATCTAATTTTCGATTCCCCAGTAAACCTATTTTTTCTCCGCAGATATCACAGATTTTCTTATCAAATAATCCCATAGCTTTCCTTTCTTTTCTGCCGCACCAGAATCATGCAATTCTGGTGCGGCAGTATTTTACACTATTCTACAACATCTATTTTGTCAAAATATGTCTTTACGGAGAAGTCCTCCCCATCTGTTTCAGAAGTTTCTTCTTCACTGCCATCAGACTCCGGTTCAAAACACAGTTTTCCATCATCTAATAAACTGAGCCTCATAGTATCACAACTGAAAAGCATAGTTCCAGCCTCATCTCCCGCTGCAGTTTTCAATACCAGAATATTTCCATCCATTTCTCCCTGGAGTTCAGCTCTGCCCTCTTCTCCGCTTTCAATTACGATAAGCTCAGACTTATCTTCCTGAATAGACAACATCATCTCAAATCCGGTCAGTTCAGAATTGACAGGCATCTGCATTCCAAATGCATCCATCAAAGTGCAGATCCATTCTCCTTTGAAATCCTCCATGGTCGGGTTTTCCACCGGTTTGCCTGGTACATATGGCTCATACTCTTCCTTTTCCTGGCTTAGGATCATTGTCGTTCCATCTGCAGTTATCGTTATTTTGCCATCAGCATACTCACATTCTACCGTTTGATCGCTATAAGTCATCAACAATTTATCATTTTCTATTTTCCACTCTGATTGATCTGCCTCTGGTTCTTCCCCACTGTAGGACGTTATGGTTTCCATCTGACCGCCTTCTTTAATATCCACGGTCACTTCCATTCCCATTACTCCTGGATGAAACAAAATGTCTCCACCCATGGAAAGCTCATTTACATACCAGGTTCCAATAACATCCTTTTCTTCAAGTGCATAAGCATTCACGCTCATCAGGCCTGTCATTAAGACTCCAACTGTTCCAGCCACCCACAGTCTCATTTTTTTGTTCATAAAAACATCTCCCTTCTTGTTATTATCGTGTTTTTTGTTATTTTCATTATACGTGAATGCTTTCCTATTTGCACTAGCACTTCTGACAGTAACTGAACCGATCGGGTACATCGAATATTAAGCAACCGCCATATTGACTTGTCTGATTTTTCATCTGCTGCGCCTACGTCAGTCACCGTAGCCACCCAGAATTTAATCCACACAAGAAAAGCCTGTGATACCACCCTTTTCAGGCAGTATCGCAGGCTCACTTTACGCTACGACATAATAAACATTACATGTTTATATTATATATTTATAATGCGGACTTGCCGCGGGTAATTCTTATTCCTCTGTTCCGTACAGAGTGATCAGCTTCTGCAGATACTCGTATCTTGCCTTAGCCTCGGACTGGTTCTTAGCGAACAGTCTGGCAGCTTTCTCTGGATTCTGACGCTGTAAGGAGTTGTAACGAACCTCACCGTTCAGGAATTCCTGATAATCTGTCATATCCGGTGCTTTGGAATCAAGGCTAAACTTGCTTCCCTCAGCAGCTGGGTTGAAGCGGAAGTTGTGCCAGTATCCACACTTAACAGCAAGCTCTTCCTCTGTCTGAGCTTTTGACATACCTTTCTTGATACCATGGTTGATACATGGAGCGTATGCGATGATAAGTGATGGTCCCGGATAAGCCTCTGCCTCTGCAATTGCTTTGATAGCCTGGTTGAAGTCAGCTCCCATAGATATCTGAGCAACATATACATAACCATAGCTCATTGCGATAGAAGCCATATCTTTCTTCTTGGTCTCTTTACCGCCAGCTGCGAACTGTGCGATCGCACCTGTAGGTGTAGACTTGGAAGACTGTCCGCCTGTGTTGGAGTAAACCTCTGTATCGAATACCATAACGTTGATGTCACGTCCGCTTGCGAGAACATGGTCAACACCACCGAATCCGATATCGTAAGCCCATCCGTCACCACCGAAGATCCACTGGGATTTCTTAGCAAGGAAGTCTTTCTGTGTAAGAATGTCTTTTGCTTTGTCGCATCCGCAAGCCTCAAGAGCTGCAACCAGTTTCTCTGTTGCTGCGCCGTTGGTAGCACCGCATGCGAAAGTATCCAGCCATTCCTGACCAGCAGCTTTAACGTCTGCATTGTCACCGTTAGCTACAACATCTTCAATTTTTGCTTTCAGGCCATCACGGATAGCTTTCTGAGCAAGAAGCATACCATAACCGAACTCAGCATTATCCTCAAATAAGGAGTTGCCCCATGCAGGACCCTGTCCCTTAGCATTTACGGTATATGGTGTAGAAGGTGAGGAGTTACCCCAGATAGAGGAGCATCCTGTAGCGTTTGCAATGTACATTCTGTCACCAAACAGCTGGGTGATCAGTTTTGCGTAAGGTGTCTCACCACATCCAGCACAAGCTCCTGAGAACTCAAGAAGCGGCTGTTTGAACTGGCTTCCCTTAACAGTTGTCTCTTTGAATTTAGCGATAACGTCTTCTTTAACCGGAAGAGTTACACCGTAATCGAAGTATTTCTGCTCTCCCATGTTTGCTTCAAGGTTTTCCATAGCAAGTGCCTTAGCACCTTTCTTGCCTGGGCAGACGTTCGCACAGGAACCACATCCTGTACAGTCAAGAGCGGATACAGTCATTGTGAACTGATACTCATCTTTCATACCAGTCATTGGTAATGTCTTGATTCCCTCTGGAGCATTTGCAGCCTCTTCAGCTGTAAGAGCTACCGGACGGATAACTGCGTGCGGGCAGACATAAGCACATCTGTTACACTGGATACAGTTCTCCGGATTCCATACAGGGATATTTACAGCGATACCACGTTTCTCGTATGCAGCAGCACCGGATGGTGTAGTACCGTCAACATAATCTTTAAATGCAGATACAGGCAGTGTATTACCTTCCTGAGCATTAACCTTAGCCTGGATGTTGTTAACAAAATCAACAACTTCCTGACGTCCTTCTGTAGCGTGAGTCATATGAAGACCCTCGTCTGCAGCATCTTTCCAGCTCTCTGGAACCTGAATCTCAACAACCTGCTTAGCACCAGCATCGATAGCTGCCCAGTTCTTCTGAACAACATCATCACCTTTACGTCCGTATGTTGCTTTCGCAGCAGCTTTCATAAGCTCGATAGCCTGCTCCTCCGGAATGATTCCGGTAAGTTTGAAGAATGCGGACTGAAGGATTGTATTGATACGTGTTGGTCCCATGCCAGTCTCGATACCGATCTTAACACCGTCGATGGTGTAGAATTTGATGTTGTGGTCAGCGATGAACTTCTTAACCTGTCCCGGTAAGTGTTTCTCAAGGCCCTCAGCATCCCACGGGCAGTTGAGAAGGAATGTACCGCCGTCAACAAGTTCCTGAACCATGTTGTACTTGCGGATGTATGCCGGGTTATGGCATGCAACGAAGTTTGCTTTGTGGATCAGGTATGTGGACTTGATCGGAGTATGTCCGAAACGTAAGTGGGACATTGTAACACCGCCGGACTTCTTGGAGTCATAATCGAAGTAAGCCTGAGCGTACATGTCTGTGTTGTCACCGATGATCTTGATGGAGTTCTTGTTAGCACCTACAGTACCGTCTGCGCCAAGACCCCAGAACTTACAGTTTGTAGTTCCTTCCGGAGTTGTAACAAGCGGAGCGCCTAACTGTAAGGAAAGGTATGTCACATCATCGTTGATACCGATTGTGAATCTCTTCTTCTCTGTGTTCTCGTATACAGCAACGATCTGTGCCGGTGTTGTATCCTTGGAACCAAGACCGTAACGGCCTGTGAATACCGGAACCTTATCGAACTTGGAGCCCTTTAATGCTGCAACAACATCAAGGTATAACGGCTCGCCGATGGAACCCGGCTCTTTTGTTCTGTCGAGTACGGAAATCTGCTTAACAGTATCCGGAATTGCCTCGATCAGGGCTTCTGTGCAGAACGGTCTGTACAGACGAACTTTGACAACGCCGACCTTCTTACCCTGTTTTGCAAGGTAGTCGATTGTCTCCTCGATTGTATCGTTTACGGAACCCATAGCGATGATAACGTGCTCAGCGTCAGCAGCTCCGTAGTAGTTGAACAGCTTGTAATCTGTGCCGATCTTAGCATTTACTTTATCCATGTACTCCTGTACGATTGCCGGAAGAGCATCGTAGTACGGGTTACATGCCTCTCTTGCCTGGAAGAAGATATCCGGGTTCTGAGCGGAACCTCTCTGTACCGGATGGTTCGGGTTCAGAGCGTTCTTACGGAATGCATCAATGGCGTCCATATCAGCCATTTCTTTTAAATCTTCGTAATCCCATGTCTCGATCTTCTGGATCTCGTGGGAAGTACGGAAACCGTCGAAGAAGTTGATGAACGGAACTTTACCCTTTAATGCTGCAAGGTGTGCAACCGGTGTTAAATCCATAACTTCCTGTACGCTGGATTCGCAGAGCATTGCGCATCCGGTCTGACGACAGGCATAAACGTCGGAGTGGTCACCGAAAATATTTAATGCGTGAGTTGCTACACAACGAGCGGATACGTTGAATACGCCCGGAAGCTGCTCACCAGCGATCTTATAGAGATCCGGGATCATAAGAAGAAGACCCTGAGAAGCTGTATAAGTTGTTGTTAATGCACCTGCTGCAAGGGAGCCATGTACGGCACCGGCAGCACCTGCCTCGGACTGCATCTCAGTAATCTGTACCGGCTGTCCGAACATGTTTGTTCTTCCATCGGTTGCCCATTCATCGGTAGCTTCCGCCATCGGAGAAGAAGGGGTAATCGGGTAGATGGCTGCTACATCCGTAAATGCATAGGAAGCATGAGCGGCTGCATGGTTACCATCCATGGTTTTCATTTTTCTTGCCATAGTTGATTTCCTCCTATAAAGTGTATAAATATGTAAATATTTATTTAACTAGCTTGTGTCCTGCATACACAGAACATCTATAGATTATTATAGCAATTTTTCCCTAAAATGCAAATCAAAAACACTGGAATCATGTACCAAATCATAAACAATATTAAAATTTCCGTACCATCTTTCCACATTATGGAATATTATCCGCATTGTGAGAATAGTTATTTGGTTAGTTCTAAGAAACTAATATTTCAGCTCCGAGTTAGCTTTGGCAAACCAATACATCAATAAAGACCTTTCATTTTGATATGTATTTCCTTTAAATAAAAAGTGGCAATCCAGGAAATGTATTTTATTCCTGTTCACCACTTTTTTATATAAAGTAAGGATTTAATTTTCCATGCACTCAGCTGACCAGTTTTTTCAGCCACGGATAATCCGTTCTATGTGACAGACTCGGTCTCTTACCGGCAAGTGAAATCCTCTTCTGTCTCTTACTGCCCATTCGGAGAAATCAGCCCCATGTCAGATGGTGCCTGGTTCGTCTCCGCCGCAGCCGCCGTCGTGGCCTCGTTCACATATCCTGGACCATAATTCTCGCCCGGGGATGGCACTGCCGTTGTCGGCGCAGCTGTTGTCTCCAGTGCCGTCGTCGCCGCCGCTGTTGTCTCTGCAGGTGCTGCTGCCGTTGTCTCTCCCGCTGCCTCAGAGGACGCAGCCGATGCATCGGCAGATGCAGATTCTGTCGCTGCCACAGTACCGGAAGTGTTGCGCTTGATGGTCGCCGCCTTTCCGGTGTAGGTGCTGTTGTGGAGAAGCACATCGCTCACAACCTGTCCGTTCTTCTTCGTGATCAGCTTTGTCTGCCATCTGCTGCCCGGAGTTGCCGCTTTCGCAACGACCTCTACACCCGGCTCCAGTGTTGGATCCTCGACGTAGGTCGGTGTCGGCGGATCCAGCTCCTTAATCTTCTCAGAATGCATGGAAACAGTCACGCCGTCTTCCAGAATCGGATTTCCGTAGATGGATACCGTCAGTGTCTGGTTGGAGTATGCCGCCTTGATTCCCACTGCAGTCTTTGAGTTGTTTACAAACCGCAGATCCGGACCGGCATAGCCGTCGTAGCTGACCATTGCATCCTCACCGGGAGTTACATAGGACGGCTCGTAGGTATGGGCATGGCGCTCAGTGGTCTTGAGACCTGCGAATACGACCGCATTGTAAAGAGTCGAGGACACCTGGCAGACACCGCCGCCCGGTTCCTGTACCACAACGCCGTTTGAGTAGGCGCCCGCCGGTTTGTAACCTTTTTCCGTTGTACGGTTTCCCGTCATCTTATTGAAGGAGAATTCCTCGCCAGGCTTAATGATCGTTCCGTTGATCGCCGCGCAGGCAAGACGGATATTCTCATTTCTGTCCTTGTTTGTCGTTGTCTTTGTCGTGTAGGTTCCGATGCGCTTAAAATTTTCCCGCGCCTGGGCCTCCGTGATCTCCGGCTGGACCTCGTCTGCTGTCGCCGTGATCGTCTTATTGTACTCTCCCGCCTTCATAGCAGAGAGAATATCAGATGTGAGTTTCTCCTGATCGATCTTCTTTCCGGTCTGGGCACCGACAAATGTGAATTTATCGGATGCCTTATCATAAGTAGAGATCGATCCATTCTTCGGCTCCACATCCCATTTTGCGGCAAGCGCTTTTACTTCCACCTGAACCGCGTCATCGAGACCGTCAGTCTCCACGGTATAATCCCCGGATTCCTTCTTCGCAAATGCTTTTTCGATTACAGCGTCCACATTCGCTTCCATCAGGTTCGGGAGATCCGCGGTCTCATCGCCGAAGGAGACCTTCATCTCCCAGCCCATATCTTCCAGGACCTTCTTGATCGCCTCTGTTTTTGTCAGACCATGGACCTGGACTCCGTTCACAGTGATCTCCGCTGCCATCTCTGTCTCAGGCTCTGTCGTCTCTGTCTCCGATTCACTTTCCACGCTGGTTTTATCGTCTTCGGACCGCGCGCAGCTCTGAAAGCCCACCGCCGCACAGATCAGTAAGATCAGAACTCCGATCACGATCAGTACGATCTTTGCCATATCCGGTCCCTGGCGTCTTCCGCGCCGTCTTCCGGAACCTCCTCTTCTGGATCCGGTTCCCCGGCTTCTCGCATTCTGGACTGCCATGATGCGGTCCGCGCTGCTTGACTGGCGGAAACGTCTTCCGCCCGCTCTGCTGTTTCTGTATGTGTCACTCATTTCTTCTCACCTTTTATCTTAAACCATTGATGTTCTCTGCTCCGTCAGTTCAGTATTTCAAGGGTGCAGATATGCAGGTACTAGTATAGCATAATTTATAGAAAATGGAATAACAGAAATCTTAAATTTTATTCACAATTTTGTCTCAAATATGTTAAACTAGGTAACAGTTGGAAATTATTTCGGAAAGGATATTTATTATGAAATTAATAGATCTTCACATACACTCCACCGCCTCCGACGGCTCCTTAACTCCCACGGAGGTCGTAAACCGCGCCAACGATCTCGGTCTCACCGCAATGGCCCTCACGGACCATGATACCGTCGCAGGAATCGACGAGGCCCTTGAAGCCGCAAAAGATCTTGACATGGAGGTCATCCCGGGAATTGAGGTCTCCTGTATCTATAAAGGAAAAGAGATCCATATCCTGGGGCTCTACATTGATCATAAGGATCCGAAGCTGCTCTCCTTTCTAAAGGAAGCGTCCAGAAAACGCTATGACCGCAATATGGAAATGTTGGCCGCATTTAATAAGGATGGATTTGAGATCACTGAGGAAGATCTCCTCTGCGGAAATCCCGGAACCGTCATCACCCGTGCTCATTTTGCGAGAGCGCTCTTAAAGAACGGATATGTAACTTCCGTTGACCAGGCTTTTAAAAAATATTTAAACCCGGACCGCCCATATTACCGCTCCAGGGAACTTATCACCCCGGAGGAAGTTCTCGCGACACTTCTCGGCTCCGGCGGTTTCCCGGTTCTCGCCCATCCGCTCCAGTATAAGCTCGGCTGGACCGGCACGGAGGAACTCGTCTCCATGCTCACTGACCATGGTCTCCGCGGTCTCGAGTGTTTCCACTCTTCCAATAACCAGGATGAGAGCGGAAAGCTCCGCAAACTCGCAAAAAAATACTCCCTCGCCCTCACTGGCGGCTCTGACTTTCACGGTGCCGCAAAACCCGATATCGAGATCGGTTCCGGCCGCGGTGGGCTTCGGGTTTCGGCGCTTTACCTGGATGATATCAAACTTTCTATGTTCATGGCTGGAATGGGCAGAAGCTAAACAGCTATTGTTCTCAATATTTGCCGTACCGCCGCAGAGATCTTCGCCGCCAGCCTATGATCTCCCCCGCCGGAAGTTATTCCGACAACCGTATCGCCGTCTTTCGCGATTCCCGGAAAATAAAAATCACATTGATCCCGGTTTGACGCATTGTTTACCGGGATCTTTTTTTTGCGGCAGTCACAGACTATCTTTTCATTTACCTCCGGGGCTGCTGCTGCAAGAACAAATACAAATCGAGAAGCTTCTCCCACATTTCCCAGACTTTCAAGGTCCGTCTCATCATATCGTTTTTTCTTCCAGAGAACCTTTTCCCGCAGTTCCTCACATACTTCCGGAGATACAACAGTGATCTCGCACCCGAACTCCAAAAGCGTCCGCACCCTCCTCATCGCGATCTTTCCGCCGCCGACTACAAGCACTTGCCGCCCCTCAAGGTCCACAAACAATGGAAAATATGCCATTTTTTTCGATCCTTTCCCGGTTTTTGGTACATTTTCGACAGTCCGCCCTGCCTCCGCCAGATCTTTCCCATAAATTCCATAAAAATCCAGTTTAGATTGTTAAAATTTTATCTATTCCGTCGATTGTTTTTTCCTTACCCATCTGGTAGAATTCAAATCGTTAAAAGAAAAACGAAGTGACAAAGCAAAACAAGCGTAACTGGAATGAAAACAGGATTCGTAACAGCTGCCATGTATCCGCCCGGAGAACTGTCGGAGACAGCTTTCACAGGCAATGGCACTAAGAAGTTACAGCCAGTTACAATCACCTTTTAAGGAGGTAACGAATTATGAAATTAAAAATGAGAAACATTTCCAATCTTGATACATTTTTCAAAGTCATCAACCAGTGTGACGGCGCTGTTGAGTTAAGTCTTCCGGAGGGCGGAAGCGTAAACTTAAAATCCAAGCTCAGCCAGTACTTCTCAATGGCTACCGTATTTTCTAACGGCAGTATCAAGGAGTTAAGCCTCACCACTCACAACGATGAAGATTCCAAGCGCCTGATCCAGTACATGGTTCAGGGCTGCTAAGCAGATCACAATAAAGCTGTCCCCACCGCGCCAAAAGGCAGCGGCAGGTTTAGCCCGCCGCTAGTCGGCCATAACAAACCCTCTGGCGGCCAGACTGGAGAGCAATTCTTCCTTCCTTGCGAAGAAAGTTCCCTGTGCCATCTGGCTGCTGCCCCCGCCTCTCCCGGAGAGTTCCCCATTTAATTCCTTCGAGAGAGCGCGCATATCCTCGCTCTGGCTCCCCAGAACATAAGAGAATCCCCCATTCACACTTTCTGACAGAGCGAGGACAATCCCCCCCTTCTTACCTTCCAGCGCGAAATTCACAAAATGGCGGAGTTCCGTCATATCGAGTCCGTCTTCTATCCAGCAGATCTTGCTATTTCCACCGTTTAACTGATCCGCATAGATCTTCATGAGTTTTCTTGACATCTCCGAGCACTTTGCCTGCGTCATCGTCAGCTCATTTTTTACCTTTTCCACAGCATCCGCAGTCTTTCCAGCCTTTGCGGATAAAAGAACAGAGATCTTCTGAAGCTCTTCTCTCTTTTTCTCATAATCCATAACTGCAGCCTCACCACAGAGCAGGGAAATTCTCACGCCGCCCTTGTAGTGGATCATGGTCAGGAACTTTACAAGTCCGATCTCCCCCGTCGTCTTCACATGGGTACCACAGCAGGCACAGGTATCACCGCCAGGGATGATGACGATACGGATAGCACCGGTGAGTTCTTTTTTGCTCCGATAATCCATATGGGCAAGTTCCTCAGCAGACGGGAATCCCGCATATATCTCCCGATCTTCCCAGATAATTCTGTTTGCCTTCTTCTCAATCTCCATGAGATCTTCCCACTCTAACAGGCCATTGAGATCGATGGTGATCTCCTCAGTCCCCATATGGAATCCCACATTGTCATACCCATACTTCGCGTGAATCAGCCCGGACACAAGATGTTCGCCAGAATGTCCCTGCATATTCTGGAATCTTCTGTCCCAGTTGATCTCACCTGTCACAGTCTCACCGACCGCAAGCGGCGCATCCGTATAGTGGACGATCTCTCCCTTTACATCATGGACTGCCGTTACATGCGCTCCGCCAAGAATTCCTGTATCATATGGCTGTCCGCCGCCTTCCGGATAGAATGCGGTCTGGTCCAGAGCCACCTCATATCCCTTTTTCCCTTTTTCGCAGGAAAGTACTTTCGCCTCGAATGTGCGGATATATGCGGAATCATAGAATAATTTTTTCATAATTCGTTTCTCCTCTTATATTTCTGCTAGTGTACCCAGGCACCGCTGCCGTCCACACGATATCCATCCGGAGTCACCGTGTTGGTCAGCAGGCTGCCATTTTCATCTGAAAAGTACCACTGGTCTCCAATTTCAAACCATCCTGTCGCCGCATAGCCGTCCGCGTTCAGATAGCTCCAGCCGGCACTGTCCGATCCTTTCCATTTATATAGACAGAAAGCTGCTGGATCGTCATCGTGTTTTTCATACTTTCTTCCCATCTCTTATAAAAATTGCTGCGGGTATCTTTGCTGACTTTTCACTTTCCCATCATACCACATGAAGCAGCAAAAGTACACTCACGTTCGGTCCATATAGAATTTTTCCTTCAGCAACTGCTTCTGCCGGGAATGAACTGCAACATTTTTCATCTTCAGAGTGAAAGTCTGACATGCCATGATGCATATACTGGAAGTGTAAAGATAATTCCGGAGGAATTAACATGAGTGATTTAGCTGCTACAAACTGTGGATGTGGATGCGATGCTCCGGCATCAGGATGCGGCGGATGCGGCAACAACATGATCTGGATCATCCTGCTCCTGTGCTGCTGCGGCGGATACGGACATAACGGCGGTGGATGCGGATGCGGCAACGGCTGCGACAACAGCTGTATCTGGATCATTCTCCTTCTCTGCTGCTGCGGCGGATGGGGAAATGGATGCGGTTTCGGCTGCTGACCGAATCGGCATCTCAAAAGACTGCGGGGCGGCTAACGGCCGCCCTTTCTGTTCGTTCTCTCTGTATTTTCTCCTTTCTGAGGTCTGTTTTCCTTTTTTCTCCTCTCGCACTCCTCATCAATCTCGTAGACAGCATTTCCATCTATGACAAGTCTTCCCACGTTTTCTCCTCCCTGGGCTGGAGCCCCTTTCCCTATATTTTATTCCCCTGTCCTCTTTTCCGTGCATTTTTCGCATGAATCCGCCGGTCCTCTCATATATTGTCACATGCAGGAGGTCCCAATATGAGTGAAAAAGATTTAAAGCTGACCGACCTGGACTATGCCACAGGTGATCATCACTTACAGATGATGAAGGCCGCTCTTCCCTATCTGGATATCAGACGGCAGCGGTCTCTCTCCATGTTCATCCGTGCCAGGGAGATGATGCACACCATGGAATTTTTCCGGGAGAACGATGACGGGATGATGAGCGTATGTTCCCTGGAGTCCCCGAACCCATCCGTCGAAGATATGCTGAGTGCAGTCCGCCCATATGCAAATAAGGCGGAACAGGATACCATCGATATGATCTCTCGCTTTCTTGCCAGCCGCCGCGGACGATCCGGTTCCGGGCTCACTCCGGAACAGCTGTTTTCCATTCTTCCCCCGGATATGCAGGCACAATACGAAACCCTGCAGTTAGTCATGCAGAGTTTTGCCCCAGGAGGATCTGCCCATGGAACAACATGATCAGGAAAGATCCTGGAAATCAGATCCGCGGCTCCATCACATGGATGCGAAAAAGATCGCTTTACTGGCTTCCTTCGCCGATGAACTGGCCGCAGCCCCAGAAGCTCAAAGAATGAATCTATTTTTAGATCTGCACAGGAAGATGCGGCAGTCCAATCTGGTTTTTTCCAGCGAGGAGCGGGATCTGCTCTTTTCCATCCTGACAGAAAATCTGTCGCCGGATGGCAGAAAGAAGGCAGAAATGATCCGTCGCCTTGCCGGACAGTTCTCACCAAAATAAGGTGTATTCTGTCCTGCAAGATTTAGAGATGTCTGCTGCAGGCAAAACCATCAGGTGCGTATAGTCAAAAAGATCCCTGGAATTTCGCCACCAGTGTGAGCGATTCCAGGGATCTCTTTACTTTTACATTCCTTCCAGTTCTTCCACCTCACCGGCGATCATGATTCTCGTTCCGGAATCCATAGACTGAATCAGCATTCTCACATAGGACTGGGCAAGCTGAATCCCGCAGAAAGACTTATTCTTTGCGCCGGATTGCTGGCAGTTGACCACAAGAGCCGGGTATCCTTCAGAACCTTCCTCCGGTTTCAGGATCATGCCAAAGTTCGAGAACGCTCGCATCTCCTCCAGATTCACATACTGGTTCGACAACAAGCCAGACGGCTTCTTTGCGGTGATAACACCGAATCCATCCGCTTCCGGATCTGTGATCCAGTAATCGTCCGATGTCAGTTTATGATACGGGACGAGACTTCCCGGATCATTTTCGTTTCCAAAGGTGCTCTCCAGGCGGTAAACACCGTAAATATCGGAATCTTCGTCCTGTCCGCCGGAAATATAACAATTGACAGAGAAATTCTCCTGCCAATCCCCTTTTTCCGTTCTTGAGAGGTAGAGCATTCTCGAGTTTCCAGGCAGCTGTTTTCTTTCCACCTTTACAACTTTATCGCTGGAAACATTTCCTGTATTTGTCTTTACCGTGTCGGTATCATCTTCTATATTATTTATGATCAGAACCAGGCTGTTCACATCATCTGCGATTCCCATCTTGTCGATCCAGCGTCCCTTGTCCTGCTGAGTCTTCCATCCAAGATCCACCGCAACCTCGTCATCTGCCGTCTGTGTCTCCAATGTGATTGTATCTACCTGGGTAGTTTTTGCCGCACCAAACACCGTTCCGCCGGAAATTCCGATCGCCGCTGTCAGCGCAAGAAATATCGCATATAAGCGTTTTCGCATGCAAAAATCTCCTTTTAAAATCAAATTCCGCACATAGGTCAAAAAGACCCACGCTTATATGTATAGTACCATACTTTACACCGCTTGTCACCGAAAAATGCATACTGACGAAGTTTTGCCACAAAAATCCCCCGGTCAGCCGCATTTCTGCTGCCAGCCGGGGAACTTCTTATATCTTTAGTCTGCAGGTGCTGCCGCGCCCTGCCTTCTCTTTACTTCAAATACTTCTCAAACCACTCCATCATCTCCGTCATTCTGCGGATTCTGTGTTTCGGTTTACCGCTTCTTGATAGTTCGTGGTTCTCGCCATGGAAGAGGCACATGCGGGCTTCAACGCCGAAGTATTTTAACGCGGAGAACATCTGGATCGCGTCGCCCATCCAGCAGCGGTAGTCTTCGTCTGACTGGATAAAGAGGGTCGGAGTTTTCGCCATGTTCGCGTATTTGAGCGGGGAGTGCTGCCACATCTTCTCCTGGCTGTTCCACGGATCTGCCTTGATCTGATCCATATTGAAGTAATAGCCAATATCGGTGGTCATGCACTTGGATACCCAGTTGGAGATACTTCTCTGGGAGCAGGCTGCCGCGAATCTTGTGGTATTTCCGATTACCCAGTTTGTCATAAATCCGCCGTAGCTTCCGCCCATAACGCCCAGATGCTTCTCATCAACCTGCGGATAGCGCTTCAATACCTCATCTGTGAGTGCCATGCAGCATTCAAAGTCGATTCCGCCGTGCTTTCCAGTAATGTCAGCGAACTCATTTCCGCGTCCGTCGCTTCCTAACGGGTTTGTAAAGAATACAAAGTATCCGGCATTCGCGAATACCTCACTCTCGTGGAAGAAGGTCGGTCCAAAGGTTGCCCGCGGGCCGCCGTGGATCGTTAAGATACCAGGATATGTCTTATTCGGGTCGAAGTTCACCGGTTTGATCACATAGCCGTCCAGCTCCAGATCTTTATATGTAAAGATAAACTCCTCAACCGGGCAAACACTTCTCTCCGCCATCACCGCGTCGTTAAAGGAAGTGAGCTTCGTCTCCTCTTTTCCGTCAAAGGCGTAGCACTCGGTGAGCCCCATATCACGCATTCCTGTAAAGTAAATGGTATCGCCGGACTTCGCCAGTGTGTGGACGCTTCCCTGGCGGTCCAGGATCGTCTCCATATGTCCCTTGGCATCAAAGGTGCGGATCACACTCTGTTTTCTTAATGTAGCGATAAAGTAGATCTTATCCTCGTCATGAACTGCGGAGACACCGTCCGCGAACTTGCAGTCACAGCAGATGGAGTTGTGGACGCTGTCATCGTAATCGGAAAGAAGCTCCACTTTGCCGTCCTCTACTGTATACAGCTTGTCATTCTCGTTGAAACCGTATTCCTTCATGTAGGAACCGAAGAAGGTCACTTTGCCTTTCAGGATGCACGCGTAGTCGATGCTCATATCCTTCTGCTCCACAAGCGTCTCAAGCTCACCGGTGGAGACCGTATACTGCTTTAATCCCTGGTAAACATCCTTCTTGTCGGTATAAAGACTGGAAACATAGAGGATTGTATCGTCTCCCTCTACCCAGGAAGCCTCAACATTCTCATAATCCGGAGTCACGATCTCGCAGGAGCCGCTTTCCAGATCATAGACCGCCAGTCTTGTTCTCTTCTTATTTACAATGCCCTGACCATTTGCCCAGAACGGAAGCTCGTCGAATACCTCGTAGTCCTTCTCTTCCTTCCAGGCCTTGAGAGCGGCCTTTTTCTCCTCGCTCTCTTCCATATGAGAGAGATCCGGCTTATTGTAATCATATTTTACCGTGAGGACAAGTTTATTTCCGGCCTTTTTCATCTTCACTGCCTTATACGGAACAGCGAAAGCAAGCTGTGCTTCACCGCCGTGGATATTTAAGGTATAGAAGCAGGTCCAGTCTTCCTCATTCTTCGCTTTTTCCTGATAAGTCTTCTCACGGTCCGCAATAAAGAGGACCGTCTCGGAATCCATCCAGATAAATGTGCGTTCTTTCTTTCCGCTTGTCAGTCTGGACGTTTTCTTTGTCTCCATATCATAGAGCCATAAGCAGGACTCATAGCAGTTGTCCTTCTCGTTGGCATCCACCACCGCCATCACCGCGTGCTTTCCATCCGGTGCCGGGGTAAAGATCGTGGGATAATGATAATTTGTAAAGTCTCTGATATCGATCTGTTTCATGGTTCCAGGTCCTCTCTTTCCTTTTTATATATGTAGTTTTATCGCAGGATCATTTCCCTGTCAAATTTATTATACTTACAAAAGAAGCTGCCCTCACAGCCCTGCACAGCATCCACTGCATCCATTTCTGTCGGCATTTCCTATTACACAAAATACCCCCGCCAGAATACCGGCGGGGGCATACGAATGTCTCCTTATTTGCCTTCCGTCAGATGGCATGCCACGAAATGATTCGGTTCGATCTCGCGGAGTACCGGTTCCTCGCTTCTGCAACGGTCTGTCGCATACGGACAGCGGGCAGCAAAACGGCAGCCTGGCTTCGGGTTGATCGGGGAAGTGATCTCACCCTTTAAGATGATACGCTCTCTCTTCTTTTTCAGGCTTGGTACCGGAATTGCAGAGAGCAGAGCCTGTGTATACGGATGAGTCGGCTTATCGAAAAGCTGTTCAGACGGAGCTTTCTCGATGAGCTGTCCAAGATACATAACCGCGATATCATCCGCAAAGTGGTTGACAACGGAAAGGTCGTGTGTGATGAAGATATAGGTCAATCCCATCTGTTCCTGAAGATCCTGCATCAGGTTTAAGATCTGTGCCTGAATGGATACGTCAAGGGCAGAAACCGGCTCGTCGCATACAATAAGCTTCGGTTTCATCGCAAGCGCTCTCGCGATACCGATACGCTGGCGGCGGCCGCCGTCAAGCTCATGCGGATATGTATTGATCAGGCGGTCCGCAAGACCTACGACCTGCATCAGCTCACGCACACGGTCCATACGGGCTTTCGGGTCCGTAATAAGCTTCTGGAGCTTTAACGGCTCAGCAATGATCTCACTGACTGTTTTTCTCGGGTCAAGGGACGCGTACGGGTCCTGAAAGATCAACTGCATGTCACGTCTTAAGAGACGGAGTTCATTTTTATTCTTTTTACATACATCCTCACCGTCGAAGATGACCTCACCGGAGGTCGGCTCGATGAGACGTAAGATCGAACGTCCTGTGGTGGACTTACCGCATCCGGACTCACCTACGATACCGAGGGTCTTTCCACGTTCCAGAGTGAAGTTCACGTCATCGACCGCATGGAGCAGTCCCTTTGGAGTGTTGAAATATTTTTTCAGGTGTTTTACTTCAAGGATCGTATCTGCCATTACTGCTCACTCCTTTCAATGGAAAATCCCGGCTCTTCGTAGCGGACGCAGCGCACATAATGCGTATCGCTCGCCCACTTCTTTTCCGGTCTGTCTTTTTTGCACGCTTCTGTGCAGTACTTACATCTCGGGGAGAACGGGCAGCCTTTCGGAAGGTTTGTCGGATCCGGCATCAGGCCCGGAATCGGCTGAAGTCTCGCCTTGCGGTCCTCAATGTTCGGAAGAGAACCGAAAAGACCTTCTGTGTATGGGTGCATGGTATGGTTGAAGATATCTTCCAGAGTTCCATGCTCAACGATCTGTCCGGCATATACAACGGAGACCTCATCACAGACCTCTGCGATAATTCCCAGATCATGGGTGATCATGATCATCGCGGATCCAAATTTCTTTCTTAAATCCTTCATCGTCTCGAGAACCTGTGCCTGAATTGTCACATCGAGAGCGGTTGTCGGCTCATCGGCAAGAAGGAGCTTCGGGTTGCAGGCAAGAGCCATAGCGATAACGACACGCTGCTTCATACCACCGGAGAACTGGTGCGGATACTCGCCGAAACGTTCTCTCGGGATACCTACCACTTCCAGCATATCGCCGGCTTTCTGTTCAGCCTCTTTCTCACTGATCTTATCATGGAGCTTGATAACCTCGGCGATCTGGTCACCGACGGTGAGCACCGGGTTTAAGGATGTCATCGGATCCTGGAAGATCATGGAAACGGTATTTCCACGGATCGCCTCCAGCTCCTTCTGCGGCATATTTAAGATATCTTTTCCGTCAAGAAAGATGGAACCGTTTTTAATAACTCCCGGCGGGTCCGGAACGAGACGCAGGATTGAAAGAGCGGTTGTTGTCTTTCCGGATCCGGTCTCTCCTACCAGTCCTAATGTTTTTCCGTGCTCTAACTGGATATCGATGCCGTTTACCGCCTCTACAACGCCGTCATCGGTCTCATAATGGATCACAAGATCCTTAATATCAAGAATTAAGTTTTTGTTATCTTCCAATATTTTGTCCTCCCTACTTCTTCAGTTTCGGGTCTAACGCATCACGAAGACCATCGCCTAACAGGTTCAGGGAAAGGATCGTAATGATGATCGCAATACCCGGGAATACGGTCAGGTGCGGAGCGTTTCTTAAGTAAGCACGTCCGCCGGAAAGCATTGCGCCCCACTCCGGTGTCGGAGCCTTTACGCCGAGGCCCAGGAAGCTTAAACCGGATGTGGAAAGGATCGCGGATGCAACCTTTAAAGATACCTGAACGATGATCGGTGCCATACAGTTCGGGAGAATATGGGAGGAAATGATCTCGAAGTTGTTTGCTCCGATACATTTCGCCGCCTCTACAAATTCCTGATCCTTTACGGTAAGGACGGAAGCCCGGACGATTCGCGCGTAGCCAGGCACGGAAGAGATCGCGATGGCAAGCATTAAGTTGAAGATGCTCGGTCCAAGTGCGGATACAATCGTGATGGAAAGAAGAAGGCTCGGCACTGCAAGGAAGATATCCATGATACGCATGATCACGTTATCGATCTTTCCGCCGTAGAAGCCTGCGATCGCTCCTAAGGATCCGCCGATCAGAAGTGCGATGGATACGGCTACAACGCCGACGCTTAAGGATACTCTTGATCCGTGAACGAGACGTGCCAGAATATCACGTCCGAACTCATCTGTTCCGAGCCAGTGAGCCGCGCTCGGGGTCTGGAGACGGATAGCTGTGTTCTGTTTGATAACAACGGTATTGTAATCGAACAGGAAATCCGCAAAGATAGAGATCAGTACGAGGAGAGCGACGATTCCAAGACCGATCATTGCCATTTTATTCTTTTTTAAGCGGCGCCAGATCTCTTTAAACTGACCGCGCTTCTTTACAGCCGCGCCGGATGCCGCTTCCTGATTCTTTGATGTTCCCATACGCTTTCCTCCTTATTTTTTCTTATACTGCGCTTTGATACGCGGATCAATGAAAGCGTAGAGAATGTCCACGCAAAGGTTTACGATACTGAAGGTAATGGTCATCATGATAACGCCGCCGAGGACTAACGGGGCATCTTTACTCTTGATGGAGTCTACCAGGAGACGGCCAACGCCAGGCCATGCAAATACGGTCTCGGTAAGAGTCGCGCCGCCAAGAAGGGAACCGAACTGAAGGCCGATAACGGTAACGACCGGGATCAGTGCATTCTTTAATGCGTGTTTCCGGATCACCATTTTCTCCGGCACACCCTTCGCTCTCGCGGTACGGATATAATCCTGACGGATGACCTCAAGCATGGAGGAACGCGTCATACGGCAGATCAGCGCTGCGTCGCCGGTACCAAGGGTGATCGCCGGCATAATGTAGTTCTTCCAGGATCCCATACCGCCGGATGGAAGCCATCCAAGGTTTAAGGAGAATACGATAATGAGCATCAGGCCCAGCCAGAAGTTTGGCGTCGCGACACCCAATAGGGCGGCGACCATACCCACATTATCGATCATACTGTACTGCCTCGTGGCACTGATGATACCGATCGGAAGCGCGATGGCTACTGCTACCAGGATTGACCAGAACGCAAGCTTTGCTGTATTCGGGAATGCAGCCATGATCGTCGGGAAAACATCACGTTTTGTCTTGTAGGATTTACCCATATCGCCGTGAAGAAGGTTCAACATATATTTTCCGTACTGAACGATAACCGGCTGGTCAAGTCCGAGGTCTTTTCTTGTCGCTTCGATCGTCTCTGCGTCTGCCGACTCACCTGCGATCATCGCTGCTGTATCACCTGGCGAAAGGCTTAAGATGAAATAAACCATGAATGTCACGCCGATCAATACCGGGATCAGCATCGCAAGTCTCTTTAACACATATTTGCTCATGCACACCATCCAATCTACCCGCGGCTGTTTTTTTGTGTTTCCGAAACCCGTCTATCGGGCCGAAGTTCCGGATCCTTGTCTCAGGGTTTCTGGAATGTTTTCCGGGCTTTCACCGGATTCTGGAAATAGGTACGGATCCCTTTCGTGATCCGTACCCTGTCTTTGCATGGACTCTGTCCTTTTTGGGGATCAGATATTATTTTTCGTAATGGCAGTTGCCAAGGTAATGCTGTGCGCCTTTGTGAAGCTTGAAGCCCTTTAAGTCTGCGCGGACACCGACGTTATCGTATTTGTAGTATAACGGGCACCACGGGGAGATCTCGTGGAGACGATCCTGAAGCTCCTTGTAGAGTCCCATACGCTTGGTATCATCGCTTTCCTCCTGAGCGGCGATAATGAGTTCGTCGACCTTCTCATCTGTTAAGAATGCACGGTTGCCGGTTGCACCATGGTTCTCAGAGTAGAATAACTGGTAGGTGCTTCCGTCTGCGTCAAAGCTTGTGTTGGACCATCCGAGGATGAACATCTCGTGATCACCTGCATTTAAGGAATCAAGCAATGCGCCCCACTCATAGGTAGAAATATCAACGGTGATTCCAACTTCAGCGAGCTGTGCCTGAACGATCTGCGCGGAACGTGTACGAACGTCACCGTTTACATAGAGACTGCACTCAAATCCATTCGGATAACCTGCTTCCGCAAGGAGCTCTTTTGCCTTTTCCGGATCGTACGGATAAGCTTCCTCCTCTTCAGACCAGCCCGGGATCGTGGAGTTGATATAGCTGTTTGCCACAGTACCGCGTCCCTCAATGATCGTATCAACGAAGGTCTGTTTATCCAGCGCGTAGTTGACTGCCTGACGGACTCTCTCGTCGGAGAACTTCTCTTTTGTCGTATTCATTCCGAGATACTCAATGGAAGAAGACGGCTGGGAAAGAAGCGCTACGTCGGAGTTTGCTTCCACATTCGCACAGTCTGTCGGGTCAACGTTCCATACAAGATCGACTTCTCCTGCCTCAAGAGCGATCGTTCTTGCACTTCCCTCCGGGATTACGCGGACAGTAATGGAAGTTGCGATCGGTTCTGTACCCCAGTATTTTTCGTTTTTTGTGAGGGTGTAGTGATCGTTCGGAACCCACTCCGTAACCGTGAACTCACCGGATCCGAGTACATTCTCCACATCGCCGTAAGCATCGCCTGCTGCTGTGACAGCTGCCTCAGAAACGATACTTAAGTTTGTCTGGGTAACGATTGTCTTGAACGCTGCGTATGGCTGTGTAAGCTTGAAGGTTACGTGGTGATCATCGTCCGCGATAACCTCTGCGATCTTTGAAGTATTGGACTTTGTCTTCGGCATATCCTTCGCACGGTCATACGTAAACTTTACATCCTTCGCTGTTACCGGTGTTCCGTCTGAGAAGCATGCATCCTCACGGAGCTTGAAGGTATACTCTGTATCACTCTTCATCTCATAGCTCTCAGCCAGATCAGGAACAAGGTTACCGTCATCGTCGATATCCATCAGTGTGCTGTATACGTGATGGATCAGTACTCCGGATGTGGTATCCTGCTGTCCTGCCGGATCCAGTGTGACAACATCTGCGCCCATAGCCACAACGATATCTGTCTTTGTGATCTCGCCGCTTCCGCCGTTATCGGTAGTTGTCTGCGCGCTGCCGCCCGCCGGTGCGTTTGTAGACTGATCAGTGTTTCCACCTCCGCAGGCTGTAAGGATCATAGCTGCTGCCATTGCCATTGCTGTTGTTCTTGCAATACCCCTTCTTTTCATTCACAAATTCCTCCTGTTTTTTTCTACCGCTCCCCACAGCGGTCGCACTTCATAACGGTAACATATGTCAGTATTCACTATACTCGTCATGCAGTACTTAGTTCGTTCTCATGAAGCAATGATAACAGTATTGAACATATTTGTCAATAATTTTCAATTTACAAGGGGTTAATTTAGCAATTTTCACAAATTATTGTGATCTTTTTTGTATTGTATTTACTGTACTCCTATTATACTGATAGGTTGTCCCTTTCGAAGATCCGCTGCCTATAAACCGTCTTTAACGAAGTCGGTGCTGCCGATCGCACTTCTCACTTCCGAGAGGCGCCCACGGCGTTTATTCGTCTCCTCCGGGTTATCCATGGCGGCGAAATATATCAGGGCGTTCGCCACAGACATATATCCCATCACGGAGTTATAAAAGAACAGGTCGTGGTTATTGCAGGTAAAAACGGTCGTTCCGTAGGCCGCGATCGGTGAAGTTCTCTGATCCGTGACGGCGATCTGCGGGATCTTTTTCTTATCGAGATATCTTGCGGTATTCACGATATGTTTCGCGTATCCGGGTACAGAAAAGATGATCGCGCAGTCCTCAGGCGTAGCGTGGGCCAGGTAATTATTGTAGAGAGCCCGGCTCAGATTCGAGAGATCGAGCGCCTCCAGCCCCAATGTCAGGAGTCTTCTCGTCGTGTAGGCACAGATTCCTGTCACCAGCTCGCTTCCCACCACATAGATCTTCCGGGACTGCCTGATGATCGCCACTGCGGAGAGGATATCCTTTAAGGAGACCTGTTCAAAGGTCTTCGCAATCACATTCTTCTCGTTCGCGACGAACTCCTGAAACATCTCCTCCTTGTCGTGATCACCGAACCGGATCCCGCCCACATGGTCCGCGATCCTGTTTAAACCGTCCCCATGGACCAGTCTCGTCTGTAAATGTTCCCGCAGACGATTCTTCATCTCCACGAAGCTCTGGGCCCCAATCTTCTTTGTGAACCTTAATATGGTCACCTCCGTCACACCCAATGTCTCTGAAAGCTCTTTCAGGGAGTAAAAGCAGACTTGATCCGGATATTTGAAGATAAAATCCGCGATCCTTTTCTGAACCGGGCTGAGTTTTTCATAGCTTGCGTTTACTTCTTCGAGAATTCCCATGCTCATCTCCTCCTGTTTTACTATTCAGCCCTATCCCCATTTTATCAGCGAATTCTCTGAATAGTTATAATTCACTATACATCGTACTATACATGATAGTGACATTATAACCGAACATTCCATGCATTTCCAGTATTTTTTGTATAATTTTCAAAGAATGGGTTCTTACACCTCCGGGCATCCCGTGTGGCCGCTTGCGGCGATCTGCGTCTTCGCACGGTTACGTGTCGTTGAAAAGGGGGCAGACACCTTCATGTCTGCCCCCGTCTTTCACATTTTAAATATTATCAATCTTCATAGTGGCAGTTGCCAAGGTAGTGCTGTGCGCCCTTGTGAAGCTTGAATCCCTTTAAGTCTGCGCGGACACCGACATTGTCATTTTTGTAGTATAACGGACACCACGGGGAGATCTCATGGAGATATACCTGAAGCTCTTTGTATAACTCCATACGCTTGGTGTCGTCACTCTCTTTCTGCGCGTTGATGATCAGCTCATCGACTTTATCATCAGTTAAGAATGCACGGTTACCAGTTGCTCCATGGTTTCCGGAATAGAATAACTGGTAAGTACTTCCATCCGCGTCGAAGCTTGAATTCGACCATCCGAGGAGGAACATCTCATGCTCACCTGCATTTAAGGAATCGAGAAGAGCGCCCCACTCATAGGTAGAGATATCAACCGTGATTCCAACCTCTGCAAGCTGGGCCTGAATGATCTGGGCGGAACGGGTACGAACGTCGCCGTTTACATAGATCTTGCATTCGAATCCGTTCGGATAGCCGGCTTCCGCAAGAAGCTCCTTCGCCTTCGCCGGATCATACGGATAAGCTTCCACCTCGTCGGTCCAGCCCGGGATCATCGAGTTGATGTAGCTGTTTGCTACAGTTCCACGACCCTCAATGATCGTATCAACAAATGTCTGTTTATCCAGCGCGTAATTGATCGCCTGTCTGACTCTCACATCCTTGAATTTCTCTTTTGTCGTATTCATACCGAGATATTCGATGGAAGAAGACGTCTGGCTCAACAGCGTCACATCCGGATTTGCCTCGATGTTCGCACAGTCTGTCGCGTCAACGTTCCATACAAGATCGACCTCTCCTGCCTCAAGGGCAATGGCGCGGGCGCTTCCCTCCGGGATCACACGGCAGGTGATCGTTGTAGCGATCGGCATCTCACCCCAGTATTTTTCGTTTCTTGCAAGGGTGTAGTGGTCGTTCGGAACCCACTCGGTAACCGTGAACCCTCCGGATCCGAGAATATTACCAACATCACCGTAGGACTCTCCCGCCGCTGTGACCGCCGCCTCGGAGACGATGCTTAAGTTGCTGTTTGTAATGATCGTCTTAAAAGCTGCATACGGCTGCGTCAGCTTGAAGGTAACATGGTGATCGTCATCCGCGATAACCTCCTCGATCTTGGAGGTATTGGATTTCGTCTTCGGCATATCCTTCGCGCGGTCAAATGTAAACTTTACATCCTTCGCTGTAACCGGCGTGCCATCGGAGAAGCATGCGTCCTGTCTCAGGGTGAAGGTATATTCCGTATCACTCTTCATCTCGTAGCTCTCTGCCAGATCCGGAACAAGGTTGCCATCATCATCGATATCCATCAAGGTACTGTACACATGTTTCATAAGTACAGATGATGTGGTATCCTGCTGTCCTGCCGGATCCAGGGTCACGACGTCAGAGGCCTGGGCAAAGACGATATCTGTCTTTGTGATATTTCCGCCGCCGGAGCTTTCCGCTGTCGCCTGAGTCTCACTGCCGCCTGCCGCCGCGGTCGTTGCCGCTGCATTGTTTCCGCCTCCGCACGCTGTCAGCACCATTGCTGCTCCGACAACGGCTGCCATCGATCTCGCTGCTGTTCTTTTTTTCATTCACATGCCCTCCTTCAAGTTATTTCTGTTTCGTCAGAGTGTTATTGGTAATCCGTGAATGTAAATATTTACTATACCTATATATACACTCTTTTCTGAATTTCATGATTAAAGGATATCATTTTCTAATATTTTTGTCAATAAAGTTTTCCTTTCTGCGCATTTTTTGTTTAATTTGTTTATTTTATTTGGTTTCAGCAATTCTATAGCCATAATCTGTTTACAATTTGTTCAAAATTCACAAAAGGAGATTTCCAGCATGTATAGTAAATACTAACTCTTTCCGGCCTGCGTATCTTCAGACGGATCGTTTTATCCTTTATTTTCTCAAAAGGGCGGGATCAAAAAGATCCCGCCCCAAATTTCTCTGAATATTTATATTATCAGAAATTTATTAAACGATTTGAATGCTCCTGATTTCGCTGTATCTATTCTTCGTAATGGCAGTTACCAAGATAATGCTGTGCGCCTGCATGAAGAGTAAATCCCTTTAAGTCTGCGCGCACACCAACGTTATTCTCTTTGTAGTATAACGGACACCACGGAGATTCTTCATGAAGTACAAACTGGAGTTCTTTGTAAAGTTCCATACGTTTTGACTCTTCGCTCTCCCGCTGTGCAGAAAGGATCAGTTCATCAACCTTGTCATTTGAGAAGAATGCGCGGTTTCCGGTTGCACCATGATTTCCAGAATAGAATAACTGATAGGTACTTCCGTCCGGATCAAAGCTCGTGTTGGACCAGCCAAGAAGAAACATTTCGTGTTCGCCTGCATTTAAAGTATCAAGAAGGGCACCCCACTCATATGTGGAAATGTCAACCTTGATTCCTACATCCGCAAGCTGAGCCTGAAGAATCTGTGCAGAACGGGTACGGAGATCGCCATTTACAAAAATCGAGCATTCAAATCCATCCGGGTATCCGGCTTCCGCTAACAATTCTTTCGCTTTTTCCGGATCATACGGATAAGCTTCCACTTCATCGGTCCATCCCGGGATTGCTGCATTGATATAGCTGTTTGCTACAAGACCGCGACCTTCAATGATCGTGTCAACGAAGGTCTGCTTGTCAAGGGCGTAGTTGATAGCCTGACGGACTCTTTTATCAGAAAACTTTTCTTTCTGGGTGTTCATTCCCACGTAGTCAATACCTGTTGACGGCTGCGAAAGAAGTTTTACGTCAGGATTTGACTCTACATTTGCGCAGTCTGTCGGATCTACGCTCCAGACAACATCAATCTCTCCTGCTTCAAGAGCGATCGTGCGGGCACTTCCCTCCGGGATCACACGACAGGTAATAGAGGTTGCGATCGGCATCTCCCCCCAATAATTATCGTTTCTTACAAGAGTATAATGATCGTTTGGCACCCACTCTGTTACTTTAAATGGCCCTGATCCGAGAAGATTATCCACATCACCATATGAATCTCCCGCTTCCGTCACGGCTTTCTCTGAAAGGATGCTCAGGTTGTGCTGTGTTACGATTGTTTTAAATGCTGCATACGGCTCTGTCAGTTTAATCGTTACCTCATGATCCCCATTTACGGTAACCTCCTCAATCTTTGAGGTATTCGACTTTGTCTTCGGCATTCCCTTCGCGCGATCCAGAGAAAATTTAACATCCTGAGCTGTCACCGGAGTGCCGTCCCAGAAGCAGGCATCTTCGCGGAGTTTAAACACATACTCCGTGTCGCTCTTCATCTCATAGCTTTCTGCCAGATCCGGAACCACCTTTCCTTCATTATCAACGTCCAAAAGCGTACTGTACGCATGTTTCATCAGCACACCCGAAGTCGTATCCTGTTGTCCCGCGGGATCAAGCGTAACAATATCCGACGCCTGACCGACAACGATATCTGTTTTTGTGATCTTCCCGCTTTCTGCACTCTCAGAAGCTGTCTGAGTCTCTCCTCCGGAAGAAGCACCTGTCGTAGGAGCTGTAGTGTTTCCACCTCCACAGGCTGTGAGCACCATTGCTGCCCCCATAAGTGCCGCCATCGACCTCGCTGCTGTTCGTTTTTTCATTCGCATATCCTCCCTCTTATTTTCAGACAGGTATCTCATCTGCACTGTCCTTCTCAAAATTTATAAAATAAGAATATCACCATTTGTTACTTATTGTCAATTAAATTCGTTATTTCACGATTGTTTTGTTTATTTTGTATAATTTATTTTCTGTTTTTTGACATTATGTACATGCACGAGGAACATATGTCTTTATTGACTCACAGAAGCAAAAAAGGCACTGAAAGCCGTTTCTGCTTAGGAAGCGGCTTTCAATGCCTCAATCTGACGCAGCAGATGCGCAGACCTGCTGAATCATTACTTTTTATTTTACAACAAGATTTACGATCTTCTTCGGAACATAGATCTCCTTCACGATGTTTCCGGTGATCTTTCCTTCTACCGCAGCTTTACCCGCAGCGATCGCGTCCTCTTTCGCGATGTCAGCCGGAACCATGATGACCGCTTTGACCTTACCGTTTACCTGTACGGCAACCTCGATCTCATCGTCCTTCATGGCTTCCTCATCGCACTCCGGCCAGGTCGCGTGGAATACGCTGTCTGTACCGCCAAGCTCTCTCCAGAGCTCCTCGCCAAGATGCGGAGTGAACGGAGCCAGTAAGATCACGAAGGTCTTTAAGGTCTCCTTGTCGATTCCGCCTTCCTTCTTTGCAACATCTGTGAGCTTGTTGCAGTACTCCATGAATCCGGATACTACGGTATTCAGGCTGAACTGGTTGAAACGTGTCTCGATATCGTAGACAAGCTTGTGGCGGAGTTTCACCATCTCCTTTGTCTCCTGGATATCCTTGTCCTTGCTGTCCATCACAAGATTGTAGAAACGATTTAAGAATCTGGCAACGCCCTCGATTCCTCTGTCATCCCACTCGGCATCGAGTTCCGGCGGACCAACGAAGAGCTCGTACATTCTCAACGCGTCACAGCCGTAATCTCTTACGAGATCATCCGGGGAAACGACATTTCCTTTGGACTTACTCATCTTGATACCGTTCTTACCGGTGATCATTCCCTGATTGAAGAGCTTCTTGAACGGCTCATCAAAGTCAACCACTCCGATATCATATAAAAACTTCGTGTAGAATCTGGAGTACAGGAGGTGAAGAACGGCATGCTCAACACCGCCGATATACATATCTACCGGAAGGTACTTGTCTGCTTTCTCTTTGGATACGAGTTCCTGATCGTTCTTGTTATCGACATAACGTAAGAAGTACCAGGAGGAACCGGCCCACTGAGGCATTGTGTTTGTCTCACGTTTTGCCGGAGCGCCACAGCACGGGCAGGTGGTGTTTACCCAGGAGTCGATCGCCGCAAGCGGGGACTCACCGGTACCGGTCGGCTGATAGCTCTCAACCTCCGGAAGTTTTAACGGAAGTTCATCTTCCGGAACCGGAACATTGCCGCACTTCGGGCAGTGAACGATCGGGATCGGCTCGCCCCAGTAACGCTGACGGGAGAATACCCAGTCACGGAGCTTGTAGTTGACAGTCTTTTTACCGATACCCATCTTCTCGATGATGTGCGGAGCTTCTTTCTTTAATACGGAGGATTCCATGCCGTTCCACTCGCCGGAGTTGATCATGGTTCCCTTCGCGTCTGTGTAAGCTTCTGTCATATTCTCGATCTCTTTGCCATCCTGAGCGATAACCTGGATGATCGGGAGACCGAATTTCTTTGCGAACTCGAAGTCACGGTCATCATGGGCCGGTACGCACATGATGGCACCGGTACCGTAGTCAGCAAGTACATAGTCGGAGAGCCAGATCGGAACCTCTTTGCCGTTTAACGGGTTGATGGCGTAGGAGCCAGTGAATACGCCTGTCTTTTCCTTGCCCTGGAGACGATCTACGTTGGACTTCATGGAAGCGTCGAAGATGTACTTCTCTACTGCTTCTCTTGTCTCGTCTGTCGCCAGCTCTTTCGCAAGCTTGTGCTCCGGGGAGAGAACCATAAAGGTCGCGCCGTGGAGCGTATCCGGTCTTGTCGTGTAGACGGTGATCTTCTCATCACGTCCTTTAACCGGGAAATCCACCTCTGCACCGTAGGATTTACCGATCCAGTCTGTCTGCATCTTTTTAACCTTCTCCGGCCAGTCGAGCTTGTTGAGGTCATCTAAGAGACGGTCTGCGTACGCTGTGATCTTCAACATCCACTGGCGGAGGTTCTTCTTTGTAACCGGTGTACCGCAGCGCTCGCAGCAGCCGTTTACAACTTCCTCGTTCGCAAGGCCTGTCTTACAGGACGGGCACCAGTTGATCGGGAATTCCTTCTCGTATGCAAGACCTTTTTTGAACATCTGTACGAAGATCCACTGGGTCCATTTGTAGAAGGACGGATCTGTCGTGTTTACTTCCATATCCCAGTCATAGAGCGCTGCGATCTGGTTGATCTGGCGTTTGATATTTTTGATATTTGACGCTGTGGAGATTGCCGGATGAACGCCCATCTTGATCGCGTAGTTCTCAGCCGGAAGACCAAACGCGTCCCAGCCCATCGGGTGGATCACATATTTTCCCTTTAATAACTGATAACGGCTCCATACATCGGAGATTACATAACCTCTCCAGTGACCTACATGAAGTCCGCTGCCGGACGGATACGGGAACATATCCAGGCAGTAATATTTTTCTTTCTTTCCATCATTGACATTGATCGGATTCTTTTCCCAGTTCTCACGCCACTTGCTCTCAATGGCGGTGTGGTTGTACTGTGCCATGACGCTTTTCTCCTCCATTTCATATCGTTGAAGGCGGTACAAAAATACGCTCCGCGGATTTCGCCCGCCGCCGCTGCATTTACCGGAATCCGGGAGCTGCCCGGTCCTGTTCGATTGCCTGACAGCTTTTCCGGCTGCCGGACAACAAAAAAGTCCCTCTATCTCTATCATAATTTTATAGAGACGTGGGGGACTTAGATTCTCACGCGGTACCACTCTATTTCATACAGGGCTTTCACCCGTATGCACTCATTTTCCGATAACGGCGGAAACCGGCAATGCCTATCTGAGAATATCCGCAGACAGCGTATCGTTTTTCCGCTGCCCTGCCCGCTCTTTCAGCATGCTGCTCCGAGGCGAGTTCGGAAAGCTTCTGGACTCTGCCTCGCACCGCCCGGCAGTTCTCTGTACTCCGTCTTCTCTCTTACTGTTCCTCTTCGACGCATTTTAACTCAATAAATTTACCATAGAATCCCGGTTCTGTCAAGGTGTCATGCATGGTTCGATTCTGCAGTCATGCATGGTTCATATGTATGGTCGATTCTACAGAAAACCAGTTGACTTTTTGGGGGTTCTTATTTAGTATGGAAGGACAGGTCTCTGCCTGAATTTTATCAGAAAAAGCGGTATTGCGGCATTTTTCTGCCCGCCGCCAAAATACAAGGGGGATATCCATGGAATACATCCATAATCTGATCTGGCTCTGCCCGCTCCTCTTCATTGCGGGATTTATCGACTCTATCGCCGGAGGAGGCGGCCTGATCGCGCTTCCGGCTTATATGATGTGCGGAATGCCGATCTACTATGTTTACGGCTGCAACAAGTTCCAGTGCGCCTTCGGAAGCACTATCGCCGCATGGAAATATTTTAAGAGCGGCTGCCTCGACCTGAAGGTCACGCTGATCAGCGCCATAACCGCCTTTCTCTCCTCCATGCTCGGCACGAGGATCATTTTCTACCTGAAGGAGGAGCAGATCCGTTCCATGTTGATGGTTCTTCTTCCGCTCACCGCGATCCTTGTGATCTTTATGAAGAATGCCTGGAACTATACGGACACACGGAAATCCCTGACGGTTCCTGTCGCCCTGAAGGCGCTCCTCATCGGCATGACCCTCGGTCTCTATGACAGTATGTACGGTCCGGGCGGCGGAACGATCGCGATGCTGCTCTTTACCTTCCTGTTAAAATATGATATCCGCACCGCCTCCGGAAACGCGAAGCTCACGCTGATCGTCTCCAACTACACGGCGCTTCTCTCCTACGTTCTTTCCGGAAACGTGCTGTACGCCATTGCAGTTCCATGCGCATTCTGCAATGTTCTCGGAAACTATCTAGGCGCCGGTTTCGCCATCAAAAACGGTGCAAAGATCATCCGTCCGGTGATGATCTGTGTGGTGACGGTATTGATCATCAAGATCATTCTTGGAAAATAAGAATAACACGGGAAGTAGCCTCTAAAAGTACCCTTCCCTTTACCCCATAAATTCTGTGCGCCCGGGGATCTTCATGATAGTTTTTGTCGGTCGTTTCCTTCTTGAAGAACATTGGAAACTATTAGTATTGGCAGAACTGCCTGTTTTGAGTTAGAATAAATGTGTGTTATTTCTTCATTACAGATTAATTTAACACAAAAAGAGGACCTTGGATTCATTATGAACCCTTGGTCCTTCTTTCTTCAGAACGATATTATTTCTACCGGACATGATCGTAACGGTTTTCTCCTGCAACATCGATCCGTCTCCAGGCGCCTAGTTAAATCCAAAGAACTTCTGCGCGATCTTATATCCCGCGATGGAGAGGGATCTTCCGCCTTTTCCCGGAAGGTTCATGCCCTGTCCCAGGAATCCCCAGCGGAGGCGCAGGTAGAGCGCCGGATTGGATTTCTTTAACTCTTCCCACAACGCTTTTTTCTTTTCCATATTCTCCTCACTGCCGGACTTGATCGCAAGGATCGAGCAGATGACCATCATGATCTCCAGATAGCGGACCATATAGTGGCGGAGCTTCCGGTTCTGGATCTTTGTCACATCGTAGTAGCCAAGCATCAGCTTCGTCACACGGATCTGCTGATCGATCCTTCCGATCATGACCTGTTCGTTGACAGACTGGTCCGAGCGGCCGATAAAATAGCGGTAGAAGTTCACATTAAGATAGTACATCGTATGTACATGCGGGAGCGGCTCGTAGACAAAGATATTGTCCACATAGAACGTGTGCTCCGGGAGTTCCAGCTTACAGTCCCTTAAGAGCTCCGTGCGGTAGATCACGGAGTGCATCAGGATATACTGTCCTGCTACGAATACCTTCACATCGTTCCAGCTAAAGAGCTCATCTTTCGGAAGTGCCAGCTTGTAGCTCATGACCTTCTTGTGTCTTGCGCCCTGTTTCTCATAGACAAAGTTTGTGATCAGCATATCGAGGGTATCTTTTCCATAGACGAAGCGGCGCAGGGTGTCAAGCACCTGTCTGTATGCCTGCTCATTGACCCAGTCATCACTGTCCACGACCTTAAAATAGATCCCGGTAGCGGCCTTTAATCCCGCGTTTACCGCAGCGCCATGTCCGCCGTTCTCCTGATGGATCGCTTTGCAGATCCCCGGATATTCTTTCTCGTAGCGGTCAGCGATCTCTGCCGTATTATCTTTTGTGGAACCGTCGTCCACGATCAGGATCTCCACCTCATTTCCGCCCGGAAGCAGAGACTTGATACAATTTTCCATATACGCCGCTGAATTGTAGCACGGAATTGCTATCGATAACAGCTTCAAAATTGTTTCCTCCTTACGTTCCCCCTGATAGGGAATTTTTCGTTACCGGCTGTGTAGGACACGGACGGCAGCGATTTTCGACTCAGTTGTTCTTATTTTAGCATAAATTATCTGAAAATGCAAAAAATTATTTCTTTCGATTCTCTTTCATCCCCTAAGCTTCTGACCAGCTTCTGCTACCCAGGACCATGCAAAATTTTCTGTCCGGAAAATTCCTGTCTGTGTACAGTAACAAATTTCCATCTGGGTCCCATCATAAAACTTCGAGTTTTTTCTTCCATAATCACTTAAAATATGGTAAAATATCTGAAAATACATAAATGCAGGCCGCTTTCTACCGATCCGCGGAGAAAACTTATCCGCGGCTCCCCTTTAAGCAGATCTGCCCCAACGATATCGGTATGTAATAGAAATGAGGGATTCGATATGGCAAAGAAAAGACTTGTTTTAGCACTTGGACATGATGCTCTCGGAACAAACCTTCCGGAGCAGAAGACAGCCGTTACAAAAACAGCGAAAGCCATCGCCGACTTTATCCAGGACGGCTGGCAGGTAGTGATCACCCACGGAAACACTCCGCAGCTCGGTATGATCCACACCGCGTTAAATGAATTTGCGAAAAATCACGAAGGTTACACTCCGGCTCCGATGTCTGTCTGCTCCGCAATGAGCCAGGGATATATCGGCTACGATCTCCAGAACGCTCTCCGCTCCGAGCTTATCAAACGCGGCATCTACAAGGCTGTATCTACGATCTTAACACAGGTTACAGTTGACCCGTACGATGAGTCCTCCTACACTCCAATGAAGGTGGTTGGACGTGTGATGAACGCCGAGGAGGCAAAAGAGGAAGAGGCAAAGGGCAACTTCGTTGTGAAGGAAGGCGAAGGCTATCGCCGTATCGTTGCGGCTCCGAAGCCGGTCGCAATCGTTGAGATCGACGCGATCCGCGCTCTCGCTGATGCTGACCAGCCGGTGATCGCTGCAGGCGGCGGCGGAATCCCGGTTATGGAACAGGGCTCCCACTTAAAGGGTGCCAGCGCTGTGATCGAGAAAGACCGTGCGGCAGGACTTCTTGCGAAGGAGCTTGACGCTGATGTCCTGATGTTCATCACAGGTGTTCCGAATGTCGTATTAAACTACGGCAGTGACCATCCGATCAACATCGATAAGATGACAACGGCTGACGCTGCGCGCTATGCCGGGGAAGGCCTCTTTAAGACAGGGTCGATGCTGCCGAAGGTTGAAAGCTCCATCGACTTCATCAACGCAGGAAAAGGTCGACGCGCGATCATCACTTCCCTTGATGGTGCAAAGAGTGCTTTAGCAGGTAAAGGCGGCACGACGATCCAGTAGGCAATACATTCTGATTTGACTCAGGTCAATCTGATTTTAATCCGGAAGAAACAAAAATATGATCCCTGGGAGTTCTATATTTGAACTTCCCTGGGATCTTTTTTTCAAATAACGTTTTCCCAACTTTTCTAATCGTACAAATCCCTTCATAAAAAGACCCGCCGGAAGACTTTCTCATCTTCCGCGGGTCTTTCATTTTTCTACAAGTTGTTATCCAATCAGATAATAACATGAGCCGGGCACTTCGCCGCGCACTTGCCGCAGCCGGTACACTTTGTGTAATCGATCACAGCAACATTGTTATCCATATGGATCGCATCGAACTCACACTGCTTTGTGCAGAGTGTACATCCGATACAGCCTGCCTCGCAGACCTTCTTGACAGCCGGTCCTTTGTCGTGGGAGCTGCACTGTACGAGGTGGTTTGCCTTGTACGGAACAAGCTCGATCAGGTGACGTGGACAAGCCTCCGCGCACTTACCACAGGCAACGCACTTCTCCTTGTCGACAACGGCAACACCGTTTACAACATGGATCGCGTCAAACTGACATGCCTTCACACAGCTTCCGGAACCGAGACATCCGTAGTTACAGCCCTTGGAGCCGCCGCCCGGAACTGCGTCTGCGATCTTGTGACAGTCGTCAATACCATAATAGTTGTATTTCACGGTTGCCTTATCGCAGGTACCTTTACATTTTACAAATGCAACCTTCTTCTCAGCGGAACCAGCCTCAACGCCCATGATCGCAGCGATCTTTTCTCCTACCGGAGCGCCGCCGACCGGACACTGGTCAACCTTTGCCTTGCCCTCTGCAATTGCTTTTGCAAGAGCGTCACAGCCTGCGTAACCGCAGCCGCCGCAGTTGTTGCCCGGAAGCTCTGCACGAACCAGAATTTCCTTCTCGTCTACTTCTACTTTAAACTTCTCGCTGGCGATTCCAAGGAGTACGCCGATGACGATACCGACGATACCGACAACCGCAGCAGCGATGATAATGCCTGTCATGTTCATCTCTCGTTCCTCCTTAAATCATTCCGGAAAATCCGAAGAGAGCGATCGACATTAAGCTTGCTGTGATCAGGACGATCGGGGATCCCTGAAAAGCGTGCGGCACATCATTGTGCTCGATCTTCTCACGGATACCTGCAAGCAGGACGATGGCGATCAGGAATCCAACGGAAATACCGATACCGTTTACGACACTCTGAATGAAGTTGTAGCCCTTCTGTACGTTTGTCAGCGCAACACCGAGAACCGCACAGTTTGTTGTAATTAACGGAAGGTATACGCCGAGTGCCTCATAAAGGCTTACCATGTTCTTCTTTAAGAACATCTCAACGAACTGAACCAGAGCCGCGATTACAAGGATAAATACGATCGTCTGTAAATACTCGATATGGAGCTTTACGAGAACGAAATCATAAACAAGGCTTGTGCAGGCAGATGCGATCGTAATAACGAATACGACTGCAGCGCCCATACCAGCTGCTGTCTCTGTTTTCTTGGATACACCAAGGAACGGGCAAAGACCGAGGAACTGGCTTAAAACAACGTTATTCACCAGGGCAGAACCGATGGCGATCAATAAAAGTTCTTTCATTTCTCCATTTCCTCCTTAATTTTCTTTGCCGGCATCTGCTGCTTCAGTCTTAGCTGCCTCTGCCGCTTTTGCAGCCTCAGCTGCCTTCTTAGCTGCGAGAGCCTTCTCTGCTGCTGCCTTCTTTGCTGCCGCTGCGGCTGCTGCTTCCTCTGCCTTCTTCTCAGCAAGAGCAGCATGGTTTGTCATGCTGACACAGCCTGCACAGCTTGCACAGTTACCGCCGCATACAAGGTCAGACTTCGGTGCATCGCCGTTTGTCGCGCATGGAAGACGGAGCTTGTTCTGGATCGCGGAAAGCATAGCCAGAGTGAACAGAGCACCCGGTGCAAGGATGATGATGGAAATGTGGTAAGCTTCCGGAATGATGGTGTGTCCGAAGATCGCACCTGCACCGAAGAGCTCACGGCACATACCGATGACGGTAAGGGAAAGGGAGAAACCAAGTCCCATACCAAGGCCATCGAAGAAAGATTCAACCGGACCGTTCTTGCAGGCATATGCCTCTGCACGGCCAAGGATGATACAGTTAACAACGATAAGCGGGATATAAATACCCAGGGATGCATACAGGGACGGAACGTAGCCCTGCATTAAGAGCTGTACGACTGTAACCAGGCTGGCTACGACTACGATGAATGCCGGGATACGAACACGATCCGGAATAATATTACGCAGTGCGGAGATCAGCAGGTTGGAAAACATCAGTACGGCTGTTGTGGAAAGTCCCATGCCGAGACCGTTGATGGCGGATGTTGTCGTCGCAAGAGTCGGACACATACCTAACATCAGGATGAAGGTTGGGTTTTCCTTGATAATACCGTTATATAAACGTTCTACGCATTTATTCATGAATGCCCACCTCCTAGTTTAAGCAGTTATGCAGATAATATAAAGCTGCATTGACTGCGTTTGTTGTAGCGTTTGATGTGATGGTGGCACCGCTGATCGCGTTGATCTCAGTGTCAGATGCGGAACCGGACTTTGTTACGGTAAGCTTGTCGCAGTTCTTGCCGACGAACTGATTTCTGTAGTCATCATCTTTTGCCTTTAATCCAAGACCAGGAGTATCGCTTGTCTCACGGATACCAACACCTGTGATGGTACCGTCAGCGTCAAAGCCGATGGAGAGCTTTACAGCTCCACCGTAGGAGTCGTTGGACAGGGAGTTGATCACATGTCCCACTACTGCTCCGCTCGCGTCCTTTGCCTCGAGAACGGACTCGATCTCAACGCCTCCGAAACCGAGGTTTGCGATCTCATCAGCAGTCTCAGCGATCTTCTCTGTGGAACCTTCGACGTCAGAGAAGTTGTCTGCGTCCGGAAGAACCTGTTTGTATGTTGCGTTGTTGGCTGCGATGGTAGCCGCCTCGATCGGAGCTTTTGTCACATCATAGACAACACCGAGACATAAACCGGAAACCAGGGTGATCGCAAAAAGGATCAGGGCATCTTTCATAAATCCAGACTTACTTGCTGCCATTTTTCTTACCCCCTTTTCCGAATGCTGTCGGGAGAGTTACCTTCTCGATCAACGGAACGAGCATGTTGCAGAAGATAATTGCGTAGGAAACGCCCTCTGCGCCGCTTCCGAAGATACGGAACAGTCCTGTTAAAATACCAAGGCAGATACCGAATACGATCTGTCCTTTTGCAGTGATCGGGCTTGTTACATAGTCGGTAGCCATGAAGAATGCACCGAAGATGAGACCGCCGCCGCAGATCTCAGCCAGAACATAGTTGATGTTGTGCTGACCGAAGATGAATGCGAATACTGCGAATGTGATGATGTAAGCTGCCGGGATGCGGATGGAGATTACTTTCTTGATGAGCAGGTAAGCTGCACCGATCAGAAGAGCAATCACAGAAACCTCACCGATGGTTCCCGGAATCTTACCAATGAACATAGCTGCAAGATCATATGTATCACCGGCTTTGATCGCCGCAAGAGGAGTTGCACTCGCAACTGCGTCTGTTACCGGGTCTGTGAACTTTGTCATAGCCTGTGCAAAGGAGATCAGCATAAAGCATCTCGCTGCCAGAGCCGGGTTCATCCAGTTCTGACCAAGTCCGCCGTAAAGCTGTTTTACAACGATGATCGCGAAGATACCGCCAAGGATCGGCATCCAGATCGGGATTGCCGGCGGCATGTTTAATCCAAGGATCATACCTGTGACAAGGGCACTGCCATCACTGATGGTAACCGGCTTGTGCATCAGGGTTTCAAAAATGTACTCACTGAGTACGCAGGAAAGAACCGTTGCTACTACAACGATCAGGGAACGGATACCGAACTGCATCACACCCCAGATCGTAGCCGGCAGCATTGCGATCGCTACATCGTACATCAGGTTCTTTGTGGAAACACCGCAGCGTACATGAGGGGATGATGATACGTTTAATAATTTACTCATTTGTCACACCTCCTACGCTTTCTTTCTTCTGGCTGCCATGACTGCCTTACGCATCTCTTTGAATGCCTGGGTCAGCGGTCTGTGGGCAGGGCAGATGAAAGTACAGGAGCCGCATTCGCAGCACTCCATACCATTTAATTTTTCAAACAGGGCAAGATCATTTCTTTCTGCTGCCGCCATCATCATCTGCGGGACAACATGACCAGGACATACCTCGATACAGCGTCCACAGCGAATACACGGAGATTCCAGATTTGCCGCAACCGGATCTTTTATGAAGCAGGTCAGGGCAGAAGAGTTCTTCATGACCGGAATATCCAGAGAGAATAATGCCTGTCCCATCATCGGACCACCGGAAATCATCTTTTCCGGTTCTTCCTTAAACCCACCTGCAGCCTCGAGGATCTCCCGGTAGCACATACCGAGCGGAACCTGGAAGTTCTGCGGATTCTTAACCGCATCACCGGTAACGGTAATGATCTTACGAATTAACGGTGTGCTCTCACAGACTGCATTGTAAATAGAGATAACAGTATCTACGTTATCTACGATACATCCTGCATCCGCCGGAAGCATAGTGGAGTTGATCTCACGTCCGCCCGTAACCGCATAGATCAGGAAACGCTCGCCGCCCTGCGGATATTTTGTCTTTAACGGACATACCGTGATCTTCGGCTCGTCTTTTACGAGACCTTCCAGAAGCTTGATCGCCTCCGGCTTGTTCTCCTCGATTCCGATCACGCCCTTCGCGTTCGGGAACATGCTTAACATGACTTTGATGCCGCCGATCAGTCTCTCCGGCTGCTCCATCATCAGGCGATAGTCACTTGTCAGATACGGCTCACACTCGGCCGCGTTTACGATAATGTGATCGATCGCATTGTCATCCTTCGGTGCAAGTTTTACGTTGGTCGGGAAACCTGCGCCGCCGAGACCTACGATACCGGCTTCTTTTACGATATTCCGGATCTCTTCCTTGGAAAGTTTTGTGTAATCGCGTTTTTCGCCAAAACCTTCGATTGCTGTGTACTCGTTATCGTTCTCAACGATAATGGACTGTACGATTGCTCCGTTCGCAACCAGACGCGGTTCGATTCCCTTTACTGTACCGGATACGGAACAGATAACATTTGCGGAAATGAAACCGCCTGCTTCAGCGATCTTCTGGCCAACCAGAACCTTGTCACCCTTGGCAACAAGTGGTTTCGCCGGAGCACCGATATGCTGGGAGAGAGGATAAACCAGCTCACCCTTCGGCTGGATCACCTGAATCGGCTTATCTGCGGACAGTTCTTTTCCCTCATAAGGATGAACGCCGCCTATAAATGTGCTCAGACCCATTTAACAAACCTTCTTTCTATAAAATTTCATAGTACCCATCACCTCGTAGTATAGCATATTTGGAATTTTTCTACAATTAGAAATCGGTTAACTTTTTAACGGAAATGGCCGTTTTCGGCGTTTGTATCAAAAAAAGAACAAAAACAGACATCTGATTTCTTTAAAAAATGAAGTTTTTACCAACTAACTCCCGCTCTTTTCTGCTGTCTCTTATGGAATTGCTACAAAATTTGAAAAAGCCTGTCTGGGTGCGTATGATCGATACGCAGTGCCTTTTTATGTAACAGGAAATTCCCCGGAATTTCCTGTTACATAAAAAAACGGGCAGATTTCTTCATCTGCCCGTTTTTTCTTCTGTGATCGTTCTAACTCAGCTCCGCCATTCCCGTATATAACCGGTAATAACGTCCTTTTTCTTTCAGGAGATCCTCATGATCACCGCGCTCGATGATCTCTCCGTTCTCCAGAACCATAATGGCGTTGGCGTTCCGCACAGTGGAGAGACGGTGGGCGATCACGAAGGTTGTCCGCTCTGCCATCAGCGCATCCATGCCCTGCTCGATATGCTTTTCCGTTCTCGTATCGACAGAGCTCGTCGCCTCATCGAGGATCAGGATCGGCGCCATGGATACCGCCGCTCTCGCGATATTAAGAAGCTGTCTCTGGCCCTGACTCAAGTTCGCGCCATCGCTCTCCAGAACCGTGTCATAGCCCTTTGGAAGACGCATGATAAAGGAATGGGCAGATGCCATCTTCGCCGCCTGAATAACTTCCTCGTCGGTGGCATCAAGCCGTCCGTACCGGATGTTTTCCATAACCGTTCCCGTAAACAGATGCGTATCCTGAAGCACCATGGCAATGTGGCGGCGCAGGTCGTCCCGCTTAATATGGCAGATATCAACGCCGTCGATGGTGATGGTCCCGCTCTGGATATCGTAGAAGCGGTTGATGAGGTTCGTGATCGTCGTCTTTCCGGCTCCCGTGGAACCCACGAAAGCGATCTTCTGCCCCGGCCTCGCGTAGAGGCTGATATCCTTTAAGATGATCTTATCCGGGTTGTAACCGAAGGTCACATGATCTAATACCACTTCCCCGCTCATACCGTCCATGGATACTGTGTCCTTATCATCCGCCGCCTCCGGCTCCTCATCCATCACGGAGAAAACGCGCTCCGCTCCGGCGAGGGCTGAGAACACGTTGGAGACCTGCATGGAGATCTCGTTGATCGGCCTTGAGAACTGTCTCGAAAAGTTCAAAAATACCGTGAGCCCGCCGACATCGAAGTTTTTCACCACACAGAGGATCCCGCCGATGCACGCCGTCAGGGAATAGTTTATCTGGCTTAAGTTGTTCATCACAGGTCCCATCATGCCCCCAAGGAATTGGGCGCGGATCTGTTTTTCGCGGAGATCCCTGTTTAATATATCAAATTCTTCCTCCACGATCTCCTCATGGCAGAAGACTTTTACTACCTTCTGTCCGGTGATGGTCTCCTCGATGTATCCATTTAAGGCACCGAGAGCCGACTGCTGGGCGCTGAAGTATTTCTGACTCCGCTTCGCGACCGCTCCACCAGCCCGCAGCATGAGCGGAATCATGATCAGGGTCACAGCTGTCAGCCAGATGTTCGTGTAAAGCATGAGGAGCAAGGTTCCGATGATACTTAAGGTTCCGGAAAAGAGCTGCACGAGAGTACTGCTCAGCATATTTCCGATGGTGTCCACGTCGTTTGTGAAGCGGCTCATCAGATCCCCATTGGAATTTGTATCGTAAAATCTCACCGGAAGCTTCTGCATCTTTGTAAAGAGGTCTGTCCGGATCCGCACAAGGGCGCTCTGGGCAACCTCTAACATCAGTCTTGACTGGAGATAATTTGCGATAACCCCCAGAAGATAGACGCACGCCATCATGGTCAGCCCTTTAAAAAGTCCCGCCACATTTCCGGGACTTCCGTCCGGCGGTGCGATAAAGCGGTTGATGATCGGGCGCAGCATATAGGAACCGGTCAGTGTCGCCACCGTGTTTACAATGACACAAAAAAATGCGATTCCCATCCGGAGCCTGTCCGCTTCCAGATAGGACATCAGGCGCTTTAAGGCCGCTCCCGTGCTCTTTGGGCGTCCTCCGCCTCTGGGAGCACCCGGTCCTCTTCCCATTCCTCTCCTTTTCGGTGCGGCTGCCACGCGTCCTGCATATCGTTTTTTCAGACTCGCTTCGCGGTCTGCTCTCGTGACGCTCATACTGCCGCCTCCTCTCCTGCCCCGATGGACTGATTTCCGATCTGGGTCATATAGATCTCGCTGTATGCCTCACAGGTCTTTAAAAGTTCCTCGTGGGTTCCATGACCGATGATCTTTCCGTCCTCCAGTACCAGGATCTGGTCCGCCTCCTGAACGGAGGAGATCCTCTGGGCGATGATGATCTTTGTGGTATCCCCAAGATCATGATAGAGACTCTCCCGGATTTTCGCCTCCGTTGCCGTGTCAACAGCGCTGGTGGAGTCATCCAGGATCAGAATCTTCGGGCGCTTTAAAAGTGCTCTCGCAATACAGAGACGCTGCTTCTGACCTCCTGAGACATTGACGCCGCCCTGCCCCATCTCGGTGTCATATCCGTTTTTGAATGTCTTAACGAAGGGATCTGCCTGGGCGCTCTCCGAGAACCGGATCACATCCTCCATCGGCGCGTCCTCATTTCCCCATCGGAGATTTTCCTCGATCGTTCCCGAAAAGAGGATATTTTTCTGGAGGACCATGCCGACGCCCTCACGAAGGTGTTTTAAAGAGTACTCTTTGACGTTCACGCCGTCGACAAGGACTTCGCCTCCGGTCACATCATAGAGTCTCGGGATCAGCTGCACGAGGGAGGTCTTTCCGCTTCCCGTGGAGCCGATGATCCCGATCGTCTGTCCCGGTTCTGCCGTAAAGGAGATCCCTTCCAGAACGAGATCCTTTCTCCCGTTCTCTCCGCTGTAGCCAAAGCTTACATTCTTAAACTCCACACGGCCTTCCGTGACTTTTTTATCCTTATTTTCCGCGTTGTCATCATTTAAGCCGATCTCTGTGTCGAAGATCTCATTGATCCGCTTCATGGACGCGCTGGCGCGGGAGCTCTGTAAGAATACCATGGAAAGCATCATGAGGGACATCAGGATCTGCACGATATACGTCGTAAACGCAGTGAGATCCCCCACCGGCATCTTTCCGGCAATGATGATATTTCCTCCATACCAGACGACAGCCAGTGTCGTCACGTTCATGGCAAACATCATCACCGGCATCGTGGCGATCACGATCCGGAGCGCACGGAGGCTGCTCTCCTTTAAGTCGTCATTTAATTTACTGAATTTTTCGATCTCATGATCCTCCCGGACGAAGGATTTCACTACCCGGACATTCGTCAGGGATTCCTGGATCCCGGAATTCAAACGGTCCAGTTTCCTCTGCATCTCCCCAAAGCGCGGGAATGCGGTCTTTAAGATCAGAAGGATCGCCGCGAGAAGAAGCGGGATCACGATGAGGATGATGACCGCAAGCTGACGGTTCATCATAAACGCCATGATCAGGGCGCCGAGGAACATTCCGGGCGCTCTGAGCGCCATACGGAGCCCCATCATCAGGACGTTCTGCACCTGCTGGACATCGTTCGTAAGCCTCGTGACGAGAGAACCGGTGCTGTAGCCGTCGATGTTCTCAAAGGAGAACTGCTGAACCTTTCTGAAGAGGTCGTTTCTCATGTCACTGGTGAAGGAGATGGACGCCTTTGCGGAAAAATAAGCGCCGAGGATCCCGCCCACCGCCATAAAGAGGACGGTCAGTACCATCAGGGCCCCCATCTTTCCGATATAGGCGAGATTCCGGTCCGCAACGCCGTTGTTGATGATCATGGACATAAATTTCGGGAGCATGACCTCTCCCGCCACCTCGGTGAGCATCATCAGCGGACCGATCACGAAGGCACTGAGATAGGGGGTGATGTATTTTTTGTATCGTTTCAATTCTGTTGTTTCCTTTCTGGTCAGATCTGCATTCGTTGGATTCTTTTGATGCTGTTTATCACGCATCTTCCCTCGGAAGTTTTCTCCTAACGATATAGAAGCAGATCATATGGGCCGTCGCCGTGACGATCCAGGTAAACGGATAAGATAAGTACAACACCGTCAGGTTATGGTATACCTGGAACACCGTAAAGATCCAGACGATCCGGAGCCCGCACGCTCCCAGAAGGGAGACGCACATCGGCATGACGGAATATCCGAGGCCGCGGATGCTGCCCACCATCGTATCCATGATCCCGCAGAGGAAATATGTCGTTCCAAAAACCGCAAGTCTTCTCATTCCGTATACAATGACCTCCGGGTCTGAGGAATAGATCCGGATCAGGGCATGTCCGCAAAGATAAGCCGGGATTCCCATTCCAAGTGCCACTGCCGTCACAACGCCGAGACAGGTAACCATAATCCGGTTGATCCTCGAATACTTTTTGCCGCCGAAGTTCTGGCTCGTGAAGCTTAAGTTTGCCTGATAAACCGCATTCATGGCATTATAGATGAATCCCTCAATGTTCTGGGAAGTCGTATTTCCTGCCATCGCGACAGAACCGAAGGAATTGACAGAGGACTGGATCAGAACGTTGGAAATCGAGAATACTGCGCCCTGCATCCCCGCCGGAAGGCCTACCTGAATAATCTGACGGAATTTCGAGCGGTGAATCTTCAGATCTTTTAAATGAAGCTTCAGACTGCCCTCGCTCTCCATCAGGCAGCGGATCACCAGGAATGCCGAGATTGCCTGGGAGATCGCGGTCGCCAGGGCAACTCCCGCCACATCCATCCGGAACATGATCACGAAAAACAGGTTTAAGACCACATTGATCACGCCCGCCGCTGTAAGGAAATACAGTGGGCGTTTCGTGTCTCCCACCGCGCGGAGGATCGCGCTTCCGAAGTTGTAGATCATATTCGCAGGCATGCCGATAAAGATAATCCGCATATAGATCGTAGATTTATCGATCACATCGTCCGGGGTTCCCATGAGTTCCAGCATTGGTCTCGAGAGAAGCTGACCCAAAATGATCAGGAAAAGGCCGCTGACGATACTGAGCGCCATGGCCGTATGGATCGTATCCTGCACGTCTTTTTCCCGCTTCGCTCCGTAATATCTTGCCACGATAACATTGACACCCACGGACAGTCCGATAAAGATATTGATCATCAGGTTAATAAGAGCCGTGGTGGAACCCACCGCCGCCAGAGACTGGCTGCCCGCGAAGCGCCCCACAACGATCACATCCGCGGCGTTGAACAGAAGCTGCAGGATTCCGGAAAAGATCAGCGGAATCGTAAAGGTGAGCAGTTTTCCGAGGATCGGGCCGCTGCACATGTCCATCTCGTAATTTTTCTTCATAATACTCCTTTTTCCCATATCTGTATTTCCTTCCGGGCGGCATCCGGAAAGAAAAGCAGACTGACATCTCCCGCCCCTGTCCGTCTGCTCATTCTATCCACGGCTGCTCCCGGTGCCGGAATGTGTAAGGCACATTCCTTTTATCTATTATGCAGATTATAGACGATTTTTACAAATAATGCAATCCTGCCACAACACCTCAGTCCTCAAGGACATACACCCGGAAGAGACCGGACCACGGATTTCCGATAATATAGCAGGTGTAGGCTCTTCCAGCGCGGACGTTGACGTTGAAGGTGAGCAGCGGATTCGACACGGTGCAGGTCGGACAGGAAACGCCGACGATGGAAGAAAGGACAAGGACCGGAAGCTCGCCTAAGGCCGAAACTGCATACTGGGAACCTGTCACAAAGAAGGTATAGGTTCCGCTGGATGTCTGTTTATAGCTCGTCACTTCCTTGTATCCGACCCCCGCAAATGCTGTCTGGTTGTTGAAAGTCCGCACATCGTAGCTGGATCCCGCGTAGGACATGTTCGCGACGCGGAGGCAGCCGTAACCTGCCGGAACGTTCGTGCAGCCCATGTCAGAGACACGGGTCAGGGACACTCCGGATACCGTGTCTAAGATCACCATCGTGAGTCTCTCACCGGACACAAAGGCAATCGTCTGCTGATAATAGATCTGACCGTTGGTCCTGCGCACAGTGACGGTGTGGAATCCGTCCGTCACGCGGATATAAGAAGAGATCGTGGCAAATTCGGAACCGGAAAAGATATTCCGGCCATCGATATAGACATCCAGCGTACGGCCTGATGTGCTGGCATTTAAAAACCGGACTCTGCTGTAGTAATTCCCTCCTGAGACCGTCGGGTATGTGACTGGAAAAGAAATCGGCGGAAAGCCCGGGTGCCCGATGGTATTGTCGGGATAGACAGGGCGACCACCAGACGGCGCGACCGGTGTCGTCGGGATTCCAGCGAGATCGTCATCTCCGGGATAAACAGGTCTTCCGCCCGGTGAAGCGATAGGCGGCACAGGGATTCCCGCAAGATCATCGTCTCCCGGATAAACAAAAACTCCTCCTAATGGCTCGGCCGGTGTCTCCGGTACATTTGCGTCGTTCTTCCCTGCTACAACCTCCGCCGTATTCTCGCCCGACGGTTCCGGCATTGATGTTGGATTTTCTGGCATATTAACACCTCAATATCTTTTTTACTACAAAATATGAAAGCAGAACGGAAAGTGTTACCTGCATGTGTTTGAACCTCCATGAGCTTTCCGAGGAATTGATCTTTTTGTATGAAAAATTTATTCAAATTTTTTTGTTTTTATCGTTGACAAACCCGTTGATCCATGATACTATATTGGAGGTTCGAAAAACACAGTAAATGTGTTCGCTGCCTTGGCTCAGCTGGTAGAGCGTCGCCTTGGTAAGGCGGAGGTCGGCGGTTCGATTCCGCTAGGCAGC
>OLFT01000448.1_pt1 | contig 53545 bp, 39 predicted proteins | sample 1604921 | NCBI WGS metagenome assembly OLFT01 (sample SAMEA3888897, study PRJEB22519) | human gut metagenome | biome: human gut; feature: human-associated habitat; material: faeces | place: Denmark | collected 2013 | reverse complement strand
TGCGTTTGCAGCCTTCTTGTTCAGCAGAACAGCGTCAGTGATGTCTACACGACCGTCCAGGTTGGTATCACCAAGCAGAACATCGCCCGGAGTTACAGAACCGCTGGTTACGCTGCTGGTTGCAGTTGTCTCAGTCTCAGTTGTGCTGCTCTCGATAGTGTCACTTGTCTCAGTGGTAGAAGTTGTAGTTGCTGTAACAGTTACAGTTACTTCAACAGTCTCGCCGTCCTTAGAAACCTTGATAGTGGTCTTGCCAGCAGAAACGCCGGTTACAGTACCATTCTCATCAACCTTAGCGATAGAATCATCAGCGGTCTCGAATGTGCAGCCTTCCTTATTCGGCTTCAGAGTCTCAGTCTCGCCTACACCAACGGTGATGTCAGACGGAGTAACCTTCAGGCTGTCAGACGGATCCTCAGCGTCATCAACCGGCATATCCGGATACAGCTCATACATAGTACCCAGAGCCATCATGATGTCGCCAGCATGCCAGAATCTGTGCAGAGTGAAGTAGTAGTTATCGGTGTTGCCATCCTTCTTGTAGTACTTCTCAGCTTCCTGATACATCGGAGACATCTTGTAGTTGGAGCGGATGTCTACGAATGCTACGCCGTCCTTGACTACGTCACCGTTCGGCATCTTACCAGTGTAACGATCAGCAGCCAGAGTCTTGCCCTCACCATTCTGCGTAGAACCGTTCGGCAGAGCCAGCTTGGTCTCCCACAGTCTCGGCAGGTTGGTATTATGGTCGGAAACGCCCAGACCGATATCATCACGATACTTGTTCCACTCTCTGTCGAGGAGCTGTTTGCCCAAGTACAGGGACTGCTGTGCCAGCTCTGTAGCAGAGGCAGCAGATGCAGTGGTCTTGTTCTCATAAGAAGTCTTTGCAGCAGAAATGTCGTCAGTCTTAACGCCCTTTGCCTTTGCATAGTAGATCAGAGTGTTTGCCAGAGAAGATACACAACCCAGGTCGCCGTCACCATAGCCAACGATGGTGCAGGTCAGGTTGTTGTTATCCTGGTACTTACCAGTCCATGTCTCCGGCTGGCCAGACCAGATCAGGCTGGACGGGATGGAGAAGGACTCGCCGTCATCGGTTACACCCTTTGTCAGATCCGGTACAGTGAACTCGGTGTCTGTGGTGTCGTACGGCTCATACTTTGCAGAGAATGTCTTGGTTGCATTTGCAGTACCCAGGATGGTGTTGTCCATGAACCAGCCTACCCAGCGATCCAGAACCTTTTCCAGAGCCTCGCTCAGCTTCAGACCAGTGTCGCCAACCATCGGGTCATTTTTGGTATTGTCAGACTTCACAACATAGTACAGTTCAGCCAGACGCTGTACAGCCCATACCTGGTTACCGATCCAGTGGTTGGAACCAGGGTCAGCATATACCGGGTGTTCCAGATAAGCCATGTTGTAGAATGTGGACACATCAGACGGATACTTTTCATAACGTCCCTTCCAGGAGTTAGTGCAGCCGCCGGCGATCGGACCATCCTTAGACATCAGCCACAGGTACAGTTCCATCTGTCTGCTCAGAGACTTCTCGAAGTCCTCAGTAGCGCCCTGTGCCTTCATGCCTGCGTTCAGATTGGAGTCATTTACCAGTGCATAAGCAGCCAGCGGATTCTGGTAGAATTCGTGGCAGTGAGATGCACCGATCTGCCATGCCCAGGAGCCGTCCACTGCGCCGCCCCAGGAGGTGTACCAGTTCATCAGATAATGCTTGCCATTATCAGATCCGCCCTGCTTCCACTTATCCTGGCAGCCGATTTCCTTGTAGTACTTATCGTACATATTATTACGGGTTTCATCACCCATCTTACCAGCCAGTGCGGAGATAGACTGATTACCGCCCCACTTGGAGTTAACAGTCTGATCGCCTACGCCCCATCTGTTTGCATCATAAACAGCCTGGATTGCACGGTCTTCTGCGTCCGGTGCGTTGGTATAAGACCACTGTTCAGCCGGAGTAGCTTCGGTGTTGAAGAAGCCCTTCATACCGCCGTTGCCTCTGATACCATAGGACTTGTGCAGGTCGGTACAAGCGTGCGGGATAGTTTCCCAGCAGGATTCCTGCTCGCCGCGCTGGAAGGTGTTGATCAGTGTGAACTGACCGCCGCCGCTTGTAGATACAGCGCTCTGTGCGCCCTGAGAGCCGTTTACAGCACCAAAGCCATACCAGTCATCTACGTCTGCCAGCCAGTGCATCAGGTACAGTCCCTTATCACTGCCGTACTGAGAGCAGAAGCTCTGGTGGATCGGGTTCTGTGCGGTATTGCCCTGCGCCATATCGGTCGGGTACATTTCAATCTGTTCCCACTCATCGCTGTAAGTAGCGCTCAGCTGACTGCCCTTCTGCATGAAGTTGCCACCCTGCTGATCCGGGATCATGGTTGCTTCCATGGTCTTCCAAGCCTTAGCCAGGTCGCCGACAGTCTCAGTAGAAGCGTCCTTTACGTTCTTTACTTCAACTTCACCGTTCTTTGCAGCGTTTACGATGTTATCACGCATTGCTGCGGTCCATACCAGGTAGGACAGTGCTTCAGAAGTTGTTTCGTGACCATAGTCCGGAGCCTCGATACACAGATCTTCTACCGAGTGATACGGGATGCCCAGACCGTCGGAAACGGTGTTCGTGCTGGACATATAGCCGTTCTGTACACCGTTGGTAACAACGTCATCGTACAGGGACATAAAGCGCTGTGCATAGGACTTGTCGCCGTATGCCTCGTCTTTGGTTCTGGTACCAGCGGCAGCAGATGCAGCGGTCGGCAGAACTGCCGAGCAAGTCATTGCAGCAGCCAGAACAGCAGCCAGAAATGTTTTGCTTTTCTTGAATTGCATAGTTTAGGAATTCCCCTCTCTGAAAGATAAATGTAGGAAATGATGATTTCCGCTGTGTTCGCATCCTTTCTTCACGGCAGGATCCGGCGGGCACAGCAGCTTATGTTTTTGAACGCATCCTTTGTCCATTTTCACAGGACGCACACAAGGATGCCTTCTTTCATATCAAAAATTATACACCCCTTTCGAAAGTATGTCAACCCTTTGCACAAATTCCAGCTGTGAAATTTTGTATTTTTGTAGCTTTGCCCAGTTTCACGCTCGTTGTTTTGTGCAATATGACCCACATTTTTCTGTCATTGCGCACTTTTTCCGTCTCATTTTGCATTTTCGCCGATTCACCGCCGGATTTTCACAGCACTTTCACACAAATATGCCATACTGCTTTTGCGATACTTACAAGCTTTTCTGACGGTTGCAGAATCCGTTTTATCCATTATTCCCATATTTCATGATACTGTTACACTTTATATATGACAAGAACATATTATTTTGCGATAATAAAATGAGTTGTAAAAAGCCGACAAAACGGCTTTTGCAGAAAGGAGCAATCATATGGTTGAAATTCAAAACCTAACCAAATATTACGGCAGCAAGGCTGCGCTCAAGGGGATCAGCTTTACCATAAAGGAAAATGAGGTGCTGGGCTTTCTCGGACCGAACGGTGCCGGAAAGTCTACTACATTAAATATTATGGCTGGTGTCATCCCTTCCACCGGCGGAACGGTAAAGATCCAGGGCTATGACATTGCACAGCAGCCCGTCAAGGCAAAAAAGTGCATCGGCTTTCTGCCGGAGATCCCGCCGGTATATCCGGATATGAAGGTCCGGGAGTATCTGCACTTCGCCGCTGGACTGAAAGGCATCCCTGCCGCCAAGCGGAAGGGCGAAGTCGAGCGTGTTATGGAACGGCTGAAAATTACAGACGTGCAGAAGCGTCTGATCCGCAACCTGTCCAAAGGCTACAAGCAGCGTGTGGGATTCGCCATGGCGATCCTGGGCGATCCGCCGGTGCTGATCCTGGACGAGCCGACGGTCGGACTCGACCCCACACAGCTGATGGAGGTCCGCAATCTGATCCTGGACCTGCGCCGGAATCATGCCATCATCCTGAGTTCACACATTCTGGGCGAGATCAGTGCCGTCTGTGACCGCATCGTCATCATCAACCACGGTGAGATCAAGGCAGACGATACCATTGAACGCCTGGAAGAGGCAGACAACTCCGGTCTGGTGCTGAAACTGAAGATTCAGGGCAGCTCCAGAGAAGTGCCGAAGATTGCCAGGGCCGTGGAAGGCGTTGTCCGTGTGGACAACATCCAGTTCGTACAGACCGGCATCTACACCTATGATATAGAGCTGGAAAACGACGGTGTCCGGAATGCTTTGCTCTCCGCTCTGCTCCAGCACGGTCTGGAAGTCCTGGAAGTCTCTGCCGAGAAGAAGAATCTGGAACAGGTATTCGTCAAGCTGGTCAACCAAAAGACAAAGCACTCCAGTCTGGAAGATCTGCTCAGCGAAATGGACGAAGAGGCTGCCCAGAAGAGCGGCGATGCTCCGGCAGACGGCGCAGACACACCGGCAGCCGATGCAGACACAGCAGACAGTACGCAGAAAGAGGAGGAATAACCATCCATGTTTGCACTATATAAAAAGGAATTGCAGAGTTACTTTCTGTCTCCTATCGCCTATTTTGTCATTGCCTTTTTCATGGCAACATTTTCGCTGACCTTTATCCAGGACATCGGCAATGTTTCATCATCTACTTATACGTTCTCGTTCCCGTCCATCTTTTACGTGAACATTTTCTATTTCATCTTCCTGTTACCGCTGCTGACCATGCGGACATTTTCGGAAGAGCGGAAAAACGGCACGGAGACCCTGCTGCTCTCCAGTCCGCTGAATGTTACCCAGATCGTCATGGCGAAGTTTCTTGCCACTGCCACCATCCTGCTGATGATGCTGGTCGTCTCTCTGTTCTACCCCATCCTCACCTCCATCTACGGCCGTGTGATCTGGTCCAGCCTCATCTGTACCTACATCGGATTCTTCCTGTTCGGTCTGGTCTGCATCGCACTGGGCATCTTCATCTCGTCTCTGACGGAAATGCCGCTGCTGGCAATCCTTATGAGCGAGCTTGCCATGCTCCTGCTGATGCTGATGGACAATCTGAGTGTAAACTCGTTCCTCTCCAGCATTCCGGTGCTGTCCGATGTGCTGAGCTGGTTCTCCAATCAGACGAAGTTTTATGTATTCTCCCAGGGACTGATGCGATTCTCCGATCTGCTGGGTTATTTCACTGAAATCGTCGTATTCCTGATCTGGACTATTATTTCCATTGAAAAAAGACGCTGGAGCCGGAGGTAACTTGCCATGAGTCAAAACAACAAAGAAAAACATTTCCACAACTGGAAAAACACCAAATTTGCCGGCATGGCATGGATTCTGGCAATCCTGGTCCTGGTCATTGCCATTGTATTGAATATGATTATCTCCCGGCTGGATTTCAGCTGGGACATTTCCCCGAACAAACAGTACAGTCTGAGTTCTACCACAGAAAAGTATCTGGATCAGCTGGACAGCGAGGGAAAGACAGTAGACTTCTACGTTCTGACCACGGAAGAGAGCCTGAAAAACGACATGGATTCTCTGACGCTGTACCGTGCGCTGGAAGAATATGATGCACACAAGTCCATCAACCTCATCTGGGTCGATCCGGATACGGACAATGACACCATGGAAAAGATCAACTCCGACAACGCCTTCACCCTTTCTACCGGTGACATGATCTTTATCTGTGACAACGTAAAAAAACGTATTCCAGGTTCTTCCATGTACACCACTTATACAGATGACAACGGCAACACCACCGGTGAGGACTTCAAGGGTGAAAATCTCATCACCGGCTCGATCAAGGGCGTAGCAGAAAACCGTACGCCTACCGTTTATTTCCTGTCCGGTCACGGCGAAAAATCCCTGGACAGCTACACTCGTTTTACGACTAACCTGACCAACTACAACTATGCTGCAAAAGAACTGAACCTCTCTGAGGCAGATGCTGTGCCGGAAGATGCAGCCCTGGTGCTGGTCGCAGCACCCACCAAGGATATTACCGACGCAGAATCCGAAAAACTGAACGCCTATCTGGACAACGGCGGCAACATCAGCCTGCTCATGTCCCCCAACGGCGGCAGCTTTGTCTACACCAACCTGGAAAAGATCATGAAGGACTATGGCTTCTACATGGACTACGACCGGGTTTATGAGACAAACAACAACTATCACATTTCCGGCGACGCCTATACCATTCAGTGCGAACTGAACGAACTGGAAGACGACAGCGAGGCGACCGACCTGACCTCCGCACTGGTGGATCAGGGGCTGTACACCTTTATGCCGGAGTCCCGGAGTTTCCGCTACAATGACGAAGGCGGCAAATACACCATCGCTCCCCTCATCACCTCTTATGACAGCGCAGTCGGCGAACCCTACGGCGGCACAAGCGATGACCCGGAGGAAGAAAGCGGTCAGCTCCTGCTGGCGGCACACTCCACCAGCGTGGGCAGAAACGACTCCAAGATGGTGGTATTCGGAAACGCTGAGTTTATCGACGATGAACACGTCAGCGACGATACCGTTATCGTGCCGGTATATCTGTTCCTCAGCACCATCAGCTGGATGTACGACAGCGATATCAACATGGACATCGCAACCAAATCCACGACAAACGACTACATTTCCCTGCAGGATTCCGGATTTGCACAGCGTCTGATGGTAGTTCTCACGGTAGTACCGATCGCAATTATGGCAGTGGGTGTCGGCGTGTGGATCAAGCGCCGGAACTCATAAGCACTGTCTGAGGAGGCAAAACAATCATGAAAAGACAACTCATCATCGGACTGGTGCTGGTACTGCTCATCGGTGTGTGCTTCGGCACATATTTCGGCATCGACCATTATCAGACCCAAAAGGAAAAGAAGGCGGCAGAAGAGGCTGCGGCACTTCAGCTGAGTTCTTTCACGTCCGACGATGTGACCAAGCTGGTGCTGCATACGCCGGAACTGGACTACACCATTGACAAGGACGACGACAGCAAGTGGCAGGTTGCCGAGGGCAGCACCCTGCACATCAACACCTATTATATTGATGCACTCTGCACCTATGGCTGCGGAGTGACTGCCACAAAGGATCTGGGCGCTGCGGATGAAAAGCAGCTGGAGACCTACGGTCTGTCTGATCCGGTTTCCATCGCCTACTACACAGACGATGCGGACAAACCGGTCAAGACACTCTACGTTGGAAAACAGAACCCCACAAACACCAGTTTTTATATGATGCAGGATGATGATGACCATGTATATCTGGTGGATTCTGACACTGCCGGCTATCTCTATGTGACCAAAACGCAGCTGCGGTACCGTTATCTGCTGGACGATCTGAGTTCGTCTTTCACTGCGCTGACGCTGAAACGTGGAGATGAAACAGTCTACACATTCCAGGACATGGACGGCAACTCCGACTGGCAGCTCACAGAACCGCTCAGCACGCCTATCGGGGCAGACAACTCCAAGCTGTCCAACCTCTTCAACAACATCACAGAGCTGGAGGCAGACGACTTCGGCGACAGCGATGTGACGGCAGACAAGTATGCCTCCTATGGCTTTGACAAGCCGGCATACACATTCCAGCTCACCCAGGCAAACGGTGACACTACCACCCTACTGGTAAAGGAATTTGACCCGTCTGTTTCTTCCTATGTGGATTGTCTCCGGGTGGAGAGCAACGAGATCCTCAAGATGGACTCCAACTACCTCAGCTTTTTGGAGGACAATGCCTCGGATTATATGCTCAGCACCGTATATAAGGTGAATCTGACAGATATCTCTGCTTTCACCGTGCAATATCACGGTTCGTTCAACGATACCACCCTGGACATCGACCGTAGCTTTACGGCGGACAGCGACAGCGAGACCTACAGCTGTGACGGAAAGCAGATCACAAGTGCAGACACGGAACTGCTGGAATCGTTCCAGACATTCTACACTGCGCTGTCCAATCTGTCCTATGAGTCACTGGACACTGCCGCAGATGTTCCGACTGACACCGACCCGGCGCTGCATCTGACTTATACCATGAAAGACGGCAGCACCCATACCATGGATCTGGTGAAGAAAGACGACACCACCTACTGGGCGTTCATCGACGGAACATTCACCCACGCCGTTGTGCGCCAGCGTGCGCTGAGCGGCGAGGACAAGGTATTGGTTGCCTATACCGCAATGGAAAAGCTGCTGGACGCTGCCGCAGCATAAACGACCGCACAAATCCAGAAAGAGGACACCGGCTGTGACCGATGCCCTCTTTTTTCTGCGCTGTAACAGGCTTTTTTCATGAAGAATTCTTAAAATCCATTGACAAAACGGTAAAAATGGATTATAATTGTAGAGTGCATATTGTTTTCATGATGCAAGGTCTTTCGAAAAGACAATGATATTTTAAGCGGCTTTGTGCAGTGCCGCTTTTCCAACAGAGGTGCAGCAATGAGAGTTCACAAGAAAAAGTCCCGCAGCAATTCAAAAATCTGGATCAATGTCTCCATCGGCGTTTTATGCGGATTCATTGTTCTGGTTTTTCTGATCGTTTTACTGACACAGACCGGAAAGCCGAAAATACAGCAGCAGATCCCTGCGGCAGTCAATGCCCAGAACACTGCCGCTCAGGCAGAAACAGAACCGGCAACAGAGGCTCCCACAGAACCGGAGACTCTGCTGGCATATCCCACTGCTGCGGAGAATGTGACCGAACTGACGGCAAACAACATCTCCAGCGAACACGCTGTTCTGCTGGACGTGGACAACAACACCATTCTGGCACAGCGTGACCCGGATGCACGCATCTATCCGGCATCCATGACCAAGATCATGACACTTCTGGTGGCAGCGGAACACATCGAAAACATGGACGACACCTTCACCATGACCTATGACATCATTGCGCCGCTGATCGATGCAGAGGCATCCCGTGCCGGATTCGAAGAGGGCGAGACCGTTCCGCTAAAAGATCTGATGTACGGCATTGCGCTGCCTTCCGGTGCAGATGCGACCACGGCGATCGCCATCTATCTGTGTGGCTCGGAGGACGAGTTTGTCAAGCTGATGAACGAGAAGGCAGAAGAACTGGGACTGGAAAACACCCACTTCACCAACGCCAGCGGTCTGTATGACCCGAATCATTACAGCACCGCCACCGACATTGCCATGCTGATGAGCGCTGTGATGGAAAACGACACCTGCCGTGAGATTCTGGGTACCTATCAGTACACCACCTCGGCAACAGAGCAGCATCCGGAGGGCATTCCGCTGGAAAGCACCATGTTCAGCCGGATGTACGGCAACGAAGTGACCGGCATCACCATTGAGGCAGGCAAGACAGGCTATACCGATGAGGCAGGGCATTGTCTGGTCAGCTATGCCACCGATGCAGACGGCAAACAGTTTATTGCCGTGACGGCAAAGGGTCCCACCTATTGGAGAGCGGTTTTCGATACGTTCGCCATCTACGGTCTGGTACACGACGGCTATCCGATGCCCGACAACCTGGCGGCAGAGGAAACCGACGAAAACGGTTCTGCCATTGATCCGACAGAAACTTCTGCGGCTCCGGCGGCATAAACCGGAACGGTAATTTTCACAGGAAAGGAGGCTGGTTCCACGCCATGAGCAACCGGAAACAGAGACACCTCAGCCCCGCCGGCTTTCTCCTTGCGCTGGCGCTCCTCATCGTAGGAATATTTGCAGCAGACTATGTCTACCGCCTGTTTTTCCGGAGCAGTACGGAAAATATCATCGGAACCGGCGGCTTTTCAACCACATCTTCCTCCGCCGGAACTGCGTCAGAGGACGGAGAAAATGCAACAGATTCCACAGAAGAGACCCAGCCCAGCGGCATTGTGCTGCAGCTGACAGCAGCCGACCAGGCAAGCGGTCCGCTGGTTCTGGCGGATGCGTCCCATCCCTATACCGGCACTTCTGTATGGAGCGATTTTTCTGCGGTAACAGACGCCAATGTCAAAACACGCAGCACCTCGCTGCAGGTTCAGCCGGAGATCATCCAGCCCATCTGTGAGCTGTTTGATGCCTATGCGGCGGCAAACGGCTATGCCAATCTCCAGATCTACAGCACGTTAGACGGCACGCTGGACAGTACCTCCATCTATACCAATATTCTCCCCGACCGCAGTACCGGTTACGGATTCGACATCGGACTCATCACCAGTACGGGAGAAGTTGTCCCCTATATCACCAAGTGCAACGAGTGGATGGTGGCAAACTCCTGGCAGTACGGCTTTGTGCTGCGCTATCCCAGCGACAAGACAGATACCACCGGAACTGCCTATGCACCGCACCATTTCCGGTATGTGGGAAAAATCCACGCTGCGATCATGCACGAGAACAACTTCACGCTGGAGGAATATCTCAATTATCTCCAGAACTATCCGGTAGAGTCGGGCGGTCTGTCCTATTCGGACGGCACGCAGTCCTACAGCATCTACTACGTTCCCGCTGATGCCAGCGGCACGGCCAAAGTTACGCTGCCAGAAAACACAGTCTATACTATATCCGGTGACAACCGAGGCGGCTTTGTTCTCACCATTACCAACGGCGCAGCATCCGGTGACACCGGGGCAGCGGAGACGACAGCGGCAGAAACGACAGCCGCATATTAAACTGCATCCAAAGAAAATACAAATCCCCCAAAGACGGCGTTTCACCATCTTCGGGGGATTTTTGTAGTTTGTGTATTTGCTTATCAGTTTTTCAGTACATCGCTCCAGGAGACATCCATGCCAACGCCGTGCATCGCAATGTACAGCATTAGATAGAACAGATCCTGGGTGTCCAGCACGCTGTCGTTGTTGATATCCATAAGCAGGATCAGCCAGCGGTTTACGTTAGGATTGTCATTAAAGACTACGTCCTTTTCGCCGACTGCTCTTCTCGCAATATACAGCATCAGCTCGAACATATCCTGCGAATCCACACGCCCGTCCATATTGGCGTCGCCACGCACTCTGGGCAGCTGCTGCGTTTGTTTGGTCGTGGTTGTCGCAGAAGTTGTGGTGACTGTTGTCGTCTGTGCTGTTGTAGTTGTCGTGGAACTGGAAGTCGTTGCAGAGGCAGACGTGGTGGTACTGGTCTCTGTCCACGAAACTGTCAGCGTTGTACTGCCTGTGGTTTCTGTGGTACTGCTTGTATTTGTCGTCGTTTCTGTTGTATCCGTTGTTGTGGTAGTTACGGTAGTGCTGGTTGTGGTTTCCGAGGTCGTTGTCTCCGTTGTTGTCGTCACTGTGGTAGTCGTCGTCGTGGTCGTCGTTTCGGTCACAGTTGTGGTTTCTGTTGTTGTCGTAGGTTTGGTTACCTTGGTGTAGCTTTGTGTCGTAGCGCTAGTGGTTGTAGTAGTTTCCGTGGTTGTCGGTCTGGTCTGCTTGGTATATGTTCCTCTGGATGTCGTTGTGAAAGGTTCTGTGGTCGTGGTTGTGGTAGTCGATGTGGTCGTTTCCGCAGAAGTGGATGTTGTGGTAGTGGTTTCTGTCGTTGTAGTACTGGTCGTTGCGGGCGCAGTCGTGGTTGTTGTGGTCTCTGCGGTGGTGGTAGTCGTTGTGGTCGTCGTCGTTGTCACAGTCGTTGTTGTAGTAGTGACCGGCTTTTCCTTTGCGGTAATGGTAACTGTACCGAGAACCGTCTCATAGTTTTCGCTGTCCGCCGGGACGAATCGCCATTGCAGGCGGTTTTCTCCGGCTTTCAAGGTGTCGGAGGTATCCGCCGCCCAGGTCAGCACACCCGGCGTATTGGCGGAATCCAGACGAATCGGCGGCACAGCATCACCCTCTGTGTAAGAAACGCTGTCATCCCACACAACGGAGACCTTGGGTACACCCTTTTCGATCACAAATTCCAGCGAATTGCTGCCGCTCCAATTGGTATCCGGCACAGGTGCAATGCGAATTGTTCCCCTGCCGGCGTTTACGTTGTTCTCATAGGAAAGGAGATAATCCGTTCCCTCCCTCAGGAGATGGTCTCCCACCTTCACCAGAACCTTTGGCGTCAGTTCCTCGCCGGTGTAATAGATTCTCTCCGTATCAGCCAGAGTGACTTCTGCCGCATTCAGCGGAATCGCCTGCAATCCCACAGAGAGAACTGCCTTGACATTCGGGTTGCCGGTGTCATAAACATAGGTGATATCGTTCAGCGGATCGTCTGCCACAACCTTTGCACCATCCACCTGCGCATTGCTCCAGTCTGAGGCACGCTCCATGAGGAAACGGCTCCACAGCGTAGGCTCCAGGTACAGCTGCCTGCCGGAATACTGCGGCGTTTTCAGCGCACGGCAGCCGGTCAGATCACAGCTGGTCATGGGTGCCTCTTCTGAGAGATACAGAGACAAAAGCGGATTGTGTCCGGCGTTCAGCACATTCAGTTTCTTCAGAGCGGAAAGCATCAGCGCACTGATCTGGTTTCCGGAACAGTCCAGCTCTTCCATGTTGGTCTGGTCTGCAAGTTCCAGAGATTCCAGCTGGTTATCCGCACAGGAAAGCACTGTCAAGTTTGTACTGCCCAGCGAAATACTTGTCAGTTCATTTTTCTGGCAGTACAGCTTTTGCAGCACTGTGCAGCGCCGTGTGTCCAGTTTTGTCAGCTGGTTGCTGTCACAGTAGAGTTCTTCCAGCGTTTCATTCCACAGCGCCAGTCCCGACAGCGCATTGTCGCCGCAGTCCAGCAGTTTCAGTGCGGACAACGCTGTCACATCCAGCTGTTCCAGATGGAGTCCCCGGCAGCGCAGTTCCGTCAAGCTGGTAAACCGGGAAACATCCAGTTCCGTCATGGCGTTCTTGCTGCAGTCCAGGGATGTCAGCGTGTCCGGCAGCGGAGACAGATCTGTGATCCGATTCTCGGCACAGTTCAGCTTTTTCAGATTGGGGAAGTTTTCGATGCCAGTCAGATCTGCGATACCGCAGCCGGAAATATCCAGCTCTGTGACGATCTCCTGCTCCGACTTCTGGAGCATCCCATCCTGATTGCGGTCCAGTTTTTCCATGACATATGCCCGGAACGCATCATCCGGAAAATGCTCGGCGTCAATCGCAATAGAATCCTCTTCCATCTCCTGCGGCACAAGCGTGAACCGTACTGTTCGTTCCGGGTCGTTGACATCGATGCAATAGTCATACTGCACCTCTGCGGAAATGTCTGTCACAGTCAGCAGCGTGCCGTCACACACGGCATTCTGCCAGCTGTCCTCCGCTGCAAACTCCGGCGCAAAGCCATCTGCAAGCGTTGTCAAATCCAGCTGACAAACAGCATTCACTGGCACATTGCGCCGGTTTCCATCTGCCGACAGTGTTTGCAGCTGAGACAGTCCCGTTACATCCAGAGCAATCAGCTGGTTCTCACCGCAGGAAAGCTCTTCCAGAGACAGTTGCTTGGAAACATCCAGTGATGTCAGTTGGTTCTGGCTGCAGTCCAGACGAGTGAGCTGCCGTTCGGAAAGATCCAGCGATGTCAGCTGGTTTCCGTGGCAGTCCAGTTCCTGCAGTGCCGACAGTCCCGAAAGCGACAGTTCCGGCAGCTGGTTTTCGGCACAGTTCAGACTGTTCAACGTTTCACAGCCATTGAGGTTCAGCGCTGTCAGCTGGTTCTTGGAACAGTCCAGGGTTTCCAGGCTGCTGCTGCGTGGCAGGAACAATGCTGTCAGTGCCGCATTGGCACAGCGCAGTGTTTTCAGCTGGGACAGCGAAATCACGGACAGACGTTTCAGCGCTGGGTTATCGCCGCAGGACAATGTTTCCAAAGCGGTGAAGTACTCCACGCCGGTCATATCTGCGATGCCCTTTCCAGAGGCGTCCATTGCTGTGACCGCCGCAATCTCCTCAGCGGAAAGCAGTTCATCCTGGTTCTGGTCGTACTGACGGACAAACGCCCGGAACACTTCGTCCGGGAAATGCGCCGCATCAATGGGGATACCTGTCTCCGTCTCCTCAGACGTTTTCAGCAGCAGGGTGAATGTTACCTTCTGGTCCTTGTTCGATGTGGGATAATAGGTGTATGTGATGTTCTGGGACGGGTCAGCGGCGTAGACTGCATCGCCGTCTGTAACAACATTTGTCCAGCTGTCTGCATCCACACGGGAGATCTGGAAATCGCCGGGCAGATCAGAAAGGTAAAACCGATTCAGCGAATCCAGCTGGACGGTATAGCGATTCCAGGTGGCAGACAGCTTTTTCAGCGTCACCTGGTCGGAAACTTGAAGTGAAGTCAGCTGGTTGCCAATGCAGAGCAGAGTTTCCAGTTTTTCCAATCCGGAGACCGGCAGCACCGTCAGCTGGTTGCTGGAACAGTTCAGAGACACCAGTTCTGCACACTTGGAAACATCCAGCTGCGTCAGCTTATTGCTGGCACAATTCAGCGTATTGATTGCAGAAAAACCTGTGAGATCCAGCGCTGTCAGCTGGTTCATAGAACAGTTCAGAGATACCAGCTTGGTACAGCCGGTGATATTCAGCACGGTCAGCTGATTCATGGTACAGTTCAGCGTTTCCAGTTCCGGCGAACCGGTAAGATCCAGTTCCTTGATCCGGCACTGTGCGCAGTTCAGTATCCGCAGCGCCGGGAAGTCAGAGACCTGGAATTCCTGGAGCGTGCTGTTGTAGGAAGAGTACAGTTCTTCCAGCCCCTTCGCCGCCGGCAGTGTCAGCTTGGACAGATTATTTTGAGAACAGTCCAGACTTTTCAGCTGTGTCAGACCGGTGAGATCCAGTTCCCGCAGGCTGTTCTGGGAGCAGTCCAGGCTTTCCAGTTTGGTGAAATAGCGGATGCCGTCCAGTTTCCAGATGGAACGCTGTGAAATGTCCATCTGAGTCACATCGTCCAGTTCCGCACGGGAAAAATAGCCGTCCCCGTCTGCATCCAGCGTCTGTACGTAACTGCGGAAGTCGCTGTCCGGAAAATGGGCTGCGTCAATGGGCAGCAACGTCTCTTCGGTCAGCAATGTAAATGTCACGGCAATGGCCTTTGCCGGATCGGTGTAGTACTGATACGTCACGTCTTTGCCCGGTTCTGTCACCGTGAGCGTTGTCCCGGAAAGTGTGCCGTTGGTCAGACTGTCCGGCACGATCTGTTCCGGGACAAATCCGCCGGGCAGGGTCGACAGGTCAAACTGTCCCAACACATCTGCATCAATGGAGACACGGTTTCCGTCTGCCAGCAGCTGGTCTGCGGTCAGTTTCGTTTCCCCGGTGTCCAGAGACGAAAGCTGGTTGTTCCGGCAGTCCAGGCTTTCCAGGCTGTTCTGTCCGCTCAGTGACAGCGCCGTCAGTTTGTTCTCCCGACAGCTGAGTTTTTCCAGCACAGATGCTTTCGGCAGCACCAGTTCCGTCAGACCGCAGCCGTTACAGCTGAGTTCCCGCAGAGCAGACAGCCCGGAGACATCCAGCGTTTCCAGCGGCAGCCCGTCACAGTTCAGCGTCTCCAGCCAGTCCAGCTTTTCCAGTCCGTTCAAGTCTGCAACGCCGCTGTCCGCCGGGATCGTCAGCACTGTAATTTGTTCCAGTTCTTCCAGAGAGAACCAGCCGTTTCCGTCGGTATCCATGCCGCTCAGCAGACTGCGCAGCGCCGCATCCGGGAAGTTCTCTTCGCTCAGTTCCAGATAGCGGTCTGTCTCCGGCTGCAAGGTCAAAGTGAAAGTCGCTACCGGGACAGCCTGCGCAGCATCCAGCTGGTAGCCATACTGCACCTGGGATTTTCCGGCTGCAATATGCAGGGTGTCCGGGTCGGTATCCTTGACTTCGGCGTTTTCCCAGCCGGTAACACGGCTGGTGTCCAGCTCCGGCAGCTGGGTCAGATCATAGGTATACGCCCCGGCACGCTCCGGCTGCGGCACAATGGTGCGGCTGTTTCCGGAGGCGTCCAGCGAAGTCAGAGAAAGCCCGGTGATGTCCAGGGATGTAAGCTGGTTCTCTGCGCAGTTCAGCGCCGTCAGTGCCGGATTCCCGGTCACACTCAGCGTGGTCAGCTGGTTGCCGGAGCAGTCCAGCGATGCAAGCGAGTTGTTTTTAGAAAGATCCAGCTGTGTGATCTGGTTCTTGGCACAGTTCAGTCCGGTCAGCGCAGTGTTGCTGCTCACGGAAAGTGCCGTCAGCTGGTTACCGGAACAGTTCAGTGTCTCCAAGGCAGGATTTCCGGTGAGCCGCAGGGATTTCAGCAGGTTTCCGGAACAATCCAGGATGACCAGAGACTTTTCCCAGATCAGCGAAAGGGTATCCAGCCGGTTGTCAGCACAGTTCAGTTCTTTCAGTCCCTGGCAGTACCGGGTGTCCAGTTCTGTCAGCTGGTTGCCGGAACAGTTTACTTTTTCCAGAAGAGAAAGGTCGATCATGGCAAGCGCTGTCAGTTCGTTTTGGGAGCAGTCCAGTTCGACAAGCGATGTATCTCCGCTGAGTGACAGGGCGGTCAGCTGATTATTTGCACAGTTCAGCGTTTCCAGTACGCTGTTTCCCGTTACCGACAGCGTCGTCAGCTGGTTGCCGGAGCAGTCCAGATCGGTCAGATTCTGATAGTTAAAACAGCTGAGGCCAGTCAGCTGATTATCGGCGCAGTTCAGTTCCACGAGATTGCCGTTTGCAGTAACGTCCAATGCTGTCAGCGCATTCCCGGAACAATCCAGCCGGATGAGCGTGGTGTTTCCGGAAAGATCCAGCGTTTCCAGCTGGTTGCCGGAACAGTTCAGTTCGCCCAGAACAATACAGTTGTCCAGTGAAAGAGAGGACAAGACGCAGTCGCTGCAGTCCAGAACGGTAAGCATAGAGCCAGGCATGGAGATTCCGCCAAGCTGCATGGGTTCCGGCAGCGTCAGAGATTCCAGCGTGCCGTTGCCGGAGCAGTCCAGTTTTGCCAGCATCGCAGCATCGGACAAGTCCAGTGTTGTCAGCTGGTTATTGGAGCAGTCCAGAGCAGTCAGCTTGGTGAAATTCCCGATGCCTGTCAGATCGGCAATTTCCATGCCGGACAGCGGCAGGTCTGTCACGTCTCCGCACTCTGTCTCGGACAAGGCGCCGTCTCCGTCTGTGTCTGCATTCTCCTGGAGATAGGTTCGAAACGCCTCGTCCGGAAAATTCTCCTCGGTCAGAGCAATCTCCCCGGATGCGGCGGCCGTCCCATCGGCTGCAAACACAGTCAGCGGCATACAGCCGACCGCCATCAACCCTGCCAGCAGAACACTGAGACAGCGGCGCAGTCCTTTATTTCGGCTTCCCATAGCAAAAATCTTCCTCTCTATTTGTGCAAGCCTGTTCCGGGCGGAACAAGCTCTGGTTTTTTCTGCCTGACACAGAACGTTTTGTGCAGTTTCTGTCCAGTTTTATACATTTATAGTATAACACAAGCGCCACAAAAAGTCAAACAATTTTTTCCAATTTTGGACTTGACGCAGCAGAATGCGTGCTGCGCCGTTTCCGAGCAAAAGCCATGCGCCACAACATGAATCAAAACTGTTTTTTCTTGGAAGGAATCGTGAATTCTACTGAAAAACCGTCATTTCACACAAAACGGCACTGTCATTTTTTACAAAAACGCTATTGACAAGTTGGAGAAAATCGATTATAATGTAAGAAATATGATGTGTATTCTTGCACTGAAAGGAGCTTGTATTCTTATGAGATCAAACTGGAAAAAGACCATTGCAGGCATCACTGCAATCGCTGCACTGATTCCCTGCTGTCTGGGTACTGTTGCATACGCAGCACCGCAGTCCGCCGGAAGTGCTGTAGCTGTGGCAGGAGTTCCCACTCTGGAGGAACCTTTGCCGGCAAGTGACGTTGCGGCACAGATCGCAGCAGACGTGGAATCCGAACTGACCGGCAGCATCGCCGCAGAAAGCACGCCGGAGCAGATCCCGATGCCCAACTATGCAGAAGATGATGAAGTGGTACTGCCGGACGGCAAACCGACACAGGACGGCAAGCTGTACTATAAGATCGTTTCGAAAAAGGCACAGATCACCGGATGCGCTCCGGGAACCACCGATCTGGTCATTCCGGAGACCATTTATGACGAAGAGGACGAGGAAGAGTATCCGGTAACTTTCATTGCCGCATCTGCTTTCTACGGCAACAAGGAGATCCAGACGATTTCCTTCCCGGAGACCATGGTCGGCATCGGTGCAAACGCATTCCTGGGCTGCACTTCGCTGACTTCCGTAGAATTCCCGGACAGCGTGGCATCTATCAATGCCAGCGCATTCTGCTCCTGCAGCAATCTGAAATCCGTTAAGCTCCCGGCAAGCCTGTACTTTGTGGGCAATGACGTATTTGCATACTGCGCGTCCCTGGAATCCGTTACTATCCCCGGCAATCTGACTTCCATTGGTTCTACCATGTTCGCAAACTGCGCAGCGCTGAAATCGGTCACCATGGAAGAGGGCGTACAGAGCATCGGCGCAAACGCATTCTATGGATGCAGCGCTCTGGAAACCGTTAACTTCCCGGAGGATTCCCTCACCCGAATCAACGCCAATGCGTTTACTTACTCCGGTCTGACCAGTCTGGAACTGCCGAACAGCGTGACCAACGTTGCAACGGCTGCATTCAGCCACTGCCAGAATCTGAAAACTGCAAAGCTTTCTTCCAGCATGACTTCCATCCGGAAGGACACTTTCGCATACAGCGGTCTGGAAAGCATTGTGATCCCGGACAGCATCACTTCCATTAAGTCCGGCGTATTTGCATATTGCAGCAACTTGAAGTCTGTGACTCTGCCGGAAACGCTGACAGAGATGGACGAGATCGTATTCTACAGCTGTAACGCACTGGAAAACATCACACTGCCGGACAGCCTGACCTCTATCAGTGAGAATCTGTTCTACCGCTGCACCGGTCTGGCAAATGTTCAGTTTGGCGCAAACACCAAAAACATCGGCAACTCCGCATTTTATGGCTGCACCGGTTTACAGGAGATCATCATTCCGGATACTGTAACGACCATCGGAGAAAGCGCTTTCTCGGAATGCACCAACGCAACCAAGGTTGTGATCCCGGATTCTGTAACACAGCTGGGCAAGTGGGCATTCTACGATGACAGCAGTCTGACAGACGTTACCATCGGTAGCGGTCTGACCAAACTGGACAACTATCAGTTCTATCGCTGCAGTTCGCTGGAAGACATCACCATTCCGGACAATGTCACCAGCCTGGGCAACTACACCTTTGCCGGCTGTAAGAACCTTTCCCATGTAGACCTGCCGGAAACACTGGAGACCATCGGCAATGCAACATTCGCAGACTGCGATTCCCTGGCAGAAGTCACAATTCCGAAGAGCGTTACTTCCATCGGCAGCAACGCATTCGGCTATAAGATTGAAAAGGATTCCCTGGTAAAGGGCAATGATATCACCATCAAGGGCAACAACAATACAGCAGCAAAGGATTATGCAGATTCCAACGATCTGACATTCGATGCGCTGGATCCGGTTACTACAACAGAGACTTCTGTGGCAACCGGAACGACTACGACAGAGACCAGCACGGAAACCGGCACAGAAACCAGCGCATCTGCTCCGACACAGATCCTGTACGGCGATGCAAACCTGGATGGTCGTGTAGACATCACAGATTCAGTTGTTCTGAACAAGGCAGCAGCCGGTGCTGTACAGCTGAGCGACAGTGCAAGAGCAAATGCAGACTGCAACGCCGATGGTGTTCTTGGTTCTGAGGACGCAACAATTTTGATGCAGTTCCTGGTTAAGCTGATCGACCAGCTCCCGTATACGGAATAAACGACAATTCCATTTTTCATTTATATTCTTTCATAATGTAGAAAAGCGGTACAGTTCAAACTGTACCGCTTTTCTCATTTGCTTTTCTATCTACGGCTCAACTGGGAGCGTGTCGATCATGTAAACCAGAAACTGTTCCAGGATCAGGCTGTCTCTCATATCAATTTCTCCGTCGACACAGCAATCCATTGCCGCAATCTGTGATGCGTCCGCATGGAGAATTCCCAGCAAATACTGATTCAGCATCACCAGGTCATCAATGGTGCAATTGCCATCGCCGTTCACGTCTCCGATCAGCCGTTTATCTGAAGGTTTCGGCGTTATCGAAGTCACAGAAAACGTTTTGGAAGAGGAGGCAGTTGTCGTTGCGGCGGTTGTCTGCGTCAGCGAAGTCGTTGTCTGTGCCGTTGTCGTCACAGAGGAGGCAGATGCAGTTCCCAGTTCCACAAATTCCCTGTTGAACTTCGCCGCATATGTCTGCGCCGTTGAGCCGGCATAGCCGGAGATCACTGTCTCCGTGGGAACGGATGTGGACGAGACAAAGGTACATCTTTTTGCATAAATTTCCAACAGCTGAAGCGCCTCGCAGTTTTCAAATGCTGCTGCACCGATACGGGAAACGGTGACCGGCAGCGTAATCTGTGTCAAGGCGGTACAGTCCCGGAATGCGTGATACGCCACACGAGTCAGAGAAACCGGCATGGTCTCTCCACGGAGAATCACGCTTTGCAGAGAACTGCACCCCTCAAATGCACCCACGCCGTCTGCGCCATAGGAAATTTCCAGCAGCGTCTCCGGCAGCTTTACGGTTTGCAGGGTTGTATTCCCGGCAAAAGCCCCTTGGATCACCTGCACCGGAAGCCCGTTCACCTTTTCCGGAACAGTAACGCTTTCAGAATCTCCGGTGTATGCGGTCAGCGCTGCATACTTGTCGAACAGCCGGTAAGTATAATCACCGTCGAGATAGACCGTTCCGGGCTGCAAGTCATAATCTGCGTCCGGAACATCCGGCAGGTCGTAGAGGAATTCCCAGCTGCTTTTATCGTAGACATACGGAGAATGGTTCTGGGATAAGCTGGTCTCTCCGGCAGCAAAATACTTGCTGGTCTGCGCCGTATCGTCCCAGGTGGCATCGAAATAGTAGTAATAGCCGTCATCCATCTGTGCCATATTCCAGGCGTGACCGCCGCCGTTCCCCAACCCCACAATATAGAAGTTGGAGACCCCGGCTGCGTTCATCAGCAGCTGGAACGACTTGGCGTATCCCTCGCAGACTGCCGTGTGATACTGTGCATCAAACACGCCGGTTATGCTGTGGGAAGTCATGGAGTTATCCGGATCGCCGTTGGCATCATAGGCATATGTAATGGTGTCCACCAGCCAATCGTGGGCGATTCTCGCCTTTTCCAGGGCTGTTTCTCCGGCTTTGACTTTCGTTTCCACTGTCACGATCTGGTTTTCCAAAACCTTTCGCTCCGCCTGCCGCTCTGTGCCGTCGGTGCAGTTCTCTGCACAGGAAAGATAAACCATATCAATATAGCTTTTCCCTGTCCAGAAATCATAATCCGTGCTGTACAGGAACGAACTGCCCAGAAAGAAATAAACGGGATTGTCGTTCCGGAACATGGAAATCGCTCTGACCACGTCTTCTTTATTCAGAGACTGGCTGCCGGTGTCCACTGCCACACAGCAATCCATGGTGCCTGTGGAATAGGAAACACTTTCCGCATCTGCGCTTCCCACGTAGAAGGTATGCGCCGCCTGTTTCATCGCATTGTACAGCTGTTTCTGTTCATCGCTCAGCGTATCGTACCCGGCGTGCGACGCATAGCGGTCCTCTGCATAAGCTGTCGCCGTGCTGTTGTCTGCCCCGTAAACGGGAATCCTTTCCGTCTGCACCGCAGCTGCGTCGGCATCCAGCGGAATTCCCTGCATTTCCAGCAGGTCTCCCGTTACATTTTCCCCGGACGCTGCCGCTCGGACAGAGGGCGATGCTGTTCCCGACAGGGCTGCGACAGCAAAAACTGCGGCACACAGCAATCCGGTGCATCTTTGTATTCTGTTTGTCTGCATCTTGGAATCTACACCTCCGTTTCAAGATTTTCCATCTTTTTTATTATACCATATTCACGAATTCCCTGTCAATCTTTTTGTGGATTTCTGTGAAATTTACCAATGCCTTTCAGCTTTTCTTTTCCACAAGTAATACCACATCGGTGGAAAAAGCGGCAGAGAAAACTGTTCCTCTGCCGCTTTTCGATTACTATTTCAACGATTTCCGGAACTCATCCTGCCATGAGCCTGCTCCGCAGCAAGCATAGGTCGAAACCATTCAGCGTTCCGTCAGTATACAGATCTCCTGCCTGCCAATCGGCAAGTCTGGTCTCGGGAACGCCCAGCAGCCACTTTTGCAGCAGCACCAGATCTGCCAGGTTTACCTTTCCGTCTGCGTTGATGTCACCGGAAATCGCAGGCGGTTCTGTGGCCGTTGCCGTTGTGGATACTGTTGTTGTATCCGTTGTTGCTGCAGTGGTCGATGTTGTCGTTGCCGCAGTCGTTGTTGTGGTCGTAGTGGTAGTTGTGGTTGTGGTTACTGTAGCGGTCTCTGTCTTTGCCTGCCATTTCTGACAGCTGCTGCCAGTCGGTTCCCACTGCTGTACATTAGCGCCGTTTGCCGTGGATGCGTCAGCCACTTCCACATAGCAGGCATCACCGGAGGCGTGGGTCAGAATGCAGTAGCTGCCGTCCAGGTTCTTGGTAAAGCGGAACAGCTGGGAGCTGTCCTTATTAGACCACGCCGCAATCGACAGGTTTCCGCCGTTTTTGCTGCCCTCTGCCTTCAGCGCATAGCCGCTGTCCTGCCGGGAGCGAATCCAGTAATAGTTTTCGGAGCCGAAAGCACGGAGTGTCCATTTCTGGCAGTCCAGCCCGTTGGATGCCCACTGCTGCACATTTGTGTTGTCTGCCATTTTTCCACCGGCAATATCCATCACCAGACCGGAACCGGCATTTTCAAAAGTATAGATCACATCTGTGTCCATCGCACAGCCGGGATCTGCTGCCGGCTCTAAAATCCAGTTCTGACAGTCTGCACCGTTGGTTTCCCACTGCTGCACATTGGCGCCGGAGGTCTTGGAGGCACCTTCCACCTCTACCACGGAATTTCCGCCGGAAACGGCAGTTCGGATCTGGTAGCTGCCGTCTCCGTTTTTCGTCAGCATAAACTGCTGATTGCTGCCGCCGTTATACGTGTATATGTCGATATTCGTCCCGTTTGCCGTCTTTTTCCCGGCAACATCCAGCACATATGTGCCGCCGTCTCCTACTGCCGAAACCAGGTAGTAATACCCGTCTCCGGCACTGCACAGTTTCCAGATGTCATGAACCGATGTTCCGTCTGAACCCCACTGCTGCACGTTAGCGCTGTTCTTTGCCGCTGCACCTGCCACCTGCAAGTACAAGCCGGAGTTGACATTCCGGATGCGATAAGTGGAACCCTCTGCGAATGTTTCCGCCAGGGGTGCGCTGGGAGATTCGGTGTAGCCTGCGCTCGGCACACCGGAAACCGCATACCGGAGATACATCATATGGTTCCGGTCATTCTGGCAGCCGCTGTAGATTTCGCAATAGGTTTTTGCCGCATCTGCGGTACGGGAAATAGTGCTGTAGTTGGAAGTCGGCCGCCATGTGCAGTTCTGCGCATAGCCCTCAATGGTCGTCCGTTTGCAGTTCACTGACTTCGAACCAGTTTCTGCATATGAGCCGGGATAAGTCACCGTGTTCCAGTCGCAGATAACATTTCCTCCGTCCTCATAGTAGCAGTTTTCCGCAAAGATTTTCGATGCCGTGTGTACGGTATATGCCATGCTGAACGTTTTCACATAGTTGTTCAGCGAGTGGAAATAGCCGTAGCGCATCAGCCCCGGTCCACGGGTCAGCGTCTTTTCAAAGCGGTTGCTGATAATGGACATCCGGGGATAGTTGTTATAGGTTTTATAGGAGTTCTCATCATCTGCCGGATACCCCAGGATCACGCCGTATTCGTGAAGTCCAAAAGAGCAGTCCGAAACGGTGGTGTAGTCCGCATCATAGCAACACGCCAGGAATTTATCCCAGTCGGGCAAGCCGGTAGAGGCTGTGTTATAGTCGCTGTGTCCCACAAAGGTACAGTGGTCTACCCAGAGATTCTGACCCGAACCGAGGTATACCACAATGGAGTCATTGCCGTTGGACTCGGCATCGTGCTGTAACTCAAAGTTTTTCAGAATCAGATTGTTTCCCGTTCCGCTGTTGGAAGAGGTGCAGAACTGCACATTATACATGGTATGCGCCGCATAGCTGCCGATAATGGTCTTATTGCTGTGAACATAGATTCGTCCGTCCGGACAGTAGTTGCGTCCGGAGGAGTCCTTTTGCAGTGTGATAACACTGAGGTTTGCCGTAACCACAATCGTATAAGGCGTATCAGAAGTGGCGTATTTCTTGAGGTCAGCAAAAGTGGAAACCTCCACGATCTCGCCGAACAGACCGCCGATATCCCCTGCCTTGATGTTGCCGGTATTGTCGTCAAAACAGTATCCGGCAAAGCCCTGCAAGCCATCGGCATTGAGCAGCCAGAGCTGGTTGTCTGCTCCGGTATATTTGGCAAGTGTCATGCCGGAAGTTCCCTGTGTCAAAGCAAGGGAAGTGTCGGAATAGTTCACGATCTTATAGTACAGATCATTGCCCAGATGATCCTGTGCCACAGGGACAACGTACCAATGCTGGGACTGGGCGGATTCACTGCCATACACGATCACATCGGTTCCAGCAGATACGTTGTAATTGCGTGGGGTCAAAAGCCGGCCGGACTGTGCATTCACCAGCTTGAAAAAGGTGCCGTTTGCGTCCTTTCCCACACGGTCAAACCGCCACGATGCAGACAGGTCACTGCCAAGCGTTTGCAGGGAAAGTGCTGCACCGTCAGACGTTCCGTTTTCCGTCAGAACCTTGGCATTGTCCTTGGCGGCAAGGTGCATCAGCTGCGCCGGATAATCCGTAGATATCGCCGCTGCCGACAAGACTGCCCCGTCCCACCGAAACAACGGCAGTATCCAGGCTGTCAGCAGAACCAGCGACAGGAGCAGCGCCTGCCGCACACGAACCCAATGTTTCATTTTTTCATACCTCCTTAAAATTCGGCATAGACTTCAAAAGAATATGCCAGCAACACGGATAAAACTATCAACCGCATTATACTACATTTTATTGAAATTGTCAAGATTTAGAGATGAAAAAACCACTTTCGAAAACGAAGTGGCTTTTCCTGTTATCTCTTAAAAATTGTTCCAATATCTGCATCCATACAAATTGCCTGCGGTCTGATCTGCTCCGGACAAAACGCCTCACCGAAATTCAAGCAGGCGTACACTGCTTTCGGGTTCTTCGCCGTCATCTGCCAGAATGGATACTTGATAATCGCCGGTGTGTTGTACCCTACGCCGAGTTCCAGAAACAAAATATGCAGATTTTCGTGTCTGCGGAGAAATTCCTCATACCGCTCTGCCGCACGATACCATCCCTCGTCCTGCACAAAGGTTTCATCTGCACGAAGATTCATGGTCATGGGTCTGCCGCATTTGGGACAGCGTGGAACTAATTCTGTTGGAATAAGCATATTTTCCTGCTCAGCGTACATTTTGCGGATAATATCCTCATTGTCATAGACCTTCTGACAGCAAGGCTCTGAACATTGAAACAGTCCGTAATCACCCTGCGTGTAGAAAAGCCTGTGCTTGTCAAATTCGGCTTTCTGAAACTGGTGGTCTACATTGGTGGTCAGCACAAAGTAATCTTTGTCTTTCACAAGTTCAAACAATCCCTTGTAAACACCGTTGTCAACGTCCATGTAACGGTTGATATAAACGTATCTCGACCAGTACGCCCAATGTTCTTCCAGAGATTCAAATGGATAGAAACCGCCGGAATACATATCCCGAAAGTTGTATTTTTCAATGAAGTCCGAGAAATATTTTTCAAAGCGTTCGCCGCTGTATGTAAAACCTGCCGCAGTGGAAAGCCCTGCACCTGCACCAATGACAATGGCATCGGCGGTTTCTATCTCATTTTTCAGACGGCTTATCTCAACCGAGAAGTCCGCTGTATATTTCGTAATCTTTCTCTGTAAAAACATTGAATATCACCTCTATATCATTGTCCTTCAAAAATTCTCTCACTGTTTGCACAGCAATTTCAGCCGCCTTATCCTGCGGAAAACCGAACACACCTGTGGAAATACAGCAGAAAGCGATGCTCTTCACGCCGCTCTGCACCGCAAGTTCCAGACAGCTCTGATAGCAGCTTTTCAGCAGTTCGCAGTGCTTTTCGGTCAGCCTGCCCTGCACGATTGGTCCGACGGTGTGTATCACATAGTCGCATGGCAGATTGTAGGAAGGCGTGATTTTCGCTGTACCTGTCGGTTCTTCATGTCCTTGCAATTCCATCATCTCTGCGCATTTCAACCGCAGGCGAACCCCTGCAAAGGTATGGATACAGTTATCAATACAATTATGACAAGGATGATAGCATCCCGTCATTCCCGAATTCGCAGCATTGACAATTGCACCGCATTGCAGTGTGGTGATATCGCCTTTCCAGAGATAGATATGCTCCTCAACGGGCTGCAAATCGGCAACACTTGTGATGCCTTTCTGTGCCGTCAATCCTCGCAGAAATTCGTCCTCGGCTTTGAGATACTCTGCACTGGCTTTCCCTGCCGGACGAATGTTGACAAGACTGCGGTAAAGATGGAACTGCTCCGATTCATTTGTTGGAAAGACCAAATCATTCCATTCCGAATGTTCTGAAAGCAAATATGTAGTCAAGTATTTTAATTTCTCATTTTCCATGATCTTTTCCCTCTTTACAATCGCTCCCACAGGACATTTTTCAAGGCAATTGCCGCAGTGCAGGCAGTTGTTCTGCCGAATCACTGCACTGCCCTTTGCCAGGTCGATGCAGTTTTGGGGACAGACTGTCAGACACACTCCGCATCCACAGCATTCTGCGCCGACAAAATAGCCGTTTTGTACTGCTTTCGTTTCTCCAAAGGTAAAGCTGTCACGCTCGATCGGCTTTTTTGACAGATCAAACCATTCCCCTTTTCCAGCATAGATCTGAAAAACGGTCAGAGCCGCAGCACTTTCCGCAGTGGGGTAAATTTCGTGCATATACGGATTCTTCCGGAACAGCTGCAGCAGCCGTTCCGCACCGACCTCAGTTACCTTTCCGCCAATGGAAAGCGCAGTGCTGGACATGGTATCTTCGCCTTTCACGCCTGTCAAAGCAATGTATTTCTGCCGCTTTAGGCGATGATAAAAATTCTTGCCCTTTGCCGTGAGAAAATACAGCCCATTTTCATCCCAATCCATGATATCAATGGCACAGGTGACCGGCAAGCCGTTTTCATCGACAGTCGCTGCGATCACAGAATGGATCTCATCCACCAAAAATGCAAAGTAATCTGTATATTTCATCGAAATTCCTCCACACGAACAGGGGCTGCCCGTTTTTTCGGACAGTCCCTGTGTTAAAAATGTTCTTTGAACGAAATCAAGCAAAGAAAAATCCTGCGGTCATATCCAGATAGTTTCCGCCGCTGTAGTTCGGATACTGTTTCTCTACCTCTGCCTTGAAGTCTGCCGCATCACTGCACTTCTCCGCAATGCCCTTCAGCGTTTCCAGATAGTCGATCTTGGTCTGCGCATCCTTCAGATCTTCCGGCGTGTAGTGGGAAGTCAGAATCAGATCATAGCCCTTTGCGATATAATCACGCAGCTGTGCAATGATAGCGTCAGCGTGACCTGCTCCGGCAACAATAGAGTGGCAGTCGTGACCGAGCATATGGGTGTAAACTGCATTGATCTCCGGTATCTCCACATCAAATGCCTCTGTGGTCTGATGAATGACAAAATCAATGCCGCCGATGTTGATTTTTCCCTCGCCGATCACGTTGGTGATCTGGTGTACGGAGTTATCAAAAATTGCTCCGAATGCGTTTGTGAAATTGGTGATAAGTGCCTTGCCGCCGCCGTTTTCGGAGTATTCCACAGCGTTCTGTGTGGCATACTTCGGCACATCCGGCAGGAACGCTGCACCGGCACCATGGTAGGCAACCAGCATTCCTGCAACCTCCACACCGTTCAGATAGGCTGTCAGTTCCTCGATATTATCGAAAAAGCAGGGCGATTCCAGAATGACTGCCTTGCCGGCTTTCTCCACAATGAAAACCTCATTGTCGATAAAATCGTTGGTTTTGTAAGCGTGCAGCTTAACAGTTCCAAAATCGTAGACGTTCACTTCACCCTTGGAAAGCTTAACTGCGGTAAATGTATTCTTATTCATGATAAATTCCTCCTGAAAGTTTTTTGGATTGTTTTTCAGAAGAACAAGCGCTTGATCTCTTTCTGTGATTCTATGATACCACATATTCCTGCACTTGAAAAGTACGCACTTTTTTGTAAGGTAGTTACCAGGAGGTAACTCTTGCGGAAAATCGGTCTTTTTTCCGTGTAAATTTATTTGTAAATAATTTATGAATCCTAAAAATGTTGCAATTTTCGGTGCAATATGCTATAATAAATACAGTATTTTACAAGAAATCATTGAGGTGATCGTATGCTGAAAAAAGAAGAACTGCCGGATTGCCCTGTGGCAACCACAGTACAGCTCATCGGCAACAAGTGGAAGCTGCTGATCCCGCGTAATCTGCGAATGCGTCCGTGGCGTTTTAACGAATTGCAAAAATCTCTGGAGGGGATTAGTCAGAAAGTGCTGACAGAAAGCCTGCGTTCCATGGAAGCAGATGGGATCATTGTCCGCACGGTTTATGCAGAAGTTCCGCCGAGAGTGGAGTATTCCCTCAGCGAACTGGGGGAAACCATGCGTCCGATCCTGGATGCGATGGAACAGTGGGGCAATAACTACAAGTCGACGTTTCATTGAGAAAATGCCTGGGGTGATATCCCCGGCTTTTTAGCGGAAAACAGGTTGAAAGAATCGCTTTTTATAGTGGGAAAATAGGGATTTACGGAGGCGGGCATGAAAAATAAGATCCTATATTGCATCAATTTTATTTGGACAAGTTTCGTTGCATTTTCATTTCCGATATGCTTTGCTTGGATCTACCTGGACATAACCGGTCATTCAAAGGGCTATGGCTATGATTTAGGGTCAGAAAAAGATATTTCTATTATGGTCGGCTGTGTTGAACTTCTCTTTTGGCTTGCGCTTGCATTACCCTCAAACATTTATATCTTTCGGAAAACATTAAAGAAAGGCAAGGCATACTTGCTGATACCTATTGCATTGTACATTATCCTTGCTGTGATTTGCTTGCGAATCACATTTGGCGGATGGTCCGCATACGCAAAAGAAGTGTTTAACTTATAAGCAACGCTGTGTGTTATGCTAAAAAGATGTGCAGCACTACGATAAAAGAAAACGAGGGAGATACCATATCGGTATCTCCCTCTATATTTTCACAGTGCCTGCCGATCAAAAAACAAGCAAGCCAATATGATATACAACGCAGGCAATCAGCAGTGCCGCAAGTGTATAGAACACGCCGATTTTGAATGTCCATTTTACGGAGTGGGTTTCTCTTGCCGTTGCAGCCAGAGCGCTGACGCAGGGCATATTAAAGCTAATGGCGAATATGAAGGCAAGTCCCTCTGCTTTGGTGAAATTGGCAGACAGAATTTCGGAAATGCCGGCTGCGGCAGTACCGGAAACCTTAGCCCCAAACGTGGAGCTTACCAGACTTCCGCCTGCGCCATAGAGGGTATTCAGAACACCGAGAAGGGATTCTTTGGAGATCGCCGACGCACAGAATGCCAGAAACGCCTGCCATTTCAGACCGAAGAACATGGTTACCGGTTCGATCCAGACACCGATTTTGCAAAGGATGCTGTTTTCTGCATTGCCGCCGAAGCCATAGGTCAGCACGAAAAAGACGATGGATACCAGCGAAATGACACGCAGCGCACGCAGGAAAATATCAAGGGTACGCTGAAATGTGACATACATCGTATTGCGGAACGCCGGCTTATGATATGGTGGAAGTTCCATAATGAGTCCCACACGTTCCTTTTTGGGTGCGAGAGAATTGCCGAAAATTTTATAGACGATCCACATCATCAGGAACATGAACAGGAAGATCGACACAATGACCAGGAATCCTCCGGTGCTGCCGAACAGTGCAATGGCAATCGTAGGCACTACGGAAAGCGTCGCCGCACAGGGTACTGCCCAGCTCATGGCAATTGCCAACACACGCTGTCCCCAGTTGTCTACCACACGAGTTCCGGTTGTACCTGCAATGGTACAGCCCAGCCCCATGAAAAATGGCATAATGGTTTTGCCCTGCAAGCCTACCTTGGACATGGTGTGGTCAAACAAAAAGGAGATCCGGGCAAGATATCCTGTTTCTTCCATCAGATTAAAGCCCAGCGTGATGCCCAGCACAAACGATGCCATCATCAATGCAAAATACAGCACATTGACCAATACATCGCAGATAAGAGAAATGAGCAGCGGATGAACGGAAATGTGTTCCATTCCGGTGCGCAGAACGCCGCTGAGCGATGTCAGCACCGCCGATGCGATACCTCCAACGACACCGGCAAAGAGCATTGCCAGAAGAAAAATCACCAGGATGATGCCGAATGCCATCAGCTTGCCACGCACCGGCGAAAGTGCCAGACGGTCAAACTTACTGAACGCTTGATCTGCACGTTTCTGTGCGGTCACAACCCCATCCAGCAGCGCATCAATATAAGCCATCTTTTCTTCGGCAGAGTTCATGGTCTCCCCTACAATGACATTCTTCTGCGCCAGAGCCGCTTGTATGGTTTCGTAAAGAGAACGGTAGTCCTTCTTACGAATGGCAGACATAGGAACTACCGGGATCCCCAGTTTTCGGGACAATTCATCCGTGTTGACGGTAACGCCCTGTCCCTTTGCCACGTCCATCATGTTGAGTACCAGAACCGCAGGAACTTTCGTTCCGACAAAATCTGCCAGCATATAGAGACTGCGCCTAAGCTGCGAGGCATCCGCCATCACAAGCACCAGATCGGCATTTCCGGCGGTGATATAATCCCGGGTGATAACTTCTTCATCTGAACCGGCAGAGAGCGAATAGCTGCCCGGCAGGTCTGCCAGGATCATTCGCTGACCACTCCACCGGCATTCCCCTTCCTTGCGGTCTACCGTCTTGCCGGGCCAGTTTCCCACGTGCTGGTGCGAACCGGTCATCATATTAAAAATGGTAGACTTTCCGGAGTTGGGCTGTCCCAACAGGGCAATTACCGGCGTTTTGTCATCCTTTCGATAGAAACGGCTGCTGTCCTTCGGGTGACACGTTTTCTCAGACGCACAGGCTTCACAACGACTCATTGCGCAGCACCTCCCACCATGATTTTTTTGCTTTCTTCCCGTCCGATCGCAATCAATGTATCCCGTGCAAAGAGCAGCACGGGCTGTTTCTTATGATTTTGACATATTTCAATCATGCTGCCGCAGAGCAACCCCATCGATGACAGACGATTGACCAGACGGCTTTCTTCTTTGATCTCCAAAATGCAATACCGGCTGCCGGGGGTTGCATCGGAAAGTGTGACTGCATTCATAACATTGTCTCCTAATCCAAATAATATGCAGTTAGTAAAATCTAACCAGCTGCAATTATAGCAGAAATTCCGGGAATTGTAAAATCCATTCGTGTATTTTAAGCCCGTTTAGCAGGAAAATTTGTTTTATCTCTTGCGATTCGGCACTGTTTGCTGGTATAATAAAACTATGGATACAAAAAATCAGCACTTCACGATTCAAAAAGAAAATGAAGGTCTACTGCACTTCTATACACTGGCACCCGGTATCCGCATTTCGTTCAACGAGATCCACACAAGCAGCTGGGAAAAAGGAGACAGCTCTCTCTACGGCGAACGAATGCTGATTCTGAATTTCTGCGTTCACGGTCGGTGCGACGCCTCTCTTGCGCAGAACCGCTACGCCATTGTGAAAGAAAATCAAGTCTGCCTCAGCACCATTCTGCCAACAAAGGATTTCTATTATCCCGGAAGGCTGTATGAGGGCATCCAGTTCTATCTGGATCTGGACATTCTGCATCAGGAAAACGGACAGGACTTTCTCTCACAAATGGGCGTTCCGCCGGAGCAGACCGCAGCAATGTTCTGCGAAAAGAACGGGATCTATCTGCATCGGATGAACGATGCACTGCTCGCACTAGTCAGAGAGGCATGGGCAGGGAAAGATGAACCGGAGCTGGGGATGCTGCGGTATTTCACGGTACGTCTCCTGCACGAACTGCTGTCTATGCCCACCGAAAGCGAACCGGATATCTATTTCACACGGTCACAAATTGCAATTGTCAAAGATGCTGAGGCTTTGATTTTAAGCGACTTGAGCAAGCGGATCACCGCAAAGGAACTGGCAGACCGATTCGGCGTCAGTGAAAGCAGTTTCAAGTTCTACGTAAAAGGAATCCTCGGTGAAAGCTATCTCAGCTATTTCAGAAAGAAACGCATGGAAAAAGCAGCGGAACTTCTGGAATCTACAACAATGAAGGTCATTGAGGTTGCCAATGCAGTGGGCTATGAGAACCAAGGCAAATTCGCCAAGGTATTTGCAGAAACATACGGTGTGCCGCCGCTGGAGTTCCGACGGCTGTCGAAGTGAATGCCGTTTTCCTTAGAGCTTTATCGGAAGTTTTCGTAGCAGATGCCCCGGTTTGTCTGAGATACTGCGCTGCACAAGGAATGCACCAAAAATAATTTCTCTCTGATTTGCATTTTCCGCAATTTTGTGTTATACTATTTTTCATCATATCCTTGAAAGGAGCCTGCAAATGTGTACAGCTGCAACTTATCAGACCAGTGACTTCTATTTTGGCAGAACCTTAGATTATGAAAGTTCTTACGGCGAGGAGATCGTCATTCTTCCACGAAAGTACAAGCTGCCGTTTCTGCATATGGGCGTATCAGAACAGCACTATGCAATCATCGGAACAGCACACATCGCCAATGGATATCCGCTTTTTTACGATGCCGTCAACGAAAAAGGACTTTGTATGGCAGGGCTGAACTTTGTGGGAAACGCCTGCTATGCTGCCCGGACTGCGGATGATTCGGACAATGTGGCACAATACGAATTTATCCCATGGATTCTCAGCCAGTGCGCCGACACAGCCGAGGCAAGAGCGTTTATCCAACGGCTCAATCTCCTGGACACGCCGTTCCATGCGCAGATGCCGGCGGCGCAGCTGCACTGGATCATCGCAGACAAAAACCAAACCATTACGGTGGAATCCATGGCAGACGGAATTCATGTTTATGAAAACCCTGCCGGCGTGCTGACGAACAATCCGCCTTTTCCGGAGCAGATGTTCCGGCTCAACGACTATATGCACCTTTCCCCGAAACAGCCCCAAAACCATTTTTCAACGGAGCTTCCGCTGAGATCCTACAGCAGGGGAATGGGCGCACTGGGTCTCCCCGGCGACCTTTCCTCCCAGTCTCGCTTTGTGCGTGCCGCTTTTGTCCGGGCAAATTCTGTTTCCGGCAATTCTGAAACGGAAAGCGTCAGCCAGTTTTTCCACATTCTCGGCGCAGTGGATCAGCAGCGTGGCTGCTGCGAAGTCAAAGACGGACAGTATGAGATTACCATTTACACCTCATGCTGCAATGCAGACAAGGGCATCTATTACTACACCACCTATAACAATCACCAGATCTCTGCGGTCCATATGCACCACGAAAACCTGGACAGCAGTCAGCTTGTCTGCTGTCCCATGCAGACAAAGGAACAGATCTGCCACCAGAACTGAAAGGAGGCGGCACACCGCATATGTCAAAGGTAACCAAACGTGCGCTGGAGCAGTCACTGAAAAACCTGCTGCTGAAAAAGCCGCTGACCAAAATCACCATCGGGGACATCACCGAGGACTGCGGCATCAACCGCATGACTTTTTACTATCACTTCAAAGATATTTACGACCTTGTGGAATGGGCGTGCCTGGAGGATGCACGGCGTGCGCTGGATGAGAAAAAGACTTATGACACCTGGCAGCAGGGACTTTTGCAGATCTTTGCGGCAGTCCAGGAAAACAAACCGTTTATCTTGAATGTCTACCGCTGTGTCCATCGGGAACAGGTGGAGAAATATCTTCAGCCGCTGGTGGATCAGCTGCTGCTGGACGTTATCGAGGAAGAATCTTCCGGCATGATGATCCGGGAAGAGGACAAGCAGTTCATCGCCAAGGTCTACGCCTATATTTTTATTGGCATCATGCTGGACTGGATCAAGGATGATATGCGGGAATCGCCGCAGGAAATTGTAGTACGGCTTGGGAAACTGCTGCAAGGTTCGATCTCTGCGGCAATTGCAAGATTCCGGCTTTGAGCATTGCCGCTTTAGCGCTGTTTTTATCATTGCTGCATTTTTGATGGATTTTTTTACACTTTCCGGCTCTGTGATAAATTTTTTATCACAGAGCCTTTTTTGCTGATTGTGGATTCTGAAAATTCGGGTATAATAGAATCATAAGAACACAACCAGCATAAAACGGATATCGTTTTATGAAAATCCAATTTCAAGCTCTGACGTAAGGAGGCATCGTTATGTATTATTCCGCAGGAACTTATGAATCATTTGCACACCCCGAAAAGCCGAAGGACGTGGACAAAAAGTCGGCTTATATCATCGGTACCGGTCTCGCCGGTCTTACCGCAGCTTTTTATCTGGTTCGTGACGGTCAGATGAAAGGCGAACACATTCACTTGCTGGAAAAGCTGGAACTTGCCGGCGGCAGCTGTGACGGACGCAAGGACATCACAAAAGGATTCTTCATGCGTGGCGGCAGAGAAATGGACAACCATTTTGAAGTCATGTGGGATACATTCCGGGATGTTCCTTCCATCGAAACGCCCAACGTCTCTGTGCTGGACGAATATTACTGGCTGAACAAGCACGACCCCAACTATTCCCTCTGCCGTGCCTCCATGGACCGTGGCAAAGATGCGCACACCGACAAGAAGTTTGCGCTGGACAAGGAATCGGCGCTGGCGCTTTCCAAACTGTTTCTGACACCGGAAAAAGATCTGGAGGACAAGAAGATCTCCGACGTTCTGCCGGATTCGTTCTGGGAGACCAACTTCTGGCTGTACTGGCAGACCATGTTTGCATTTCAGCGCTGGTCCAGTGCGTTGGAAATGAAACGCTATCTGTGCCGCTATGTCCACCACATCGACGGACTGCCAGACTTCAGCGCACTGCGTTTCACCAAATACAACCAGTATGAGAGCATGATCCTGCCGCTGGTAAAATATCTGGAGTCCCACGGGGTCCGGATCGAATACGGCATGGATGTCAGAAATGTGATTATTGAAACGGTCGGCAGCAAGAAGGTTGCCAAACAGATCGTATACCGCAAGGACGGCAGAGAACAGACCATTGATCTGATCGAGGACGATCTGGTCTTCATCACCAACGGCTGCTGTACAGACACTTCCTGCTACGGCGACCAGACCCATGCACCGGATCTGTCTCATCTGAAAAACGGATACGGGGAATCGTGGGATCTGTGGAAAGCCATTGCATCACAGGCAGAACACGGCGAATACGGCAAGCCGGAAGTCTTTTGCAGCGATATTGACGCTACAAACTGGATGAGTGCAACTGTCGCCACCTCGGACGAGGAGATCATCCAGCACATTATCGATGTCTGCAAGCGTGACCCACGCACCGGAAAAGTTACGACCGGCGGTATCGTCACCGTCAAGGACAGCACAGAGAACTGGTATCTCTCCTGGACCATCAACCGCCAGCCGCAGTTCAAATCCCAGGACAAAAACATGGTTCTGGGATGGCTGTATTCTCTGAACACCAACAAGCCGGGAAACTATGTGAAAAAAGCCATGCGGAACTGCACCGGCGAAGAGGTCTGCCAGGAATGGCTCTATCACATCGGCGTACCGGAAGAGAAAATTGACGATCTGGCAAAGAACGCCTGCAATACGACCACCTGCTTTATGCCGTATATCAATGCGTTTTTCCAGCCGAGAAAAGAATCCGATCGTCCCCGTGTCGTTCCGGACGGCGCCGTTAACTTTGCCTTTATCGGACAGTTTGCCGAAACACCTCGTGACACGATCTTCACCACGGAATATTCCATGCGTACCGGTATGGAATCCGTTTACACCCTGCTGGACATTGACCGTGGCGTACCGGAAGTCTGGGGCAGCAAGTACGATGTACGGGAACTGCTGCGTGCCTGCTATTACGCCATCGACAAAAAACCGCTCACAGACGAAAATCTTTCCTTTGTGGAAAAGAAACTGCTCAAAATCGTACTGAAAAAAGTCAAGGGAACGGATATTGAAATACTGCTGAAAAACAGCGGCTTGATCGAATAAGCCTGTTCGCTGCAATCAAAAATGAACCAGCCCGGAATTCCAGTTACAGAATTCCGGGCTGGTTTTGTTTGTATGCAGTGAAACCGGATATTGCAGATTGACAGCTGTTCCCGATTCCATTATAATAAAGATAATCAGAATCGTAAAACAGGAGATTTTCATAATGGAAAAAACGCCATTTCCAAACAGCTTTGATCTTATCGCACTATACGGCAGAAATACAGGTTATTCCGACGAGAGCGATGATTGCAGAATATACCATCTGAACAATGAAACCGGCGCAGGAACGATCACGATCTATCACGTTTTTCAGGGCATCCAGGCTGCGTTCAACGATATTCACATGGCGTACTGCAATTTACAGCAGAACACTGCATCAAACATGATCGAGATCAACCACTGCACAGAAGGTAGATTTGAGTGCGATGCCGGCGAACAGCTGTGCTGCTACATGGCACCCGGAGATATGGCTGTCAAAAGTTCCTGTACCTGTTCCGAAAATGCCTGCTTTCCTACAAGGCATTATCACGGAATCAGCATCTTTATAGAACCCGACCGCTTTTCTGAGGAACTTCTCGCCATTCTGAAAATGCTGTCTGTGGATTTTGATAAGATCCACGCAATGGTATCCAACCAAAACCAGATCCTAATCCTGCGAAAAAATGAAACCGCTTCCCATATTTTTTCGGAACTATACACCGTCAGAGAGACGCACCGGGCAGGTTATCTCAAGCTAAAAGTGCTGGAATTGCTCTTGTTTCTGACGGATACGAAATGCACAGTGTCCAATCAGACGGAACACTACTTCGACCGCCAAAGCGTCTCTCTGATCAAATCCATTCATGACTTTATGATCTCCGATATTCAAAAGCACTATACCATTCCGGAACTTGCAGAAAGATTCCGCATTGCGCCGACAACGCTGAAGAAAAACTTTTCGGACATCTACGGCTCTTCCGTATATGCGTACCTCAAAACCTACCGCATCCAGGAATCGCAGAAGATGCTGCTCCGCACGGAGCTTTCCATTGCGGAAATCGCCAATGCGGTAGGCTATGAGAATCCGGCAAAGTTTTCCGCAGCCTTCCAGAAAGAATGCGGCATGACACCCTCTGCATTCCGGAAATATGTCAGAAACCGTGTGGAGCATGACTGACTTGTCCGTTTGGATAGAAATTGTCCAAACAGGTATTGCAGCTGCCAGTTCTCCATGGTATAATTTCATGTGTTAGTTTTCACTAACTAAGTGAGAGAAAAAGGAGAAGATCACATGGATTTCAAAAAGTTATTATGTGCGGCTGCATCCCTGGCGATGGCAGCATCTATTTTTACCGGCTGCGGAAAAAGCGAAGAGAGTTCGGTCTCCAAGGCTGAAAACTCTGCCGCATCTGAGAGCGCATCGGATGAAAACGCAGAGGCTGCGGAGAAACTGCTCACCGATCTGAACGGCACTTATCGTGAACTGTGGCCGGTTATTCTGGCAGACGACTACCGCCAGACTTGGCTGGATGACAGCGCAAAGCTGGTCGGCGAGGAAAACGCCGAAGGTGCATTTGAAAAGATGTCCTCTATGGTGACCGGTACTGTGATCGGCGAAGATGCCGTAAAGAAATATGCGGACGGAAACATGGCGTACTGCTGCGACTTCACACAGGATGTAGACACATTCACGTTTGATGGTTCCACCATTTCCGGCAAGGATGCAGACGGCAGCGAACTGTTCGAACATACCTATCACTATATCGGCATGGAGGACATCAGAGGGCTGTACATCTATGAAAGCGATGATGCAGATTCCGGCGAGTTCACCTACTTCTGCATGGCTCCCGACACCATGGCGACCACATGGCACATCGAATTCCGCTACGGCAGCGATCTGGATGCACTGAAACAGTACGACGCCGGTGAATATGCGTACTGGCTGGCATCGGGCATTTCTGTGGATTACACTGCGGATGATGTCAGCAACTGCATTGAACTTTTCTGTACGGAGAATCTTTCGGAGTGATAATGTCCTAGCATTCCGAACAAAAAATACCATACCGGGAAAACGATTGTTTCCGGTATGGTATTTTTTTGGTTTGTATTTGAAGTGCCGAGTCATATCTGTTCCAGATCCCTGTATGCTTCTAGCGCAGGACTTTTATCACCCACGTACCAGTAGTCACAGCAATCGCCGCCAAGCGCCTCTGTCCGGGTACGGATCAGACGGGCGTGCATGACCTCAGCGAGATAGTGGTCTGTCCTGCAAAGGTACGGCAAGAGTTCTTCGTAGCCGTGTTCCTTTGCGTGTTTGGCAATCGGACAACCGATAAGGTGAAAGCAAAAGCCCTCGGTGCGGTGGTCGGGGTTGATTACAACACGCCAGCTGTCCATCCATTCGCCCCGTGCCTGGTGTGCCTTCTGCATTTTGTTATATTTCACATATGTCTTTTCAAACAGTTTATACGGCCACTTCTGCCGGTTGCCGTCAACAAATTTTCCGAGGAATTTCATTTTGTCTACGGCACGGCGTTTGATCTCAAGCAGCGCCTCGCCGTCAAGTTTGTGTTCGCTCGCCTCATAAAATGCAAGGATCGTAAACCAATCCAGCATATTGGCTGCCATCATATTTTTCCCCAGATCGGGCATATCTTTCATAAATGCAAGGTAGCATTCTTCGGCTTTTGCAAAAATCTGCTCAGCATCATCCGGGTATTTTTCCCGGCAATATTGCTCATATGGCTTTGCATATGATGACTTCGCATAGGCTCTTTTCATGGCAGTATCCCCTGCTTTCTTTCAAAAAATCAACGTAATGATCCCGCCCACGACTGCCGCTCCTGCAACCCAGATGAGCGCCATGATGCTCCTTTTTATCAACACCTGCCGCCAGGTCTGCACAAACGGCATATCTTCCAGCCCCGGCAGAACCCAGAACCGGCTGTGTCCCACCCATAGCTTGTCGATCACAACGCCGTCATAAATATTCATCACTTCGAGAAACAGCAGTGCCTGCCAGTACGCTGTGCCAAAAGCAGAAACACCATTCCACACACCAATAATCAATACAAGTGCAATAAACATCACCAGGCAGAACACCGTCATGAACCATTTTCGTTTTCGGCTCACAGTCTCCCGGTCGGTCATTCCCAATGCAATGGCACGATCCTGTACCTCTTTGGGATAGAAATACAGCCCATTGATCGCTCCGCCGATTACGAAAAGCTTTACCATTACGGTGAACAGCAAACAATAGAGCAGCAATTGCAGGATAATCATGGTCTTTTCCTCCTCTGTTTGTGTCCCGAAATGTGCTTATTCGCTCATTTCGCTTAGAAAATTGCGAATCGTTCTTACATAATCGTCTGCTTTCAGCACGGTGGAAAGATGCCCGCCGGAAACATAGACGATTTTCGGATCGTGCATCAGCTTGATAAGATCTTCCTGCATTTTTCCGGAAAAAAAGTCCTGATTCGGCAGGATCAGAAGAATTTTACCCTGGACCGCCGCAAAATCTGACGCTGTCACAGGAATCTGATTCATCAGGTCGGCGAGAAGTCCTGAGATATGTACATCCTTTTCCTGCTGATAATCCCGGAAGATCGTATCGAACATATCCTGCGCATAGGCGACCTCTTCTGCGCTTTCGTTGCGGATGTGGCTCATTCCCAGCTTAATAAGTTTCGGTTTCATCTTCTCATAATTGCAGCGTTTCAGATACCACAGCATCAGCGGCGCAAAACGGTACTTTCTTTTCAGACTTTTGAGCGTATTGGCATCCATGCCGCCTGTTGAAATCAAGATCAGACCGCCGACCTCATCGGGATACTTTTGCGTGTAGATCTGTGCGACCATGCCGCCGTCGCTTGCACCAATAAAGATGGGATCTTTGATGCCGAACTTCTGAAAGAATGCGTGCATTCCAACAACCAGTTCCTGATTGGTGCGCAGCTCCTGGGGATAGTCAAACAGAAGAACACGGCAGACGTCGGACAGCCCGTCCACGTAATCCATCCACGTTCCCAGCGTATTCATTCCGCCGTTTAAGAATACGAGCGTTTTCCCATCCGTTTTTCCGTTCAGAATATAGCGAAACTGTGCGCCGTCAACGGTGACGTTCTCGCAGGGATGCGCTGTTGTAAACGATTGAATTTTTTCGGAATATAATAGCATTGCTTTTCTCCTTTTATTTTGTATTTCTGCATTTTTCTTCCGGTTCCTAGGGGTTGTTTGAAAAATAGCGATGTTTGGAAAAATGCATAGAAATTACTGTATGTTAGGAGAGAATCCGCAGGCAGGCTATCGCCTGGCAAGGATTTTCGACGACACAGACAGTGATTTATGGGCGTTTTGACAAATGTACGGATTTTTCAAACAACCCCTAAGAATCCGGATATTTTATCAGATCATAAAGGACGCCGTATTCGCCAAAACGGCGTGTACCGGCAAGTTCCATACCGAGGTGGATATACTTATCACACTTGGAGCGTGCGTCGGTATCAAGGATCACCGGCACGCCGAGTCTGTTGCCCTCAGAAAATGCCATATCCATCACTTTCCGCATATACCCCTGTCCCTGGTATGGCTCTCTCACACAAACCAGCCCCACATAGATATATGGTTTCTTTGCTTTGTCAAGCTGTTTGCCCAGCCCCGAACCGCCTTTTGACATGATACGTGTGAAACGAAGCAGTTCTCTGAAATTCATAGAGCCGAGCAAGCCCTTTGCCAGAGGCAGTACAGCTTTCAGACTGGCATTTTTCTGCCCGGGAAGTTTGTACGCAATATATCCCTCGCCGTTTTCACCCACGGTGTAGAGCATTCCGCTTTGCAGTGCCATGCGCACATAACCGCAGATAAATGATGCAACAGCGTCCCGGCTTGGGAATGCGTCGATCAATCCATGTTCCGTGCCGTAGTCATAGTAGCCGAAAACGTGTCCAATGTCCCTAATAATACTTTCCTCTAATTCTGTTACCTTCTTCATTCCGCTTTTTCCTTTTCTTCTTTTTGCAGGACTGCCGCTTTATTTTTTCAGGATTTCCGTTATCTTGGCAAAATCCTCTTTTGCCTCCTTGAAATAAGAACTTCGTCTTTCGCACCGGATAGCTTATAGATACTGCGCAGCAACGATGCGAAAATGCTCATATGGATTTCCCCTTTTCAAGAACAGCGATCTTGTTGGAAATATTGCGCACAAACGGAATTTTTCCAAGCAGCTTATAGATGGGCATAAACACCGCCATGCCTTCGGTCAGAGCGTGTTCTTCGACAAATTGGAAATCCGGCAAGAGTGCTGCGAACGCCTTGCCGTCCTTTATGCCCCATGTGAATTTCGCACGGCTGCCCTCGATGGATTTTTCCTTGAATCGTTTTGCAACAGCCGGATTCATGATCTCAACCAGCACAGCAGCTTTCGGGAATCGCTTGGAAATCACTGCAAAAATCCGCTTGACATCTGCCTCAGACAGGTACATGGTCAGTCCCTCAATGATGACCAGTGCCGGCACATCCTGTTCTGCAATTTTGCTGCCCCAATCGTCCATGGCAGACATAGCAATCTGTGAGATCATACCGCTTTCCGGCAGCAGTTTTTCCCGAACAGCCATGGTCTGCGGCAAGTCCAGGTTGTACCAGTGAGAAAACCCACGCATCCGATAGCATCGGGTATCCAGTCCGCAGGCTATGTTGACTACCACTGCACCGGAATTTTTGGCGAGCCACGCCCCCACCAACCGATCGAGTACCAGTGTGCGTGCAATCACACCGCTGCGCATAGCAGTATCCTTGTCTGCGAGGGAAAAATCGTAGTCCAGTTCGTCGATGATCTCCAACGCTTTTTTGTCTTGAATGACACCACGGCCTGTGCTTTCTTTGGCACGGGCGTATACCGTTTGCAGCATCGTTTCCGGCACACCGGAAAGTTTTATCTTTTCAGCCATATCTGTTCAGCACTCCTCTTCCATTTTCGCTAGTTAGAAATCGCTAACCAAGGAAACCTAAAAAAGCTGCCTAATGCAAGGCTTTGATAAGGATGGTTGAAAAAAACAAGTAAAATCAAGGCTTTGTGGACAGCGACAGACAATGCAACCATCAAAAACTGAATAAGTTTACGGAGCAGGGATACTATTTTCACGAATAGTATCCCTTTTCTGTTGTCCTCCGCTCCCACATAAGCGAAGAATGGCACACGCCGCAGGCATAAAAACCTGTGGCGTTTTTTGTTGCCCATTTTAGGAAGGAGAAGGATATGAACCTGAACGAAGCAGAAAAACGGATGGTTTACCAAATCGAAAGTACAAATCAAAATGCTGCGTTGAATGAGGTCTACATGACCTGGCGCTACACGAAAGACCAGGACACGAAGGCCACGGCGGAAAGCCTTTTACACAAGCTGCGCCCTCTTTCGGACAGGGAGTGTATGGACCTGATCCGTGAAGTGCAGGCGAATTACCGTCTGCCGGGAAAGGCCAGGACCATCGGGGAAATGCTGGCGGAGGCCCGGCAGCAATCCGGCACCCAAAAGCTGGCCGGGCATGACATTATGGCCCTGGAGCGTTTTGACCCGGATACCCGGCACATGATCGTATTTGATGTACTTTCCCACGAGTCCCCCATCGGCTGCAAGGGTGAGAAAATGCGTCTGTTTCTGACTGAGGCCGGTTATGGCAAAGCCCTGGAGAACCAGGACAAAGGCTTTATCAAGATCAAGAACCACGCGAAGGTACTTTCCGGCAACCTCCGCTATGACCATAAGGACAGGGAGCTGTAAGCCCCGCCGAAACTGTATCAAAAAGGGTGGAAAAACCGCCGTTCTTTCCTCTGTGCCTTGCGTTCACAAGCAGGCGTGGGTGTTTTCCTATGCGGAAGATATCGGAGGGATACAGACGGTCAGAACACCGAAAAACAACACTTTTCAAATTCACAGGAAGGAGGTACAGGCATGGCAGTTTTCCGTATCGAAAAGACCCGAGATTATACGGTCATGTCAAATTACCATTTGCGGGATATGTCGCTGTCGCTGAAAGCGAAGGGCCTGCTCTCCCTTATGCTCTCGCTCCCCGAAAATTGGGATTACACGATGAAGGGCCTCTCCCGTATCTGCAAGGACGGGATAGACAGTATCAGCGGCGGTATCCGTGAGCTGGAGGCGCACGGCTATCTGATCCGTGAGCGTATCCGAAACGAGAACGGGCAGCTCGGCGCGATAGAGTACACCATTTTAGAGCAGCCTAAACCACCTGAACCTACACAGGAAAAACCTAAACGGGAAAATCCCGTACAGGTAAATCCAACATTGGATGCCCCTATGCAGGGAGACCCCGCACAATTAAATATAGATATATCAAGTAACCAGATATCAAAAACAGATTTATCAATTACGGAGATATCAAATCCTATCCCATCAAATCCCCCTACCCCCACGGGAACGGCAGCACCTTCACAGGCGCGGATAGGAAAGGATGGGATGGGAGTCAGAGAAACATACCGGGAAATCATTTGGGAGAATATCGGTTATGAGTATCTGATTCAGGACAGCCACATTGACCGTGAAATGCTGGACGAGATCGCGGAGCTCATTGTGGATACCGTCTGCACCGCAAGAAAGACGGTCCGCATAGCCGGGGATGATTACCCCGCCGAGGTGGTAAAATCCCGCTTTTTGAAGCTGGACAGTTCCCATATCCAGTATGTGATGGACTGTATGAAAGACAATACCACCTATGTCCGCAATATCAAGAAATATCTCCTGGCGGCGCTCTACAATGCACCTGCCACCATCAGCAGCTATTATTCCTCCCTGGTACAGCACGATATGTACGGGGACGGCCGAAGGGGGCGTGAGTAAATGCAGGAAGAAGTAACCGGCAAAGCCGTTGCCCTCATTATCGACGGTGCGAAGATCAGCGAGCAGACGCTTGAAAAGGCCATCAAGCAATTTTTGGAGGTGCAGAAGAACAAGCAGCCGAAGATCCACCGGGGCAAGCAAACCCTCAAACAGCTTGCGGGCCAGAACGCAGGGCTGGCAAATATCGAGATAACCGACAAGAATATCAAGGCATTTACCGCCGTTGCGAAAAAGTATCAGGTGGATTTCGCCCTGAAGAAAGATACCACCGCAGAACATCCCCGATACCTGGTCTTTTTCAAGAGCCGGGACGCCGACGCTATCACGGCGGCCTTCCGGGAGTTCGCAAATAAGAAAATGGCCCGTGAGGAAAAGCCGACGATCCGTGAACGGCTGGCACAGGCGAAGGAAAAGGCGGCGCAGAGGGCCGAACAGAGAACCATTGACCGGGAGAAAGTAAAGGTCAAAGACAGGAGCGTGCAGCTATGAACATGAAAAAATTGATCCTTACCAACCTTCCGTATGTGCTGTTTGTCTATCCCTTTGACAAGCTGGTCCAGGCGTTCCGTCTGGCACCGGGCGCCGACCTCTCCGCAAAGATACTCTCCATCGGGGACGGATTTGCAAATGCCTTTTCCTCTCTGCTCCCCAGTTTCCACCTTCTTGACCTTCTGATCGGCATTGCCGGTGCGGTCATTCTCCGTTTGGTGGTGCATTTCAAGGGCAAGAACGCAAAGAAATACCGCCTGGGGATGGAGTACGGCAGCGCCCGATGGGGCACACCGGCAGATATCGCCCCTTTCGTGGACGAGGATTTTTTCAACAACATCCCCATTACGCAGACGGAGCGTATCACAATGTCAAGCAGACCGAAACAGCCCAAATACGCAAGGAACAAAAATATCCTGGTGATCGGCGGCAGCGGTTCCGGCAAGACGAGGTTTTTCTGTAAACCCTCGCTCCTTCAATGCCATTCCTCCTATGTCGTTACCGACCCGAAGGGCACCATCTTGAACGAGGTGGGGCGCCTCCTGGAGCGGAAGAAATACCGTATCAAGAGCCTAAACCTCATCAATTTCAAAAAATCTATGAGATATAACCCTCTGGCCTATATCCGCTCGGAGAAGGATATCCTGAAGCTGGTAAACGCCCTGATTATGAATACCAAAGGCGAGGGCGACAAATCCGGCGAAGATTTTTGGGTCAAGGCGGAACGCCTCTACTACTCGGCCCTGATCGGCTACATCTGGTACGAGGCGACGGAGGATGAAAAAAACTTCATAACCCTGCTTGATCTTATCAATGCAAGCGAAGCGAGGGAGGACGACGAGGAATACCAAAGCCCCGTTGACCTCCTTTTTGCTGACCTGGAGGAAAAAGACCCGGACCATTTCGCCGTCAAGCAGTACAAAAAATTCAAGATGGCGGCGGGCAAGACCTTAAAATCCATCCTCATTTCCTGCGGCGCCCGGCTTGCTCCCTTCGATATCAAGGAGCTGCGGGAGCTTATGGAGTATGACGAATTGGAGCTCGATACCCTGGGCGACAGCAAGGCGGCGCTGTTCGTTATCATTTCGGATACGGACAGCACCTTTAACTTTGTTGCCGCCCTTATGTATAGTCAGCTTTTCAATCTGCTTTGTGATAAAGCGGATGATTTTTACGGAGGGCGCCTTCCCGTCCACGTGCGGCTACTCCTTGACGAGTTCGCCAACATCGGGCAGATACCCTCCTTTGACAAGCTGATCGCAACCATCCGAAGCCGTGAGATATCGGCATCAATCATTCTGCAATCGCAGAGTCAGCTAAAAGCCATTTACAAGGACAGCGCGGATACCATTGTAGGCAACTGCGACAGCACCTTGTTTCTGGGAGGCAAGGAGAAAACGACCCTGAAGGAAATATCGGAGCTGCTCGGCAAAGAGACAATCGACAGCTACAACCGATCTGAAAACCGGGGCACGCAAATCTCCCACGGTCTCAGTTATCAAAAATTAGGAAAGGAGTTGATGACCCAGGACGAATTGGCAGTTATGGACGGCGGCAAGTGTATTTTTATGCTCCGTGGCGTGCGTCCCTTCTTCTCGGACAAATACGACCTCACGAAGCACCCGAATTACAAGTACACGGCCGACGCCGACCCTAAAAATGTCTTTGACATGGAACGGTACATGAGGAAACAGCGTGCCGTGGTAAAGCCCACGGACCGTTTCGATGTGTACGAAATCGACGTAACCACATAAAAACCAAAATCAAAAACATTTTTTAGGAGGATTTACTTTATGGAATTTTTCAATAGCGCAGTTGGTGTATTGCAGACCCTCGTTATCGCTCTCGGTGCCGGTCTCGGCATTTGGGGTGTCATTAACCTGCTCGAAGGATACGGCAACGACAATCCGGGTGCCAAAAGCCAGGGCATGAAGCAGCTCATGGCGGGCGGCGGTGTTGCCCTCATCGGTATCACCCTCGTACCTCTGCTCAGCGGTTTGTTCGGTTAACCGACCGGCGGTGATCGCTTATGGGCGGCATACTCGACAAGCTCAATGAGTGGCTGCGCGGGCTGCTCATTGAGGGTATCACAGGAAACCTGTCGGGCATGTTCGATACGGTGAACGATAAAGTAGGCGAGATCGCCGGTGAAGTAGGAATGACGCCGCTATCCTGGAATAGCGGCGTCTATTCTATGATCCGCAACCTCTCCGAAACGGTCATTGTCCCGATAGCCGGGGTTATCCTTACTTTCGTTATGTGTTATGAGCTGATCCAGCTTGTGACAGAGAAAAACAATATGCACGACGTTGATACCTGGATGTTTTTCAAGTGGATATTCAAGACCTTCTGCGCTGTGCTCATTGTAACAAACACCTGGAATATCGTTATGGGGATTTTCGATGTGGGCCAAAGCGTTGTCAACAGCAGCTCCGGCGTCATAATCGGAAACACATCCCTTGACGTGAATAGCGTTATCACAAATATGGAGGCACAGCTTGAAGCCCTGGGAACGGGTGAGCTTTTCGGTTTGTGGTTCCAGTCCCTTTTCGTGGGGCTGACGATGAACGCACTCTCCATCTGCATTATGCTTGTTATTTACGGGCGCATGATAGAGGTGTATTTGACGACCTCCATAGGACCTATTCCCCTTGCCACAATGACGAACCGTGATTGGAGCTCCACCGGGCAGAATTACTTAAAATCTCTGTTCGCCCTGGCATTTCAAGCGTTCCTCATTATGGTGTGCGTCGGTATCTATGCCGTTCTCGTTCAGACCATCGGCACGACCGGCGATATCTCCGGCGCGATCTGGAGCTGCATGGGATATACGGTGCTTCTGTGTTTCGCGTTGTTCAAGACCGGCAGCCTCGCAAAGAGCCTGTTCGGGGCGCATTAAAGGAGGTGCGCATGAAGAAATACAACGTGATATATGCAGACCCACCCTGGGCCTATAAGGTGTGGAGCAAGAAAGGCGCAGGACGCAGTGCGGAAAGCCACTATCCCACAATGAAGATTGAGGATATCAAGGCGTTACCCATTGGGGAGCTTGCGGATAAAGACTGTGCCCTGTTCCTCTGGATCACCTTTCCTATGCTCCGTGAAGCCTGGGGCGTTTTGGACGCCTGGGGATTTCAGTACAAGAGCGTTGCCTTTGTATGGGTAAAGCAGAACAAGAAGGCGCCGACCCTGTTTTGGGGCATGGGATATTGGACGCGGGCAAATGCCGAGCTGTGCGTGATCGCTACCAAAGGCAGCCCTAAAAGATATTCCAAAGGCGTACACCAGGTTATCGTTTCCCCGGTAGAAGAACACAGCAAAAAGCCGGATGAAGCAAGGAAACGAATTGTAGAGCTTATGGGGGATGTTCCCCGTATTGAGCTTTTCGCAAGGCAGAAAACGCCCGGATGGGACGTGTGGGGAAATGAAGCCCCCGACAGTATCATCTTGCCGGGCACAGTAAAGGAGGCCAGATAATGGCGTATGTAACCATACCAAAAGACCTTACCAAAGTAAAATCAAAGGTGATGTTTGGTCTCACCAAACGGCAGCTAATATGTTTCGGGGCGGCGGCACTCATTGGAGTACCGCTTTTCTTTTTGCTCAAAAGCGTTATCAATTCCACCGCCGCCACCCTCTGCATGATCTTAGTCATGCTCCCGTTCTTTCTTCTCGCTATGTATGAGCGTCACGGTCAGCCGTTGGAGGTGATCGGCGGTCATATCATCCGTTCTATGTTCGTGAGAGTGAAGGAGCGACCCTATCAGACAAACAATTTCTATGCCGCCCTGGAGCGGCAGGCACAGACAGAAAAGGAGGTGATGGCTGTTGTACGGAAAGCCAAAGCAAGAGCCGCAGGCACCGCAGGCGGCAAGAACAAGGGTAAAGCTGACAAACGCTGAAAAGCGTGAGATCAGACGCATTATCGAAACGGCGCAGGGGGACGGCAAAGCGAGAACGGCGCAGGACACCCTACCTTTCCGGCAGATGTACCCGGACGGCCTTTGCCGTCTGGATGAAACGGCCTGGTCCCGCTGTATCGAGTTTGAGGATGTGAATTATCAGCTCGCAAAGCCCGACGACCAGACTGCCATTTTTGAAGCCCTCTGCGATATGTATAACGCCCACGACGCTTCTATCGGTATGGAGCTCTCCCTTGTGAGCCGCCGCATGAACCGGGAGGATTTCGTGAAGCGTATCGAGATCGCGGCCCAGGGAGACCGCTTCGACCATATCCGGGATTGCTACACGCAAATGCTCCGAGGGCAGCTTGAAAAAGGCAATAACGGCCTTGTAAAAACAAAGTTCCTTGTCCTTACCATCGAGGCAAAGGATATCAAGACGGCAAGGGCGAGATTTTCCCGTATCGTTATGGACGCACTCAACCATTTCAAGGTGATGGGCGCCCTGGCAAAAGAATTGACCGGCAAGGAATGGCTGGAGGTGCTGCACGGTATCCTCCACCCGGACGGCGAGCGTTTTTCCTTTGAATGGAAATGGCTTGCCCCGTCTGGCCTCTCGGTCAAGGATTTTATCGCCCCGTCCTCCTTCTGCTTCGGTGAGGCAAGGAAATTCACGATGGCGGATAAGCATTGCGCCGTATCCTTCTTGCAGATCAGCGCCCCCGAGATGGACGACCGACTGCTCACCGAGCTTTTGGATACGGACAGCGGTATCCTTGTGAGCCTTCATATCCGCAGTATGGATCAGAACGAGGCGATCAAGACCGTCAAACGAAAGATAACCGACCTTGACAGCATGAAGATCGACGCCCAGAAAAAGGCGGTCCGTGAAGGGTTCGATATGGATATCATCCCGACCGACCTTGCCACCTATGCGGGCGAGGCAAAGAATATCCTCCGTGATCTGCAAAGCAGGAACGAGCGAATGTTTCTCCTTACCTTCCTTGTTGTCAACTTCGCGGACAGCAAGCAAAAGCTGGATAATGACCTTCTGCGTGCGGCGAGCGTGGCGCAGAAATATAACTGTCAGCTTGTGCGGTTGGATTTCCAGCAGGAGGACGGTTTTGTGTCGGCCCTGCCTCTCGGCATCAACCGTATCAAAATCCAGCGGGGGCTTACCACTTCATCCGTTGCGGTGTTCGTGCCCTTTACCACACAGGAGATTTTCCACGGCGGCGAGGCGTTATATTACGGCCTCAATGCCACCTCCGGCAATATGATCCTTGCCGACCGCAAAAAGCTGAAAACCCCTAACGGAATGATCCTCGGCACGCCGGGCAGCGGCAAAAGTTTCTCGGCAAAGCGTTCCATTCTGGGCGTGTTCCTCAACACAAAGGACGATATCATCATCACCGACCCCGAGGCGGAATATTTCCCCCTGGTGAACCGTCTGGACGGTCAGGTCATCAAGATTTCGCCCACAAGCAGCCAGTATGTGAACCCTATGGATATCAACCTCAATTACAGCGAGGACGATAACCCCCTTGCCTTAAAATCGGATTTCATCCTGTCTTTCTGCGAGCTTGCGGTAGGCGGGCGCAACGGCCTGGAACCGGTGGAAAAGACCCTCATAGACCGAGCCGTCCGAGCGGTGTACCGTCCGTATATGGCAGACCCCCGACCGGAGACTATGCCTATCTTGCAGGACCTTTACGACGAGATCAGGCGTCAGCCGGAGCCGGAGGCGCAAAGAGTGGCGGCAGCCCTGGAGCTCTATGTTCACGGTTCGCTCAATGTCTTTAACCATAGGACGAATGTGGATATCAATAACCGCCTTGTGTGCTTTGATATCAAGGAGCTGGGCAAGCAGCTCAAAAGCCTGGGTATGCTCGTCATTCAGGACCAGGTGTGGAACCGGGTCTCCCAAAACCGAGACCTGGGAAAATCCACCTGGTATTTCGTGGACGAGTTCCACCTTCTTCTGCGCGGCGAGGTGGGCGCCTGGAGCGTGGAGATTTGGAAACGCTTTCGTAAATGGGGCGGTATCCCCACGGGTATCACCCAGAACATCAAGGACCTTCTTTCCTCGCCCGAGATCGAGAATATCTTTGAAAACAGCGATTTCGTGTACCTTCTCAACCAGGCTTCCGGCGACAGAAAGATTTTGTGTGAGCGTCTGAATATCTCGGCACAGCAGGCGGCGCATATCAGCAACGCGGGACCAGGCCAAGGGCTTATCTTCTTCGGAAATGTGATCCTGCCATTCACGGATAACTTCCCGAAGGATAACGAGCTCTACCAACTGCTTACCACCAGGCCCGGCGAGGTGGAGCACAAGGGACAGGGCGAATAAAAGAAAGGATGGATCAGCAATGAAATATGTGATCGACAGTAAAATTTATGAAAACCATATCAAGGATGAAGTACATCTGTACGGCCTCCTTCATCAGCTCGCCTTCCTTGCCGGGAAGGTGGAGGACGACGAAGATATGGAGGACCTTATTGAGATGGCAACACGCTATGGCGTGATCGCAGAGGAAAAGTTCAGGAGTTGGCATATCCCCGGCCGCTACCTGGTATTCGGGGACCGGGCTGACCTTGCGGAAAAGAAGGCGGCGGAGCTTGTACCCCTGAATACCGTCCTGAAAGAGCACGACCGGGAGCAAAGGGAAAAAGAGCGTGCCGCCGCTCTCCGTGACCCTGCCTATATCATTTCCGGCGGCAGCTTCCGTCTGCTGGTATCCGACCTGTTCAGCCTGTTGGGGCAGTATGTTTTTCTCCGCAACCGGGTGCGGGAGCTTGAAACGGAGGCACAGCTCAAACGGCTGCAAAAGAAGCTCTCCAAAGAAAACGCGGCTGTGCGCCGGATATACCGCGGCTGGGGTATCCCTGACGGTGAATTTGTCACCTGCTGCGATATGATGGAAAAAGCCATTGAGCACACGCACTTAAAACCCTATGAGCCGGGCGGGGCGGCTGACGGGTGCGAAGGATATGATCCTTGCGGGGATGAATATGAGTAACAAATTAACCCACGTGAGCCTGTTTTCCGGCATAGGCGGTCTTGACCTTGCGGCGGAGGCCGCAGGTTTTGAAACCGTCTGCCAGTGCGAGTGGGCGGATTTCCCGCACGCCGTCCTCTCGGCACGGTGGCCGGACGTTCCCAGGTTCCGGGATATTACAACATTCACGAAGGAGGCGTTTTTTGAGAAAACAGGACTTGAAACAGTCACCGTCATATCCGGCGGATTTCCGTGTCAGCCCTTCTCAACAGCCGGACGGAGAAAAGGCTTTGAGGATGAACGCTACCTATGGCCGGAGATGTGCAGAGTTATTACCGAACTGCGGCCCCGTTGGGTGCTTGGGGAAAATGTTGCTGGCTTCATCAATATGGGGCTCGACAAAACGATCTTTGACCTGGCAAAAGCGGGATACGCTGTTCTCCCATTCGTATTTCCGGCTTGCGGCGTCGGCGCATGGCATGAGCGCCAGCGAACTTTTATCGTCGCGGCTGATGTTTCCCACGCCCCTTGCCTCCGACAAGAACACCTGCAGGGACGCGGCCAACCTGGATGTGTACCTCTCCGACAACGGGATCTTCCGCAAGGTGAACCGGAACGGGGCCATCTGGAGCCTGAGCCTGTCGGCGGCGGTATTCTATCTGACCCCGGCAGCGTCGGAGGGCTACCGCTCCACGCTGAAACCGGCGGCGTTTCGGAACAGCGCCCCGTCTGCCAACCTGTCATCCCAGGTGATCCGGCAGGAGCGGCCGGTATCCGAGACGGCGGCGCTGAACCCGGATTGGGTGGAATGGCTCATGGGCTTCCCCCGGAAATGGACGGACATATCCTCTGGGCTGCCGAGCCGAAAGGAGTCCCCCGTATCACCGAAAACACCGCGGACCGCGCCCTACGGCTGAAAACCCTAGGCAACGCGGTCTGCCCGCCCCAGGCATATCCCATTTTCAAGTATATCTCCATGATCGAGACGGGCGAGTGCGTGAGCATTTGTCCCTACGGAAAGGCAGGTGGTGACGCATGAAGGAATGGAAGGCCTCCGAGAAGGAGGCGCAGAAGATGACCCGTGACGGAGCCATTTCCGTCAACATGGTCACAGGCGAGGCGAGCCATGTTTCAGACCGTGCGCCGGAGCAGGACTATTCCCCCTCCGGCGATTCCACGGCGCTGGCGAGGACTGCCCTCCACCATCTGGACGACCGGCGCGTCCGGAAGTCTCAGAAGAAAAAGCGGCGGAACCGCCGCAAAGCCTACCGGGAGGGTACGGCGGCAAATAGCCGTCCATCCTCCCGTTTGCAATTCACCGAGGAGGAACGCGCCGCGCCGGAGCTGCAAAAGGCGATCCGCAAATCCGACAAGGCGGCGGATAAGCTGGACGCGGCAAGGGCCGCTGTTCCGAAAAAGCGCGTTCTGGGCACGGAGCGTGTCTTTGACGAGGCTTCCGGTGCCGGGCGTACAAGACTGGTATTCCATGAGACGGATAAGCCGGCTTCGATCCGGCAGCCGGGGCCGAACCCGCTGACGCGGCCTTTGCAGGAGGTCGCCCACGCCGCCCACGCCAAGGTGCGGGAGGTGGAGCAGGAGAACTCCGGCGTGGCGGCGGGCCATCTCACCGAGCGCGGCATGGAAAAAGCCGTGGGCTATGGGAACCGTAAGCTGCAAAACTGGCGGGCGGAGCGGCAGGTGAAGCCCTGGCGGGACGCGGCAAAGGCGGAGCAGGCGGCGGTCAGGGCTAACGCGGAGGCACTTTACCAAAAGGCGCTCCATGATAACCCCCAGCTTGCGTCCGGCAGCCCCATCTCCCGCATCTGGCAGAAGAAGCGGATGCAGCGGCAGTACGCGGCGGCCTACCGGGCGTCGCGCGGCGCGGAGGGTGCAAAGGCGGCAGCGCAGACGGCAGCCAAGAGCGCAAAGAAGGGCGCGGAGGCAGCAAAGAAGGCCGGCGAGTTCATAGCCCGGCACAAGAAGGTGTTCCTTATCATCGGCGGGATCGGCCTTGTGCTGGTGCTGCTGCTGGGCCTGCTGCAATCCTGCTCCTCCATGTTCGGAGGAGGCGTGTCCAACATTTTGGCCTCCTCCTATCTTTCCGAGGATGCTGACCTGCTGGCGGCGGAGGCCGCCTACTGCGCCAAAGAGGATGAGCTGCGGCGGTATCTG
>OLFT01000429.1_pt1 | contig 54487 bp, 46 predicted proteins | sample 1604921 | NCBI WGS metagenome assembly OLFT01 (sample SAMEA3888897, study PRJEB22519) | human gut metagenome | biome: human gut; feature: human-associated habitat; material: faeces | place: Denmark | collected 2013 | reverse complement strand
TTGGAATAATTTTCATATTATGGATTTTTTATTCCAACTTTTTGGGTGCAGTTCATCTTAGGGGAGCACATCCCCCCATGTTTCCCCTCCCAAAAAACAGTAAACTCTTAAAAAACTTCCGACAAAGGACATAAGTGGGGTTCTGTAAACTGTAAACCGTAAACACCCTTAAATACTGTCATACTCAACCATAATATTTACGGCTATCAGCCGTTCGTCCGGCTCCCCGAAGCAGCGGATATTGGCGGAATCTTCCCGCAGCAGTATCGGGTCAACCCCCTCGCCCGTCAGATAACCCAGCAGTTCCTGAGGGATACCATGGCTCAGCGCATCTTCCTTCCAATCTTTTTCATAGTCAAAACCCTGTGCTGTAAACAAAAAGCTGTGCATCGTGCATCCCGACGATTTCCATCTCATCCGCACGTATGGCCTTCCGTCCGAAAAGCTGCCTTTTTCGGAGAAAAGGATTTCCATCTTGCGATCCTTCTGAAATCTTTTTAAATTAAGTTCTTTAAATTCCATCATTCAATTACTTTTTACCACCAATCATTTAAATTATTTTGCAATATTCACAAAAATAATTGACATTTCCAACTTTTTGTCAACAAATAGCAACATAAACCTTTTTTAAAACTGCAACGAGGCATAATTCGGAAAACAAGCGGACACATTCCAAGATTTATGGTTAAATTTGCAGAGATTAAAACTCGAAATTATGAAAGTTGGCGATATAGTACGCTACCTCAACGCCGTTGGCGGAGGAAAGGTAGTCAGAATGGAAGGCAATCTTGCCTATGTGGAAGAAGAGGACGGCTTTGAAACGCCGGTATTGGTGCGCGAATGTGTGGTTGTTGACCCCGACGGCGGAATGATGCCCAAAAAACGCTACGGTTCCGACGAGCCGAGCAAATATGAAGCTCCGGCGGTAGCCAAGGACAAGCCGGCGCCGAAAGTGTCGGAAAACAACGTGGAAATCGTGGAAACCGAAGAAGGCGACGTCATCAACGTGGTGCTCGGCTACGAACCGGCTGAAATCAAGCACCTGAACACTACTACGTTCGACGCCTATCTGGTGAACGACAGCAACTATTTCCTCTACGTAGTCTACGCCGTACGCGACCAGCACGGAAAATGGAAATGCCGCTACAACGGCATCGTTGAGCCTAACATTCAGGTACACCTGGAAGAACTGCGCCACGAGGATCTTCCCGACCTCGAACGCGTATGCATCCAGTATGTGGCGTTCAAGGAAGGCAAGGAATTCAAGTTGAAGAATCCGGTGGCAGTGGAATGCCGTGTCGACGCCACCAAATTCTACAAGATGCACTGCTTCCACGAAAACATGTACTTCGACACGCCGGTAATTGCCTTCGACATCGTGAAAAACGACGTGCCCCAACGCTCCATGGTCATCGACAGCAGCATGATCGAACAGGCCATGAAGGAAAAGAAGGCTGCCGACAAGCCGGAACGTCGCCCCGTGACGAAAAACCAGACAAAGGCGAAAAAAGGCGAAATCCTCGAAGTCGACCTCCACATCGACGAACTGCTCGACTCCACTGCCGGACTATCCAACAGCGACATGCTCGACGTGCAGTTGGCTGAATTCCGTCGCGTGATGGACGCTAATCTCCGCAACAAGGGACAGAAAATCGTGTTCATCCACGGCAAGGGCGAAGGCGTGCTCCGCAAGGCACTGCTCGACGACCTGAAATACCGCTACAAGCACTGCGAGGCGCAGGACGCTTCGTTCCGTGAATACGGCTTCGGTGCTACGTTGATAACCATTCATTAAACAGACTATGATACTCTATCTGTCAGCAACGGGCAACAGCCGGCACATAGCGCGACTGCTTTCAAAGGCACTCGGCGACAGCCGGCTTGTCGACCTGAGCGAATACATGGGACGCCACACCGGAAAAACGCTTTCGGTGGAGCCGGAGGCCGGTGAACGTATCGGCTTCGTCTTTCCCGTCCATTCGTGGGGGCTGCCGAAAGGATTGGAAAGCGTCATTTCCTCCATCAGGGCCGAAGGTTGCCGACAGAACTACTGCTATATGGCATGCACCTGTGGCGACGATGCCGGACTCACTGCCCGCCAATGGAGCAAGGCGGTAACGAAGGCAGGGTTCACCCCAAGTGCTGCGTTCTCGGTGTTCATGCCAAATACCTATGTGATATTTCCGGGATTCGATGTCGACAGCGACAGCGTGCGCGACGAAAAGCTGCGCAACGCCCCACAGGCGGTCCAGACCATTGTCGACAGGATTCTCCACAACGACACCGGCGACTTTACTCACCACGGCTCGTTCGCCACCCTGAAATCGCGCCTCGTCTACCCCCTGTTCGTACGGTTCCAGATTTCCGACAGACCATTCTCTGTCAGCGCCGACACCTGCATCAGCTGCGGACTTTGCGCAAAGGTTTGTCCCACACGCAACATCACGCTCGAAACCTCCAAGGGAAAAGCATTGCCACGCTGGCACGGCGATTGCCTCAACTGCCTCGCCTGCTATCACCACTGCCCCACACGCAGCATTGCCTACGGAAAAATTTCAAAAGGCAAAGGACACTACATTTGCAACGACTAAGAAAAAAATAAAACCATGAACCACCTGATTTATCAATACTCGCTTTGCGCCTCACTGTCACTGATGATTTTCTTCGGCTTGTACTTCATGATTGCCAAGACACCGGAAAAAGCCATTTTCTACAACTACCTCCGTTCGCGGCGGATAATGGGCATAGCGCTGCTGTTGCTTGCAGCCAACTATTCGGTACATTTCTTCTGCGATATACGGTTCATAAATGTCAATGCGGCCATCACAATGAACCTGTCCACCTATTTCTTGTCCTACTACCTGTTCAGTTCGGCAATGATAACGCTGCTCGACCGTTTCTACATCACCAGGAAAAGAACACGGATACACATCATTCTCTGGCTCATCTTCTCCTCCCTTTCCGCTGTAGCTCTATTGCTGTTGCCTGACGGTCCTCTGCAGAAAGTAGCATTGTTGGCACTGGCTGCATGGCTGGTGGTTTACGGACTCATACTGGCCCGCAGAGTCATTGTGGCTTACCACAGAGCCATCCGGATTTTCGACAACACCCACGCCGACAACATCGGATTATACATCGAATGGATGTCAACCTTTACCTATTGGGCTCTTATCTTCGGTGTCGGATGCGGATTGCTGACATTTTTGCCCGACAAATACGTTTTCATCTGGATTCTGTCGTCCATACCGTTCTACTGTTATCTTTTCTACAGCTACCAGAACTACCTGCTGTTCTACGAACAGGTGGAAGATGCCTTTGAGCAGGACATACAGTCGGAAGATGACCTTCTGACAGATACGGAAACTGAACCTGAAATCGTTTCAGAGGAAGAAGTTCCAGTGTTCTATGAAAAAATCATAGAGAAGGTGGACAACTGGATAAAGACAGACGGTTATGTCCGGCAGGGACTTACCATAAAAGAACTCTCCGAAATACTTCATACAAACCGCACCTATCTTTCCGCCTATATCAAGACTACGTATAAAATGTCATTCCGCGAATGGATAACCGGTCTCCGGTTGGAGTATGCGAAAAACATACTGAAAGAGCATCCGGAAATCAATATACAGAAGCTGGCTGAGTCTTCCGGTTTCCTTTCCCGCAGTAACTTTATCAAATCCTTTACCGAGAAGGAAGGATGTACGCCTGCCAAGTGGAAAAAAGCAAATCAGGAATAATTTGTGTGGTAAAAAGCCATTGAAAAAAGTCACGGAAGCCCATTTTTCAAAAGTGCTCAAACGACAAAAAAGTGCTAATTCGACAAAAAAGTGCTCAAACGACAATTTGAAAAGTGCTCAAACGACAATTCTTATAAAACACTGTATTTCAACAGAAAAAGTTTTTGTAATATTTGGTATGATGAATGGCATTTATTACCTTTGAGGGAAGACAAAGATAATAAATTCAAGTTTATATGAGCAGAAAAATCACTTTTCTTACCCTGTTTATGTGGCTGATGACGGTAACTTTTCCTGTCTTTGCGCAGCAGAAAGCAGACACGACCTACACCTTCCGCTTCGTCCCGCAGAAGGACATGTTCTACGTGCCTTGGAATGGCAATGACACGGAACTTGCCCGCCTGTTGGAGTGTATCGAAAAAAACAAAACCACAATTCTTAACGGCAGGCTGCCGCTGCTGGTTGACGGCTACTGCAACTCGCTGGGCAGCGAAGCCGAGAACCTTGCCACGGCGAAGATCCGTGCCAACCGTGTGAAATCCGAACTGATTACACGCGCGGAAATCAAGGAAGAAAACTTTATCACCCGCAACCATGCGACAGAGGGAGACTTTGTCACTGTGCGCCTAACGATACCGGTCAAGGAAACAGCCGCAACGGATGCGGAAGCGGAAGCACGACGCAAGGCGGAAGCCGAACGACTGGCAGCCGAGAAGCGTGCCGAACAGGAACGACTTGCCGAAGAGCAGCGCAAGGCGGAAGAAGCCCGACTTGCCGCTGAAAAGGCAGAGGCAGAGAAAGCCGCTCAACAAAATACACTTGCCGACATGCCGTCGGAAACCAAAACACCAACTGATTATCATCTCTCCCTGCGTGCCAACCTGCTGCGCTGGGCTACCCTGACACCCGATTTAGGACTTGAATGGCGCATCTGCCCGTCGTGGGGCATTGCCGTAAACGGCTCGTGGACTTCTTGGACATGGAGCGACAAGGACCGCCGCTACGCTCTGTGGGAAGTGGCTCCGGAAGTGCGTTACTACATGGGCGAGAAGAAAGCCTGGTATCTGGGTGCGATGTTCAAGGCCGGACAGTTCAACTACAAGCTCTCCGAAACGGGCAAGCAGGGCGACCTGATGGGTGGCGGCATCACCGCCGGCTACCAGCTGCGGCTGAACAAGGCATTAGTTCTTGATTTCAACCTCGGTCTGGGCTACCTGAATGCCGACTATGAGAAATATGAAGTCATCGACGGTGTGCGCGTGCGCCGTGGCAACGAGACAAAGGACTGGTGGGGCCCCATCAATGCCGGTGTGACATTGGTATGGAAAATTGGTGCAAGCCGAGCGCATTAAAGTTTACTTTAGAATGCCGAGGCGCAGCCCAATTTATGTAAGTTGTTCTAAAAACGGAGAATAATCGAATATGAAAGCAAGACAATATATAAATATGATGGGAATGGCAGCCGCCGTGCTGCTCTCTTCCTGCGTGAAGGACACGCTTTATGACACGCCGCATCCCGACTACGGGAAGATTGCGGTGACAGCCGACTGGTCGGCCCGCGGTGAGGGCATCGACATACCTGCCACATGGACGGTCACCATGGGCGACTATACGGGTACGGAGACTTCCGCCACCCATACACCCGACCATCTGTTTGCTCCGGGCAACTACACCCTTGCGGTGTGGAACCCAGCTGAAGGAATCACGGTAAGCGGCACCACCGCCACCGTTGCCGCAGCCACGGGAAACCGGGCAGGCACGGATGCCTTTGTAAACAATACTCCGGGATGGTTCTTCACCTATACGGAACAGTTGAGCATCGAGAAAGACAAGGACTATCCGCTGACCGCCGCAATGAAGCAGCAGGTACGCGAGCTGACGCTTGTCGTCGAACCGACGGGTGATGCCGCCGGACGCATCACGGAGATTATTGCCCATCTGACGGGTGCAGCCGGAACACTCGACTTCGCAACCGATACCTACGGAGCCGCTTCGAGCGTCGTACTGCCCTTCACCAAGATAACCGAAGGTGATGATGCCGGCAAGTGGAAAGCCACGGTGCGGCTGCTGGGTGTGACCGGCACGGAACAGTTGCTGACGGGCGAAATCCGCTATGCTGACGGCAACCCGACCCCCACCACGTTGAAAAGCGACCTTACGGAAGCTCTCAAGGAGTTCAACACCGGAAAGGGCGAATCGCTGACCCTCGGCGGAACGCTGGTTGAGACTCCCGAAGGCATGGAAGTGGACGGAGCCGGAATTACCGGCTGGGAAGAAGTGAAAGGTGATGATGTAAATGCCGATTTGTAACTAATAAAATGACAGATATAATGAAGACAAGATTTTTTGCACTTGCGGCACTCGCCCTCGCACTGGCAGCCTGCAATAACGACAACGAGATTCTGAACAATGACGGTCCCGTGGCCGCCCGGTTTATCGCCGACATCGCCCCCGCCACCCGCGCCAGCGGAACCACATGGGATAACGGAGACCGCATCGGCGTCACCGACATCGGCAACGACACCCAGTACGGTAACGTGCCTTTCATCCTGAAGAACGGGAAATTTGAGGCAGAAGAAAAGGTCATCTATATCGAAGATGTAAAGACCCATACTTTCCGCGCCTACTATCCGTACAACGCAGCGGGAGGCACCCTCGCAGCCACGACCGATGCCACGGCACAGCAGAACCAGCCTGCCATCGACTTCCTCTTTGCTTCAGGAGCCACGGGAGACAAAAACAGCCCGGTGGTGAGCTTCACCGACAAAACCGACAAAGGCGGTGCAGACAACTCCTTCCACCACCGCATGAGCCGGATAACCCTTACCTTCGAGGTGGGCGACGGCGTGGATTTCAGTGTGGTCAAGCCTGAACGTTACACGCTGGGCGGATTGATACTCACCGGTACGTTCAATACTGCCGACGGTATTGCCACCGCAGACGACGGGGCACAGACCGGAGAACTGACCATGGAGCTGGCAGACGGCAACCTCACGTCATCGGTCATCCTCTTCCCGCAGACAGCTGCATCCCTGCCGTTGACTGTGAATTACAGAAGTCAGAATTATCATGCCACGCTCACCGTGCCCGAAGGCGCACTGCAGGCGGGCAACAACTATACCTATACCGTCAAGGTACGCAACAAAGGCATTGAAGTCAGCGAAGCCACCATTGCAAAGTGGAACGACATAGACGGCGGAGAAGTGGGTGCTGACCTGTAAGACATTACTAATTAAGAATGAAGAATTATGAGACATAGATTATTTATCCCCGCAGCCACCGCGCTGCTGCTCGGCCTTGCCGCCTGCACACAGGACGAACTGGCCGACGACAACCGTCTGCCCGAAGGCGAATATCCCGTAGTCATCCGTGCCACCGGATTGTCCGTAGAGGCAACTCCGCAGGCAGCCCCATCCACCCGTGCCACCGTGGACGGCGACTGGCAAGGTGTACAGACCGTGGCTCTCAAGATGGGCGACGCGGTAAAGGAATACACCGTAACGGCTACGGATGCCGACGGATACAAGAGCGCCACGCTCTCACGCACGGACGACCCGCACTACTGGACCAGCCGCGACCCGATTACCGTATCGGCATGGTGGCCCCTCGATGATACAGACATCACACGGATGCCTGCCGTGAAGGTGGCCGAAGACCAAAGCACGCTGGCCGCGTTCCAAGGCAGCGACTTTATCTCTGCTGAGAACCAGACGGTGGAATTTGACGACCCGAAACTCACCTTTACCCACCGCACGGCACGCGTGGCCATCGAACTGAAACCCGGTACGGGATTCACGAATGTGGACGGTGCCACGGTGAGCCTCGTGAGCCTGTCCGCCGATAACGAAAATCCGACCGCCATCAAGACTTACAACGCAAGCGGCAACAGCTACGAGGCACTGACCGCCCCGCAGACCGTTGCGAAAGGCGAGCCGTTCATCCGTGTGGAACTCGGCGGCGGCAACTTCTACTTCCGCCCGCAGAACGATGTTGTATTAGAGGCGGGCAACCGCTATAAATATACCGTCAACGTGAACGCCACCGGCTTGACGCTGGCAGGCTGTGAAATCGGCAAATGGGACGACGGCGGCGGCGAGAGCGGCGCAGCCGAGGATTTGGGCTATAACTACGACACCACCACCAAGACCTACACGGTCTATAACGCAGACGGCCTGATGGCATGGAACGAAGCTACACGAAAAGACCTCAGCATCAACTGCACCCTGACTGCCGACATCGACCTCACGGGCAAGGAATGGACACGGATAGGGGGATGGTCAGGTTACTCCGGCGTCTTTAATGGGCAGGGACACCGCATTACCGGATTAAACTTTTCAGCAGCGAGTACTGAGCTTTTTGGTGTGTTAAGTGAACGTGGAGTGATAAAGAACCTACAACTCATAGATGTGAATCTGTATGGCAATAGTGGAGGAACTGCAGGAATAGTGTCTCAAAATAATGGTCAAATTATTGCCTGCTCTGTTACGGGAAAGATTGACGCTTACAGTGGTGTCGGCGGTATAGCCCTCATAAATTTAGGTAGCATCACCGCCTGCTGGTTCGACGGAACATTAAAAGAGAATGTAAGTGGAGGTATAGTATATTCTAATTATAGCAATGGTTCTATATCAGCTTGCTACTGGCGTGCTAATATCGACAATGGAGTATACATTAATCAAGACGGAATGGTAGATGCCACGAAGGTCAACGACGGTGAATCGTGGCAGACCGCCGTCGACGGCATGAACCCCGCCCTCACCGGCAACGATTACCAGTGGGCACTCGGCACCGACGGCCTGCCCGTACTGCAAAAGAAACAATAACAACCCCTAAACAACACGCATCATGAAACGAACAACCATCCATATATCCGCAGCCCTCGCCCTGCTGCTCGGCCTTGCCGCCTGCACGCAGGACGAAGCGGGCTTCCTGCCAGAAGGGGCGGAAGGCACACCCATCGTCTTCACCGCCACGGGACTGAACCCCGCGGCGACAGCCACCGCCGGTACCCGTGCCCCGGTGGACGGCGACTGGGAGGGCGTGCAGAGCGTGGCAGTCCTGATGGACGGCACGGTGAAGGCATACGACGTGACGCCCACCACCGCCGACAACACCAGCGCCACGCTGACCTCCGATGAGCCGTACTACTGGACTAACCACGATGACATCACCGTCACGGCGTGGTGGCCCTACACCGCTGGCGAGACAACCCCGCCTGCCGTGAAGGTAGCTGCCGACCAAAGTGCCCGGAAGGACTTCGAGGGCAGCGACCTCATCGTAGCCGAGGAACAGACGGTGAGCTACGGCAACCCCACACTCCGCTTCACCCACTGCACGGCACGGGTCACCGTCATCCTGACGGACTACACCGAGGGGATGGCGTCCGTCAAGTTGACCGGCCTCTCCACCGAGAACGGCAACCCCGCCCAAATCATCCCGTATGACAAGGGTAACGACACCTACACCGCCCTCGTCGCCCCGCAAAGTGTGGCAGCGGGCACGACATTCATTACCTGCAAATTCACCAACGGCAAGGTCTTCGTCTATAAGATGAAGGAGGCTACCGACTGGCAGGCGGGCGAGGAATATACCTACACCGTCTCCCTCGCCGCGGCAGAAGACCCGGGATACACCATAGAGGGCGACGGCAGCTACACCGTCACCACCGCCGATGGGCTGAAAAATGTAGCCAAGCTGGTGAACGAAGAGGGCAAGACCGACATCAACATCACCCTTGACACAGACCTCACCCTGACGGGAGAGTGGACGCCGATAGGCACTGAAAGCCAACCGTACACCGGCACCTTCGACGGCGGCAACCATACCATCACGGGGCTGAAGATTGACCAATCGGGAACGGACAATGTAGGACTGATTGGCCGTCTCGGCAGCGGAGGCAAGGTGCAGGACGTAACGCTGACAGAAGTGAACGTAACAGGTGGCACGTACGTCGGCGGCATTGCGGGACAGACCGATGGCACTGTAGAGAATTGCTCGGTCAATGGCACGGTGACAGGACAAAACCAGACCGGCGGTATCGTAGGACGAAATTTTAGCACCATCTTCGGCTGCTCAGCGGAAGGGACTGTGACGGGTAATACCAATGTCGGTGGAATATCCGGACTCTGTGTTCCTAATTATGACACAGGAACCGGCAGCTTAATCGGGTCAACCATCGAGGGCTGCCATTCCACTGCGGCTGTATCGGGCATTAGCTCTGTCGGCGGCGTGGTGGGCAACTTGGGAAATGGCTGCTCGCTCATGGCCTGCTACTCCACGGGCAACGTTACTGCCACGATAACGTATGGTCACGCTAATGTCGGCGGCGTGGTGGGTATAAACGGCCAAGGTACCGTAACCGCCTGCTATCACGCCACGGGCGAAATCACCAGTTCAGTAGGAGATAGAATCGGCGGCATCGCTGGCTGCAATGACCAAGGTACTTTCACCGCCTGCTACTGGGAGAACAATCAGGAACAAGGCACCGGCAGCGGAAGCACCGGCGGAACCACACAGGTGACGGACGGCGACTGGTTAGACGCCGTTGCACAGATGAACGCCGCCTTGAGCGGTAAAGGCTGGCAGTACGAACTCAAAGACGGCAACAGCCTGCCTACCTTGAAGAAAGAACAGTAAACCGTCGGGCGGGAAAAGTTCCGCCCGAAACGGAATATAACCGAAGTATAACCCAAATAAAGAAAGGAACTCCCATTCCGGGCGGAGTATTGTGCCCGGTAACATCATACAGACACCGCAGCCCGCTACCGTAAGGTCAGTGGGCTGCGTTTTAACCCAAATCGTACATTAGACTTTATGGTGGATTTCGCTCTGCTGTCAGGCAGATTGATTTCAGCCTTTATCGAAGATGTAGCGGGCTACATCGAGAAAAAGCAGGAAGCAAGATGCCGACAGCAGTACGGAAGACAACGAAAGAGCCAACAGAAGCACACTGTCAACAGCCATACCTTGTTTGGCGGTCTAATGACCGTTTTGGGTTTAATAAGGAGAAAAGAATAATATAAAAAATGAGGTATACCGCATGAAACAGAAAACAATAGCAACCAGACACCTGCGCACCAAGATAGCGGCAGGATATGTGCTGATACTATTCGTCATTTTCGGCATCGTCTATATTTGGCTCAATGAACAGAACAGACAACAGGAATTGGAAGCTACTACCTACAAAATAAGAAAACAAAAAGCTGACAATACCGCCCTCAAATTTATGTTCTTGTTTCTGATTTTTTCGACAGAACAAAAATTTGAGGTTGGAACCTTCAAAAAATATGTTCTTTTGTTCTTCTGTCGAAGTTTTATAAGTTGGGTAGTGTCAATATCTTAAACCGAAGGAGATGTAGGCATTCCCGTAATTGTCAAAGCCATGAGTGTGAGAATCCAGAAATCTGTAGCCAAGTTCGACGACAGGGGAGAATTTGGCAGACTTGATATACCAGGCCAGGGAAGCATCGTAAGTTGTACGTTTCCAATCTGATTTTCCAAGAGTCTCCAAGGCTTTTACGCGTAAGTCGAGGGCATGACTGCTTTTTGTACTATTTAGTAATTTTGCACCTAAACCTCCGCCCAGACTGGTACCATTGACATACGTCTTGATTTCATTGTTTTTGTATAGGCTTAGATTGTCTTCTATGGCAATGAATATGTATAATGCAGGAATAAGATCAACATGGTATTTGAATGAAAAATCAATAGGAGTTATTCCGTTATTTCTCATTCCTGTTGCTGTAGAGGCTTCGAAATGCATTTGTTCGACAAACGATTGTGCGTGCATACTGACTGTTGAAAACGCAAGTAAAAGCAGGGCTGTAAATGTAAGTCTTTTCATAATATTGTTATTTAGAGTTAATTGGAATGCAAGTCGTTATCTGAATACAAATATAGCATCCTATATTCTGCAAATATAGCGAAATATTTTTACCCCCCCCATTTTATAAAAATTAACACATTGACTTTCTTTGGACAGAAGAACAGAAGGACAAAAATTTGAGGTTGAAGCCTTCAAAAAATATGTTCTTTTGTTCTTCTGTCAATGTGTGTTGGCATGTTGGGCTGCACTTCGGAATAAAAAATTGAGCAAGCTCTTTTTTCTTCGCTCAGCTTGCACTGTCTTTTAATAAGACAGGCAGCGCCTTGGAAATACAAAATTGAATGAATTCATTTTGTAATTCTCTCGGCTTGCACTATCTTTATAGAAGATAGGCTGCGCTTCGGAAAAACTCCCTGAAACAAAATTTGAATTACATTCATTTTGTTTCATTTTGTTTTTTGATAAAGCCAGCTGCGGTTCGGAAAAAACGGACAAGTCCTTTTTTTCTCTCACCTTGCTTGTCTTTTCGCTCAGCTTGCACTATCTTTGCAAAAGAAAATATTAAAACAAAAATAGTTGTGGAAACTAAGTACATATTCGTGACTGGTGGTGTTGTATCCTCATTGGGCAAGGGTATCATATCATCATCTTTGGCGCGTTTGCTTTTATCACGCGGCTTTAGAGTGACTATCCAAAAGTTTGACCCGTACATCAATATTGACCCGGGTACGCTAAATCCTTATGAGCATGGCGAATGCTATGTGACAGTTGACGGTCACGAGGCAGACTTGGACCTCGGACACTATGAACGTTTTACGAATGTTCATACAACCCGTGCCAACAACATTACGACCGGTCGTATCTACCAGAGCGTTATCGACAAGGAACGCCGCGGCGACTATCTTGGCAAGACTGTGCAAATCATTCCGCACATCACCGATGAAATCAAGCGTAATGTGAAATTGCTCGGCAATACCGGCAAATACGATTTCGTAATCACTGAAATTGGTGGTACAGTGGGTGATATCGAATCGTTGCCGTTCCTTGAAAGTATGCGTCAGCTGAAATGGGAACTGGGTTCAAACTGTATCTGCATCCACTTGACTTATGTACCGTTCCTGAACGCTGCGAAGGAATTGAAGACGAAACCGACACAGCACTCTGTAAAACAGTTGCAGGAAGTGGGTATCCAGCCGGATGTGCTTATTCTCCGCACTGAAAAAGATATTCCAGCCGCAATGCGCCGCAAGGTGGCTCTGTTCTGTAATGTGTCGCCTGAAGCCGTTATCCAGTCAATCGACGTGCCGACTATCTACGAAGTGCCATTGACAATGCATGCACAGCACCTTGACGAAATTGTGCTCCGCAAGACTAACACTCCGTTCGAAGGCGAACCTGATTTGACTCAGTGGTACCGCTTCCTCGACATGATGAAGAATGCACAGGAATCTGTCACTATCGGTCTTGTCGGAAAATACGTAGAGTTGCAGGATGCCTACAAGTCAATCAACGAATCTTTGTTCCAGGCTGCTACATACAACGGTTTCAAACTGAATCTGAAATATATCCACTCTGAAAAGCTGAACGACGGAAACGTTGAAGAAACGTTGAAGGATATGGACGGTGTGATTATCGCTCCGGGCTTTGGCCAGCGTGGTATCGAAGGCAAGTTCGTTGCCTTGAAATGGTGTCGCGAGCATGATGTGCCGACATTGGGTATCTGTTTGGGTATGCAGTGTATGGTGATTGAATTTGCCCGCAACGTGCTCGGCATGAAGGATGCCAACAGTACGGAAATGAATCCGCAGACTCAGCACAATGTCATCGACCTTATGGAAGAGCAGAAGAGCGTATCGAACATGGGCGGAACAATGCGTCTTGGCGAATACGAATGTGTGCTTCGCGAAGGTTCGAAGGTGGCTCAGGCTTATGGTACGACAAACATCAGCGAACGTCACCGCCACCGCTTCGAGTTCAACGAAGAATATCGTGCACAGTTTGAGGCTGCCGGTATGCAGTGCGTAGGTGAAAACCCGTCCACTCATTTGGTGGAAGTGGTTGAAATTCCTGACAAGAAATGGTTTATCGGAACACAGTACCATCCGGAATACAGCAGTACGGTATTGTCGCCGAACCCATTGTTCTTGAGCTTCGTTAAAGCTGCAATCGATAACCGCAAGAAATAAGAAACTATATAACCTATTTAAATTTTTTATTGACTACAATCGATGGATAAGAACACGATTCTCGGGCTGCTCCTGATGGGGCTGGTTATCTTCGGTTTCATGTGGCTGAATGCCCCCGACGAGAGCCAGATGCAGCAGGCGGCAACCGAAAATGTCGCGAAAGATGAAAACGTCGGCAGCGTGTTGGCCGACAGTTTGAGCGCAGCGGAAATCAATACGATTAAGGAGGCTGTAAAGCTCTACGGAAAAGTTGAGGAAAAAGAGGGAAAACAGGTGTATAGCATCCAAAACGGTGCTGTAGCTTTTTCGATGAATGACAACGAAGTGGCCGGTACGGTTGCTTTGTCCGATACGGTACTGCCTTTGAGCAGTCTGACTAAAATGCCGGAACCTTCTTCCCGTCTGCTTCACAATGCAGCCGTGAAGGAAGTGCGTGAGGCTGTTGCCAAGATGACGAAGTATTCCAGCTTCGTTAAGTTTGTCAGCGGCGACAGCACAACGGTGCAGCTTCAGAACAATCTGATGGCTATTGACCTTTCAACGAAGGGCGGTGTGATTTCGTCGGTAACGCTGAAGGAATACACGGCATATTCGAAAGGCAATACAGTGCCTTGCGAAATTTATCGCAACGACAACAATTCCTACGGTTTTGTGCTGAACACTCACACACAGCGTTTCGATACGAAGGATTTCTATTTCAAGCCTGTTCAGGAAAACGATTCAACGGTGTTGATGCTGTTGGAATTCGGTACAGGTGTTGAGTTCGGTATCCGCTACACGTTGCCGCAGAACAGCTATCTGGTGAAGATGGAAGTCGTTCAGAAGAACATGAACACCATCATTCCTGCCAACATTGCTACGATGGACTTCCACTGGTATCAGAAACTGGCACGCCACGAAATGGGTGAAATGTTCGAAGAACGCAACAGCGGTCTGTACTATAAGCAATTGGGTAGCGGCGGTGATGTCGACAACCTTAGCGAAACAAGCAACGACCGTGAGGAAGTGGAAGACAAGTTGAAATGGATTGGCTTCAAGGATCAGTTCTTCTCTTCTGTCTTTATTGCCGATACCTATTTCTTGGGCACAAACCACTTGACAAGCAAGGTTATCGAGAAAGATGCTCCCGACCACAAGGGCTTCATGAAGGAACTTTGGGCAGAATCGCAGCTCGAATACAGCTCGACAAACCCGAATCCGGCTTCTTTCCACCTGTTCTTCGGTCCGAACGAATACAAACTCCTTGCTTCATACGACGATATCATTTCGCCGGACGAAGACTTGAAACTGACTAAGATGATTCCGCTCGGCTGGTCATTGTTCCGTTGGATTAATACGGGTGTCATTATCCCGATTTTCAACTTCCTTGGCACGCTTGACCTTAACTACGGTATCATTATCCTGTTGCTCACTATCTTCATCAAGATTGTGCTCTTCCCGTTGACTTACAAGAGCTACTCTTCTCAGGCGAAGATGCGTGTACTTGCTCCGGATATCAAGGAAATCAACGATAAATATCCGGGTCAGGAAAATGCACTGAAGCGCAACCAGAAGATGATGGAACTTTATAGCCGTGCCGGTGCGAACCCGATGAGCGGCTGTCTGCCGATGCTGTTGCAGATGCCTATCCTCATTGCGATGTTCTCCTTCTTCCCGTCGGCTATTGAACTTCGCGGTGAATCCTTCCTTTGGGCGAAGGACTTGTCGGCTCCGGATGTGATTTTCTCATGGGATGCACATATTCCTTTGATTTCTACATTCTTCGGCAATCACCTCAGCTTGTTCTGTTTGTTGATGACGGCAGTGAACATTCTCTATACTTATATTAACATGCAGTCCAACCCGTCAAGCAACCAGATGCCGGGTATGAAGTGGATGATGTATCTGATGCCGGTAATGTTCCTTGTATTCTTCAACAACTATGCAGCAGGTTTGAGCTACTACTACTTCCTGTCGCTGATTATCACTATCGGTCAGACTTACGCTTTCCGTTTGATTATCAAGGAAGACAAGGTACGTGCGAAAATGGCTGAAAACGCCAAGAAGCCGAAAAAGAAGAGCGGCTTTATGGCCCGTCTGGAAGAGGCACAACGCCAGCAGCAGGCTATGCTCCGCGAACAACAGAAACGCAAAGGCGGAAAATAAGCATTCCTCCTTTTAATCATAAGATAAAAGCACTGTCCTGACTGGGGCAGTGCTTTTGTGTTTTTCATGGTAGGGGAATCTCAAACGTCGTCATGCAGAAGCCTGCTGCTTCCGGCTGCAGAAGCGTACGCACTGCTGGCAGATGTCGTAGCCGAGCATCGCTCCAAGGATAAAATCCTCCTCGGCCGACAATTGGTTCAGCGGACGGATGACAATTTTCCGTATTACCTCCATGCACTCCTCCCGTCCGAAAAACAGATTCATTTTTTCCGGCGAAACAGTTTGAATTTCATAGCTGATGCCGTTGCTTTCCAGCCGTCGTGTGGCAAATTCGCGGTGACGGCTGCTCATTGTGAGCAATACCATCGAACGGATGCCCTTTTTGTATTCATAGATGCAGTTCATAAACAGCTGCAATTCCGCAGGCACGCTGTCGGGGTGGGGTTGGAGGATTTCGGTTTTCATTGTCGTTTCCTTTATGATGTCAGTCCATGTGTTTTTTTACATTCTCTGCCCAAGCGGCAATGCGCTCGTCGGTCATGTCCGGCTGGTTGACTTCGTCGAGTGCCAGTCCGAGGAATTTTCCGTCAACAACAGCCGTAGAGCTGTCGAAGTTGTAGCCCTCCGTACCGATACCTTCGGCGAAGGTGCATCCGGTCGGTTGCAGTTCGTTGTAAAGTGTTCCGATGGCATCGCAGAAAGTGTCGCTGAACGATTCCGAATCGCCGCAGCCGAAAAGTGCCACCGTTTTGCCCGCGAGGTTCATGGATTTCAGAACGTTTACGGCATCGTACCAGTCGTCCTGCAAGTCGCCTGCGCCCCAGGTCGACGAGCCCAGCACCAGAACGTCGTAGCTTTCAGCCAGTTCTTTTGTCAAATCGGCCGCGCAGTGGATGTTTTCCTTACCGCAGCCCAACACTTCCGCAATCTTTGCGGCAATTCCTTCAGTTGTTCCCGTAGTGGAACCGAAAATGATACCTGTTTTCTTCATCTTGTTCTGTGTTTAAAATGTCGTATGCAAATGTAGTGACGGCAGCTATGCTTGTAAATCGCTATTTTATGCGATATTTTCCGGCATGTATACCGACAAAATGCGATAGCTTCCCGATGTGTTTTAAGTTAAATTAAGAGGCCTTTTGTGTTGCCTGGCAGTAGCGTTTCATGCCGGTTGCAGTTGTCAGTACCAGGATATTTTGGCTTAAATGTGGTGTAGAGGTTTGGATTATGATACTTTTCACTAATATTCTTAAAATAATTCATAGAAATGTAATATGAGTATGGATTATATTCTTTAATTTTGCACAAAGAAACATTAATTAATGTTTTATTAACGCAATTTATTAACTAAACAAGAATTATGAGAAGAAATCTAATTCATTTCCTGTTAGTTGCACTTATGGCAGTATGTAGCATGTCTGCATATGCCCAGACTACTACAGTTACTGGTCAGCTTGTTGATGCAAAAACAGGCGAATCATTGGTTGGTGCTACCGTTTTGGTTGAGGGTACCACACAGGCTATGGTAACCGATATTGACGGTGGTTTTAAACTGAATGTTGCACCCAATGCTACATTGGTATTTAAGTTTGTGGGCTACGTTGAACACAAGCAAAAGGTTGACAAGAAGGGTCCTTCTGTTGATTTTGGTGTTATTAAGATGCAGCAGAGCGCTGTGATGTTGAACGACGTTGTGATTACGTCGTCGGTGGCTGTTGCCCGCAAGACTCCGGTTGCTGCTTCCACACTTGAACCGATGTTCATTGAACAGAAATTGGGAACAAAAGAGTTTCCTGAAATTTTGAAATCAACACCGGGTGTTTATGCAACTAAACAAGGCGGCGGTTTTGGTGATTCACGTATCAACATGCGCGGCTTCGAGTCGGAAAACATTGCCGTTATGATTAACGGTGTGCCGATGAACGATATGGAATGGGGCGGTGTATATTGGTCAAACTGGGCAGGTTTGTCGGATGTGACTCGCAGCATGCAGACTCAAAGAGGTTTGGGTGCATCGAAGGTTTCAGCTCCTTCTGTGGGTGGTTCTATCAACATCGTGACAAACTCTGTTGAAGCAAAGAAAGGCGGTTCCGTTTCCTTTACAATGGGTAATGACGGTTACAATAAAATCATGTTCAATGTATCAAGCGGTATGACAAAATCTGGTTGGGCATTGACTTTGTTAGGTGCTAAATCATGGTCAGACGGTTATATTCAGGGTACTGAATATGAAGCCTACAACTGGTTTATCAACGTTGCAAAACGTATCAACGATGCTCATCAGTTGTCATTCACGGCATTCGGTGCTCCGCAATGGCACAACCAGCGTAACAACAACGACGGTCTTACAATCGAAGGCTGGCAGACAGTTGCTAAAAAATATATGAACGGCGACAGCCCATACAGATATAACCCTACTTACGGTTATGGTATCAACGGTGAAAGAAAAACTTCTGCCCGCAATGCTTACCACAAACCGCAACTTTCGTTGAACCACTTGTGGCAGATTGACAATAAGTCATCATTGAGTACTGCTCTTTATGCTTCTATCGGTAACGGTTACGGTTATTCCGGCCAAGGTTTGGAATCATCTGACAGAAGCCAGTGGTACGGTGCTTCTTACGGTATGTTGAACACTACTTTCCGTCACGAAGACGGTACTTTTGCTTACGATGAAATTTACAAATTGAACCAGGAAAGCGAAAACGGTTCAAGAATGGCAATGTCCAAGTCATATAACAAGCACACTTGGATTGGTTTGCTTTCTACATATACAACCAAGTTCGGTGAATATGTTGATTTTTATGGTGGTGTAGACTTCCGTTACTATAAAGGCGTTCACACAAATGAACTTTGCGACCTTTACGGCGGTGACTACTTTGTGGATTCTTCATCACGTGAAAATGTGTTGGTGGCAAACAATGCCGCAGCTGCTGCCGGAAGCGCTTTCGTTAACCAGAAGTTGCAGATCGGTGACGTTGTATATCGCGACTATGACGGATATACAGTTCAAGAAGGCGTATTTGCTCAGGCTGAATACAACAGAGACAAACTCAGCGCTTTCGTAGCCGGTTCTATTTCAAACACAGGTTACTGGAGATATGACCGCTTCTACTATGATGCCGACCATGCAAGATCGGAAACAGTTAACTTCTTGGGCTATACTGCTAAGGGTGGTTTGAACTACAACTTGACAGACAATCACAACGTATTTGCCAATGTAGGTTATATCAGCCGTGCTCCTTTCTTCTCAGGCGGTGCATTCCTTCAGTCAACAACCAGCAACCTTACTAACCCGGATGCTGTGAATGAAAATGTATTCTCTGCTGAATTGGGCTATGGTTTCCGTTCTCGTTTCTTCACTGCTAACTTGAACTTGTACCACACTAAGTGGATGAACAAGACAATGAGCCGTGGTATCGACTTGAAGAATGGTGACGGCGAATTTGTTGACCGCATCAGCATCAACATGAGCGGTGTTAACGCTATTCACCAGGGTGTTGAATTGGACTTCGTTGCAAAACCGTTCAGCTGGTTGGATATTCGTGGTATGTTCTCTATGGGACACTGGCGTTGGAATTGCGATGCCAAGGGTTATTTCTATGATTCAACAGGACAACCGGTAAAGAGCTGGACTAACCAAGGTGAAATCACTCACGCATCAGGAATTCAGGCTGAAGACCACGCTTCAATGACTATCCATTTGAATAATACGAAGGTAGGCAACTCTGCTCAGACAACTTCTGCTTTGGGCTTCGATGCCAAGATTACTAAATCTTTGAGTGTAGGTCTTGACTGGAACTACTATGGCCGCAACTATGCTGACTGGTCATTCAGCTCAAGCGATTTGGTTGCCAACGGCGAAAAATCATACGACGATCCTTGGAAGATGCCGGATGCAAACGTGTTTGATGTAAGCGCAAGCTATCGTTTCAATATAGGTAAGGTGAAAGCTACTCTTTACGGAAACATCGATAACGTGTTTGACCAGGAATACATCACAGATGCTATTGACGGTTCTTCACATACATGGAAAGACGCACGTGTGTTCTACGCATGGGGTCGTACGTACAGCGTGAGACTGAAACTGAATTTTTAATTTCTAAAGTAGGTAGAATTTATGAAAAAAATATATTTTATCCCTGCAGTAGCAGCGCTGCTTACGCTGGGAGCGTGCGATTACAACGAGCATAATTTTGAGGGCCTGGAAGATTTGACTCGCCCGACAAATGTCCTCAAGAAAGATTACACATTGACGGACGTCGATTATGCTACAATTGCCAATGACAAAACCAACAAGTCTTTGGCTGCTTCAGCCGGACTGTCTGGCGAACTGTCTGCTTTGAAGACATCTTTGACCTTTACCGACGAGCTGCCGGGTACGGAATACATTCCTGCATTTTTGGCTTCTACCTGGTATTCTGCCGATGAGGGTTCAGCCATTAAGGTGACTTACAAGCAGCGCAGAGCTTCCACAGCGGTGGAAAAAGCGTTGAATGCAGCGTCTGTCTATAGCGTAAAGAATGATGATTACATTGCTGTTTGGGACGGTGCAAAGAATACATATTTCACACCGAAGGAAAGTGCTTCCAAGCATGTTCCGGGTATTTTGAAAACTGCATTCCCTGAGGCAGCCGAAGGAAATATCGTATTGGTTGACTATAACTATTCGGAAGAAGAACCTCAAGGTGCACAGCCGGTATTGGAAGAAGGTTTTGAAAGTCAGGTTGCCAATGAATCAGTGGCAATCGACGGCTGGCATAATGTGACAACTGTCGGTTCATACACTTGGCAGGCCAAATCGTTCAGCGGAAATCTGTATATGCAGCAGAGTGCCTACAAGCACAGCGACGGTGAATTGGAATCTTATATGATTACTCCGCAAATAGCTGTTGAGGCTGGCATGAAGCTGACATTTGATGCTTGCTACGGTAATTATAGAGAAGAAGGCGGACGCCTCTCTTTGATTTACAGCGAGAATTTGTCAGATTTTACAAAAGAAGCAGTAGCAGCAGCAACTTGGGTCGACATTACGGATGCTGTTGAAATCCCTATTCCGTCTGGAACTTACGGCACATTGAGCAACGTATGTGATTACGATCTTTCTTCATTGGCTGGTAAGAAGATTTACTTGGCATTCCGCTATACAGGTAACTCCGATAAAGCTACAACAACTGTTCAAGTTGACAATATTGTGGTTAAGGCATCTGCCGGAACAAGCGAATCTAAATCTGTTAAAGTAAGCGATCTTTTCCAATTTGACGGTTCTGCCTGGAACTTGTTTACAGGTGCCCTTTCATTGGACGAAGCCGATTATCAGGCAATGGGCAGCTCTTACGGTAACTTGGACGATTCAATGTCTCCTGATTTGTATTTGCCGACTTATCTGTCACAAAAGTATCCTTATGCACAGGAAGAGGATCAGTATACGGTTGCATACAAATATTACTCAAACAAGGTGACAAGCGTAAGCTGCGCTACTTATACAAAAACAAACGGACAATGGACTCCGGCTGCTGTCGAAGTTCTGACAAATCAGTTCGTTCTGTCTAATGGTAAATGGAACTATGACCCAAGTACAGTGATTGACTTGCCGGTAGAAAAAGGCAATGCTGAAGTGTCTGCCTTCTATCAGGCCATTACAGATTGGGTGAAAGAAAATTACCCGGAATATGTAACCGGCTACGGCAACAATGACTACTATTATGGTGGTTCTGCTTATCAGAACAACTTCGACTTCCGCGTAAGCGCATGGAAGGGTCAGGGTACATACAACGACATGAGCGATGCCGATATCGAGAAATTGATGTGGGAACGCCTGCCGGAATCTTTCCCTCACGCTCTGGAAGCTCTTTATAGCACAGTTGCTCCTGTGGATGGCATTGATGTGATTTACACTATCAATTTCGGAATTTATGACGGCAGCGCTACTACTTCTTGGACAATCCAATATAAGGTTGTAGGTGTCGGTAAATTCGAATACATCGCAGAATCTTTGAAGAAAGTAGAATAAACTCCTTTCAGTAGTCTGAAAGACTGAAAATAAAATTACCCAAGATTACCAATGTGTAGTCTTGGGTAATTTGTTTTACGGATTAAAGTTGCTGTCCGTATCGTTTTGCTGATATATCAGTATGTCAGAATCTGGACGCCGTTTTCGGTCATGAGGAAAGTGTGTTCCCATTGTGCTGACGGCAGTTCGTCGTCGGTCACTACGGTCCAGTCGTCATCCTCGTCGACAAACACCTTCCAGGTACCCATGTTGATCATCGGTTCGATGGTGAACACCATTCCCGGAACAAGAAGCATGCCTGTTCCCTGGCGGCCGAAGTGGAACACGTCGGGTTCTTCGTGGAATTCCAGACCGACACCGTGACCGCAAAGGTCGCGTACCACTGAAAATCCGTTTTTCTTGGCGTGGCGTTCGATGGCATGGCCTATGTCACCTACAAAGCAGTAAGGTTTCGCCACTTTCATACCGATTTCCAGACATTCTTTAGCCACACGCACCAGCTTTTCCTTTTGCGGTGTGGTTTTGCCGATGATGAACATACGCGACGCGTCGGAATAGTAGCCGTCGAGAATCGTCGATACGTCAACATTGATAATGTCGCCCTCTTCCAGAATCTCGTCTTCCGAAGGAATACCGTGGCACACTACCTCATTGATGGATGTGCAGACGCTTTTCGGAAAGCCTTCATAGTTGAGCGGAGCCGGAATAGCTCCGTGGGCGGTTGTGTATTCGTAAACAAGCCGGTCAATGTCGGCTGTGCTCATGCCGGCTTTTATTTCTTTTTGCACAAGGTCGAGCACTCCCGTGTTGATTTTTCCGCTTCGGCGAATGCCCTCGATTTGTTCCGGAGTCTTAATCAGCTTCGGTGAAGGGACCAGATGGCCGCGTTCCTGATAGTAAAGAATCTTGCGGTCCATTTCCGTAAGTTCGTGTCCCTTAGGAATAATCCAGTTTCGTTTGTAAGCTCCCATTTTCAATTACATTTATTTCCGGTTGCAAACTTACGGAAAATCGCCGGAAAATGTTCCTGAAAAGTTCGTGGAAATGCAGTTTGAGGGCGGAAGTTTCCATCGGTGCCGTTGGTTTAGTCAGATGGAAGAACCGGTGATTGGAGCGGCAGACGGCATTTTGCTGCGTCTGTCCGACGATGTGCAGGGAGAGGAGGCTTACCGCCTTTCGGTGACGGCCGACGGAGGTGTGGCTATTACGGCATCAGCTTCGGCCGGTGTGTTCTATGGTGTGCAGACTTTGATACAGCTACTGCCGTCGCGTCCGGGTATCCGTGCTATTCTCAAGGCGGTGGAAATTAACGACCGTCCGCGTTTTGCCTACCGTGGTCTGCTTCTCGATGTGGTGCGCCATTACTTCCCGGTTGCCTATATCAAGAAATATCTCGACTTTATGGCGTTTCATAAGCTAAACCATTTTCATTTGCATCTTTCCGACGACCAGGGATGGAGACTTGAAGTGAAGTGCCGTCCGGAGCTTACGTCGTTCGGCTCTCTTCGCGAGGGGGAGATTGAAGGCCTTTATCCGGGCAAATACAAGGAACTTCCCTATGGCGGCTACTATACACGCGAGGATGTGCGGGAGATTGTGGAATATGCCGCTGCGCGCAACATTACGGTCATTCCCGAAATCGACATACCCGGCCACTGCATGGCGGTGCTTGCCACTTATCCCGAACTGGGAACTAATCCGGAAGAAGAAAAGAAATGTGCCTTGACATGGGGCATCTACAATAAGTTTAACAACGTGCTGGCTCCGAAACCGGAAACTTTCGATTTCCTGAACGACGTATTTACGGAAATTTGCGAAATGTTTCCGGGGCCGTATGTGCATCTGGGTGGTGACGAGTGTACACCGCGCTGGTGGAAAGAGTCGGAAGAAACCCAACAGTTCATGCGTGAGAAAGGACTGAAGGACGAGGCGGCTCTCCATTGCTATTTTGTCCATTATGTGCAGGACGTGATTGAACGCAACGGAAAGACGGCTTTCGGATGGGATGAAGTGCTCGAAGGCGGTGCATCGGAAAACTGCGTTGTGGTCAACTGGCAGAAGCCTGAATTCGGTGTGGAATCGGTCAAGACCGGACACCGCACGGTGATGGCAAGCATGCTTTGGAATTATTTGAATCTCGTAGAGTCGGCCCGTCAGCCGGAAGTGGGGCATACGTGGGCGTTGCCGATGAAGAAGGTCTACGGTTATGACATTGTGCCCGATTCTCTCAGTGCAGAAGAGGCTTCGCTGGTGATGGGTGTGGAAGGCTGTATGTGGACAGAATATGAGCCGACGACATGGAAAGTGGAATATTTTTTGTTCCCGCGCCTGGCGGCTGTAGCTGAAAACGGCTGGTCGGCTGTTGAGCGTAAGAATTGGGACGACTTTGTGGACCGTATGCTCCGTCAGCTTGACCGCTACGATTTGTGGGGTATCCGCTATTCAGAACGTTTTCTCGAAACTGAAGACATCAACCGTAAGAAATAAATCCGTTAGAGATGAAAAATAATCTTCGCTATATACTGGCATTCGCCATTCTGCTTGTCGCTCCGCTGTTGGCTGCCGCCAAGAACTATGATATTGTTCCCGCTCCTGTGGAAATAACGGAGGGGGAGGGTACATTCGAAATTGCCCGTGGGGCAGTTGTCGGTGTTGTCGACAAGACGTTGCTGCCGACTGCCGAATATCTGGCCGACTATATGGAAACCTATCTCGGCATTCCTTTGGCTGAGCCGCAGTTGGTGAAAAAGACGAAAAATCCGGCTGTCCGTCTTCTGTGGAATAAGGATGCCGGTATGGGAGAGGAAGAATACCGGCTTTGCATCACGGCTCGCGATGGTGTCGTTGTCGAAGCTGCTTCGCCGGCAGGCATGTTCTACGGTGTGCAGACGCTGATACAGCTGTTGCCATCCCGCCCCGGAATCCGTGCCATATTGCCGGCAGTTGCCGTGCGCGACTATCCGCGGTTTGCTTTCCGTGCGCAGCATCTCGATGTGTCGCGGCATTATTTCCCCGTTGCCTATATTAAGAAGGTGCTTGACTATATGGCATTCCACAAGATGAACTATTTCCATTGGCACTTGACCGACGATCAGGGATGGAGAATCGAAATGAAGTGCCGGACGGAGCTGACGGCTAAAGGTGCCTGGCGCGAAGGTGAAATAGAAGGACTTTATCCGGGAAAATACAAGGAACTTCCCTATGGCGGCTACTATACGCATGAGGAAGTGAAAGAGATGGTGGAGTATGCCGCTGCACGCCATATTACGGTCATTCCCGAAATCGACATACCCGGCCACTGCATGGCTGTGCTTGCCACTTATCCCGAACTGGGAACAAAGCCTGACGAGGAAAAGAAATGTGCCCTGACTTGGGGAATCTTCAACAAGTTTAATAATGTGCTGGCTCCGAAGCCAGCGACATTCGATTTTCTCCGTGACGTGTTTACGGAACTGTGCAGCCTGTTTCCGGGGCCGTATATTCATCTTGGGGGCGACGAGTGTGCTCCGCGTTGGTGGGAAGAATGCGAGGAAACGCAGCAGTATATGCGTGACCACGGAATTCCGACAACATCCGCTCTCCAGAGTCATATCGTAAACCATGTGGTGGACATTGTGGAGCAGAATGGCAAGACGGCTCTCGGTTGGGACGAAGTGCTTCAGGAAGGCGTATCTCCGAAATGTGTCATTGTCAACTGGCGTGCTCCTGAAAACGGTGTCCGTGCCGTCAAATCCGGTCATCGCACGGTTATGGCAAGTGCACGCTGGAGCTACTTGAACGTACGGGAATCGGCCCGACAGGATGAAGAGGGACCGGTAAGAGTCCTTCCGATGAAAAAAGTATATGGGTATGACGTCGTGCCCGATTCGCTCAGCGCAGAAGAAGCCTCGCTGGTGATGGGTGTGGAAAGCTGTCTGTGGACCGAGTATGAGCCGACGACATGGAAGGTGGAATACTTCCTGTTTCCGCGGCTGGCGGCTGTGGCCGAAAACGGCTGGTCGGCTGTCGAACGTAAGAATTGGGACGATTTTGTCGGACGTATGCTCCGTCAGCTTGACCGTTACGACTTGTGGGGAATACGTTATTCCGAGCGCTTTCTTGAAACAGAAGACATTAAGCGGATACGGTAGTCCGTATTCTGCAATATAATGGGTGGGGCAGGCTGATTAACAGTTGTTAAAAGTGCTGCTCCCCCAATATTTTTGCCAATAAAAATGTGAATAGTATTAAAAATAGTTGTAGTTTTGCAACGTAACTATTGTTGTTGTATGAAAATATATGCTTATGATTCGAAGATTCCCTCTTTTCGTTTGTGGGGGAGTTGCTTGAACCTATGTTTGTATATGTGTATAACGACTAACAATTAGCGAAGAAAAACAATTAGTGATTATTAATACCAATGTAAAACTAAATCAATTCTTGAATGAAGAGCTTTTGTTTACAGTTGAATCGTAGGTCATTGCTTACAGTGCTTATGGCATTGTTTGTTATCATTCCTGCGTTTTCACAGAAGATAACTGTACAAGGTACGGTTATTGATGAAACCGGTGTTCCAGTCATCGGTGCGAACGTGATTGCTGTTGGAGCCAGTGCCGGTGCTGCAACTGACTTTGACGGTAATTTTACATTGTCTGTATCTCCGGACGCAGTGCTGTCTGTATCGTACATCGGTTACGAAACCCAACAGGTGGCAGTCAACGGTCAGACTCAATTGAAGATTACATTAAAAGAAAACAGCGTTGTTCTTGACGAAGTTGTTGCTATCGGTTACGGTACAGTCAAGAAAGAAGATGCTACCGGTTCTGTGTCAGTAATGAAACCTGACGAAATCGAAGCCGGTTTGGCTACATCAGCCCAGGATTTGTTGGTAGGTAAGTCTCCGGGTGTTGTTGTAACATCAGGCGGTGGTGACCCGCAAGCAGGTGCTACAATCCGTATCCGTGGTGGTGCTTCCTTGAACGCCAACAATGACCCGCTTATCGTTATCGACGGTGTGCCCATCGACAACTCCAGCGTACAGGGTATGTCAAACCCGTTGGCTATGGTCAGCCCGGACAACGTAGAATCAATGACAGTGTTGAAGGATGCATCTGCAACAGCTATCTACGGTTCTCGTGCATCTAACGGTGTCATCATCATTACTACAAAGAAAGGTCAGGCCGGTAAACCACAGGTTAACTTCACAGCCAACATGTATGTCAACCACGCCCGCAATACTTGGGAAGTGCTCGATGCTGATGCTTATCGTGCATTGATGACTCAATACTGGGGTGAAGGTTCAGAAGCCGTTCTTGCTATGGGCAATGCCAATACAAACTGGCAGGACGAAGTGCTTCGTACTACTATTTCTCACGACTATAGCTTGAGCGTAGGTGGTACTGCAGGTTTCTTGCCTTACCGTGTGTCAGCCAACTATACCAAGTCAAACGGTATCATCAAGACTTCAAGCATGGACCGTGTGACAGCAGGTATCAACTTGACTCCGAAATTCTTTGACGACCATTTGAGCGTACAGTTGAACGCTAAGGGTTACTACTTCAAGAACAACTTCGGTGACTCCGGTTCAGTAGGTGCTGCCGTTGCTATGGACCCGACTCATCCGGTTTATACCGACTATGCTATGGCTGAAGGTTCTGCCGGCAAGCTGTTCAACGGTTACACTACTTGGGAATCAGGTGGTTTGGCAAACATCAATGCTACACAAAACCCGGTTTCTATCTTGATGGACCGCAACAACTATGCTGACGTTCTCCGTTCAAACGGTAACTTGCAGTTGGATTACTCAGTTCACTTCCTTCCGGAACTTCACTTGAACTTGAACTTGGGTTACGACTGGTCACAGACTAACGAATACAACACTATCGCTCAAAACTCACCGACAGCTTGGCGTTCATACAAGAAGAACGGTGCGAGCGTAGAAACTTACAAATACGAACGTAAGATCAATACATTGTTGGACTTCTATGCCAACTATAAGAAAGACATCGACGCTATCGATTCTAACATTGATGTGACTGTCGGTTATTCTTGGCAGAACTTCGACAACTACGGATGGAACGACAATGGCGTATTCATGAGCGCCGGTTACCAAAATCCGGTAAATAACAATGGTGTTTACTCATTGGTTATCGATGAAGCTTCTAAAGACGCTATCGGAAGCGTGTTTGAAAACAAACCTCGCTATCAATGGATGTCAGAACTTCAGTTGGTTTCATTCTTCGGTCGTATCAACTACTCTTTGATGGACACTTACTTGTTGACATTCACTCTTCGTGACGATGCAACTTCTCGTTTCCACAAGGATTGCCGTTGGGGTCTGTTCCCATCAGCAGCTTTGGCTTGGAAGATCAGCAACATGGACTTCTTTAAGGATGCAACTGACGTGATGAACGAATTCAAGTTGCGTTTGGGTTGGGGTGTAACAGGTCAGCAGGATATCGGTTCTTTGTTCCCATACATGGCCGTTTACCAGAGCTCAATCCAAGGTTCTTACTATCCGGGCATCATCAACCCTGTTGGTTCGAACGGCGAATATGTTTACTATCCTACACTTTATCCGGGCGGATATGACCCGAATATTAAGTGGGAGGAAACAACTACTTACAATGCTGGTATCGACGTTGCATTCCTTGGCAACCGCATCACTGCATCTTTGGACTGGTACTTGCGCGACACTAAAGACTTGTTGAGCTATGTTACGGTGCCTATCGGTAGTGCAACAACCAACGAAATGAACAAGAACATCGGTACATTGCGCAACCTCGGTGTTGAATTCGCTATCAACGCCCGTCCGATTGTAACTAAGGACTTTACTTGGACCGTTGACTACAACGTTGCTTGGAACAAGAATGAAATTACTAAGTTGAACTCTACTGACGACCCGAACTACTTCATCAATACAGGTGGTATCTCAGGTACAGGTAATACAGTTCAAGCACACAAGGTGGGTTATCCTGCTTATTCATTCTACCTCTACGAACAGGTTTACGATGCTAACGGCAAACCAATCGAAGGTGAATACGTAGACCAGAACGGTGACGGACAGATTACAGGTGAAGACCGCGTATTGCGTCATCAGAAAGACCCGAAAGTAACAATGAGCTTGAGCAACACATTCAGCTACAAGAACTGGGATTTCGGTTTCGTTCTCCGCTCTAACATCGGTAACTACGTTTACAACAACGTATTGTCAGACCGCACAGTGTTGGGTGACACTTGGAAGAACAGTAACTTGAGCAACTTGGTTGTAAATGACTTCTATTTCGACGGTACTCTTGAAGAAAGTAAGGAATTGAAGTTGAGCGACTACTACTTGCGTAACGCAAGCTTCCTCCGTTGCGACAACATCACACTTGGCTACACTTGGCAGAACCTTTTGAACAACAACTTGCGTCTGCGCTTGTTCGGTGCCGTTCAAAATCCGTTCGTAATCACCAAGTACAACGGTTTGGATCCGGAAGTGTTCAGCGGTATTGACGGTGGTGTTTACCCGCGTCCTACAACTTACTCTTTGGGATTGGTAGCAACATTCTAACCTTTAATTTGATTCTCATATGAAATATATCAATAAAATATTAACAGCAGGTTGCCTTGCATTGGGTATGGGGTTTGCAATGACTTCATGCGTTAACGACCTTAATGTTACCCCAAAAGACCCGAATTCATTTACTTGGGCAAACGTAGAAGCTGACCCTGACACATATCTTCCGCAGGTGTTTGCTAAATGTTATTCTGTTCTTGCCGTTTCCGGCCAGAGCGGTGAAGGTTCTTCGGATATGTCCGGTCTCGATATGGGTGCCGGCTGCTATCCGCGTGCCATCTATATGTTGAACGAGTTCCCGACTGACGAAACATTGTGGATTTGGCCGGATGCCGGTGTGGTTGATATCGTAACCGGTACTTGGGCTAACAACAACGTGAACATCTACGGTACTTATTCACGTCTTTACATTGCCATTGCTCTTTGCAACGACTTTATCCGTCAGACTTTGGAATCAGGCATCGATTTGACTCCGGCTGTACGTACAGACTATAACAATGTTGAACAATATCGTTTGGAAGCCCGCGCTCTCCGCGCTCTTTCTTACTGGTATGTGCTCGACTTGTTCGGTAACGGCGGTTGGGTAGACGAAACTATGGATTATGGCGACAGCCCGCTGCCTATCACTCGTAAAGATCTTTACAACCGTTTGACAACAGAATTGGAAGCCATCATCGCTGCATGGCCAGCTGCCAATGCAAAACCGTCATACGGACGTGTTGGTCTTGACGGTGTGAAAGCACTTCTTGCCAAAGTTTATTTGAACGCTAAGGTTTATACTAACGGTGAAGTTGACGGTTATGAAAAGTGCTTGAACCTTTGTAACCAGATTATCGATGCTCACAAGGGCAGCGGTTTCAAGAGCTCAGGTTTGGCCAACAACTATCATGCATTGTTTGCAGCCAACAACGACCAATACATGCCGGGCGGTTCAAACTCTGCTGAAAACGAAATCCTTTGGGGTATTCCTTACGATGCAACTAACATTCAGGCTTACGGCGGTACTCGCTTCCTGATGGCTGCTGCTTTCGTAAATGCTACAATGGCTGACCAGAAATATTATATGAGCTGTCTTGACTACGGTTTGAATGACCAATGGGGCTGTTTGCACGCTCGTGCTGAATTCTCCGACAAGTTCAACTCAACAGACGTTCGCGATGACCTTTGGAGCAAGGAAGCTCAAGGTTTCACAAAGGAAAATACTGAATTCTCGAAGTTCAACAACGGTTATGCTGCTGTTAAGTTCACTAACCTTATCATGAACGCTGACGGTTCTTTCCCGAAAGCCGACAATTCTAAGCCTATCGCAGTTGACAACATCGCAGAATCTGCAAAAGTTCTGAATGTAAATGCTCACCCGGATACAGACCTTCCGGTGTTCCGTTTGGCTGATATCTATTTGATGAAGGCTGAATGCTACGTTATGGGCGGCAAGGGTAATGCTGACGAAGCAATTGCTGCAGTGAACGTGGTTCGTGAACGTGCCGGTGCTTCTACTTGGACAAATGTAACGGCTAACGACCTTCTTGACGAACGTGCCCGCGAATTGTACTGGGAAAATCACCGTCGTACCGACCTTGTTCGTTTCAACAAGTTTACAAGCGGCTATACATGGTCATGGAAGGGCTATGTTGCCGGCGGTACAGACATGGGCTCACACATGAACGTTTATCCTATTCCGGCTAACGTGATTGCAGCTCAACCTGAATTTGGTGCATATCAGAATGCAGGCTATTAATCCATTTAAAAAGTGAATACTATGAAATTGAAATATTTATTATTGGCGATAGCCGGTCTGTCGATGTTCACTTCCTGTGAAACCGATGAGCCGTCACTGATAGTGGCACAATATCAGAAACCGACAACTTTTGTGCTCAACACACCGCAATTTGCCAACGGTGTATATGATTTGCAGAATGCAGGTGCTCTCAACCTGACTTTCTCTCAGCCGGACTACGGTTATTCAGCTGTCTGCAAATATACGATTGAACTGTCAAAGACAGAGGATTTTGCCACTCCTGTAGCTATGTCGACTACTTACAGCGTATGTGACATCGATATCGATGCTAACGATTTCGCAATGAGTGTCTGCACAACTTACGGTTGGGAAAGCCAGGCAGATATTGATGCAGCTTTGGCTGAAGCAGGAGGTACAGTACCTGTTTACGTTCGCGTTAAGTCTCAGCTCAGCAATACACAGGTGAAGGATTCTGAAATCACTTCCAACTCTGTGAAGCTGAATGTAATTCCTTACTTTGCATTGCCGGCAGTTGAATTGCCAACTACAATGTACATGATTGGTAACTTCTGCGGTTGGGAATGGTCGGACGCTGCCGAAATGGTTCCGGTTCACTCTAATCCTGACAAGTTCTGGTGCATCCGCTACGTTGCAGAAGGCGAAGGCTTCAAGTTCAACACGAAAGCTGAATGGGGCGGTGACTTCGGATATGAAGGAACTACTTTGGTATCTAATGTTGAAGGTCTTGAATTTGCTGCCGACAACGACAAGAACATTACAGTAAACAAGTCCGGATGGTATATCTTCGGTGTTTCTGTTGCTTTGTCAGGTCGTGACCTTCTTTATACAGTGACAGTCTTCCCGGCTAATGTATATGTTTATGGTGCTTGTACAGGTTTGGGTGACAACGGTTGGAGCGATATGCCGGAATGGACATTCGTTGCTCCTGAAACTGCTGACGGTGATTTCGTTTCTCCGGCATTGGCAGCAACTGGCGAACTTCGCTTGTGTATCCACCCGTTGGATCTTGAAGGTAACCCATGGGCAGGTGACTGGTGGCACACTGAGTTCATCTTCTTCGACGGCAAGATTGCTTACCGTGGAACAGGCGGTGACCAGGAACGTGTAACAGCAAATCAAGGCTTGAAAGTTTATTTGAACTTTGTAACAGGTAAAGCAAGCGTAAAATAATAACCTTAAACGGCTGACTCCGGCGGACATTTTTATAGTCCGCCGGGCGGAAGCCACAAATGAAAACGATTGATATGAAAAAATTAGGAATATTTTTAATGTCTGCTCTCGCTCTCGGTTTTACTGCTTGCGACGAGTACGAAGAAGCAATTCCGCAAAGCAACCCGCAGGCTCCGGTCATGTCGGTTGAAGGTGTGGAAGTGGCATCTGGCAATGAATTGGCAGCTTCCATCAATTTGAACACATTTGAAGGCGATTCTCTTGAATTGATCAAGACTGTCAAGAGCCCGGAACTGAACGAAGGTACTACTATCGTTTACAATGTTGAGGTTGCTTCTGCTGCCGATTTCAGTGACAAACTTTTGGTTGCCACAACTGATAGCAAAGTGGCTAAAACAGATTTGGACAATGCTTTCCGCACATTGTTCGGAAAGACTCCGAATGCCCGTACCGTACATTTCCGTTTTGCTCCATATTTCTCTGACGGAGCGACTCGCGTGAAAATCGGTGGCGCTGATGTTTATTTGAACGCTACAGAACAATCAGTAACTCCGGTTGACTTGGGTATCTTTGTTGATGAAGCCTACTATATCGTAACTGACGCTTGGTTCGGACCGGGTTGGGACGAATCACTCATTAAGTTGGAACACAGCGATGCTGATGTTTATGACGATGCAGTATTCTCATTGACAACTGTGCTTCAACAAGGCAATATCCAATTTATGGGTGCTAAGGACGTTGAAGCAGCCAAGAACGATCCGGGTAATGAATTCCTTTATGCATGGGGTCCGGGTGCTGAAAATGGCAAATTGTATCAGGGTGAAGAAGCTTCAGCTTACACTATCAATACAACAGGCCAATACAAAGTTCGTATCGACATGCTCGAACGCACATATATGATTCAGGCCTACACTCCGGTATTGTATGTTGTAGGTGCATTCAACGGTTGGAATGCAAGTGCCGGAACATCTTACGTATGTGAGGAAGAGTCAAACGTGCTGACTGGTTTCGTTGACATGACTTTTGACGGTACTAACGAATTCAAGTTCACTGCTCAGTTGGATTGGGAACCGGTTCAATACGGTGCCGGTGCAGAAGCCGGAACTTTGGCTGATCACGGAGGTAACATCACGCTGGAAGAAACAGGTGTCATGTACTTCAAACTCGACCTTAACGAAATGACTTACGTTGCTACTAAGATCAATTCGTTCGGAGTTATCGGTAACGCAACTCCTGGCGGTTGGGACAACGAAACAGCCCTTACTTACAATGGCGGACTCGTTTGGGAAGGTACTGTAGAGTTGGAACCCGGTGAATTGAAATTCCTCGCTAACAACGCTTGGGATGTAAGCCTTGGTGGTAGCTTTGACGACCTCGGTACGCTCAATGCTCCTAACTGCACAATTTCCGATAAAGGAACTTACAAGATAACGCTTGACTTGAGTGACGCTAACCAGCTCAAGGCAACTCTTGTTAAACAATAAGATTTTTTCACTTGTAGAAATCCCCGTCAGCTCTCTGGCGGGGATTTCTCGTTTTTATGCAGTTGGGATGCATGATTTGTTGTTTTAAATTCGTATATTCGCAAACGAAGAATGTGTGCCTGATTAGGTAAATAATATGTTTAAAAATCGTAGATTGTAGTACTTAAATCTTTTTACGGATGAAAGCTTTTCGTTTTATGTTGTTGGCTGCCGTTGTTCTGATGGTTGCTGGATGTCAGTCTGAAAATATTGATGGCTATGTTCCTGTGGAGGCGGTAGCAATTAATCGCACAGCCGCAACGCTTTCTTTTGAAAAGGAATACGAAACTGTGTCGCTTTCAGCACAAGTATTTCCTGAAAATGCTTCGAATAAAAATGTCGTTTGGAGTTCCGAAAATGAGTCTGTTGCCAAGGTTGACCAAAACGGAGCGGTGACAGCCGTCGGTACCGGTACGACTGAAATCTCCATTCTGTCGGAAGATGGTTCCCTTTCGGCCACATGCTCGGTTACTGTCGTTGACGACATGGAACAGTTTACCAAAGAAATTCTCTATTCTGTTTTCAGTAAGTTGACTTCGGAAAGTACCCTTGCTGAATGGAATTGGAGAATGGATAGAAAATTGAGTGACTGGGAAGGTATCAATGTCAATAAAACGGGAGGAAAGAAGACATTTCAAATCAGACTCTTTGACCAAGGTCTGACGGGTCCTCTTAGTGGAGCGCTTTTCTGCATACCGGGGCTTGAGGCACTGGATTTGAGTAGAAATAATCTTAGCGGTGAAATACCGGTCGAAGTTGGCAATGCAGCTGATTTGACGGGACTTTACCTTGATGGCAACAATCTGACAGGCGAAATTCCGGCCGAGTTGGCAAATTTGTCGAATCTTGGGACCTTGATGCTTAGCGTCAATAGGCTTAGTGGCAAAATACCTTCAGCATTAGGCAAACTTTCCGAAACAATTTCAATGCTTGACTTGAGATTCAATCAGTTGACGGGACAGGTGCCTAAATCTTTGAAACGTAGTCAGATGTATTCTAATTTCTGGTTTAATCCCCAGCGGGAAGGTTTCGAGCTTATTGATACCGAAATCGGAGAGTTTGACAAAGTGGCTCTTTTGCTGTTGAGACAGAAATGGGGGGAGAATGCTCCTTTTTCGGTGAAGAATACGTGGAAAGAGGAGAATTCTATTGTTGAGTTTGAAGGAGTAGGTGTTAATGGAATGGGACAGGTTGTGGCTCTTTCTTTAAGTCTAATGACGGAAGAGGCTGTCAGGACAATGCCCGATTTTTCTGTATTTCCTGAACTCAGAGAAATAATTTTCGGGACATCTCCAATATCCACATTACCCGAGTGGGTTAAGAATGTTAAAAAATTGCGCAACTTGAGAATTGTAGTGTGTCCGTTTAGTGATATTCGTTCAGTAACGGAACTAAAGACGTTGGAATATCTCGAAATTTCCTTTTCTACCGTATCAGCGGAATTGCCGGCAGAACTTGGAAATCTCGAACAACTTGAATATCTGATATGCATCGATAGTTCACTTTTTGGCGAAATCCCGGCGGAATTGGGTAATTTGAAGAAATTGAGGTACCTCGATATTTCCGGCAATTGTTTGTCGGGAGAAGTTCCGGAATCGTTGCTCAATAATCCGTATTTTTCAGATTGGAGCCTGTTGCCGCAGCAAAATGGATACGGATTCTCGAATTTGAGTGAGGAATAGGATTTTGATATTTATTTTAGGTTAAGAGAAAAAAACAATAGCCGTTGTACTTTCAAGGGTATAACGGCTATTATCATCCAAGATGGTCAACAAAGGTTTTGTTGTTAATAGCGTGTTTGGGTGGCTTTTTAGTCGTCTTACGCACTGCTGGCAGCATTTTGCATTCTGTCTTTTCTCAATGCCAACTGCATTTTCGATAAAGGCAGAATGCAATCAGTCTGAGAACTGCGCAAAAGTCTATCATAAAGTCTAATGTTCGATTTGGTCATAGAGCATGGGTATCAATATCCCAGTTGCTTTACCCATTTCCGGATGTCATTGTCGCTTGCATGATTGAGTAGCTTCCCTTCTTTCCACTGAAGGTGGGGATATGTTTCTTTCAGCACTTTTATGCTGTTGGAAATGCCGCTACTGCCTGAGGTGGCAAACGGTATGATTGTTTTACCCTCGAGGTTGTGGCTTTCAATGAAGGTGTTGATGATTCTTGGTGCCATGTCCCACCAGATTGGATAGCCCAAAAACACGACATCAAAACGGTCCGTGCTGAATGCCTTTCCTCCGATGGCAGGTCGTACGGATGGATTGTGGGTTTCCTTGGAACTGCGGGAACTGCTGTCGTTCCAGTCGAGGTCGGAGGCGGTATAAGGTTGTGCCGGAACTATTGCATGAAGTTCTCCGGCTGTTGCGTCGGCCAGTTTTTCTGCCACTTTGGCTGTGGTGCCTGTGGCGGAAAAATAGGCGACGAGAATTCGTGCGTTTGCTTGAGTCTTGTCCATATTCGTTTTTTGTTGTGAACACAGGGAAAATGGTATCCCTATCATTGTCAGTATTGCTAAAATAGTCTTGAACATAAAGGTGGTGTTTAATGTTTCAAACGGTTGTATTCTTCATCGGTCACGGGTTCGAGCCATTCGTTTGACATGTTTTCCCCGTCGATTTCAATTGCAAGGTGGGCAAACCAACTGTCGGCGGCCGCACCGTGCCAATGTTTGACTCCGGCAGGAATGTGAATGACGGTGCCCGGAAGGATTTCTTGTGCTTCCTTGCCTTCCTCCTGATACCAGCCGCGTCCGGCGATGCCTATCAACATTTGTCCTCCGCCTTTAGTGGCCTTGTGGATATGCCAGTTGTTGCGGCATCCCGGTTCAAACGTGACATTGGAAATATTTGCCTGTTGGTTTGATACGGGGTAGAGGTAGCTGTTGCCGACGAAATATTTTGCATAGGCTGTGTTGGGTTCTCCAATTGGGAAAATCATCTCTTTTTGGAAGGCAGCTTTGCTGTCGCTGTCTGTTGTTTCGTCAGCCCACACATTTTTTGCGAGATTGAATGCTGCCCAGGCTTTCGGCCATCCGGCGTAGAAGCCGATATGGGTGATTATTTCGGCTATTTCCGTGCGCGTGATGCCGTTGTTCTTTGCCGACTGGAGGTGAAATGTCAAAGAGTTGTCTGTTATGCCCTGGCTGATAAGTGCGGTAATGGTAACCAGGCTGCGGTCGCGCAGGCCAAGTTTGTCAGTGCGGCTCCACACTTCACCGAAAAGAACATCGTCGTTTAGTTCCGCGAATTTGGGCGCAAATTCTCCCAACTGGTCGCGTCCGGCTGTCTGTACTATCTTTTTCTGTGCCATAATGAAATTGGTTGTTATTGCTGAAAGTATCAGCATGATGAATATTTTCTTCATTTTGATAAAGGTTTTATAGGTGTTTTCAGTTGTTGCATGGAATTTGATACAGCCTTTCGACTTCGAAAGGCGCATGAAGGTCGAGAATCAGGCTGTGTCCGGTATCCATTGCGGCAATTGTCTGCATTTCTTCTTCGGACAGACGAAAGTCCATGACTTCGAAATTCTCTGTCATGCGTTCCTTGTGGACCGATTTCGGAATTGCGACAACTCCGCGCTGCAGATGCCAGCGCAGCACGACTTGTGCCGCCGTTTTTCTGTATTTCTGTCCGATGGCCGACAAGACAGGGTTGGAAAACAGACCGTTTCTTCCTTCTGCCAGCGGTCCCCATGCTTCCATTTGTATGCCAAGCGACTGCATGATGTGCATGGCTTCTGTCTGCTGGGTATAAGGATGGGTTTCTATCTGATTGACTGCCGGTATAATATCCGTGTTTTGACACAAATCGAGCAGGCGGTCAGGTTCGAAATTGCAGACTCCGATAGCACGGACCCGTTTTTCATCGTATAGTTTTTCCATCGCACGCCAGGTTCCATAGTAGTCGGCAAAAGGCATGTGAATCAGATACAGGTCGAGATAATCAAGGCCTAATCTTGCCAGCGACGAGTCGAACGCTCGGAGAGTGTTGGCGTATCCCATTTCGGAAATCCATGCTTTGGTGGTGATGAACAGCTCCTCACGAGGAATGCCGCTTTTGCCGAGCGCAGCACCTACGGCCCGTTCGTTACCATAGACAGATGCCGTGTCGATAAGGCGGTAACCGATTGCGAGGGCATCGCTGACTGCTTTTTCACAAGTGCCGTTGTCGGTCACCTGGAAGACGCCGAAGCCAAGCATCGGCATCTTTATGCCATTGTTGAGTGTAACAAAGTCCATAAGTCTGAATATTATTTGTCGATTTGACTTTCTGTAAACGGGTCGGCACGATGTCCCATCAGGTCGATTTTTGCATATTCCTTGTCGAATTCCTCCATTTCCCACGCTGAAAGTCGGACAGTGGCGGCACCGAGGAAATCGTCAAGATGTAGGGGATTCGTTGTGCCGGGTATCGGTGCAATCCATGATTTGCGCGACAGCATCCAAGTGAGCGCAAATTGGGCGGGAGTGATGCCTTTGCGTTCGGCCCAACGGCGGACAAGTGCGACGAGTGGCATATTGTGTTTCAGCGCTTCCGGGGTAAATTGAGGCAGGTTCCATCGGCGGTCGCCACGCTTGAACCGGCTGTTCTCGTTGATAACGCCGGTGAGAAATGCCCGGCCTAACGGGCAATAGGGTACGAAGCCGATTCCCAGTTCTTCAAGAGTTGGGAATATTTTCGTTTCCGGCTCGCGCCACCAGATGGCATACTCGCTCTGTACGGCTGAAAGAGGACATACGGCATGAGCACGGCGGATGGACCGGGCACTGGCTTCCGACAATCCCCAATGCAGCACTTTGCCTTCCTCCATCAGTTCTTTCACAGTACCGGCCACGTCCTCCATCGGAATCTGTGGGTCGACACGATGTTGATACAGCAGGTCGATGTGGTCGGTATGCAGTCGTTTCAAAGAGCCTTCGACGGCGCGGCGTATGTGGTCGGGGCGGCTGTTTAGGGCGGTCGGCTTGCCTTCTTCAACGCCGAAACCGAATTTTGTGCCGATTTTCACTTCATTGCGGAACGGTGCAAGAGCTTCGCCCACCCATTCCTCGCTGGTGTAGGGGCCGTAGACTTCGGCTGTGTCGAAAAAGGTCACGCCTTTTTCATATGCTCTGCGGATGAGGGCAATCATTTCCTTTTTCTCATACTTTCCGCCATAGTAACCCACCATCGGAAGGCATCCCAGACCGATAGCCGACACGTCCAGCCTGCCGAGCTTGCGGTGTTCCATGTCTTGAGGCGTATTCGATTGGCCGGGCGTACGGGGCTCTGCTGTTGGTGAGGTTTGTGGAAGAACATTCGATAAGCCTGTCCATGTGCCTATGGCCGATAATGTAGCCAATGATGACACTCTTAAAAAATCTCTTCTGTCCATAATTCTCTTCGTTTTAAATGAATGTAATCCGTCAGCCCCCTCAGTATCTCCATTTCGTTTTCTTCCAGGACGATGGGTTTTTGTCGGTCGGTTTTTGCATTTACTCCGTCCTGGATTAGGAAGCTGGCTATTATGTGCTGTGTCGTCGTGTGATAGCGGTCGGCAATGAAGCTGACCGTTTCATCATGATACAGCTCGGCGGGTATATCTTTAAGCATTTCCTTTTTATTTACAATGCAAAATTATTTGCCACGGCGGAAACGTTTGTAACGATATGTGGGGAGTTTGTACCATTTTTACGGATTTTCCGTATCTTTACATGTGATAGGATACGTTGTGGGATAGATGTGCTTGAAAAACAAGTTGTCGTTTGTCTCTCTGCTCTCTTTTCGCTATCTTTACAACGAAGATGGAATTTGATTTTCGGATAAAAAATGTTTGGGACTGAAATGGGCAGGATTAGGAAAATTCGGAATGTCGGTGACTACAGCAGTTGGCTTGGGCATGTTGATACCCATCCTTTGGTCAGTGTCATAAGTTATGAGGCTGTGTCACCCGTGCGTCACAGTCTGAACAATTATGATGTCTACGGAATCTTTTTCCATGATGAGGCGGATATTGATTTGGCCTACGGATGTGGAAAGTATGACTATAAAAAGGGAACCGTCATTTGTGTTGCTCCCGGGCAGATTGGAGGTAAGGAAGACAATGGTGAACAGGTGATGCTGACGGGTTGGGCGTTGCTTTTCCATCCCGATTTGCTGCACAACACTCCTTTGGAGAAGAAAATCAAGGAATATTCCTTTTTTGACTATCGGGTGAACGAGGCTCTGCATATGACAGACGAGGAACACGATATTTTTGTGTCGCTCATGCGGCAGTTGCAGGAAGAACTTCAGAAAAAGCACGACGAACTTCAGGATGCCATTATCGTAGGATATATAGAACTTGTTCTGAACTTTTGCCAACGGTTCTATAATCGGCAGTTTCTGACCCGGAAATTGGCGAATTCGGATATTCTGATGAACTTCAATGCTCTGTTGCGCGACTATTACGACAAAAATTTGCAGATGGAATTGGGGCTGCCCTCTGTGCAGTATTGTGCGGACAAATTGTGCCTGTCGTCGAATTATTTCGGTGACGTTGTAAAGCGGATGACTGGCGACACTGCCAGCAACTATATCCGTCAGTTTATTGTCCAATGTGCGAAGAACAAACTGGCGGACGGAATGACTGTTGCTCAGGCGGCTTATGACTTGGGGTTTGACTATCCCCAACATTTGAGCAGAATGTTTCGGATGCAGACCGGAATGACTCCGTCGCAGTATTGCGACAAATTCCGCCGGAAATAATCATATCATTGTGTCTCCATTAATATTCTTCCTCGTTGAAGAAAGTTGTTTAGTCGTTATGTTCAACAAGTTGTCTAAATTACATGTTATTTTGACAAACAAAAGTAGAATGGAGTAAGCTTCATTGTTTCTTTTAATGATTAAAGTAACTTCTCCAATTCTTCAATTGGTGGAAGTAGCTTTTTGAGTCGTTCATCCATATCTGCAGAGGTCTTATAGGTTGCAACACCCATAGGCTTATCGTAATCTTGGATAACATACTCAACAAATCTTTTATTTGCGCTTTTACAAAGAATAATGCCAATGGAAGGATTTTCATTTGGTTTACGGACCTCATCGTCAAGAATACGAAGATATGCAGCCAACTGACCAAGATATCCGGGCTTAAATGGACCATCCTTCAATTCTACACAAACTAGAGATGCAAGTTCTCTGTTGAAAAACAGCAAATCAGGAAATTCTTCAACTCCATATTTCTCTAAATGATATTGATTTCCCACAAATGTGAAGTCTTTGCCGAATGTCATAATAAATTCTTTTACATTCTGCACAATACTTTGCTCGATCAATCGCTCATCTCTGTCTTTATCACGTACAAATAATTCTTCCACATTAATAAAGTCGAGTAAATATTCATCCTTAAACATTGAGATGGCTCGATATGCTTGAAGCTTATCTGGAATATTTTTTTTGAAATTATTCGGTATTTGGCCCTGATGATTATATAAATCATCATTTATCATTTTCTCTAATTCATCAACCTTGGCTTTGGTTTCAAACGCAAACTGAATATAAAACTTTCTCTGTTCCCCATTCTTCGTAAAAAGTTCGCATTTTTCGTAGACTAGGGGCAGAAAATCCTCTCAATCCAGGTAGTTCTTTACGCAACTGTTCACTAAGTGCCTCTATAAATCCTTTACCCCAATTCTTATTTCTGGTATTAACTGATATAAATCTTCCAATGCCATAGTATAATGCCAATTGCTCCTGATTTATTAGACCTAAAGCACGTTCCTGACTATTAAGAATCGCATTCTTTATGATATGAACTGCATTATGAAGCTCACCCAATTGATTTAAACCATTATTTTCACCCATAATAATTTCTTTATTTAAGAATTACATAATGACCAATAACATAATCTGGAACGGTCAGAAACAAAGATAACAATAATAAATGCATCTATATCAAATTCTATAATTCTTTATTCTTCAATAATGCTATTTTCTCAATAGAGGAACAGGGGCCGTAAAACAATCAGCGCGGCAGGCAAATGGATTGTCTGTCGCGCTGAGATTTTTGTTTAGCCTATGCGTTGCTATTAGTATTCTTCCTCGTTGAATAAATTATCTATATTGATTATCAGTGTGTTATGTAATAATCAATGAATTTGCACAAATAAACCACGCCGTCTGGGGCGATATAATTAATAGTGGTGACAGGTAGAATACTATTCCATGATTCTACCGATACGCTCAACAATCAGCTCTGTATATTTGTCTTTAAACTCATCATTTAGGAACGAATTGCCGATAAGCATTTTCATTTCAGGCAAAAGTTTTGCATACTTGTCTATAAGACGTTCAATTGTTTTCTGTTCAACACCCATTGTCATACCTGATGTTATGAAATCCGACCGTTTCAGCTTTTTCTTTTTCCCATTCAAAGTCAAGGCCAATTCCTCCTCATCTTTTGGGCTTAAAATTACGGCATTCAGCATATCGTAAGCTGGAGTCAGGCGTATATTGCCATCATTCGGTTCAAACAATGAAAAATTCTTCAGATGCATGTCATTATTGCCTGTAATCCATGAAAATAACACAACTTCAAAGAAATTTGTCACATCCATTTTGGGCATTGAAGAATATTGTACTATCGCTTTGGCGATATGTTCATAACTGCTTCTATATTTATGTTCAGTCAGTCTTTCTGTCAACTGACACATGTCTTCCATCGCCACCTTTTCACCGGTACTTGAGCGGTCAATCCTCTTTGTCAGGTAACACAGACTATTGTCAGCCATACGCATCAATGTATGTGGCACTATGTCGATTTTAGCCAATTCTGCCAAATGCATGGTCAGGTCTTCTGTTTCCGGCATCTGGTCAAATTGTATTGTTTGAGGCTTACATATAAAGCCTCCCCATAATCCCACAATAGTCAACCGTTGACTTCCTTCATGTTCATTAAGATGCAAGGACAATTTTGGCTGGACTCCAGTAAGGGACGTCTGGTCTTTGATGACCTGCAAGGCCAGATTTTCCAATTCTTCACAACTGTAATCCAGAGCCGGAGCTTTTTCAGTGCCAAAGAACTTCCTTGCACACTTGGCATGAAAATCCTTCTCCCCCTTTTCAAGCGGACGGTAACAATACAAGCATTTACTCATTTCCACTTTCCACCTCTACTACAGGTTCAACACTTACGGCTCCTATACAGTCTTGGCAGCAAAGCAGCAGCAGAGACATTCTGTCAAGCAGACTTATATCTGTATTACGCAATGCTACATCCAAGAGCCATCCCTCAGGAATAAGTCCGTCAAAGAAGGGGAAGAGCACATTACTTCTGTAAACCTCTTTCCGCAAAGGCATGGTCAGGCTGATTGGTTTCGCTTCATTCGATGTCAGATATTCCGGAAGATAATGGAATTCATAACCGTCATCCCCTTCCGTAAGGACTCCTGCCAATACATCCTTATAATATATATTTGCCCGTTTCATCGCTGTTTATATTGTTTTGGTTGTGGAACCATCTCATAATTGAAGAAATCAAGCAATTGATTTACCTTGTCAAGACGCAAGGTAGGTTTCCCCTGTTCCAGATCACGGACAAACCTTAGTCCGACACCTGACTTGATGGAAAGCTCCTCCTGTGTCATATTGAATTGCTTGCGCAACGATTTGACTGTGGCTGATAGCATATTCATATCGTAAATTATATCAGTTTGGGTACAAATATACAGAATTGTTTTGAATTATACCATATTGGGTATAAACAATGCATCGCAACCATACATTATACCTTTAAGGGTATAATGTATGGTTCTTGTTTTCTTTTACGAACCGTTATACGAACTGTTTACAAGTATTGTGAACACACCTTTTGATTAGATTGGTGCAACAGTATTTGCCTGGCAGCAGCGCTAAATCTATCATAAAGTCTAACGACCGATTTGGGTTAAAAGGCCTTAAAACAATCAGCGCGGCAGGCAAATGGATTGTCTGTCGCGCTGAGATTTTTGTTTAGCCTATGCGTTGCTATTAATATTCTTCCTCGTTGAAGAAGAAGTCTTCTTTGCTTGGGTAGTCAGGCCATATATCTTCGATGCATTCATACACGTCGCCTTCATCTTCCATTTCCTGAAGGTTTTCAATTACTTCAAGAGGTGCACCCGAACGCATAGCGTAGTCGATAAGTTCCTCCTTGGTTGCTGGCCAAGGTGCATCTTCAAGTTTTGATGCAAGTTCAAGAGTCCAATACATAATTTTTGTCGATTAAAAAACGTCGCAAAAATACAATATAAAACATTATTTGCAATCTTTATCCCAGAAAATTTCTTCGATTTGATTGTGAATATTGTTAAATCTTGCTAAAACGAAGAAGAAGTCGCTCAAACGGTTGATATAGACTATCACATTCGGGTCGATTGTGGCTTCTTCGGCGAGTGCTACAATGGCGCGTTCGCAGCGGCGGGTTACGGTGCGGCATACGTGTGCCATTGATGAAATTCGGGTACCGCCCGGAAGAACAAAGTTGCGCAACGGCGGGAGCTCTGCGTCAAGACGGTCGATTTCTGATTCAATGCGCTCGATGTCCTCCGTGTCGAGTCCGTCCACTTTTGTCTGCTTGTCGTTGGCCAGGTAGCCTCCGATGTTGAAAAGCTTGTTTTGCACTACGCGCAAAAATATCTTGGTTTCGCTTGGAATGTTGTGCAGGTTGTCAAGGAGACCGATAAAAGAGTTCAGCTCGTCTACCGTGCCGTAGGCTTCAATGCGGATGTCGCATTTGGAAACTCTTTTGCCGCCGACCAATGAGGTTGTTCCTTTGTCGCCGGTTGCTGTGTAAACATTACTTTTTTTTGTCATCGTCTCAAGAATTTATGGTTTTTATCAGATTTATACATTCGTCAGCCGTGTTGACTATTTTTATTACATTAACAGCTTCGGGGTCAGCAAGGTTCAGTTCGGTGAACTTTTTCAGCTGCTCGACAAAGGGGTTGAACAGGCCTTTCACGTTGATGAGGATGATGGGTTTCGAGTATTTTCTGGCCACGGTCATTTCTGCCAGTGTTGCCATCACCTCGTCGAGCGTACCGATGCCGCCCGGCAGCGCCACATATATCTGTCCCAATGCAATGAGCTTGTTTTTCCTTTCGTTCAGGTCGAGCGTGTAAATCATTTCGTCGACCACCGGGTCGGCAATCTGGCGGAAGGTTTCCGGGATTATGCCCGTGACGGTTGCTCCTGCCGTTTTTGCCGTTGTGGCGAGCAGGTGCATCTGTCCGGCGTTCGAGCCGCCATAAATCAGGCGTGCCTTCATTGCTCCGATGCCTTTTCCCAAGTCCTCTACGGCTTTGCTGAAATCAGGGTCGATGTTCGTTTTCGATGATAAATAAACGGTGATATTCATTCTTTGTCGTTTTTGCTGATTTGAAAACCGGAAGCGACCGTTGCTGCCGCCTCCTTTCTTTTTCAAAGGTAAGGAAATTGCTCCAAATTTCCAACAGTACGCCAGGAATGATTATACGGCCGCGAGTTTTTCGTTGCGCTGGGCGCGGAAAGCCTTGAAGGTTTCGAATATGTCGTTGAGGGCGATGGTGGCATTTTCGATTTCCTTTTCATAGAGCTGGATGCCGGCGCCGGGTTGTGACGTTTGTCCTTTCAGCACGCCCGATACACCGGAAATCTGTTCAAAAAGCTTCATTTGCAGGTCAAGCATTTCGTAGGCGCCGATATTCGTTGCGTTGGCCGACACCTGCTGTGGCTTGTCGCCGGCACCGCGAGGATGATAGGGAATAATTGAATCGGGCTTCGACCATGCGTAGCGAAGGTCCTCCCAAGTGTAGCCTTCCGGCAGGATATTGTCGGGGTAGAGCAGTGCGCCTTTCGCGCTTGCGCCCATAATGTGGTCGACAAGGGTTATGAGCCGGTTCACGTATTTCTGCTGGTCGATTACGTCCTCCACCATCGAATGAACTTCGCCGTCGGTCAGTGGGTACAGCTTGAACACGAAAGGGTGGGAGCGGTGGCGGTAGGACGAATCATATTGGCTGATGATGTCGCCGTCGGGTGTCAGCCAGTAACACCGCCAATGGCGTTGCAGCGTCCAGCGTGTGGCTGTGGTCGGCTCACCGTTCTGCTGCCGTTGTCTGTTTTCTTCCTCTATGGCAGCTTTGTCGTGCAGGCCGACAGTGAAAATTTCGCCGGTTTTCCGGTCGTGGCATTCATAGGCTTCGCGGCTTTCCCGTTTCCAAAGTTCGATGATACGGATTTTTCCGGGCACGGTGCATTGGCTGAAACTGCCCGCTGTCGGTGTGTCGGCAAGCTGGTGTGTAGCCGTTGTGTGGCCGACATGGTCAAACAGTTGCAACAGTTGGACGGCTCTGCTGCGGCTTCCTTCGGCAAAGCGTTCCAGCAGGTCGGAAGGGGAGAAGTCGTGCAACTGGCCTATCAGTTCGCAGTCCCAGCCCCTGACATCGGCCGTAGGGTTGAGGAACATCCGTTCCGGGTTGACGTTGTCGATGCGGGCAAACGGTTGGCCATTAGTGGCCGATTGCCATACTTTCTGGAAGCAGCAGCCGGAAATGAGGAATTCCTCGAAAGCGCGGCTGTCGAGTTCCGTGGCGGCGTTGGCTGCCAATGCCGTGCTTGCCTCGCCGTCGTCGGTATTCATGGCCTGAAACCGGCCGATTACGCTTTTCACCAACTGGCGGATGAGATTGTTCGACAGCGGGTCCTTGCCGTTCTCTTTCAAGTGGCGGTATTCCGTCGTCCGATTGCCGTATTCGTCGGTCATGATGTCGCACCACTGGTTGCCGTAGGTGTAGTTCTTGTTGCGTTGTCGTTTGGCGCGCATGGATTCCAGCGTTTCCCATGCTTCGCGGGCGGCATCGGCCAGTGCCTTGCCGTAGTTCTGTTTTTCCTGTGTGTTCATGGTCTGTTTTTTCGGCAAAAGTAGTGTCGTTGCTGGAAAAATATTGCGAAAAGGGAAAAAACAGTGGTCTGATAGTCGGCATGAACAAATTCGGCCTTTTGTTGTTTTCTCAATATAAATCCCTTTAAAATAAATGTTTTAACTATATTTTTAAAAATTATAGTACAAAAAAGGGGAAAAGCCGCTTATCTTTGCATTTGATAACGGCAAAAAGTCAAAAAAAAGTGCAATGTTATCTTAATATATGATGGATTGCATTATCTTTGCATAAAGAAAGAATTTTAATTTCAATACTAATAACTATGAACAAAAAATTAGGTATGTATCTAATGGTCGGTGCAGCTGTAGCATTGACCGGTTGTAACAAGAAGATGAGCCCTTTCGCTTCTGACTATTTTACAACTAACCCGACTCCGCTTACAGTTGTAGGCGACCAGGTTCCTGCCACTATTACAGCAAATGTTCCTCAAAAATTCTTCAAGAAGAATGCTGAAGTAACAGTTACTCCGTATCTCGTTTACGGAACAGACTCTACTGCCGTAGCTTCTAAGGCTTACACTTTCCAAGGTGAAAAGGTAGAAGGCAACAATCCGGTTATCAGCTACAAAGAAGGTGGAACAGTTTCTATCCCTGCTACTTTCGCTTACAATCCGGGCATGATGGACAGCGAACTTTATCTTGACTTCAACGTAGTTCAAGGTAAGAAGTCTTATGTTCTTCCTCGTGTAAAGGTTGGCGAAGGTGTTCTTGCTACTGCAACTTTGGCTGACGCTTCTACAGTTGACCCTGCAACTGCAGCTGACAAATACCAACGCATCATCAACGAAAAATATGATGCTGACATCATGTTCCTTATCAACCAGGCTAACATCCGTTCTAAGGAATTGAAGAAAGAAGAAGTTACTGGCTTCAACGAAACTGTTAAGGCAGCAAGCTCTGCTGATAACAAGGAAATCGAAGGCATCCACGTTTCTTCATTCGCTTCTCCTGATGGTGGTGTGAAGTTCAACGAAAAACTTTCTGCTAATCGTGAAAAGACTACATTGAAATATGTAGAAAAGAACTTGAAGGACGAAGAAATCGCTAACTACGGTGACTTGACTTCTGAATATACTGCACAAGACTGGGAAGGCTTCCAGAAACTCGTTTCTCAAAGCAACATCCAGGATAAGGACCTTATCTTGAGCGTACTTTCAATGTACAAAGATCCGGAACAACGCGAAAAGGAAATCCGTAACCTTTCTTCAGTATTCGATCAGCTTGCTGACGAAATCCTTCCGCAATTGCGTTACTCTCGCATCACTGCTTCTATCAACACAATCGGCCGCAGCGATGACGAAATCAAGGCTCAATACAAAGAAGACGCTTCTAAACTTTCTGTAGACGAACTTCTTTATTGCGCAACTTTGACTAACGACAACAAGCAAAAGGTAGAAATCTACGCTACAGCTGCTAAGTTGTATCCGAACGATTTCCGTTGCTTCAACAACCTTGGTAAAGCTCAATTCGTAGAAGGTAACTACGACGAAGCTAAGGCTAACTTCGAAAAGGCTGCTAAACTGGCTCCGGAAAGCAACGAAGTGAAGATGAACCTTGGTCTTATCAAGATGTTGAACAAGGACTATGCTGGTGCTCGCGAAAGCTTCGGTAGCGCTGCTGGTGTTGAAGGTTTGAACGACGCTATGGGTGTTTACTACATCAAACAAGGCGACTATCAGACAGCTGTTAAGGCATTCGGTGACACTAAGTCAAACAACGCTGCTCTTGCTCAGATCCTCGTTAACGACTATAGCGCTGCACAGGCTACTTTGAACGCCGTTAAGAATCCTAACGCTACTACTTACTACATGATGGCTGTTATAGCTGCTCGCACAAGCAACGAACAAGGCGTTTACGCTAACCTTCGCAAGGCTGTTGCTATGGACAGCTCTTTGAAAGCTAAAGCTGCTGTTGATAAAGAATTTGCAAAATACAATGTTGCAAACTTGTAATCAACTCTAAATAGCATAAACCAACAGAAAGGCATCCGCAAGGGTGCCTTTTTTTATTTCGGGGGGATGGTGTAGGGGGTAGAGGTATATGGATTAGAGTGTATGGATTAGGGTATATGGGTTATAGGTTAGGGTGTATAGGTTCGAGTGGGTAGTTTAATGTTGGAATTTATGGGCCATTGGTGGAGGAGTGTGTTTTTCCGGAAATTTGTAAACCCTAACCTCTAATCCCTAATTCATATACTCAAACCTATAACCTCTAACTCATATACTATAACTCCTAATTTATATACAATAACCTATAACCGCTAACCCATAACCTCTAACTGAAAACATTCTTTTACAAAAAGTCGGGAAAAACCGTCAGATTTTCGTATCTTCGCAGAGATAACCTCGAAATGAAATTTAATTAATAAATAAAGACCAATGCAAGACGAAAAGAAGAAAGAGGGATTGAATATCCCTGAAAATGCCTTTCGCGAGCTGAAGCCGGGCGAACAGTATGTTCCGGTGATGCGTCCCGACAAGGTGTATCCGGAGGTGACTCCTTATTCTGTGACTATGGGTCTGCTGATGGCCGTGATTTTCAGTGCAGCCGCTGCTTATCTGGGCTTGAAAGTGGGACAAGTGTTTGAAGCTGCCATACCTATTGCCATCATTGCCGTAGGTTTGTCGGGTGCGATGCGTAGAAAGAATGCTCTGGGCGAGAATGTCATCATCCAGTCCATCGGTGCTTCTTCGGGTATCGTAGTGGCAGGTGCCATTTTCACGCTTCCTGCGCTCTACATTCTTCAGGCCACTTATGGCGACGCCATTACAGTGAGCTTCCTTGAAATCTTCCTTAGCTCTCTGCTGGGCGGTGTGCTGGGTATCCTGCTGTTCATTCCGTTCCGCAAGTATTTCTGCTCTGACATGCACGGAAAATTCCCCTTCCCTGAAGCTACGGCTACCACTCAGGTACTTATCTCAGGCGAAAAGGCCGGCAATCAGGCCAAACCGCTTATCGTTGCCGGTTTGGTGGGCGGTATCTACGACTTCCTTCTGTCAACATTCGGATGGTGGAGCGAAACGCTTTCTACGAAAGCCACAGCCCTCGGTGCAGAAATTGCCGAACAGACAAAAATGCTTTTCAAAATCAATACGGGTGCAGCCGTGCTCGGTTTGGGCTTTATCGTCGGACTGAAATATTCGTTTATCATCTTTGCCGGTAGTGCGTTCATCTGGTATGTGATTGTTCCGCTTTTGGGTATGAGCCAGCCCGACGTTGCTGCCGAGACATTGTTCTCCGGACAGGCTCGCTACATCGGTATTGGCGGTATTGCCATGTCGGGTATCATCGGTATCATCAAGTCGTGGGGCATTATCCGCGGTGCTGTAGGCTTGGCTGGCCGTGAACTAAAAGGCAAAGGCGGCGCTGCTACTAACGTGGTGCGCACTCAGAAAGATATTTCCATGAAGGTGCTTACGTTTGCGCTTATTGCCGCTCTCGTAGTTACATTCGTGTTCTTCTATTTTGGAGTAATCCACAACCTGTTCCAGACTATCGTGGCCTTTATCGTGGTGACTGTGATTGCCTTCCTGTTTACAACCGTAGCGGCCAACGCTATTGCGATTGTAGGTACTAACCCGGTTTCAGGTATGACATTGATGACACTGATCATCGCTTCTGCCATTTTCGTGGCTATCGGTTTGAACGGTGCTTCCGGCATTGTAGCTTCCATGATTATCGGTGGTGTGGTTTGTACCGCGCTGTCAATGGCCGGCGGTATGGTGACAGATATGAAAATCGGTTACTGGTTGGGTAGCACTCCGCAAAAGCAGCAGTCTTGGAAACTGGTCGGAACATTTGTTTCGGCTGCTACCGTAGGCGGTGTTATCCTTATCCTTGCCAAGGTTTACGGCTTCTCTGGTCCTGATGCCCTTGCCGCTCCGCAGGCTAACGCCATGGCAGCTGTTATCGAGCCGTTGATGATGGGTGGCAACACTCCATGGATGCTCTACGGTGTCGGCGCTATTCTCGCCGTGCTGCTGAACTGGCTGGGTGTTCCGGCATTGGCATTCTCATTGGGTATGTTCATTCCGTTGGAACTCAATGCTCCGCTGTTGGTGGGCGGTCTTATCAGCTGGTTTGTCAGCAACCGTTCCAAGGACAAGGAACTCAACAGCGCACGTCAGGAACGCGGTACGCTGCTTGCTTCCGGATTTATTGCCGGCGGTGCATTGATGGGTGTTGTCAGCGCAGGTATGCGTTTTGCAGGATTTGAATATTCTCACTCTATCGACGAAACAACGCTCCAAATCACAGGCGTTGTGATGTACTTGCTGCTTATCGGCTATCTTACTTGGGACAGCCTCCGTGCAAAGAAACAAGGCTAATCGTTGAAATTCAACCATACTGACCTCTGGGCAGTCGCACACAGCGGCTGCCCAGAGTCGTTTTCTGAGGGATTGATACGACTGCGTTATGATTTAAAAAACTTTGAATTTTCATATATTAAGAGTATATTTGAGAAGTGCTGAATGTAGGTGTAAGGTAAAAAAATACACGCAGTTGGCAGCTATAATCGAAATATCATGTATCACTTAATCTAACAAGTCACTTTATGAAAAGCCTCGCTTTGACCGATAAGAATCAGCAGCCAGATGACGGGCTTCTTGAGCAAGTTTTGCAACAGACGTTTACTTTATATCTACAGCTGCGGCAGCAACTTCGGGAGTCCGAAATAGAAATAATGTGGAATTACTATAACGACGGAAAAGCCTGGTTGGGTAAATTGATGTGGCGGAAAAAGAATCTTGGCTGGGTGCATGTCTATGACCAAGCATTTCGGATAGTTGTATTCTTTACCGAAAAATACAAGCAAGGAGTATTGGAACTGGATATACCGCAGGATATCAAGGAATGTTTTCAGCAGACTCCTCCATCTGGAAAACTTATCCCATTGCCAATCAGTGTAGAATGTGATAAGGATTTGGCTATTGTACGGCGACTGATGGAGTATAAAAAGAAATGTCGTTGAGATTAAAAGAAAAAAGGTGCAAATCGTACTGATTTACACCTTGTATTTTGCGGAGGGAGGGGGATTCGAACCCCCGATACGCTTTTGACGTATACACGCTTTCCAGGCGTGCCTCTTCAACCACTCGAGCATCACTCCATAGATTGAATTGTTTCGCTGATTTTCAGCGAGTGCAAAGATAGGAATGTTATTTTATTTTTCAAACTATTTGCAGGAAAAGTTTTTTGTTCGGATTTTTTATAAATGATTTTTCGACCGGTCATGTTCGGGAATTTTTAAATTGAATGTGTTAAAATGGTAGTGATTGTTTGTTTAAAAGATAACATTGTTTACATTTGTCATAGGGGATAACCAATTGATTTTATAGGGAAGTAAAAGCCTGTTTCAATTCAAAAATGAAGTTGTACAATAAAAAATAGTATTATGAAAAGAAAAACTACACTAATGTCTGTGCTGTTTGCATTGATTGCTTTTGTCGCAAATGCAGGTAGCGGTATCTATTTGAGAGGAGACGTAAATGGTTGGCTTAATGATGCCACGGACGAAACCAAAGCTGAATGGGAGTTTCAGGAAACTGCCGATCCGAATGTTTTTATTCTTACCGACAAATTATTGCCAGCAGGAGATTTTAAGATTGGTGATGCTGAGTGGACCGATGTGGATTTTGGCGGTGCGAGTTCTGCAATCGTTCCGGGTGTAGCGTATGGATTGATTGAAAGGTCGAGTTCTAATTTACATTTGCTTGGCGATGCTACTTGTTCGGAAATTCGCTTTGATAAAGCTAACCGAGAATTGCTTTTAACCCTTGCCGGTGAGGATAAGAATTACAGGATTGATTTTGTAGATGAAGCAGTTACAGATTTGAGCTTTACTCGTATGGGTGATGCCGTATTTGTATTGGGAGAGACTACACTGAGTGGAGAGTTCTGCATAAAATCCTTGGATGGTGCGGTTGTTTATGGCTCAAATGGAGAAAATTTGGATTATGGTGAATATTCCATGGCTAAGGGCGGAGAAAATTTTAATTTGGCTTCTGCAATGGCATGCAGTAGCATTACTCTGACTGAAACGGTAGATGGCGCAACATTGAAGATTTTTGGTAATGACTTGTTCAAAGAGCTTTATTTTCGTGGAGAGGTGAATGGATGGGAAGCTGTTGATGATTGGAAATTCGAATATGTGGGAAATGGCGTATACCGATTGAAGGATAAAGTTTTGCCGGCAGGAACGTTTAAAATTGCTGATGCTGATTGGTCCGTCGGATGTAATTATGGTGGGCCAACTAATGGCTCTTGTGATGTCGTGCCCGGTGAATCCCTGATACTTCAAAATAAAACAGCTAATTCGGAACCTTCGAATGTAACTTTGTTATCAGATGTTTCCTGCTCACAGATTCTCTTTGATATCAAGACACGGGCGCTTCTGATTAATTTCCCGAAGTGTGTCTATGTTTACGGTGATAATACAGATTGGGAATGGAGTGATGTGAATTCCAAATTGGAATCGACAGAAAATGAAGGAGAATATAGCGGTACGATAAATTTGAAAAAATCAGGAGGTATAGCTGCATATAGCTCATGGCAAATCTATGAGAAACCGGAATACAATTCGGCTTATGTCTGGGGCTTGGTTGAAAATGCAGGACCTGGTAGTTTATTTAAGGGGTGTACCGGATTTGTCTTCACCGATGCCGGTTGGTATATTGTAATGGTTAATCTTAAAACCGGTGAGTTTGTTTTGGTGCCGACAAGCGATCCCTCTTCTGTTGCTGATGTTGAGGCTGCCGATGTGAAAGTGATTGGCGGTGCGGGTGAAATTCGCGTTGAGGGTGCTGCCGAAGGTGTGAAGGTGTTTGCATTGAGCGGCGCGCTTTTGAGCGAAGGTGAAACAATTGTTAAAGTTCCGGCCGGTATCTATCTTGTAAGCGTAGGCAGCAAGGTGGTGAAAGTGGCTGTGAAATAACCTATATGGTTAAACGGTAATCAAATTTGGAATGGGAATCCGCCGAAAAGGAAGGGTTCCCGTTTTCTATTGATGCGTTGCCAGACATTTTAGTAATAGGATATTTGGGCTTTATTGCGAGTTATTTGTGTTAAAAATGCAGATATTGTTTGCTTGGGTGATAATAATGGTTACATTTGCGTTTGAAAAACAATTGTTGTTGAGATAACCTATGAATTTCCACCGTGAAGTGAATACCTTATTTCAATTTTTATAATGTAAATGACAATTCTATTATAAACTTAAAATTAGTATTATGACAAGAAAAACTACACTTATGTCAGTGCTTTTCGCACTGGTTGCTTTTGTTGCAAATGCCGGAAGCGGTATTTATTTGACTGGAACAATGACCAATTGGGCTTCAACTGCAGAAGAATTGGCTCAATGGGAATTCCAAAACATGAATGACGGACATTATTACCTGATTGTTGATGAGGTATTGCCTGCTGACGTTGAATTTAAGGTTTTGGATAAAAGTGATGGAGAACGTTGGTTGAGTATAAATCCCGATTACAAGAAATTTGGTTTGGGTGACAAGCATCAAATTTATACTGACAACGGTAACAATCAATTAAGTTTCACTCCCAATGGCCCTCTGATGTTTGTTTTTAGTAAGATAAATGGGGACTTTCTTAAAATTTAATAGTCCGTTAAAAATTCAACATATCGGCTAAGCGGCTTCCGCCACAAAGCCA
>OLFT01000420.1_pt1 | contig 55443 bp, 45 predicted proteins | sample 1604921 | NCBI WGS metagenome assembly OLFT01 (sample SAMEA3888897, study PRJEB22519) | human gut metagenome | biome: human gut; feature: human-associated habitat; material: faeces | place: Denmark | collected 2013 | reverse complement strand
CACACTCCGGGAGTGTTCAAACGTGGAAGAGACACGGAATCCGATGCAAACATTCAACTAGAAGAAATGCTCACATTTTTCTCAAACGAATATTCCACCTACATTTCCACATGAATTTTCCAAGTGTGTTTCTAATAATATTACTTATCAAAGCAGGGCGCAATATGCTTATTGCGGCAATTCCATGCAAGCGCGTTCGCATGGAACATATCCGTCCGCTGCACGTAAGCATGCGCATCCGTCTTTGCTTCATGCTCACTTTTGTCTCCGCGAACATTATGTTACAAACCGTGGATTCGGGTCTATGCACGCAAAAACGTGCTCTCAGACCCGCAAAATGACAGAATAGTTGACATAACAACAGTATAAAAGAGTAAAACGGGTCTCAGACGCAAAAAAGCAGCTCTCAGACCCGCGAAATAGTCAAGAACGGGTCTCAGATGGCAAAATGCATCTCTCAGACCCGCCACGACCCAAAATGCAGTTTTTATAACCTCATTTTCTGCTGCATCCTCCCAAAATCAGTTTTTTATAACCTCATTTTCTGCTGCATCCACTCTGGATCAATTCATTATAACCTCATTTTCCTGCTGCATCCTCCCAGAATCAGTTTTCGTAGATCTCACCGTCCACAATTCTTACCACACGGCCTGCATGTTTTGCCACATTCAGATCATGGGTAATCATCACAATGGTATTTCCCATCTGATTCAGATTTTCAAAGAGCTTCAATACCTCTTTTCCGCTGTTCACATCGAGCGCGCCTGTCGGTTCATCTGCAAGCAGAATGGCAGGTTTTCCGACCAGTGCACGCGCAATGGCTACACGCTGCTGCTGTCCGCCGGAAAGCTCATTGGGCTTATGTCCGATACGCTGTGAGAGCCCGAGCATGTCAATCGTATCCATACCCGTCTCCTGCGCTTCCGCAAGCCCCATTCCGCGCATCAGAAGCGGCATAACGATATTCTGCAGCACGTTGTAGGTCGGAATCAGATGATATTTCTGAAAAATGAAACCTATTTTCTGATTCCGGATTTTTACCAGTTCCTTTTCCTTCGCCTGTTCGATTGCCACGCCATCCAGCAGATAGTTTCCGCTGTCCATCACATCCATGCACCCGATGATATTCATGAGCGTACTTTTTCCGGAACCGGAAGGACCCAAAATGGCAAGATATTCTCCCTGCTTTACGGTCAGCGACACATCTTTGAGCACATGGAGGGACTGCGTTCCCATGCGGTAGGATTTGTTGATATTTCTCATTGTGATTACGTCTGTATTTTCTATACTTTCTGCTTTTGTGGCCGCGCAGATCGCCGGCTCCATATCCATCACTGCATCCATATCTCTATAATAACCTCCTCACCGTCTTCGCTGGTCACTATCAGAAGCTTCAGCAGATCGCCAGCCGCCAGCCGCTGAAACGTCGTCTCGGTACCTGCCGTGGTGTGCACCACCGTGCTGACCGGAATCAATGTTGTCACACTTTTACCACTCATGCCGCCATTTCCGCCCGGTGCTCCTCCACCGTTACTTCCTGTTCCGTCCGATGTTGCATCGCCCGGCATGTCGCCATTTTCTTCCTGCGGCATCCCGTCCGACATCTCCGTGCTATCATTTGTTCCGGAAGTTCCCTGCGACATCCTGCCAGGCGCCCCCGATCCATCTCCCGGCGCCCCTGAACCATCACTTCCTCCTGGCGCTCCTGAGCCATCTCCGCCTTTTTCTGTATTCTCGGTGTCTTCCGTGCTGCTTGCAAGATATGCCTCCACCACCGATTCATCGACTTCCATATATGTCAATTCATTTCCCTCGATGCTGGTCACATAGGCATACACATATTTCTGATTATCCGCCAGTGTCTCCGTGTCTGCCGTCCTGCGGGTCCATGCGAAAATGCCTCCGCCGCCGAGCACTGCTGCAAGCGCCACAATGCCGCCCGCCACCGCTTTCTTCTTTATCATGCCAAACCTCTTTTCAATTATTTATTCCGCGCCAAGTGCCTCCACTGGAACCAGATTGGACGCCTTATAAGCCGGATAAAATCCGAAGATCGTTCCTGTTCCCACTGCAAACACAAGCGCAATCAAAAATGCTGACGCCGACAGTTCCACACGGACGCCGAGGTACTGTACAATCGGCGCCACAGCCAGCGATGCCAGATTCCCCAGCACACCACCGATGAGACTGATTGCAGCCGCCTCCGCGAGGAACTCCAGCAGAATGTCCCGCTTGGAACAGCCGATCGCTTTTAAGATACCGATCTCATTGGTCCGCTCTTTTACAGATACAAACAATACGTTCATAATGCCGATTCCACCGACCACGAAGACGATCGCCGCCATCGCAATGAGAAGCATCGTCAGAATCTGGTTGGAAGCCTCCGCCGCCTCCATCTTGCTTCCTGCATCCTCAAATGTGAACTCAGCGTTCGGGTAACTGGTGGCAAGCACTTCTGTCACTTCCTCGATCACGCCTTCCACATTATTCACATCTGCCGCCAGCACCGTGATCGTCGGGCCGACCGATGATCCGACCAGATATTTCACACCGGTCGCATAAGGGATAAAAATGGAATCATCCGGGCTGATACCGGACGCGACCGTTCCCATGCTTTCCAGCACACCGTTTACCACATAAAGCCGGTCGTCGATATAGATCACGCTTCCGTATGCCTCAATGGCACTGCCGAAAATCTCTTCGGCAACGCTTGCGCCGAGCACGCAGACTTTTTCTTTGTTCTCATCATCATCGTCGGTGATAAAGCTTCCGACCGCGAGGGAGAGGTTACTGATCGTCTCGTAGTTACTTTTCACTCCTGCGATGGTATAGGTATCGGCTTCATCGAGATCTCCGCCATCCACACTGGATTTTGTGGTGTAGGAAATGGTCGCTGCCGAGATGCCGGACGCAAACGTTTCGATGTCATCCACATCATCCTCGCTCAGCGTAATATTTTCCTGATTCATGCGTTCTTCCATATCGCTCTGTCCGCCGAAAAAGCTTCCCATATCCGGCATACCGCCGCCGTCACCGGAAGGCATCTCTCCCCCCGGTGATCCGCCCGGCGCCTCGCCTCCCGATGAGGAACCGCCTCCCATATCGCCGGAGGGTGCTCCGCCAAAACCGCCGCCAAAGCCTCCGCCGCCACCCGGCGCCATCATTGCCATGCCGGAATCCGAATCATCGCTGCTTCCTCTGCCGCCAAAATCTGTCCCGCCGTCATAGGAAATGTCCACCGCACCGGCATTTAAGTTTTTAAACTGGTCTGCCACGTCCGCCTGACCGCCTTTACCAATGGCAATGACCATCACGATGGTGGCCGCACCGACGATAATGCCGATCGAGGTCATGATCACCTTAAATTTGTTCTGTGTGATATTGATCCAGACCAGTCTCAATAATTCTTTTGGCTTCATTCTGTCACCTGACTTTCTATCAACACAGTTTCACCTTCTGTGAGCCCGGACATGATTTCCACGTTGACCCCGTCAGAAAATCCCGTCTCCACATCCACCGTGCGGATCGTTCCGTCCGCATCCTTCACTTTGACATAGGATGTCGTTCCGTCCGACTGGATCGCCTTGTTGGATACATATAGCACATCCGTCACCTGCCTGCTGATAAATGTGACATTTCCTGTCATGTCCGTGTATATTCCGGTGATGTCCCCGGTAAACGCGGCGGTCACATTGTAAGACACCGTGGAGGAACCGCTGGAAGATGAAGTGTCAATGCTCTCCACCTCCCCCGCAAACGTCTGGTCCTCATAGGCAGACAGCTCGATCTCCACGACGTCTCCGACTGCAATATTTGTGATGTCCTCCTCCGACACGGAGACGGTGATTGTCACCGCATCCGTATTGGAAAAAGTGGCAACCGTTGCGCCGGAAGAGATGGTATCCCCTGCCTCGTACGCCAGATCGGTAATGGTTCCCGTATACTCCGCATAGATCGTACCGTCATCCCCGATGGCAGCTTCAAATTCCTCAAGTGCCTCCTCCGCGTCGGACAGCGTATCTTTTGCATCGGTAATGTCATTGTCCGCCCCGGAGACATCCACACTGTACTGACTGGATGCATTTTTTGCCGAGAGTTCCGCTTCTTTCAACGTTTTCTCCGCCTCAATGGACTTCGTGGTATAGTTGTTTTTCGCTGCCACAAGCTTTGTGTACAGTTTGTCATAATTTTCCTGCTCCTCGGTAAGCGATGCGCTTAAGTCCACGCCCGCATCGATCTGCTCCTGATAGTAATTGATCAGAGACGCCGACGTATCCACCGCTTCCTGCGCGTCATCCACAGCCTCCTGCAGCTGCTTGATGGCAGCTTCGTAGGTCTCCTGTGCAACAGATCCCTCCGCCGTGCTCAGATTGTAGGAGTAACTTGCCGATACTTTTTGCTTTTCTGCACTTAAGCCCGCCTCGCTGACGGCTGTCTTCGCCTCCGTCACCGCTTCCTCAAGATCTTTTTTATAAGATGCCACGCTCTCCTCCGTGAGCTTTAAGATGGGATCACCCTCCGCAACCGTCTGTCCTGCGGTAACATAGACCGTTTCCACCTCAAGGGTCGATGCCGTGCTGGTGGACGACGTCGCATTTTCTCCCGCACTGTTCTGCGCGGACGAGTTGTTCTGCGTGCTTGCAGAGGAAGAATCCTCTGAAAAATCAAGAGTCTGATCCAGCGTGCCGATCGTTACGCTGCCGCTCTCCGTCACGCCCGTCGTCAGATTTCCCTTCTCCACGGTTACTTCCTTATATACGGCCTGCTCTTCGCTGTCACTTCCCGACTGATATGCAAAGGTGACGGTTCCTGCGGCAAGCACTGCCACCGCAGCCACTCCGGTCACCAGCCAAAGCTTTTTCTTCTTCATTCTGTCTTTCCTCCTGCTTCCTCTGTCTCAGACGCTCCGATCGTCTCGGTTTTTCCTGCGGTCTTAGTCTCTTCCATTTCTGTGGCTCCAGTCGCCTGTGTTTCAAACTTCACCGTTGCCTGTACGCCAGTAGTAAGTGTGCCATCTGTATTGTCCACGGCAACAATGACCGCATACGTCACATTGGACATGCTTCCGCCGGATGTTTTTTCCGATGCGATGGAATAGACGGTTCCGTCGATTGCTCCCATTCTGCTTCCACTGATCTGTACCTGCACGGTGTCGCCGACCGCAAGTTTTGCAATATCGTTCTGTGATACCTCCACAGAAATCAGAATCGTATCCAGATCGTAATAGCTTGCAAATGCGGTATTTTTGATCAGTGTATCCCCCGCCTCGTAAGTCACCGATGCAAGCGTTCCGTCACGGTCCGCACATACAACGCCATCCTCGATCTCTAAGAGTGCGCTCTGCTGTTCCTTCAGCTCATCCAGCGTATCCTGCGCTTCGTCCACAGCACTCTGCAAGGTTTCCAGCGAAGCTTCATACTCGGTATCTGCATATTTTCCCTCCAGAACCGCCTCTTCATACTGCTGTAAAAGCGCCGGCTGCGCCGTCGTCTCATTGCGCTCTGCCTCGTCGCAGGCGTCACTCAGCTCCTCCAGCTCGTCTGTCAGCTCCGCAATTTTCTCATTTGCCTCTGTCACCTTCGTGTTATATTCCTCAACCGCTTTCTGGAATGTCTGATTGGCTAGCTGCAGTGCACTGTTTGCGCTCTCCGCCTCTGTCTGGCTCTGCGACAGGGCGTCGGCTGCCTCCTGCACGGCGGTATAGTCCACAGCCAGCTGATCTGCCAGCGCCGCAAGATCCGTGTAGGACGCTCCGGCTTCAATCTGTGTTTTCAGATTCGCCATATCCGCGGCGTATGTCTCTTTTGCCGCCTGGCTGCTGCTCTGTGCATTGGAAAGCTGCGTCTGCTTTTCCGTGAGCATCGCCTGCGCCGTATCGACTGCCGCCTGTTTTTCATTGATCCCGACCTGTGTGTAGTAGGTGCCGTTGTCGATGGCATCCTGATAATCGGAGATCTCCTCCACCGCCTCATCGTACGCTTCCTGCGCCTCGCTGGTCTTTACCGACAGCTCGCTGACTGCCGCATCATAAGTATCCTGCGCGGTGTCCGCTGCAAGTTTTGTGGAGGAAAGCTCGCTTTCCGCCTCCAGCACGCCGCTCTCAAAATTGATCTGTGCGGATTGCAGTGCAGTTTTCGCATCCGAAATGGCATCCTCGTAGTACGCTTTTGCATCCGCCATGCTCTCGTCGTCGATCTTGAATAAGGCGTCGCCCTCCGCCACAGTGCTTCCCGCTTCCACGTAGACTTCTTCCACCGTCATGGTCACCGCATTCACAGAAAAATCAGGCAGCTGGCTCTCTGTTTTCACCTGTGTGGTTCCTGTCCCGGAAAAGCTGCCGTCTTCGTCTGTCTCATCTATCTGTGTGTCCTCCTCCGTCTGATCCGCTGTGCCCGAAGCCGCTATCACATGATAGCCGACTCCGCTTCCCGCAACTGCGGCAGTCAGAATCCCGGCAAGTATTCCGTAAAATTTTTTGGAATGTTTTCCCAGGAGTTTGTGTACCCACGTCATTTTCATTGTTTCATCCTTTCCCTTCCGGCATTTCATCCTCTCTCATGTTTCACGGTAAGGATAGCATCGCTTTCTAAAGGGCAGCTGAATGTAATGTGACGGTTATGTGACGGAACCGTTAAATATCTGTGTTTCGGGGCGGACATGGCGCCTCCTTTGACAGATTAGGTAAAAAGTATTACAATACTTCCGTTTCTATAGATCTGTTACATTGGAGATTATTCATGAAGAAAATTGCTTTTTTTGATATCGACGGAACACTGACTTCCGAGATTGACGGTTCGATTCCGGAAAGTGCCGTCTACGCCATACGGGCGGCGCGGGCAAACGGGAATCTGATGTTCATCAATACCGGGCGCTGTTTTCAAAATGTGGAACAGCGTTTCCGTGATGTGGGTTTTGACGGCTTTGTCTGCGGCTGCGGCACAGATATCTACTGCGACGGTGCCGAAATCCTTCATGTCGCACAGACGCACGAGACCGTAATGAAGCTGCTTCTCGCAGCCAGGGAGTGGGATATCGATATCCTGTTTGAATCCAGGAAAGAGGTTGCTTTTGATCTGGCAAGACCGCTCCGGCACCCGGATGCCAGACGGCAGTATGAGGCGTTTGAAGAACGCGGCTATGAGATGCCGGAGCACCTTGAGAATCCTAATTTTTTCTGTGATAAGTTTGTCCTATGGTTTGAGCACCCCGAGCAGCTTGCCGGTTTCCGTACCACAAGTGACCGCTATTTTGAGTGCATTGACCGGGGCGGCAATTTCCGCGAATTCGTTCCGCTCGGCTACTCCAAAGCCACCGGTCTTAACTATGTGCTTGATTATTACCAGATAGACAAAAAGGACGCCTATGCCTTCGGCGACAGCAACAACGACCTTCCCATGCTCACTGCTTTGACAAACAGTGTCGCCATGGGCAACGCCTCTCCTGCCACGCTTTTTGACAAGGTGTCCTATGTAACAAAATGTGCCAGCGAAGACGGCATCCGCCTTGCGCTGGAACATTTCGGTTTTATCTAAAGTCTGCGGTTATCCCGCACGAGCACCACAGCCATCACGATGGCTGTGAGAAGCTCGGATGCCGGGAACGACAGCCACACGCCATTGATGCCGAATACTGCGGCAAAAAGCAACGAGCAGCCGATTATGCAGACAAATCCTCTCATAACTGATGTCACAAACGATTCCCGCGCACGTTCTGTCGCGCTTAAAAATCCCGCTCCCACAATATTGATTCCGGCAAACAGAAAGCCGATAAAGTACAGCCGCATTCCCGTGTGGGCATACGCTGCCAGTTCCGCAGAATGTTCACTGTTAAACAGACTTACCAGAGAATCCGTAAATCCGTAGACGGCTCCGATGAGCACTACCGCGATGCCCAAAGCCGCGGCAAGTCCGAGGTTTCGTATTTTCCGGACGGATTTCACATCTCCTTTTCCGTAGCAGTCGCTCACGATCGGCTGCGCTCCCTGCGACACTCCGTTGAAGATTGCCATTGCCACAAGCGCAAAGTTCGCGATCACTCCGTAAGCCGCCACACCGATATTTCCCACAAGACCGAGCATCAGGAAATTGAACACGGTCGTGATGACTCCGGAAGAAATCTCCCCCACAAATGCCGGGACGCCAAGCTGACACGCCCCGAATAACTGGGCGATGGACGGCGCGTGCAGCCGGAACTGCACAGTATTCTTTTTTCCAAGGAAATGCGCGCTGCAGATCAGAATGCTGATGATCGGCGATGCCGCCGTGGCGAGCGCCGCTCCCTCTAGCCCCATGCCGAGCGGAAACATAAAAATATAGTCAAACAGAATGTTGGAAAAACTTCCCGCGAGGGTTCCCGCCATCGCTAAGGACGGCTGGTTATCGTTGCGCACAAATGCCATGATGACGTAGTTCATCATGAAAAACGGCGTAAACAGCAGAAAGATTCTCGTATACCCGGTTCCAAGCGCCACAATTCCCGCATCGCCGCCCATCAGCGCAATGATTTTATCCGGGATAAAAATGCCCGCAAGTGTAAACAGGATTCCAATCATCCACACAAAACAGATGGCGTTGGAAAAATAGTCGTGCGCCCGCTCCTCGCCCTGCGCCCTTAAGATCGTAAAGCGCGTCGCAGAACCGACACCGATCATCGAACCGATCGCAAAAATCAGATTGTAGATCGGTAGCACCAGATTTAAAACGGTAATTCCGTCCGTTCCCGCTGCCTTCGCAATAAAAAAGGTATCAGCGATGATATAACAGGAGATACCTAACATTCCGAATATATTCTGTGTGACATACCTGACAAATTGTTTTGTGACTGACATTTACTTTTCCCCGCAGTTCTTTTTCATGCTCATTGTTTCTTATCTTACATCCGGAGCGAACCGCATGTCAAGCTGTGGAGACGGCAGAATGCGGTGCTTCCCGGCTTGATATGAGATGGTATCTTTTTCGTTCCTTCGCTTTACTCTTCGTTTGTAGCATGGTTTAATAAAAACCAGTATATCCTCTTTTTGCGCTGTTTTCTGCGCATCCGAAGTTCCTTTCCCGTCTACACTTAAAACAGCAAAGGTCATTTTTAGCACATAAAAATAAACCGGATCCTCTTAACACACACCATCTATAGAATAGGAGAATACCATGACACCTTTACACACACAAATCCTCACTGCCCGCGACCGCAACGGGCAGGAACTCCGTACCATCCAGAAGCAGCTTCAGAAGCTCCCTCCCGGAAAGCTCATTTGCTCCCGCAACAGAACCACCGTCAAATGGTATCAGGGCGACGGTCACTCCAAGACCTATATTCCGAAAGCGAACCGCACTCTCGCCGAACAGCTTGCGCTGAAAAAGTATCTGCAGCAACAGGAGCAAATACTCTTGCAGGAGCAGGCAGCAATCACTGCCTATTTAAAATACTCCCCCGCGGGCAGCCTCTCTTCCGATGATCCACATCTTCTCTCTGATCCCGCCTGTGAAGATCTGCTTCGTTCTTATTCTTCCACCTCAAAAAATATTCCAGACATCTCGAATGTTTCGGATATCCCGAATATTTTGACTCGTTCCGCTGTCGAATGGTCTGCCGCTTCCTACGAACGCAATCCGCTCCATCCCGAGCAGCTGCTTCACAAAACCGTCTCCGGCGAGAGGGTGCGTTCCAAATCGGAAGCCATGATTGCCATGCTGCTCCACCTAAACGCCATTCCTTACCGCTACGAATGTGCGCTCTCCCTTGGCGGTGTCACTCTGTTTCCGGATTTCACCATACGTCATCCCGGAACCGGCGCACTCTACTACTGGGAGCATTTTGGTCTGATGGACGATCCCGCCTACGCAAAAAACGCCGGCTCGAAGCTTTCTCTCTATGCCGCAAACGGCATCATTCCATCCGTTCATCTGATCACCACGTACGAGACCAAAGCATATCCCTTAAACGCCGGCATGATTGAGCATCTGATTTCCTACTATTTTCTGGATTCCGCGGTCTGAATCCGTGCTTCTCTCTTCCACTGTCATTTCTTGCATTTTCGCCCGGCGCGGGTCTGGGAGGGCATTTTTCCTCTTCCAGACCCGACCGGCTTTCCTTTTTCTCTTCTTTTTTCTTCTTTTCGTCCGCTTCTCGGGTCTGGGAGGGTGTTTTTTCTCTCTCAGACCCGCCATTCATGCTAATACGGGTCTGGGAGAACCTTTTTCCTCTCTCAGACCCGGTTGGCTTTCTTTTCCTCTTCTTTTTCCTTCTTTTCGTCCGCTTTTCGGGTCTAGAACGACGTTTTTCCTCTCTCAGACCCCAAAGTCACAATATTTCGGGTCTGGGAGGACATTTTTCTTCTTCCAGACCCGCACGAAAAAGACCTTATACCATTCCCCACCATTTTAATACCCAATAGATCAATCCGAGCACCCAGCTTGAAAATATTCCGTATAAAATGACCGGTCCGGCAATCGTAAAGATCTTGCAGCCAATTCCGAAGACCTGACCCTCTTTCTGAAACTCTATGGCAGGCGCGGCCACACCGTTTGCAAACCCGGTAATTGGCACCAGCGCGCCCGCGCCCCCCCAGTTTGCAATCGAAGGGTACAGATTCAGACCGGTGAGCAGTACAGACAGCAGAATGAGCAACATAGAGCACCAACTTCCGGATGTCTTCTGATCCAGTCCGTAATTCTCACACACGTTCAGAATAAACTGCCCGATGCAGCAGATGATCCCGCCTGTCACAAACGCCTTCGCCATATTCCACCAGAGATTATGGGTGGGAGTCACCTGCTTCACATAATCATTGTATTTTTTTTGTAAACGTTCTTTTTCCTTATCCACTGCGCAACCTCCGTCTTTTTTGTCAGTATGCGCATTTTATTTATTTCTATTCCTTCGACCGCTCCTTCCGCCATTTTCCCACTGTAATGCCGTGATGCCCCGCTTTATGCGTTCTTACGCCCCTCCGGCCGCTCCTTCCGCCATTTTCTCACTGTAATGCTGTGATTCCCCGGCTTTATGCGTTCTTACGCCCCTTCGGCCGCTTCTTCCGCCATTTTCCCACTGTAATGCTGTTGTACCTGGGCTTGCTATGATGCCCCGGCTCTATGCGTTCTTCCGCTCTTTCGGCCGTTTCTCACACCATTTCTCCTCTGTGATGCTATGCTGCTCTACCTTTATGCGTTCTGCCAGTCATCCGGCAATGTGACCGTCCAGAGATATTTTTCAGTGCGTCCCCAGTCTAAAAGTTCCCGCATCTGCTCATCATATACATCTTCGGGACGGTAGTCCGCCACCATCCCGAACAGATACTTTTCCTTCTCATCCGCTGGTGTCAGCGTCGGTATCTTCTCCGACAGAAGCGCGAGCAGTTCCTCCGGCTTGATGTCCTCCGGGATCTCAACTCCGGAAAGGTTGGCGATAAGTCCCGCAGCATAATAAAATTCATAATTTCCTGTCAGAATTGACTTCTGCATATTGCACTTGATAATCACGCTCTGGCGTGCGATGGATGGTACCATAATTTTCCTCCGTAAAAGAACAATCTCCCATCATTGTACTACTGTGCCTTAAAATTTCCAAGGAAATAGTACAGCGATCCTGCCACTTTTCCTGCCGCCATCGCAAGCATGACCCAGAAGAGTCCGACCTTTAAGCCCATGCGCCGGAATGTAATCGGAAATGTATTCAGGATCTCCGCGAGCGCCACCGCGATGCTTCCCACAAATATCCCGGCAGAAATACCGTACACGCACAGAAGCGCCGGTCCGAACGGAATCCGGATCTGCAAAAAAACAGACGCCAGATTTCCACAGATTCCGCCCAGAATCACGGCATTTTCAAAATGCAGTGTCTCTGCCGCGCGGTTGCACTTTCCAATCATACGCGGAATGACACCGATGACGATCAAAAACGCAAATGTTCCCGCAGAGACGGCAAGTCCCGCGGCAAGCCCGCAGAAGCCCAAAAATATATGCTCAATTAACATCGATGCTGTGTCCCTTTCTCTCCGCGTTCTCTATGAATGTAGTATCTATGTCCTTCTCATATTTGCGCATCTCCACCTGCATCGGCGTCGGATCCGGCGTGATCTTCTTACTGCCCACATGATTGAAAAACAGCGTAATGCCAATGGCAAGTCCGATGCTGTAACAGATTTCAAGTTCTGTCACGCCGCTTGACTCCTTTCCCATCACCTGCCGATAGAATTTGGAAAAGACATCTCCCACGGATACATCGTTGTTGAACGCCATAATCGTGAACGCCGCCCCGAAAAAAATGACCACGCAGAGCGCGACGGTCTTTAACGCATTGATCCACTTCGGTTTCTCGGGATTGGGAATGTATTCAATGATAAAATCCTTCTCTCCCTCATTGCTGATGTCCACATTCGGATATTCCTCATGAATCAGTTCGACGATCTTTAATATGGAAAAAACCTTCATCTGGTTCTTCTGTTTGCGCGGATTCATCGCCTCCGCAAACGTATAGATTTTTTTCTGCTTCAGCTGGCGCACAATCGAAGCATCCGGGCACTCCATTTTCGCAATGTCCCCAAGCGTCACATGCCGGTCTGTCACGATTGTATTCTGGTCAATCTTAAGATACAGTGTCTCACTCTTTGCACTCATGCCGCAATTCCCGCTTCCCATGTAGAATTCCGTTCCACCAGCACGCCGTCCACCGGGGTCTCCCCCTCTCTCCCGTATTTCAGATATAAAAGTGCCCCGCAGATCAGCGCGATGGCCAGCACTCCCACAAGGCATGCTCTGTATTTTCTGCAATTCATATTCCTGTCCTCCTGTCCGTTTTTACATCACTTGCATGATTTATGCATTATTATGCCTGTCCTCACAGATATTATGTACAGGACAACTGACAAAAGTACCAGATTGCTTTTTTTATAAAAACGTGTTACTTTTTCATATGGACATTTTATTATCAGAAAGGCGGACATCCAAATGGCTGTAACCAAGGAAATTCTGGCTCTCGCCGTGGAAATCGGCGATGCACTGCTTCGGAATGGTGCCGAAGTCTACCGCGTCGAGGACACGGTCATGCATATTCTTGAGGCATACGAAATTGAAAATTATGATGTTTATGTGCTTTCCAACGGAATCTTTGCAAGTGCAAACGAGGATCGTGAAGATGCCTGCAGCATGATCCGCCACATTCCGCTCGGCACCACGCATCTCGGGCGCATCGCTGCATTAAACCAGCTTTCCCGCGAGATCTGTTCCCACGAATGTTCGCTGATCGACGCCTGGAACCGTCTGGAAAGATGTAAAAATATTTCGTTCGGTAAACCTGTCGTCCACATCTTCTTCTGCGGACTAGGTTGTGGCTGTTTTTCCTACCTTTTCGGAGGTACAGCCCTGGACAGCATCGTCGGCTTTTTTATCGGCATGCTGCTGCAGGTATTTCTGTTTGCCTTAAAGCGCCATAAGAATTCCAAGTTTATCACGAATATCCTGGGAAGTGCATTCGTAACGCTGCTGTCGCTGATTGTACTCTCCTTTGGTACCCCCATCCTCTACGATAAGGTCATCATCGGAGACATCATGCCGCTCGTCCCCGGAATCGCGCTCACTACGTCGATCCGCGACTTTTTTAACGGAGATTATCTGTCCGGTGCCATTCACATGATTGACGCCATCCTGACCGCATTTTGTATCGCTGTCGGCGTCGGCACCGTCATTACGATCTATCATTTTGCTATGGGAGGTGCAGCGCTGTTATGATTATCCAGTTTATTGTGAGTTTGTTTGCCACACTCTCTTTTGCGGAACTGTTTGGCGCGCCGAAAAAGGAACTGTTTTTCTGCGGTCTGACCGGTGCCATCGGCTGGGTCGTCTATGTGATCGGCTTAAACAGCAATATGGGCACGGTGCTTGCGAATCTGACTGCCACCTTCGCACTCACCGTATTTTCGCGTATTCTGTCCGCGATCCGCAGAAATCCGGTAACCGTTTACCTCATCGCCGGTATTTTTCCGCTGGTTCCCGGAGCAGGTATTTACTATACGTCCTACTATTTCATCATGAACGATATGACGCAATTCTCCAACTATGGCATGGAAACCATCAAGGTGGCGGGTGCCATCGTGCTGGGAATTGTCTTTGGCTTCGGTCTGCCGCAGAGCTGGTTTAACGCGCTGCAGCGGATAGAAAGAAAAAAGACGGCTTTGTAAAATGAAACGTTATATTCTTCATTCCTGCCCCGCAATCTTCGCCGCCAGCTCCTCCAGGTACTCCCAGCGCTCCATCTTTTCCTCGAGTGCCTGTTCTGCCGCTTCCTTTTCCGCCAGAAGTTCCCCAAGCTTCACCGAGTTCGTGGCGTTTTCCGCCATGTCGGCATCCAGCTGCTCCACTTTTGCTTCCAGGTTCGCAATGTCATCCTCGATCGTCTCGTATTCCCTCTGTTCCTTATAACTGAATTTCAGCTTCTTCTCACGTTTCCAAGTGTTTCTGGAATCCGCCTGCTCTGCTGCATCCTGCCCGGATGTCCCGGTCACACCGCCGGCCTCCTGTGCGCTTTCCGCCTCCGAGACTCCGCGTGCTGTCATTCCCTGAACTTCCGCCGTTTCGCCCGGCTTTCTGCCTTCCTCCGCCAGTCGGTTGACATAATCCGTATAACCGCCTTCATACTGCCGGATCTCTCCGTTTCCCTCGAAAGCAAAAATACGCCGCACCACGCGGTCGAGGAAATACCGGTCATGCGATACCACAATCACGATTCCCTCATAGCTGTCCAGGTAGTCTTCCAGAATCGCAAGGGTCTGCGTATCCAGATCGTTCGTCGGCTCGTCTAAAATCAGTACATTCGGCGCCTCCATCAGCACGCGCAGCAGATTCAGTCTGCGCCGCTCTCCACCGGAAAGCTTTCCGATCGGACTATACTGCTGCGCTGCCGGGAACAAAAAACGCTCAAGCATGTTCGATGCCGAGACCAGACCGTCGGTCGTCCGCACATACTCCGCCGTGTTACGGATATAATCAATCACTTTTTCCTCCGGGTCCATGTAGGCGATTCCCGCTTCGCGGCCCGTCTCAATCTCCTGCGTATAGTAGCCGATCTTGATCGTTGCCCCAACTGTGATCGTGCCCGCATCCGGCTTGATGCGCCCCGCAATCATCTTCATCAGGGTCGTCTTGCCGCTTCCGTTTGCCCCGATGAATCCGATCCGGTCCCCTTTCAGAAAAATATAGGAAAAATCCCGTAGCAGCGTCCGCCCGTCATATCCCTTGGTAATGTGATCCAACTCGATCGTGGTTTTTCCCATTCTGGAATAGACGGAACTCATCTCCACCTGGCTGTCGCGCTCCGGCGCCTTCTGATTCTTGAGTTCCTCATAGCGCTGCAAGCGCCCCTTCTGCTTGGTTGTGCGCGCTTTTGCCCCCCGTCTGACCCATTCCAGTTCCTTCCGCAGTACAGACTGACGCTTGCGCTCACTCGCCTCGGCGCTCTCCTCCCGCTCCGCCTTCCGCTCCAGATAGCCGGAATAATTCGTCTCATAGCTGTAGATTGCCCCCTTGTCCACCTCGACAATACGGTTGCAGACGCTGTCAAGAAAATAGCGGTCATGCGTGATCATCACCAGCGCACCGCGCCATTTTTTCAGATAATTTTCCAGCCAGTCCGCCATTGCCGAATCCAGATGGTTCGTCGGCTCGTCTAAAATCAGCACATCACACGGCACCAGAAGCGCTGCCACAAGTGCCAGACGTTTTCTCTGTCCACCGGAAAGTTCTCCGGTTTTCTGTATAAAATCGGTAATGCCGAGGCGCGTCATCATACTTTTTGCATCGCTCTCAAGGCTCCATTTCTGTTCCTGTGCATGCGCGTCTGCATCGGTGCGCTCTGTCCTCCCGCTGCCGACAAAATTTAAGACACACTGTGTCAGCACACTGTCAAGTACCGTCATCTCCGGATCGAACACCGGATTCTGCGGCAGATATCTTACCACGATATGGTTGGCGCAGGTCACCTGGCCTTCATCCGGTTCCTCCAGCCCCGCAATGATTTTTAACAGGGTGGACTTTCCCGTCCCGTTGATACCGATTACCCCGACTTTTTCTCCCTCCTGCAGATAAAAGGAAGCTTTGTCCAAAAGCTTCCTCTCTGTGTATGATTTCGTTAAATTCTCCGCGTTAATAATATTCATGTCTCTTCTCTTTCTTTCCTGTTTCTGTATGACTCAAATGGCTCTCACCGGTCGGCTTCCACCTGCGTTTCTCCTGAAACAGCCGCCTGCTGCCTGTCGTTTTGCGCTTTCTCCTGAAACGTGCGGATATACCGCAGGCACTCCTGTTCCGGCAGAGGTCTGCCATAATAGTATCCCTGAATACATTCCACCCCAAGCTGTTCCATCGCTTCGCTCTGCTCCCGCTCTTCGATTCCCTCGATAATCAGCGGAATCCCCAGCTGTTTGATGGTGTGAATCTCATTTTCAAGCACGATGCGCGCCGCCTTGTCGCGGAACGACGCCCACACGATCTCCTTGTCGATCTTGATCTCCTGGAACGGGAAACGGATCAGATAGGAGCAGTTTGCATTTCCGCTTCCATAATCGTCAAGTGCAAACGACACTCCCATTTTTCCCAGCTCATGCATATGCCACAGCATCCGTTCCGGGGCGCCAATCGCCGTGCGCTCCGTCACCTCCAGCGTCAGCATGGACGGCGGAATATGGTAACTCTCAAGCACCGGCCGGATGGTCTCAGTCAGATTCTGGCGCAGACACTGCACCATCGAAATGTTCACATGGATCGTACGGATTCCAAGCGAGTCGTTCGAGAGCACATGCTTTGAAAGAAACCGGCAGCACTGCTCCAGCACCTGTTCCCCGATATGGATGATATTGCCATCGCGCTCCGCAAGCGGAATAAACTCCTCTGGCGAAATAAATCCCAATTCCGGATCCTTAAGCCGCACCAGCGCTTCCAGGGACACAATCTGCCGTTCCTTCAGGGAATATACCGGCTGATAGTAGACCAGAAACCCCTTCTCCCGGATCGCCCTCGCCACGGCAATCTCCACTTTTCTGCGGCGGCGGTACTGTGCGATCATGTCCGCATCCGCCTCCACAATGACCTGCGCGCCGGACTTTCCCGCATTTTCAAGCAAAAACTCCCGCATTCCGTAATATTCCGCCATCGCCTTAAAGTCCGTCGGATAGTGCTGCACCACCATCTCCATATCCAGCGCAATGCGGTTCTCCTGCACCACCCAGTCACTTTCAAACCGCTTTTGTATCTCACATTTTAACCTTTCACACTGCTCTTTGGTGTCTGCAAACACCGTAAATGCATCTCCTGCCGTGTGAAACACATGAAATTTTCCACACAGATCATACAGATACGCCCCGATCTCGCGCAGCAGTTCATTGCTGTTCTCGGTACCCAGAATCGTGTGGATATGATAAAACTTGCTCAGATGAATCGTGAGCACATAGCCCTCGCCCTTTCTGCGGAGCCGCTCCTCCAGCTGCGATTCAAATGCCGTCCCGTTTCCGATTCCTGTTGTCGTATCCAGAAACACCACCGGATTCTGAATCTGCAGATAGAGCATTATGAGCACGACCGTATTGCTGACGCTGGTGCAAAGGATCTCTCTGTACCGGTATTGCAGCCCGATCATGGCGGCTGCCACAGCCGTGTAGGCGCACACGATGACCTTCGTGCGAAGCGTGGTATATTTATGCTGCCGCACGACAATCAGAAGATCCAGCAAAAAGAAGATCACAATATACGCGTATCCGTAATCCGCGCCGACGCCCTGATAATAGCTGCTGTCTCTAAAGTAGTAAAAAAATCCGGTCACCGGCGTCACTGCCACCAGCACAAGAAACACGGCAAACGGGATCATGCCGGCAGCCGCAAATACCGTTCTCTCCCTGCCGCGGAGCGCACACGCTGCCATAAAATACCGGTAAATCAGATATGACGAAGCCCCCTCCAGCACAAAAAAAGCAAACGCCAGTACCTCGTTCAGACGCTGCGGAACGAGGGCTGCATTTGCTAATCCCACACATGATAGAATGTTCATCAGACACTCTGCTTCACACACAAACAGAAGCCAGCCGAATACCCGTGTCTTCTCCCCGGGAAACTGGCGCACGAATACAAAGTGCAGTAATATAATTGTCATAATTAAGAGTGATGCGATCTCAAAATCATAATTATACTGCACCTGTATCTCCCTCCTGCTCTTCCTGTGCCGCCTTTGCCTCCAGAATTGCCTCATTGAGCTGGAGCATCTTTGCGTCCAGCATGGAAACGATTCCCGAACACTCGCGCAGATCCCTGCTGATGTAATCCGGCGCATTTCCCTCAAACTTATAGTAGATCTTGTGCTCGAGGCTTGCCCAGAAATCCATCGCCATCGTCCGGATCTGAATCTCCACCTTCGTGTCGATAATGCGGTCCGACAAAAAGATCGGTACCGTCACCAGCATGTGATAGCTTTTGTATCCGCTCTCCTTGGGATGCCGGATATAATCCTTCACGGAGATTACCGTGAGATCATTCTGCTTGCCGATCATCTCGGCAAGGCGGTAAATATCCGACGTAAAAGAACAGACAATCCGGATTCCCGCAATGTCGTTGATGTAATTTACCATGTTGTCAATCGAGGAGTCATAGCCATACCGCTTCAGCTTCTTGACAATGCTCTCCGGCGCTTTGATGCGCGACTTGATATATTCAATCGGATTGTACTGATGTACCTGTTGAAATTCGTCATTTAAAATCTCGACCTTTGTTCTGACTTCCTTGAGTGCCGAGTTATACAGAAAAATAATGGTGTTCCAGCTATCTACGCCTTCACCCAGGGTTACTTCCCCTAACGCAACCGGCTTGTCCATATGTTCCCCTCCAGATGTCTCCCCTTATCATTTATTGCAATACGCTCCGACAAATATCCAAAAAACCTCCGGCTTCCCGGACTTGCGGGCGCGTATTTCGCAGTACACGTCCAAGAAATCACAGATTTCTTGGACTACCGGGCAGTCGCCCTATCAAAATCGTGCCAGCGAAAATGTGCTCTGCAAGCAGGCAATTTTTGCTGTTACGATTTTGGCACTGCTCATTGCTTATGTACATTATACCATATTCCGGGGGGATTAGGCAAATCGAAACATAGCCTGCTGAAACCGGTTCTTTATTTCCTTCCATAACTTATGCAGCTTAATCCTCCTCGATAACCTGCATTTCCAGAAAATCAAAATCAATCTGCTCGATAAAGGAATCCTGCGTAAAGCGCGTCTTGGCATGGCGCTTGAATTCATTCACATTCGCCTCCAGCCAAATCGGTTTTCCGAGATCAAATTCATAGCACACTTCCTCAAGCGCATGGAATACCTTGTGTGTTCTTGTCTCATCGGATTCATCCGTGATCGTCGTATCCCGCAGCAAGTGGTTGTTCTTCATCATCTTAAACCAGATTCTCATTTTCCGTTCCTTCTCCTCTGCCTGTTGGTCTCATACATAAGCAATGCTGCGGATACTGCCGCATTCAGGGATTCCACACTTCCCTCCATCGGTATCCGCACGTAGTTATCTGCCAGCCCCGCGATCTCATCGGACAATCCGTTCCCCTCGTTCCCAATCAGAAACGCCGTCCCTTTGCAGTAGGACGGTTCGTCATAGTGCATCTGTCCCTTCAGATGCGCCGCGTATATGCCAACCTTCTGCCGTTTTAATTCACCGATCGTCTCTGCCAGATCGTCCGCAATATAGTAGGGTACCCGGTAAATACTTCCCATCGTAGAGCGGATGGTCTTTGGATTAAACAGATCCACCGTCGTCCGGTTCATAATGATGCCGGTAATTCCCGCACCCTCGCCGGTCCGCAGCATGGTTCCCAGATTCCCCGGATCCTGGATGCTCTCAACGATCAGCAGATGTGTCCTGTCCCCGCGCAGCAGACCAGAAAGCGGATACTGCGGCATACGCACCAGACATAAGATCCCCTGCGGCGTCTGTGTGTCGGAAATGCTCTTAAATACCGCATCGGCAACGACCTCATAGGTCTTTCCCGCAAGCAGCTGCTCCGCTTCCGGTTCCTCCAGAAATCGCTCGGAGACATAAACCTTAGAGAGCCACTCCGGCGGAACCTCCTCAAACATCTTTCTGCCTTCCACGACAAACAGGTTCTGGCTTTTGCGCTCTTTTGCCTTTTTCATCAATGCCGTAATATTTTTCATCTGCTGATTGCTGCTGCTCGTAATCATGACTGCTCCTTTTTGTTCCCTAAGCGGAAAAAACTCCATGAGTTCCCGCCCATGGAGTCTTATGATCGTTCCAAATACTGTTATGTATCTTACATTGAAAGATTCTTGCTGATCTGATACTGATACTCCGGAATGCATTTCTGCATTGCAAGTGCCGCATCGATGTCGTCATCCACGAAATCGCCGTGACGATAACCAACGACACGGTTGCTCTTGCCCTCGCAGAGCAGATCCACTGCCAGCGCACCCATCGTGGATGCATAGACACGATCCTTACAAGTCGGGCTTCCTCCACGCTGCATGTGCCCCAGAATCGTCGCACGCGTCTCAACGCCGGTTGCAGCCTCGATACGCTTCGCCATGCTTGCAGAATGTCCGATACCCTCCGCATTGACAATAATGTGATGCTGTTTGCCGCGTTTACGGTTCTCGATGATATGGTTTACAATCTTCTGCTCATCGTAATCATACTTCTCCGGAAGCAGAATATCCTCTGCGCCGTTCGCAATACCGCACCATAATGCAATATAACCTGCACCGCGACCCATAACCTCGATGATGCTGCAGCGCTCATGAGAAGTAGAGGTATCACGTACCTTGTCGATCGCTTCCATTGCGGTGTTCACCGCTGTATCAAAACCGATGGTATACTCTGTACATGCAATATCAAGGTCAATCGTTCCCGGAAGACCGATCGTGTTGATGCCGAGTGCCGCCAGCTTCTGCGCACCTCTGAAAGATCCGTCACCGCCGATAACGATAATTCCGTCGATTCCATGCTTCTTGCAGATCTCTGCTGCTCTCTGCTGACCTTCCGGTGTCTTGAACTCCATGCAGCGTGCTGTCTGTAAAATAGTACCACCGCGCTGGATGATATCGGAAACGTCTTTTGCTTCCATATCCACAATCTCTTCCTGAAGAAGTCCTGCATAACCTCTCTTGATTCCCTTGACTTTCTTACCCTTGGCAATGGCTTCCCTAACCACTGCACGGATTGCTGCGTTCATACCCGGGGCATCGCCGCCGCTCGTGAGTACACCAATGGTGTTTATCTCTTTCGCCATTTATCGTTCCCTCCTCATATAATATACCCATTTAATCTACCTTATTTTAATCTCTTTATGGTTTCTTTTCAATGCTCTTTTTGACAACTTTTACGTTATTTTCCCCCAAAAACTTAGTTAAATTGTTCACAATCTCCGGTTCGATGCAGATACTGTAGTTTTCGGGCAGCCGCTTCATCGCCTTGACCGATGAAATATAGATCACCACCGTGTCTTTCCCATCCGAATCATGGAGCATGGCATAGAGTTCTTTTTCCTTTTCCGCAAACGCTTCCTTGGTCTCAAACTGAAGCCATAATTCATCGCCGCGCCGCGTGGGAGCCTGCGCGGATTTACCGCCTCCCGCGGATGCCGGACTGCTGCCCGCATTCCCGCTGTAAGCGCGCCGGCTGCCATTCCCCTGCCGATAGGTTCGCTGCTCCTGCGGCATTCCGTTTTCCGCCTCGGCAAAGGTGCAGATCTGTTCACAGATGATCTTGGCGTTTTTATCCTCCTCCACGTTGGCATGTCCGCGGATAAATATCTTCTCATCCTCATTCAGCAGCGTATGGTAGCGCTCATACTCGCCGGGGAATACGATCACCTCCACCGTGCCAAACAGATCCTCGAGCGAGAGAAATGCCATCGTCTTATTATTCTTTGTATATTTGATGGTCTTCTCCGTAATCATTCCGCCGATGACGACCTTCTGGTTATCCCTCAGTCTGACCCCGCCGCTCTCCTCGTCCAGCAGGAAATCCGACGTCACCGCCGATATAATTTTGCGCCATTTTTCCTCATACTCCTCCAGCGGGTGACCGGTCAGATAAATGCCGATGACCTCCTTCTCGAAGCCGAGCTTGATCTCCTTGCTGTACTCTCCCACGTTCGGATACTGGATCTCATAAGCTTTTTTCTCTTCCTCCGACACCAGATCAAACAGGCTCATCTGTCCCGCCAGCGACTTCTTTTTCGTCTGCACCTGCTGATCCATCAGGGCATTGTACACCATCATCATCTGCTGTCTGTTGCCGTCTAAGCTGTCGCAGGCGCCGGATTTGATGAGATTTTCGACGGTGCGCTTGTTTACCTCAGAGTCCGACACCCGCTCTATAAAATTCTGCAGGGTGCGGTAGGAACCGTTCTGATTCCGCTCCGCAATGATCGCATCTACCACCGAGCGCCCGATGCTCTTGATCGCGTACAGTCCGTAGCGGATGCCGCCTTTTGTCGCCGAAAAACGTCCCTCTCCCTCATTGATATCCGGAGCCAGCACTTTGATTCCCATCTGTCTGCAGGTATAGATATACTCCGCCACCTTCCGCGGGTTATCAATCACGGAGGTCATCAGCGCCGCCATAAATTCCACTGGATAATAGTATTTTAAATATGCCGTCTGATATGCGACCACCGCGTATGCCGCCGCATGGGATTTGTTGAAAGCGTACTTGGCAAAATCCACCATGGAATCGTAGATCTCATTCGCCGCCTTCTCGCTGATTCCGTTTGCAATACAGCCCTTGATCCCCTGCTCCTCATTTCCGTAAACGAAATTGTGGCGCTCCGCATCAATGACATACTGCTTTTTCTTACTCATCGCACGGCGGATGTTATCCGCCTGTCCCATGGAATAGCCGGCAAGATTCTGCACGATCTGCATGACCTGCTCCTGGTAGACGATACAGCCGTACGTCGGCTCCAGGATCGGTTCCAGTTCCTTGCAGGTGTATGTTATGCTCTCCGGCTCGTTTTTTCCCTTAATGTACTTTGGAATGAAATCCATAGGACCCGGACGGTACAGAGAGATTCCGGCAATGACATCCTCGAGGCTCTGCGGCTTTAACTCCTTCATGAAGTTCTTCATCCCGGCACTTTCAAGCTGGAAGACGCCCTCGCATTTTCCGGTTCCAATCGCATCCAGCACCTTCTTGTCGCCGTAATCAATCTGGATCGCATCCGGATCGCTGTTGTCATTATAATCGATGTGATCGACGTCGATCCGCACACCGTGATTCTTCTCCACAAGGGCAACGGCATCTTTGATTACGGTAAGCGTCCGAAGTCCGAGGAAGTCCATTTTTAACAGACCGAGTTCCTCGATCGTTGTCATGACGAACTGCGTGGTAATCGTGCCGTCTGAAGCTCTGGAAAGCGGTACATACTCATCCATCGCCTTCTGTGAAATCACGACACCCGCCGCATGCATGGACGTATGGCGCGGCAGTCCTTCCAGACGTTTTGCCATATCGATGAGTGTATGCACCGTGTCATCCGTCTCGTACATGGTGCGCAGCTCTGGATTCATGGTAAGCGCCTTATCGATGGTGATGTTCAGTTCGTTTGGAATGTTCTTCGCAATCGTATCACAGAAATTGTACGGCAGATCCATCACACGCCCCACATCGCGGATGACTCCGCGCGCAGCCAGCGTACCGAATGTAACGATCTGCGTCACGCAGTCCTTGCCGTATTTCCCGATTACATAGTCGATGACCTCACTTCGTCTCTCATAGCAGAAATCAATATCAATATCCGGCATCGTGACACGCTCCGGATTTAAAAAACGCTCAAACAGAAGATTATACCGGATCGGATCAATATTGGTGATACCGGTCGTGTAGGAGACAAGACTTCCCGCCGCGCTTCCACGCCCCGGTCCGACCGGGATGCCATGCGTTCTGGCATAATTGATAAAATCCCACACGATCAGAAAGTAATCGACATATCCCATCTTCTGGATAACGGAAAGCTCATAATCAAGCTGCGGCAGCAGCTCGTCATGGCGGTCCGGATAACGCTGGATCAGTCCCTCATGACACAATTTGTTCAGATACGTCCAGGAATCATACCCGTCCGGAACTGTAAAGTGCGGCAGCTTCGTCACGCCGAATTCAATCTCCACATGACACCGGTCTGCAATCTTCTGGGTATTCTCGATTGCCTGCGCGGCATAGGGAAAAAGTGCGCGCATCTCCTCCTCGGATTTGACATAATACTGTCCGCCCTCATAGCGCATCCGGTTCTCATCGGACAACTTTTTCCCTGTCTGCAGGCACAGCAGGATATCATGTGCCTCCCAGTCCTCCGCATAGGTATAGTGCACGTCGTTGGTGGCGACAAGTTCAATACCAAGTTCCTGGCTAAGCCGCATCAGACCGGCATTCACTGTCTTCTGATCCGGAATTCCGTGATCCTGGAGTTCTAAAAAATAATTGCCCTTACCGAAGCATGCCTCATAGCGCTGCGCCGTCTTCTTCGCCTCATCATAAAGACCTCTGACAAGATAACGCTGCACCTCACCTGCCAGACAGGCACTCAACGCAATCAGCCCCTCATGATACTGTTCTAAAAGTTCCATATCGACACGCGGTTTATAGTAGTATCCCTCCACAAATCCCTTCGATACAATCTTCATGAGATTCTGATACCCCTGGTTATTCTCCGCCAACAGCACTAGGTGATAATAGCGATCCTCCCCATGGGACATCTCCCGGTCAAATCTGGAGTTCGGTGCCACGTAGACCTCGCATCCCAAAACCGGATTGATCCCTGCCTTCTTCGCTTCCTTATAAAAATCAATCACGCCGAACATGACACCGTGATCCGTGATGGCTCCCGCTGTCATGCCAAGTTCCTTGATTCGTTTTACATATTCTTTGATTTTATTGGAACCGTCCAGCAGACTGTACTCTGTATGGACGTGTAAATGTGCAAATGACATAATAAATCCTCCGTTTTTTCATTATATTATGAACAACGGAATTATTCAAATCTTTTCACGGATCATTCCCGTGCTTTCCCATAACAGAAATAGATAGACAGACACGTCCCGAAATTGTTTGGTTGATAATAGCGGCAGACCCGCCGCTTAAGAATGAGACAGACTCGTCTCTACATTCCAGACAGGAACTCTTCCACAGTTGTTGAGCGCGCAGCAAGTTTCAGCCACTTTTCCAGTGTCTCATCATCCTGTTCTCCTGCGATGCGCTGCTGCTGTTCTGCCGGAATTGTTCCAAGCTCGGCTGCTAATGACAATATACTCTGTGCTACTTTTGACGCTGCAAGTGACTCCGCCATCGGCTTCGCAAGCGACTCCGCAAGCGTCTCCGCCATCGACTCTGCCATTGGCTTCGCGAGCGTCTCTGCCATTGATTCCGCTATCGAAGGTGCCATCAGCTTTGCCCTTCGCTCCGCTTCCTCACGGATATACTCTTCCATCGTCATATAGCCTGCCTCCAATTTTCGATCACGTTTTAGATATTTGACTCTCTCATGAATATTACGGATTTTTTCATCCGGATGCATACACATCGAAACGCACACTCTTAAAATCGCTGTCAAGAAACAGTGTGTGCTCCGCATGCGCCTTCACGCGTGGAATCTCCTTATTCAGGACAATCTCCAGCAGATTTCTGCAGATCTCCTCGTCCTGCAGGGCTGCTGCAAACAAATATGCATTGGTCAGATTCAGTTTCTGAAAACTTTCTCCCATATACAAGTACCTCCTCTGTGGGAAGTGCCTGCCTGTAAAATATTATAAATCATTCTTACGTCAAATGTCTATTGGTCGAAATCACGAATTTCCAGATCAGGTTTCTGGATGTCGACTATCTCAGGATGCATTTCTTTCTTTTTTGTGTTATAATGCGTTGCACAAATGTAACAGAAGGGATCTTGATCTACATGGGAAAAACAGGACTGATTGTCGAGGGTGGCGGTATGAAATGCGCTTACAGCGCCGGTATTCTGGACAAGTTTTTAGATGATTCTATCGCATTCGACTATTGTATCGGCGTCTCTGCCGGAGCTGCCAACACGCTCTCCTACCTTGCCGGTCAGCGCGGCAGAAATCTGCGTTTCTATACCGTACATCTTGACGATCCGCGCTATCTTTCTGTCCGCAGCCTGCTTCGCACCGGAAATCTGTTCGGTCTCCAGTATATCTACGGCACGCTGACCAACTCGGATGGTGCCGACCCGATTGACTACGATGCCATCATGAAAAATCCGGCTGAATTTTATATGCCGGCAACGGATGCCCTCACCGGAAGGGCAGCCTATTTTTCCAAGTTCGACATCGTGCGCGACGACTACCGCACCATCATGGCGACCTGCGCGCTTCCTGCGTTCTGCCGCCCGGTCAATGTCAACGGACACTTCTACTACGACGGCGGTGTTGCCGATTCTATTCCGGTACATCATGCCTTAGAACACGGCTGCGACAAGGTTGTCATCATCCTGTCAAATCCGCGCGATTTTGTGAAGCAGCCGGAGGCACACCGGCCGATCTACAAGCGCATGCTGCGCAAGTATCCAAAAACTATTGAAGGAATCGACCACCGCCATATCAATTATCAGGCCTCGATTGATCTTTCCAACCAGCTGGAAAAAGAGGGGCGTGCGCTGATTTTCGCGCCAAGCCGCCATCTGCCGCTCGGCACTTTCTCCAAAAATGCAGCCTTGGAACAGCAGCTTTACGACCTGGGCGTATCCGATTATGAGGCAAAAGCAGCTACTCTCCAGGACTTTTTAAAATCTACGGATCACTCCTAGCTTTCCTCTTCGTTATAAAAACCTTCAGACTTCGTATATTCATATTATACCAGCCTGAAGGTTTCTATAAATCATTTTTCCGCATTCCGCATCCAACCTGCGCCTGTTCACACCTCCACCTTATATGCGATCGCTTCATAAGGTCTTAAGTAGGTTCCTCCTTCGTTCTTGTAATTTCCGATCATAATCTCCGCTTTCTTAGGCACTCCGTCAAAAGCCACATGGTTAGGTGTAAAATTACAAAGTACCACCAGCTTTTTATCATCCAATACTCTCTGGTATGCAAAAATCTGTCCGCTCTCTTCCATCAGCATCTCAAAACTTCCGCTGACTACAATCTCTTCCTCATGCCGGATTTGGATCAGTCTCCGGTAGAAATTATAAATAGAATCCGGGTCTTTCAGCTGTGCTGCAGCGTTGATTTTTTTATAGTTTTCATTTACCCTGATCCACGGCGTTCCTGTTGTAAATCCGGCATTTGTCTCTGTATTCCACTGCATTGGTGTCCTCGCATTATCACGGCTTACTTTTCCAAGATAACGCATCATCTGCTCCGGCTCTACCCCCTGCACTTCCACCAGTTCATGGTAAGCATTGATGGATTCCAGGTCACGGTAATCTGAAAGATCTGTAAATCCGGCATTTGTCATTCCAAGTTCTTCTCCCTGATAAATATAGGGCGTTCCTTTCATCAAATGCAGGCATACTCCCAGCATTTTTGCCGAATACTCGCGATATTCCCCGTCATTTCCATAACGTGAAACGGCTCTCGGCTGATCATGGTTACTCCAGAACAGGGCATTCCACCCAATGCCCTCTAAACCTTCTTCCCACTTTTTGAAAACCTTTTTTAACGCTATAAGATCGATTGGCTGGTCATTCCATTTCCCGTAAATCCCACTGCCAAGTTCCACATGTTCAAACTGAAATACCATATTCAGTTCCTGCCGGTCTTCCCCCGCATATTTTTTTGCTTCCTCCAATGTCACACATGATGTTTCCCCGACTGTCATGATATCATATTTGGAGAGAACCTCGCGATTCATCTCTTTTAAATACTCATGCACATGCGGTCCATGTGCACAGTACGGTACCAGATCTCCGTACAAACCATGTATTTCCCCGTCTTGGAATGCCGGGTTCTTTGAAATCAGGCTGATAACATCCATGCGGAACCCATCCACACCTTTTTCCAGCCACCACCGCATCATCTCGTATATTTTCTGCCGCACCTTATCATTATCCCAATTCAGATCCGGCTGTTTTTTAGAAAAAATATGCAGATAATACATGTCTGTCGCATCATCATATTCCCATGCGCTTCCACCAAACCACGATCCCCAGTTATTAGGTTCCCTGCCATCCTTTCCTTCTTTCCATATATAAAAATCACGATACGGATTTTCTTTGCTTTTTCTGCTTTCTATAAACCATGGATGCTCATCAGACGTATGATTTACTACAAGATCCATAATAATCCGAATATTTCGTATATGTGCCTGCTCCAGCAGCCGGTCGAAATCTTTCATATTACCAAATTCTCTCATAATATTCTGATAATCACTGATGTCATATCCATTGTCATCATTTGGAGATTCATAGATCGGTGAAAGCCAGATTATGTCAATGCCAAGACGCTTCAAATAATCCAGTTTGCTGATGATCCCCTCAATATCTCCAATTCCATCCCCATTGCTGTCGCAAAAGCTTCTGGGATAAATCTGATAAATAACTGCTTCTTTCCACCATGCATTTTTCATTCTTCCCACCTGTCTTTCTTTTTACTGCTTCACTGCACCTGTCACAACACCTGAAATAATCCACTTCTGACACAACACATAAAAAACCAGCACAGTCGTAAGCATTGGACGGCAGTGCTCTGCAAACAGGTTATCATCAAATCCTACCACCGATATATCCTGTGGGACACGTATCCCCTGCGATTGAAAAATAAATACTGCGTCGCTTGCATAAAAATCCGAAGCGAAAAACAGTGCCGTATACTCATTCAGGCGCTCCTGACAAAATTCCCACAACCGCGTGTGTCTCGTCTGTTTTCTGAAGCTGATCGGGACATAGTCCCTCTCATGAAATATGATTCCATTCTCTTCAAGTGCTTTCTGATATCCCAGCAAACGCTCCCGGTCAACACCTGCCGGTTCCTGCTGATCTGCCAGAAACGCAATTCTTCTATGCCCCTGCCGGATCAGATAATTTGTCATCATGTATCCTCCCCCGAAGTCATCCAGCCCGACATTATAACAATCCTGATTTTCAAAATAAGAATCAATAAACACCACCGGCATTTTTAACTGTTCTTTCATTTTCTGGACATCCTCCGCCCGGCAGCCAAGCGCCACCAGTCCTTCAATATTCCAGGAAGATGCCAGCCTGACCGTTTCTTCAACACTCCCTGCCATATATAGCATCATATAGTAACCGTGTTCCCTGATTTCTTTTTCCAATGCTCCCACTATGGTTCCATAAAACGGATCCGCCATTGCATTGTTTTCCGCACGCCTGTCATAATTCATGATAACTCCGATAATTCTGGAGCCATAATTTGCCAGAACGCGTGCCCCCATATTTGAAACGTAATGGGATTGATCGATCACATCCTGCACCTTTTTCAATGTCTCCTTCGACATTTTTTTCGTTCTTCCATGCAGAACATTCGCTACGGTAGTCGGGCTGACCCCCGCAATTTCTGCCATATCCTTAATCGTTATCATACACTGTCTTCCTGCTTTTTCTCATTTTATTCCGCCCGAAGCCATGATATCTTCCACGGACATTTTCTTTTGTTATTATAACAAAAAAACCGGGCAATTCCATCCTGGAATTGCCCGGTTGTCTGCTTTTTTCAAGCTTTTACTGCTGCCGTCAGTTCATTTCCGGAGACATCAATCAGAATCGTATCTCCCTCCCTGACTTTATCCGCAAGAATCAGCTTTGCGGAAAGTGTCTCCACATGCTTCTGTAAGAACCGCTTTAACGGTCTTGCACCGTAGATCGGATCATACCCGTGTTCCACGATATACTGCTTTGCCGCATCGGTCAGCTCCACCGTGATCTCACGGTCTGCCAGACGTTTGTTGAGATCTGCAACCAGAAGGTTGATGATGTTACCGATGTTGTCCTTCGTCAGCGGCTTAAACATAATAATCTCATCCAGACGGTTCAAAAACTCCGGACGGAAATGTCCGCGCAGTTCGTCCATAACTGCCGCTTCGCACTCCGGATTGATATCCCCGTTTGCATCGATGCCCTCAAGCAGATGTGCTGATCCAAGGTTCGATGTCATGATGATGATTGTATTCTTAAAATCGACGGTACGTCCCTGTGAATCTGTGATTCGTCCATCGTCCAGTACCTGCAACAGAACGTTGAACACATCCGGATGTGCCTTCTCCACCTCATCAAACAATACCACCGAATACGGCTTTCTGCGCACTGCCTCGGTCAGCTGTCCACCCTCATCGTATCCGACATATCCTGGAGGCGCTCCGATCAGACGGGAGACGGAATATTTCTCCATATACTCACTCATATCAAGACGCACCATATTCGACTCATCATCGAAGAGACTTGCTGCAAGCGCCTTTGCAAGCTCTGTCTTACCAACACCGGTCGGTCCTAAGAACAGGAATGATCCGATCGGCTTACTCGGGTCTTTGATACCTGCTTTGGAACGGATGATTGCTTCCGTCACTTTCGTGACGCCCTCATCCTGGCCGATGACACGTTTGTGCAGTTCCTCGTCGAGATGCAGCGTCTTGTTACGCTCGCTCTCCGTCAGCTTTGCCACCGGAATTCCTGTCCATCTGGAGATGATCCGCGCAATCTCTTCCTCACTGACGTTTTCATGCACCAGGGAAAGGTCGCGTTTCTTCACGGCTTCCTCCTCGATCTCCAACTGCTTCTGTAGCTGTGGCAGCTTGCCGTACTGCAATTCGGCTGCCTTCTCCAGATCGTACTTCTGCTGTGCCATCTTGATCTCATTCTTGACCGCTTCGATCTCCTCACGCAGCTTCTGTACTTTTTCTACCGACTTTTTCTCATTCTCCCACTGCGCTTTCTTCGTGTTGAATTCATCGCGCAGCTCTGCCAGTTCTTTCTGCAGATTTGCCAGACGCTCCTGGCTCAGACGGTCGGTCTCCTTTTTCAGCGCTGTCTCCTCAATCTCCATCTGCATGACACGGCGGTTCAACTCGTCCAGTTCCGTCGGCATGGAATCCAGCTCGGTCTTGATCAGCGCGCACGCCTCATCGACCAGATCGATCGCTTTATCCGGAAGAAAACGATCCGAAATATAACGGTTGGAGAGCACTGCTGCCGATACCAGCGCAGAATCTGTAATCTTAACTCCATGGAAAACCTCGTAGCGTTCCTTCAATCCACGCAGAATGGAGATGGTATCCTCGACCGTCGGCTCATCCACCATTACCGGCTGGAAACGACGCTCGAGCGCCGCATCTTTTTCAATGTATTCGCGGTACTCATCCAGGGTCGTCGCACCGATACAATGCAGTTCACCACGCGCAAGCATCGGCTTTAACAGCTGTCCGGCATCCATCGCACCATCCGTCTTGCCCGCACCCACGATCGTGTGAAGCTCATCAATGAACAGGATAATCTGTCCCTCGGAACTTTTCACCTCATCAAGCACTGCCTTTAACCGCTCCTCGAATTCACCGCGGTATTTTGCACCTGCGATTAACGCACCCATATCCAGTGCAAACAATTTCTTGTCCTTTAAGCCCTCCGGCACATCGCCTTTTACAATTCGCTGGGCAAGTCCCTCGACAACAGCCGTCTTGCCGACACCCGGCTCACCGATCAGCACCGGGTTGTTTTTCGTCTTACGGGACAGAATCCGCACGACATTCCGGATCTCATCATCACGTCCGATGACCGGATCCAGCTTCTGGTCTCTCGCACGGGCTACCATATCATACCCGTACTTCTCCAGCGTGTCGTAGGTTGCTTCCGGATTGTCCGATGTCACGCGCTGATTGCCGCGGACTGTCGAGAGCGCCTGCAAAAACCGTTCTCTGGTAATGCCGTACTCCTTAAAGATCTCCTTCAATGCCTTATTCGGATACTTGATCAGCGCCAGGAACAGATGCTCGACAGAAACATACTCGTCCCCCATCTGCTTCGCCTCATCCTCGGCATGAATGAGCACCTTATTTAAATCCTGTCCGACATAGACCTGACCGCCGGACACCTTGACACGCGCTGCCAGATGCCGCTCGGCGTTATCCATGAAGTGCTCCTTCTGAATCTCCATCTTCTCAATCAGCTTCGGAATCAGTCCATCCTCCTGCCGCATGAGTGCAACCAGAAGATGCTCCTGCTCGATCTCCTGATTTCCATATTCATAGGCAAGCTTCTCGCAATCGTTAATGGCTTCCACTGACTTTTGTGTAAATTTCTGAATGTTCATAAGCGTACCTCTCTTTCTCTACCTATGATATACAGGCGGCACATATCTATGCGCCGCCTGCTTTGTTCTCCCTGTTACAATTATGTTATAGCACCAGTTGTTAGCACTGTCAAGAGGTGAGTGCTAATTTTTTCAGATAATTTTACCGCCAGCAGAAGCAGGGACTTCCTGCCTAATATGGTCTGCTCTCCAACAGCTCCGAGAGATCCATCTCACAGTCAAAATATGTCTCCTCCACATACTGGATCTTCTCCACGCTTTCCCCCGCCTCCAGGCGGCGGATCGTCTCCTCCACAAGCGGGGCTGTCAGCGGATTGCATTCAAAATCAGCCGCGATGTCCCCGGTCTGGATTGCCTTGAGGGCATCCCTTACCGCATCAAAGGACAGGATAATAATGTCCCCGTCACTGCCAATCGTCCTGCCCGCCTCCCGGATCGCCTCGATAGCGCCAAAGGTCATATTGTCATTCTCGCTGATTACAACATCAATATCCTCGTATTTTTCGAGAAATTCCTTCATAACCTCCTGCCCCTTTGCCTGCGTGAAATCCCCCGACTGGCGCTCCAGCATCACCCAGTTTTCATTCTGCTGGAGAACCTCTGCGAATCCGTCTGTCCGCCCGATCTGTGCAGAGGAGCCCAGCGTCCCCTGGAGAGATACGATATGAACTGTCTCCCCGCTCCGCCCCTGCTTTTCCAGATAATTCTCCAGCCAGTGCCCGGCGTTCCTGCCCTCCTCCGCGAAGTCACTGCCCACCCAGCATGTATACAGGCTGTCGTCCTCCATCTCCGCCCTGCGGTCAGACAGAATCACCGGGATTCCGGCTTCCTTCGCCTCCTCCAGAACGGATTCCCAGCCTGTCTCCACGATCGGGTCGAGCACGATATAATCCACCTCCTGCAGGATCAGATTGCGGATTGCCTTCACCTGGTTCTCCTGCTTCTGCTGTCCGTCCTCGAAGATCAGATAGTAGCCGTTTTCCTGCGTGAATACATCCTTAAAGGACTGTGTGTTGGTGGTTCTCCAGTCGGATTCCGAGCCGACCTGCACATATCCGACCACAATATAGCCGTCCTGCTGCATCGTCTGCTCCGTATCCAGCTGTCCCGCAGTCTCTCTCTGCTCCCCACTCCCACAGCCGGCTGTAAAGAGCAGCTGGCTGGCAAGCAGCGCCGCCGCGATTCCTTTTTTTCCCACAGTCCTCTTCTGAAATATGTTCATATTCCTCCCGCCTTTTCTCCTGCCGGCTGCACCTCCTTCCCGGGGTGCTTTTTTAACGCAGCACGGTATTTTCCCATAGAGGAGCCAAAAGGCTGCCGCATGAAGTGGACAGCCCCTGGACAGCCTTGTTTTTATTTGCTCTTCTCTTTGATCTTTGCAAAGATACTCTGTAATACGATGAAGAAGCAGAGCAGCGCAGCCACCGCAATGTTGGACCACGAGCTGAGCAGCTTGCCGTTCGTCTTCACCAGTGTGGAAATCGTTCCGTTGATAAGTACACCAAAGAAGGAGCCGATGACATTTCCCACACCGCCTGTCAATAATGTACCGCCGATAACGGAGGAAGCAATGGCATCCATCTCAAGTCCGAGTGCCTGCTGCACATTTCCCGACATCGTGTTCAGGCAGTAGCAGATGCCGCCGATCGAGCAGAGGAATGAGGAAAGCACATACGCCTTCAGCTTCGTCTTCTTCACGTCCAGTCCCATCATGGTCGCCGACTGCTCACTTCCTCCGACTGCGTAAAGGCTTCTGCCGAACTTGGTATAGCGGAGCATGAAAAATACGGCTATCAGCACGAGCAGCGCCACGATTACCGATACACGGATAAACGGAACCTGCACCACGCCCTTGTTGTTGGTATAGGAGCCAAACGGAAGGCTGATCTTCGTATTGGCAAGCTTTACAAAAAATGCATTGCTGCTGATGGAGATCTGTTCCGTGCTGATCACGGCTGTCATGCCTCTGGCGAAGAACATTCCCGCCATTGTCACAATGAACGGCTGGATATTCAGATAGCCGACACAGAAGCCCTGCACCACGCCGAACACAATCCCGATGGCAAGCACAAGTATGCAGAGCAGAACCGCATTCATGTTCCAGCGCTCCATGCCGACGGCAAGAATCATGCAGTCCATGGCAACCAGCGAGCCAACGGAAATATCGATGCCGCCGGTCAGCATCACGCAGGTCATTCCACAGGTGATGCAGAGCAGACCCGCATTATTGATAAGGATGTTCAAAAACGTCTGCAGATGTGTGAAGCCCTTATTGGAATAAATCACACAGCCCACGGCATACATCACAAAAAATAGCGCGATGGTAATTATCAGAAGAACCGTATTTCCATTTAATTTTTTCGCTTTCATTATGCAGCACCTCCTTTGGCAAGCTGTCTCCTTACAGACATTTTTTTCATAAATGCCTTAAACGGAGGTGCCTGGATTGCCACAATAATGATAACAATGACCGCCTTGTACACCGGTGCCTGCTCGGTCGAGATGCCGAGCGCATACAGGGTGGTGGTGATCGCCTGGATGGTGTACGCACCGATAATAGAGCCTGCCAGCCGGAACTTTCCGCCGCCGAGGCTGTTGCCGCCGAGTGCAACTGCCAGAATCGCATCCAGCTCGAAGTTCAGTCCGATGTTGTTGGAATCCGCAGAGCTGATCCGGGAGGAAGCAACAATACCGGCAATTCCTGCACACAATCCGCAGACAACATAGCACAGGAAAATGATGCGCTCGGAATTGATGCCCGCGATGCGGGAAGCCTTCTTATTGATGCCGACGCTCTGGATATATAAGCCCAGTGCGGTCTTGCGGAGCACCAGCGATGTGATCAGGATGCACACGATGGCAACCACGATCGGTGTCGGCATAAATCCGAGATAGCCGCCGAAGATTTTGAAGGAATCATCCCGGACGTATACGATCATGTTGTTGCAGAGCAGAAGTCCGATTGCCCTCGCCGCCGAAAACAGGATCAGCGTTGCCACCATCGGCTGCACATTCAGATACGATACCAGAAAACCGTTAAACGCACCGCAGGCACATCCCATCAGGATGCCGCCAAGCACACCGACGATCAGCGGCGCTGCAAGGCTGTTGGTGGAGGACACGCCGTAGCCTGCCAGAAGCATGCAGCAGAACGATGCCGCCAGTGACATGACCGAGCCGACGGAAATATCCGTTCCTGCCGAGCAGGACACAACCAGCGTCATGCCGATGGCAAGAACGGCAATCTCACTGCCGCGGTTTAAAATATCAATGATGCGTCCGTACAATACCCCGTTGCGGATGGAGATGGTAAAAAAGTTAAATGCAAAATTTCCTGCCATCACATCATAGATGATATTTACCGCCATCACCAGTATCATACAGAAAATCGGTAAAAACAACGGCTGGCTGACCAGCTTCTTAAACTTACTCATTCCTGCCACCTCCTGCTATGGACTGCATTACATGCCCCTGGGTCAGTTCCTCAGTGATCTCTCCCACTTCCTGACCATCCCTTAATACCACCAGCTTGGAGCATGTTCTAAGCATCTCCTCAATCTCGGAAGAGATGAAGATCAGACTCTTTCCCTGATCCGCAAGCTCGATCACAAGCTTCTGGATCTCAGTCTTTGTCCCGACATCGATACCTCTGGTCGGCTCATCCAGAATAAGGAATTCCGGATCTGTGGCAAGCCAGCGTGCCAGAATCACCTTCTGCTGGTTTCCGCCGGAGAGCTGTCCGATCAGGGTCTCCCTGCTCGCCGTCTTGATCTGCAGCAGCTCGATATACTTGTCTGCGATCTCGTTCTGTCTGCTCATTGGAAGCAGCTTAAACATTCCGCGCTTTGCCTGCATTGCCAGAATTATATTTTCTCGTACAGATAAGTCTGCGATAATGCCCTCTGCCTTTCTGTCGTCCGGAAGAAGTCCCATTCCAAGATTCATCGCATCAATCGGCGCATTGATCTTTGCCTCTTTTCCGTTGACAAACAGCTTACCTGTCTGGTTTTTATCCGCTCCATAGATGACACGCGCCAGCTCACTGCGTCCCGAGCCAAGCAGACCTGTCAGTCCCACGACCTCACCCTTATGTATCTGTAAATCAAACGGCTTGATCTTTCCCTTGTGGCTCATGCCCTGCGCATCGATAACCACCGGCACATTGGTGAAATCCTTCTTCTCTTCTGATTTTACAGCTGCAAGGTCATCAAAATCCTTGCCCATCATCGCTGCGACCAGCTTTACCCTTGGCAGCTCCTCAATCGGATATTCTCCGACCAGTATGCCGTTCCGGAGCACTGTGATCCGGTCACAGACTGCGTATACCTGCTCCAGAAAGTGTGTCACAAACACAATCGCCACACCCTTTTCCTTCAGCTGCCGCATAAGAACGAACAGCTTTTCAACCTCATGGTCATCCAGGGAGGATGTCGGCTCGTCTAAAATCAGTACCTTACAATCCATATCCACCGCTCTTGCAATCGCAATCATCTGCTGGAGCGCCAGTGAATACTCTTCCAGATTTTTGGTTACGTCAATATCAAGATCCAGGCTCTTAATAATCCTGTTGGATTTTGCTGTCATCGTCTTCCAGTCGATGGTTCCAAGTTTTGTCTTCGGCTCCCTGCCGATAAATAAATTTTCTGCCACACTCAAATTCGGGCAAAGATTGACTTCCTGATACACCGTGGATATGCCCTTTTTCTGTGCATCCAGGGTCGAATGATTGACCACCGGTCCATCGATCCCGTCAACGCGTATTTCTCCCGCATCGAACGCGTTGATTCCGGTCAGACACTTGATCAGTGTAGATTTCCCGGCACCATTTTCTCCCATCAGTGCCATGATCTCGCCCTTCCGCAGTGTAAGATCCACATTGTCCAGTGCCTTTACACCCGGAAATGTCATGGTAATCCCCCGCATGGTCAGTACCACATTATGCTCCATTTTACTCCACCCTTTCCTTAAAATTGGGAGAGACCAACCGGCCTCCCCCATTACAAATTCCCTGTCTGTGAAGCAGCTTCTTCTCTGTCCCTGCTATAATGTTTGTCCTGTTGTCAGACCGTCTTAATACTGTGCGTCAACGATCTCCTGTGTAACCACGGTAAGCTCCTGCTCCTCGCCGTTTACCGTGATGGATGAAAGGATGTCCTCATTTACATACCAGTGCTCAACCATGTATACTTCCTTGTCAGGTGTGCTGCCGGACTCTAACTGCTGGATAACATCCTCTACAAACGGAGCTGCAAGCGGGTTGCACTCGAAGTCTGCATTGATGTCGCCGGACATTACATACTCAAGACCTGCGGTGCAGGCATCGAAGGAAATCAGGATCACGTCTCCGTCCACACCATAGGAGATACCTGCTGCCTTCATGGCATCCATCGCACCAAATGCCTCGTTATCGTTCTGGCATACCACTACATTGAACTGTCCCTCGTAGCTCTTGATGTAAGACTCCATAACCTCCTGTCCGCCAGCCTGTGTGAAATCACCGGTCTGGGAATCCAGAATGTTCCAGCCGTTTGCATCTGCGATCTCCTTGAAGCCGTCCGTACGTCCGATCTGTGCGGAAGCACCGGTTGTTCCCTCGATAACGAGCACGTTCACGTCGCTGATGCCCTTTGCATCCGTGTAAGCCTTTAACCACTCACCTGCTGCAAGACCCTCATTCTTGAAGTTGGAGCCTACCCATGAAATATATTTGTCCGAATCATCAATCGTACGGTCAATGACGATAACCGGAATACCTGCCTCCTCGCACTCTGTCAGTACCGTGTCCCAGCCTGTCGATACGATCGGGTCGATGATGATGTAATCCACATCCTGCTCGATGAAGCCACGTACTGCCTCCAGCTGGACTGCCGAATCCTGGTCGCAGTCAACGAACTGGAGATCATATCCGTTCTCTGCCGAGAAGATGGACTGTGCGGAATTCGTGGATGCGGTACGCCAGTCAGACTCATGGCCAACCTGTGCAAAGCCGATTGTGATTACATCCCCGTCAGCTGCGTCTGCCGCATCTGCTGCGTCAGAAGCATCCGCTGCTTCGCTGTCCGCTGCCGTATCTGCGTCTGCTGCATCTGCTGCCGTTGTGTTGCTGCTGTCAGCAGCCTCCTCGCTTCCGCAGCCTGCCAGTAAGGTTGCGCCCATTGCCATGCACATCAGTACACTCACTAACTTTTTTTTCATTTTAAAAACCTCCCAAAGTTTTTATTAGATTTGGTTAAGTCCTTAACCATGTACCTATTATAGCTTTCGGACTGTTTAAAAAATACCGACTGGCTTTTGAAATAAGTATAATTTTTTACTAAATTATGAACAGCTCATTCACAATTTTGCCGTATTTTCCTCAAAAGGTGTAATTTTTTTGGAAATGTTGCGTTTTCTTTTGATTTTCTCTGCCCGGCACGGAATCCGCACCCAGATCTCGGTGCCCTGCCCGTAGGTGCTCTGTATCTTCAGTCCGTACTCCCTGCCATAATTGAGCTGGATACGCTGGTTGACATTGAACAGTCCGAAGCCGCCCGTCTCCTCCTGCTCCGGCTCCTGCTCCCCGTCGCGGAGCATGGCGCACACCTGCGCAAGCCGCGCACCGTCCATTCCGATTCCGTCATCCTGCACCTTGAAAATCATGACATCCTGGCAGAGTGCACCGGACACCCGGATATGTCCGCCGCCGCGCTTGTTCTTGATGCCGTGGTAGAGCGCATTCTCCACAAGCGGCTGGAGCGTCAGCTTGATGATCTCATATTCATAGAGTTCCTCCGGAATCGCAATCTCATATTCCAGTATATCCCTGTAGCGGAACTGCTGGATCTCTAAGTAGCTGCGGATGTGCTGCTCCTCCTCCTTTACCGTGATGAACTCCCGCCCCTTGCTTAAGGTTGTCCGAAAAAAGCTTGACAGGGACGACACCATCCTCACGACCTGCTCCGTGTCCTTCGACTCCGCGAGCCAGATGATGTTGTCCAGTGTATTGTACAGAAAATGCGGGTTGATCTGCTCCTGCAGCACGCGCAGCTCCGCCGCGCGCAGATTCAGCTCCTCCACGCGTATATCCTCCACGAGATGCCCGATCTCCTCCACCATCTGGTTAAAGCTGCTGTTCAGAACCGAGAGCTCATCCAGCTCCTCGTCCTGCGCCCGGATCGCAAAATCCCCGCTTCCCGCTGCCTGCGCAGCCTCACACAGCCGCTGGATGGGCTCCGTGATGCCCCGCACAATCCTCCTGCTGACCATCCATGCCCCGAGCAGTATCAGGACGAGAATCACTGTGATCGCCGTGATGGCACTCTCCACATCCGCGCGGATTCCCATCCGCAGCTCCTCCATGTTCGTTGTCTCATAGTAGATATAATACTGGATCTGCTCCTGTATCAGCTCCGTCAGGACGCGGATATTCAGATCCAGACGCTCCATGTTCGTCTCATAAAGCCCGGTCACAAGCGCATCCTTCTCGATCTCCTCCACACGATCCTCCAGCGTGTCAAGACTCTTTAGTATGCTTGACAGCCGGTTCGCGGCGTACTCGGAATCTGCCTCCTCATAGAGCTCGCCGAACACCTCCCGCGCGGCCTGTATCATCCGGTGCGGCTGCTCCGTGTCCACCAGCTCCTCGGCACGCTCCGAATTGACTACGATAATATACATCACGTAGTCCATGTCCTCCTTGAAATTGATGTTGTACGCGTTTGCCTTTGTGATTCTCCTGACAATCCCGTCATACTCGGAGGAAATCTTGTTCGTCATAATCAGAAGATACGCCAGAAGTATGGTCAGCGGCACCACACAGATCAGCAGCAGCATATAGAGCCTGCTCTTTAGTGAAAACCCTCTCTTCAATATCCATCTCCCCTTTTACCCTCTGCTGCGGTACTCACCCGGTGTGCAGCCCTGCGTCTTCTTGAACAGGTTGCTGAAATAATGCGCATCCCGGTAGCCCACCTCAAAGGCAATCTCCGTTACCTTCTTTCCCGTCGTCCTGAGCAGCTCCTTCGCTTTTTCCATGCGGATTCTTGTAAGATATTCTACAAACGTCTCTCCCATTTCCTGACCGAATACCGTGCTGAAATGGCTCGGACTCAGATTTACCTCCGCTGCGACCATATTCAGGGAAATCCCGTCCTTCTCAAAATGATCGTTGATGTAGGTCTTTGCCTTCTGCATGATGCCGTCGTATTTTCCGTCCACCGCCTCACTGCGCAAATCCAGCACCGCCGAAAAAAGCTTCTTAATATATTCCCTGGTCTGCTCAACCGTGGTCAGGTAGGCTACCATCTCCTTCGCATCGCCGCACCGCTCCACGAGATCCCTGCTCTTGTAACCGCTCTTCTCCAGAACGGAAACCGCCGTCACATATAGATCCATCACCACGTACTGGCGCAGGAAGATAGACTTTACATTGCCGTCCCCGAGCTGTGCAAAGTAATCCTCCACGAAGCCGGACACCTCCTCCCTAGTGCCCGTGTACAGAAAAGCCTCTGCCTGCCGCTGGCTCAGGCTGGAGATATTCAGCTCCCCGAGCTTTACATCCTCCAGAACCTCCGCCGCAGTCTCCCCCGGCGTCTCCTCCTCAAGGATCTGGTTGCGCTCTACCGAATAGCGTCTGGAAAAGCACAGGTTGGTCTGCCGGTAGCACTGCTGCAGCTCGCTGAAACGCTCCACCGGTGTCCCGAGCGCCGCGACATACTCCACCGCCGTCTCTCTCCGGAAATACTCTGCCAGCAGGCTTTTTACCTGCTCTGTCGTCTCCGCGAGAGACTGCTGCCCTGTGCCCTTCAGCACAAAATCGTACTCCGCCCGGCTCTGCTTTGCGACAATCAGATTGCCGGACTGCTCCATGTACTTCTCCAGCTCCTGCTCGAAGGCTTTTATCTTCTCCGGCAGGACATCCTCCTTCTCCTCGGAGAACAGCTGGAGCATCATGATATTGTACTGCTCCGCAATCAGCTCAAGTCCCAGTTCCTTCGCCTCCTGGAACACCGACGCATAGGTATGCTTTCCGGAGACCATGTGCCGGAACAGCCGCTGCCTGCCGGCAGATCTCGCCTCCTCCGGCGCCTGCTGCTTCTGCTTCCCGCGCTCCTCCTCGATCTTCTGACCGATCTTCTTGAGTGTCCCGATCAGCTGTGCACCCGTGACCGGCTTCACCAGATAATCCGTGATTCCGATGTCGATTGCCTCTTTTGCATACTGGAACTCGTCATACCCGCTCAGGAGTATGATCTTGGTCTCCGGCAGCTCGTGCTTCACGAGACGGCTCAGCTCCAGTCCATCCATGAACGGCATCTTAATGTCCGTGATCAGAATATCCGGTCTCGTCTTCTGGATGATCGGATAGGCGAGCTCCCCGTCGCCCGCGTCACCGACAAATTCAAAGCCTTCCCCCTGCCAGTCGATGTTGTTCTTTATGCCCTCCCGCATAACGATCTCATCTTCCGCTAAAAAAACCTTTAACATATGGAATTCCCCTCAATACATTTTCCTGTAAAAACCATTGTAAATTCATTTTATCACACCTGCGAACAAAAAACACAGAAGATTTTGGCTGTCCGGGGCTTTTTGTGCAATACCTTCTGCACCTTTTCCTTGACAAGCCGTCCTTCTTCCGCCATATTCAAAAAGTGAGATATATCTCATTTTTTGAATATGGAAAGGCTGGATGATCATTATGGAATACAGGGAATTCGGAGCAGAGAACGGGCAGACCCTGCTGCTTCTGCCGGGCACCTGCTGCAACTATCAGACCAATTTCGGCAGTGTGCTGGATGCGCTGGCAGATAAGTACCATCTGATCTGCTCACCCATCTGGGCAGACAGATCGACGTACCGCACACCAGGGCGCATTTTATCTATGCAAGTAAGATGGGGAAAAAATATAAAAAGCGGTATGAAATGCATTTTGCCAATCCGGATATCTGCGAATTTGACATGCAGCATGAGCAGTGGCTGTTTGGTGACAACAGCTGGACCGCCCCTGTGCTTCAGGCGGTCGACTCCTTCATGTGCATGCCGGTATAGAAGGGAGCTGCCCTATGGAGAACAGGACACCACAGCGTGACAAGGCTGTCAGGACAAGGCAGCGTCTTTTAAAAGCCACCCTTGCGCAGACTGCCGCATGTGGCTATCACAATATCACCGTAGACAAAATTGCTGCCGCAGCGGGAGTGTCTACCGGAAGTGCCTACCGCTATTTCCGGAACAAGAAGGAAATGCTGCTCGCAGCGCTTGCCTACTATTATGAGAACATCCAGGAATTTTCCGGGACACCGGATTCCAGCCTCCGCTCCTTTTCCTCGCCAGAGGACATGCTTGCCTACGTGCTTGGGCAGTTCTATGGCCTGCACCGGAAATATTATGCCCTCCACGAGGAATTAGAGAGCCTGCGCCATATCGACCCGGATGTCCGGGATGCCTATCACCGGATTCTGCTCGATGCAGTCGATACCCTCGTGCAGAAATGCCCCCCCGCATACGCAGGACTTCCGGCGCTCAGGGAACGCATCTATTTAGGTATCCAGCTTCTGGAAAGCTTTGCGCACACCCAGCTGGAGACTTCCCTCTGCAGTCAGTTTGATATGGAATCCATGCAGACACTCTGCCTCCGGATTGCAGTGGAGCTGCTGACACCGCCGCATCAGACGGGATCCGATACGGCAGTGTCATGTTCACACTAATCTTATGAAAACGCCCTGCGGTCTTAAGCTTCCGTGCTCCAATCCGTTCGCGAACAGGCAGTCCTCCGGCTCCGGCAGTCCCCGCTCCCCTGTCCGCACCGGTTCCTCCCCGGCGTTAATGCAGACCTCCAGCGTTTTTTGTCCTTCTTTTTTCTTATAATAATGTAACAATCTGGAATCCTCTCTGACATCCCATACCACTTTTCCGCTCCTTGTCTGCGGATACTGCCTGCGCATCGCAATCAGCTGCTTTACCTGTCCGGTTAGTTCCGCAAAGCTGCCCGCATCGATCTCCTCCCACGGCATGCACTTCCGGTTCGCCTTTGTTCCGCCTCCGTCCATACCGATCTCGGTGCCGTAGTAGATGCCCGGCGCGCCCTGCATGGTGAACAGAACTGTAAGCTGTGCCAGAAACATATCCGCATTTCCGTGGCATCTCTCCATCAGACGATCCGTATCATGGGAATCTAACAGATTAAACAGCACGCGGTTCACCTGCTCGTAGTACATGCTGTAGCACTGGTTGATGCCATGCATAAAATCCGTACCACTCTGTGTCTTATCTGCCCAGAAATTATTCACGCACGCCAGAAACGGGTAGTTCATCGTCGAATCATACTCGTCGCCGAGCAGCCATGGGAAAGCATCATGCCAGATCTCTCCGAGCAGGAAAAGCTTTGGATTGCACTTTTTCAATTCCAGACGCAGATGTTTTAAAAATGCATGTGAAATCTCGTTGCCGACATCGAAACGGATTCCGTCAACCTTCCATTCACATACCCAGTGCTTCGCAATGCCGGTAAGATACTCCATCACATCCGGCTCGCTGGTATCAAATTTTGGCATATTATCGACAAACGCAAAGGAAAAATAATCCCCCCGCTTCGTCGCATGGGTCTGCGCATCGATCGGCCAGCGGTTCACGCAAAACCAGTGGTAGTAGCTGGACTGCGGTCCCTTTTCCAGCACATCCTGCCAGAGCGCGCACTTTGCCCCGCAATGATTAAATACCGCATCGATCATCACGCGAAGTCCCAGCGCATGCGCCTCCGCAATCAACGCCTTCAGTTCTTCCTCCGTGCCGAGATCCGGCTCCACACTGTGGTAGTCAATCGTGTCGTACCGGTGATTGGAATCCGACCACAGAATCGGGTTTAAGTAGATACCTCCGACGCCGAGGTCTGCAATATAGGCAAGGCGGCTGCGGATTCCCGCCAGATCACCCCCGTAAAACTCCTTCCAGGTTGCATCCTCCTGACAAGCCCATTCCCGGCAGGAATGACGCTTTTCTCCCGGATTTTTTCTGCAGAAACGATCCGGGAAAATCTGATACCACACGATATTCTCCGCCCATTCCGGCACCTTCATAATATCCGCCCGGTTCATCCACGGATAGATAAAACGCTGGATCATCCGGTTCGCAGGAAAATTCTCTCCTGCTTTCACAAATCCATCCTCATACAGGCAGACGCTCTCCCCGCCGCCGTTGATCTCAAAATGGTACTTGACCCTGCGGTACGCCGGTGTGAGGACGGCACTGTATACATTTCGGTGCGCCAGTTCCCGCTCCAGTTCCATCGGCACCCGCTCGCCCTGCCAGTTCTGCTCGTTCTCGGCAATCCCGGCGGAATACGGGTCGCCCGCCCAGAGGATCACCTCGTCCACATCTTTTCCTGTCTGAATACTTATTTTTAAATGTCTTTCATCAAGCGGATAGCAGTCTAAAAAATACGCCCGATGTGTAATTTCTGCCAGATTCATAGTTTTCCCCCTGTACAAATTTGCTGCAGATCTCCTGTCAGCTGCTCCGGGAACTCCGGATTTCTATTCTACGCACAGTATATCTCTGCGAGGGGAATTTTTCTCACACTATCAATCGCGTAACCTGTACAAAACAATCATTTTTTCTTTCACTTCTGTCACAGCATCCGGCCGGAAAGCAGTTCGCTTCCCTCTTCGTAATCCAGGTTCTCATATGCCGCATGCAGTTCTGTCAACAGTTCCCGTTCCTCCGCTGTCAGATGGGCACGCGCAAACCGGGAAAGTCCCTGCTCAATCCCGTTTAAATCACACGCATCAAAAGCTTCCCTAAGCTGCGCCAGAATCTGCTGCTTTTCCTCCGGTATGTCCTCTGCCGTGGCTGCGCCTTCCCCCTGTATCTCCTGCGGCAGATTCTTTAATTCATCCTCGACACTCTCTAACGTGTGCCGGATCGTCTCCAAAAACTCTGTCATATGCTTTTCCAGGTACCGGATATTTTCTGTCTTTGCCGCCATTTCCATGATTTCTGCGCTCTCGCTTAACGCCTGTCTGCCGATCTGCTGGCTGGCACCCTTGATTCCGTGCACTTTCGTTCCGAAAAGCTCCAGCTGCTCCGGCACATAGCCCGGCAGTTCTGCTGCAAGCGATCCCGTCTCCTGCAAAAACGTCTGCAAGAGACGGCGGTATGCCCCATGGTTCATCTGCGCGTGAAGCAGGAAATCCCTGCGCTCTGCGACAGGCAGATAAGTCTCAATCACTTTCTTTAGCTCTGACACATCGATCGGCTTGTCCAAATACGCCGTAAATTCCGGTCTGCGATTCCGATGCTTTAACTCCGCGGTAATATCAGCAGTCATAAGTACCATTGGGATATCGCAAAACTTGCGGATCTCCTTCGCCGCTTCATCGCCATTTTTTTCCGGCATCCTCTGATCCAGAAAAATCAGCTGATACTCTTTCCGCGCTGCCGCCTCCACAGCCTCCTTTCCGTTGCGCACAACATCCAGTGTAAACCGCCACGGCGCTGCGAGTTCCTGGAAAATCTCCTGATTGATCCGCATATCATCCGCGAGCAGAACATGTGCCCCCGGATAGATCCATGTCGGCTGGATCCGCTCCGTATAGACCACTGACTCGCGCAGCAGACTGTCCGTCGTATAGCACACCGCATCATGCAGGGTGCTTCCGCACACCTTCTGCCGGATTTCCACGGTAATCGTGGTTCCCCTGGTGCCGTTGCTCTCGGCGCGGACACTGCCTCCCATACGGTTTGCAAGTTCCTTTACAATGCTAAGTCCCAGTCCGTTTCCCGACTGTCCGCTCTCTGCCGCATAGCTCACATACGAATCAAATCCCTGCCGCAGCTGTTCGCTTGTCATTCCGGTGCCGGTGTCCGACACCCTGCAGCGGACCATCACATCCGAGGAATCCCGGATTGCCTCACAGGTAATCACACAGCGGATCTCGCCCTCCTCTGTGAACTTGACCGCATTTGCGAGCAGATTCTGCAAAATTTCCCGGACGCGCATGGCATCCCCATACATTTTCTCCGGGAATTCTCCCTGTATACAGGCCTCAAACCACACCCTCTTCGACTGCAGATTGATGACACACATGTGTGCCACCTCCTCGAGCACCTGATCCAGCCGGTAGCACTCCGCCATCAGCTCGAACTTTCCTGCCTCAATTCTGGAATAGTCAAGAATCGCATTCACCTGTTCCACAAGGCTGTTCCCAGCTCCCTTGATGTGAAGCAGGAGTGCACGGTCACTTGCCGTGAGTTCCTTGCGGCTGCTTAAAATATCCGTGATTCCGATGATGGCGTGCAGCGGGCTTTTCAGGTCATGGCTCATCTGCGCGAGGAAATCACTTTTCCGCGCCGTCTGCATCTCTGCTTTTCCCTTTAATGCCTGCATCAGCTGCGTCTCTTTTTTCGGGCTGGTAATATCCCAGGCACCGAGAATATATCCACGAAGCCTCCCTGAATAGTACACCGGCGTACACTGACACTGATAATACTGTCCGTTCTTCTCGATCTCCCGGCTCTTTTTTCCCTCCTGTATGGACTTCGCCAGCTCCTCCGCCTCCTGCATGTATCCGCGGTGCCTGTGGCTGTCTCTCTCATACAACTGCATCGGACCCGCAAACAGACTTCTGCCGCTGCGGTTCGCATCAACGCAATAAAAATTGGTATCCAGCAGTACCACTGCCGTATCCGAGTCATCGTACAGCCGCTCGCGCAGAAGCTCGCCCGTATCCATCAGCTGATCCGTCTGGATCAGATAATGAACCGCACCGCAGACACCAGTTGTAGCTGCCAGCATCAGAAGATTGCCCGGAATAGTAAAAAACTTTTCCGCGCACATCGCTGCTGCATTCACGAGCAGCACAATATAGAGCAGATTGGCAATCTGATGCTCATGCATGGTCAGGGAACGGCGCAGATAGGCGTAGGTCCCCATTGCAACGATCGCCGCCGTACATCCGATTAAGTAAATTCTGAAATAAATGTGATAGATTTCCGGCTGCCGGTAGCGCATAAAAACAATCACATTCAGCGCGAGCAGCACACAAAACATAATCCACTGCACCCCGTAGGGGATATGGATTTTCAGAAAATCCATGATATAGATAAGAATCAGATAAAGCACCTGAATTAAGAGCATGTCCTTCAAACGCCCGAACAATTCTGTCTGTCCGGTGAGCGTAAGGACAACCTGATAGAAATTATATACACCGATCAGTCCGACCAGCAGCGGCAGCAGCCTGTGCTGTCTGGAATATGCACCGGAAGTGGCATATTCCTGCAGTACATACAGCGTATAACAAAGACATATTATCTGAACCAATAATATCATTCAATCTCACTCCGCCCCATCAGAATCCTCTTGATCTCTGTCTTGACAAAGACCGGCTTGTACGGTCTTACAATGTAACCTGCCGCGTCCAGATTCCGGCACAGCGTGACCGTCTGTCTGTCGCAGAGCGCCGTGACGAACAGGATCGGCACCGTGTGATCCGTCATCTCCATAATGCGTTTGGCCGTCTCGATACCGTCCATCTCCGGCATATCGATATCCATCAGCACCAGATCCGGCGCCGGATGTTTTTTCAAATACAGCAATGCCTGGTGACCGGATTTCATCAGGATGACATCATATAACGGCTCTAAAATGCCACGCAGCATCTGCAGATTCGTCTTCATATCGTCCACAACCATGATCCGGCAGCGTACCGGCGGGCGTATCATCTCGTTGCGCTCCTTTTCTGCCTCTTCCGTGGAGAAGCCGGATTCCGTCTTCATACGCAATGTAATATGGTAGTTCGCTTCGTTGGACAGATCCAACAGTTCCCCGTCCATCAGACGCACTACGGGTCTTAAATTATGTACGCCAAAATTCTCATAGATGATGGCTTCTCTTCCATCGGAAAGCGTAACCATCGTTCCCTTCGGATAGAGCGGCACATACTTTAGAAGTGTCTCCACTACCTCGCGGTCAAACATGATGCCGCAGCCGCCCATCAGATACTCTGTCGCCTCGTACGGTGCGTATGGCTCCTTGTACGGGCGCCTGGACGTAAGTGCATCATAGACATCCGCCACGTGCAGAATCCTGGTAAACATCGTCTGCTGCGCGCCTTCCAGCCCGTCCGGGTATCCGCTTCCGTCCACATTTTCATGGTGATGCAGCACGGCCTCCTTGATATGCGCAGAAATATCCCACCGCTCACTGATAATCTGGTACGACAGTGTTGCGTGGGATTTCATAATCAGATATTCTTCCTGTGTCAGACGTCCCGGCTTGTTTAAGATCTCATCCGGGATCTGCAGCTTTCCGAGGTCATGAAGCAATGCCGCAGTCACAAGATGCCCCAGCTCCACTTCACTCATCCCCATACCCATTCCAATGACGCCGCAGTATACCGCCACGTTCACAGAATGTGCGTAAGTGTAATCGTCGTAGCTTCTTAAGTCCGTAAGATCAAGAGACACATTTCCGCAGGATAAAATCTCCTCCACCATGCGTCTGGCAATCAGCTTACATCCGTCAATGTCGCAGGCACGGATGCGCTCCTGTCCCTCCTGCCTTAACTGCGGCGTAATCACACTCTCAATCGTGATGCCCTCTGAAAGTTTATCTTCTATATATATACCGTCGAATCCGTAAGCTTCCAGTTTTTCCAGATAGCTCTCCGTCAATTCGCAATGGCAGCCAATCAACGTTCTTCCGACGGAATCATAAAGGTCGGCTGCAAGAACCATGCCCGGTTCTGCCTCCCTGAGTGGTACATAACGCATAACATTCCTCCTACCTTTCACTGTACCAAGCCGACCTCATAAAGTCAATGAAACTTTTGACCTTATTTTCTAGGATTCGACAGAAACCACCTCGTAATCCTGATCCTCAACCGCCTTCTTTAAGACCTCATCCGCCACGTCGCTGCTAAGCGTCACAACCGCGTTTCCTGCCTCGTGGCTGACTACAGCCTCCTGCACGCCTTCTACCGCTTCGAGTGCCTTCTTGACTCTCGCCTCACAGTGTCCACACATCATACCGTTAATCTTCATTGTCTTTTTCATTGTCTCATTCTCCTTTTTTTGATTTGTTTCTGATTTCTTCTCCAAAGCGTCATCCGGCTCCTTCGCCGCAGCTGCGGCGGTCTGCCCTGTCACCGCATTTTTGATCCTGCGGTCTTTTCCGACGTCATACATCCGGAACAGATTCAGGCGCAGCGCGTTGGTCACAACACAGAAACTGGATAAGCTCATGGCTGCCGCACCGAACATCGGGTTTAACTGCCAGCCGAACAGCGGAATCCACACGCCTGCCGCAAGAGGAATGCCGATAATATTGTAGAAAAATGCCCAGAACAGATTTTCATGAATATTGCGCAGGGTTGCGCGGCTCAAGCGGATTGCCGCAGGCACATCCGACAGGCGGCTCTTCATCAGCACGACATCCGCGGCATCAATGGCAATATCCGTTCCGGCGCCGATCGCCATTCCGATATCCGCCCTTGTAAGCGCCGGCGCGTCATTGATTCCATCGCCGACCATGACCACTTTGCCCTTTTTCTGCAGTTCTCTTACCACCTGCTCCTTGCCGTCCGGAAGCACGCCGGCGATCACCTCGTCCACGCCTGCCTCTTTTCCGATCGCCTGCGCCGTCCGCTCATTGTCGCCGGTCAGCATCACCACATAGATTCCCATGTTCTGCAGTTCTGCCACCGCACGCGGGCTGTCCTCCTTGATGACATCCGCCACGGCGATTACGCCGAGCAGCTTCTCATCCTTTGCAAAAAACAGCGGCGTCTTGCCCTGCATGGCGAGCTGCTCTGCCTGCCGCTTCATGGCATCGGGCACCTTCACGTGCTGCTCGATAAAGATGAGATTGCCGCCGTAAAGCCGGCTTCCATCCCGCACACCGGTCAGACCATTGCCCGGCAGCGCCATGAAATCGGTCAGCATATCTGAGCCGTCCTCTCCGCCGGATGCTCCGTCTGCCACAGACGCCCTCTTCCCGCCGGACTGCTCCTTTGCCCCGGACTGCTCCTTCACATAGGCAAGAACCGCTTTTGCAAGCGGATGCTCACTCTTCTGCTCCAGAATCCCTGCCGCATGCAGCAGCTCCTCCGCCGGAACGCCTTCCGCCGGAAGGACATCCGTAACCCGCGGCTCTCCGCTCGTGATGGTTCCGGTCTTATCGAGCGCTACAATCTGCATTTTTCCGGTCTCCTCCAGAGAGACTGCCGTCTTGAACATAATACCGTTCTTAGCACCCATGCCGTTTCCGACCATGATGGCTACCGGAGTGGCAAGTCCGAGCGCACACGGGCAGCTGATGACCAGAACAGAGATCGCTCTCGCCAGCGCAAAGCCGACCGGCTTTCCGGCAAGCAGCCACACAATCAGTGTCACGATCGCAATTCCAATGACCGTCGGTACAAATACGCCGGAGACTTTGTCGGCAATCTTGGCAATCGGCGCCTTGGTCGCCGCGGCATCGCTGACCATCTGGATGATCTGGGATAAGGTTGTATCCTCGCCGACTCTCATCGCCTCGCATTTTAAAAAGCCGGACTGGTTCACGGTCGCCGCGGAGACTTCATCTCCTGGCGCCTTGTCCACCGGTATGCTCTCGCCGGTCAGCGCCGCCTCATTCACGGCACTGCTGCCCTCGAGGATGATACCGTCCACGGGTATGTTCTCCCCCGGGCGCACCACGAAGACGTCTCCCTTTTTGACCTGCGCGACCGGAACCTCCTGTTCCACACCGTCACGCACGATGGTGGCAGTCTTCGGTGCCAGGCTCATCAGGCTCTTGAGCGCATCGGTCGTCTTGCCTTTTGAACGCGCCTCCAGCATTTTTCCGACCGTGATCAGCGTCAAAATCATCGCCGCCGATTCAAAGTAGAACTCGTGCATGTAGCTCATGACCCCGTCCATATCGCCGCGCACCTGTGCATCGGTCATTGCAAAGAGCGCGTAGGTACTGTAGCCGAACGCTGCCGTTGCCCCCAGCGCTACCAGTGTGTCCATATTCGGCGCCCGGTGCCAGAGACTCTTGAATCCGCTGATAAAGAACTTCTGGTTGATGACCATGATCACCACCGTCAGCAAGAGCTGTACCAGCCCCATCGCCACATGGTTTCCTTCAAAGAACGCCGGCAGCGGCCATCCCCACATCATATGTCCCATGGAAAAATACATCAGCACTGCCAGAAAGCCTACCGAAGTCACCAGTCTCTTTTTTAAAAGAGGCGTCTCCCGGTCCTTTAACATCTCTTCCTGCGGCATCGCCTTCGCCGCTCCCGCGGTTTCCGCGCCGCCCCGCTTCTTCTCGGCAGCGCCGTATCCGGCGTTCTCAACCGCCCGGATGATCTCCTGCGGCGCCGCGGTTCCCTCGACACCCATGGAATTCGTCAGAAGACTCACCGAGCAGGATGTCACACCCGGCACCTCCGACACTGCTTTTTCCACGCGCGCGCTGCACGCCGCACAGCTCATTCCCGTCACTGTATATTGCTTCATCTTCCTCCCTCTCCCATCTATTTCATCAATTTCTGGAGCACCGTCACCAGTTCGTCGACAGTCTCCTCCCTGCCCTCGCGGATATCATTCGTCACGCAGGTCTTGATATGGTTGGCGAGAAGCACCTTGTTAAAACTGTTGAGCGCCGCATTCACAGCCGCCACCTGCACCAGAATATCCGTACAGTAGGCATCCCGCTCCACCATTCCCTTAATTCCGCGAATCTGTCCCTCGATGCGGTTCAAGCGGTGAATCATATCCTTATATTCTTTCTCTGACCGTTCCTTTGTCTTATGGGAACAGCAGCATTCCTTTTCCTCTGCCATACGCTTAGCCCTCTTTCTTACTGTTTACCCGCAAGTCTGTTTCTATTCCTCATTTGCAGGCTCATTATATACCCCCTATGGGTATATTGCAAGTGTTTTATTGTATTATTTTTTTCATTTTACAGAACAAAGTTTCCTATTGCACACAAAAAAAGATCCCGGCCTGTCCAACCGGACCAGCCAGGATCTTTTTGGAAACTGCCGTCATGCGTCAGTCTCTTTTATTTATCCGCAAACCTTCTCCAGAATCTCTGTAAGTGCACTTCCACTGCTGGTATGGCTTCTCACCACATCCGCATTGCAGCGCTCCGCCTCTGCCACCGCACACCGTACCATCTTATGTGATACGGTGTTGGTGAAGAGAATGATCAGATCCGGTGATCCGATCTGGTTCCCGAGCTTTGCCGGCATCTGTGTAAATACCTTCGCTTTACAGTTATGTTCCTTACAGATCTTTTTATACTGGCAGACCATGCGGTCATGTCCGCCTACAATCACAACACTCATGACTACACCGCCGCAAGCTGCCTGCCGAGATCGGTGCAGGCAGCCACAGCCTCATCGTCCGGTGCCTCCTTACAGATCACGCCTTCGCCGTTCAATACATTCGCGCCTGCGGATGACATGCGGTCTACCCAGTCACGCATCCACTGTCCGTCTCCCCAGCCATAGGAACCGAACAGACCGATGGTCTTGCCTGCCGCAAATCCTTCCACCTCGGTTACGAAAGGCTCCATCTCGCCCTCCTCAAGAACCTCAGCCCCCATTGCCGGGCATCCGAGTGCAAATGCCTTTGCGTTCTTTAACTCCGCTGTAGAGACGCTGCTTACGTCTACCACTGCGGCTTCCTTACCTGCTGCTGTGATTCCGGCGCCGACTGCCTCTGCCATCGCCTGTGTATTTCCTGACTGTGACCAGTATACTACATAAATCTTATCCAACACTTTTCCCTCCTGCTATATCTCTGTATTCTGCTATGCAAGTTAGTCTTAACTAACTTTAGCTATACTATACTAAATAAGAAGGGTTTCGTCAAGTGCAGTAAATGAAATATTTTTCTCATTAGAAAACTGCTATTCCACTTCATCCGCGAACTTCGTCAGGTAGCGCTGATTCTCCTCAAATTCGCAGGTACTCGCATTGTCAAGCACCTTGCGCCCGTAGAAAACGCGCTTTTCCTCCACAGGGATCGACAGTGTCGCCGTACCGTTCTCCGTCTCGTAGGAGACCTCGTCAATTCCCGTCTCGCCAAGCGCCTGATACGCACTGTATAAGGTGTGATCCCTGTATCCGTTCACCATCTCCCAGTAGAGAGCATACTTTTCACTGGTTAGTCGGTACAAATCCAATGTATCATATAATTCATGATACCCGCGGTCTATGTACTCCCTTTCACACCAGTCCAGATGATAGGCATCGCCGGAATATTTTCCCTCATCCACAGCGGCATCAATCAAAGCCCACAATATCGAGAACACGAAAAACAGCGCAATCACACATCCGGCTGCCTTGACTGCCAGCGTCGACATATTTACCTCGTAGTTTCCAGTCTCATCCGAAAATTTCCAGAGTATTTTTATATTTTTAATCTTCCTCATAATCCCAGCCCTTTCTCTCAAAGATCCGGCGTATCAGTTCGTCCATCTCCTCCGAGTCGCGCTCCATCCCCATCAGATCCGCCAGTTCCTCCTCCGTCATTTCCAGAGTACCAAGCAGTGCCGCTGCCACGTCCTGTTTCATGTCATTGTAATATTCCTTGTTTTCTTCATATTCCAGCTTGCGGTAGGAATCACCCGTCTCTCTTCCCAGGATATTCTTTCCCGCCCAGAGTACATACTTTACATCGTTCGGACTGATCTGCTGCCCGGCCGGCCAGTCTAACACCTCCTGGATGCGGAACAGATCTCTCATAAATGCCTGATCGTCGTCATACAGCCGGACGCGCTCTGTATATTTTTTAAACCCCTCCTGTCCATATACCTGATGGGATTTGAGATAATCGTAAAGACCAGTATAATCTCCCGCCACAAGCAGTTCCTCTGCCTCCTGCACAGATGCCTGGTTGTGCTGGCGGGTAATGTGAATCCCCTCCAGCCCAAACACAATCGCCAGCACGAGAAATGTAAGTGCTGTCACTGCCGTAATCACCAGCAGAATCACATTCATCACCTTATCTGCAACATACAGCGGCATGGAGTGAATCACCCTGGCTTTCGTAAGCAGTGTCTCCTTTCGCGCCAGATTTTCCTCATTTTTCCATTTTTCGCCAAGCGGATTTACCTCTCCACAATATGGGCATTTCAGTTTTTTCGCCGGATAATCATATCCGCATTTTTTACATATCATCTTCGCACACGCCCTCGCTTTTATTCCGTAAGATGGGAAAATGCCCGCTCCTGCATCATCCGCTCCAGATTGCTCTGATTATCTTTGTCTGATGGATCATACCCGTCCATCACTTCCTTTATCTCTTCCTCTGTCAATTCATAATGCTCATTTAAATACGCAGAGCAATACTCCCGGTAATAAGCGACTGCCTCCTGTTCTTCATATTTATAATCAGCTGCTTCACTTTTCTGGCAGACAATAAGTGCATCTATGATATAGCTCACATCGCTCAGTCCAGTTGGTTTTTTCTCACGGATAATTCTCTCCAGATACTCTCCCTCAGGTGTTATCAGATAATCCTTTGTATCGTTTTCCAGTGTCTCTACCAGCCGGTACTTGCGAAATGCTTCACCATACAATGTATTGTGCTTTTTCATATAAGTACAGATTCCGCTGTAGTCCTGCTGCTGATACATCTTCTCCAGCTTTTCGAGTACTGCCTGCTCTCTGTTATCCGAAGCAACCGTATGAATACGCATGGCCACATATATACCGGCACTAATCAAAAGTCCCGCCACAATCACAGTAATCAGAACCTTCGCCGCCATAGACATCCCTGCTTTCGCCACCCGCTGGGGCTTCTCCTCCCACTGCTGCTTCTCTCTTTTTAAGTCATTGATCGTATCCTCGTGCACCTGCACAGATTTTTCAAAGTTGTCGCCACCACAGTACGGGCAGCGCGGTGCATCGTCTGCATATGACGCACCGCAGTTATTACATACAATCATCCTTTCTCCCTCCGGTGTCTCACAGAACTCCTCTTCAAGTAACACCCTGTATTGCTCTTTGTCTATTATATCAGTTTTTTGCTGTATAGGAAGCATTTTCCTATGAGCCGAAAAAGAGGGGCAGTCGCTTGAAACGGGCAGCCCCTTTTGCCGTGAGAAGGAATAGGAAAAGAAGCACATCCTACCGATTTCTGATGGAAATGCAGATGGAATATTCGTTTGAGAAAAATGTGAGCATTTCTTCCGGCTGAATGTTTGCATCGGATTC
>OLFT01000405.1_pt1 | contig 57105 bp, 76 predicted proteins | sample 1604921 | NCBI WGS metagenome assembly OLFT01 (sample SAMEA3888897, study PRJEB22519) | human gut metagenome | biome: human gut; feature: human-associated habitat; material: faeces | place: Denmark | collected 2013 | reverse complement strand
AGTAATTTTATCTTACATCAGTTTGGAGGTTTACACAAACTTTGGGATGCTCCCAAAAAATGAATTTCTGGCTAATTTATACTTGACTTTTCATAGCTGGTCTCCTGATGCAAAAAAGAGCAGATATAGCATCCGCTCTTCTTGTGTTTCCTATTGTATTTCACTATTCCCACTTTGGGACACCGTGTCCCGAAGTACAACTTCTTCTTTTATCAACAAATTCCTCTATCGTAACAAGTCCAACAATGTATATTCCCCTTTTGGCACTTTTGAAATCTCATGATGTTTTTTTATAGCAGCTACAAGCACCATCGGATCAGCAAAGTAGCTTTTGACAAATCTATAAGATTTTACATCTGCCATCCTTAGATCCTCTTTACAGAAATCACTGGGCTTTTTCCGTGATTTCTCATATTCCTTATACTTATTCTCATTATGGATGATCAACATCTCTATTTCTGGAGCAGTTACTACATTTATAACGTCCACTTTGCCAGCATATGTTTCTATAAGAGCCGTCATATAACATGCAAAGGACTTTTTACCACGAATTGACAATTCGAATTTCTCTTTACAATTCTCGCACTGCACTGTTCTGGTTGTATTATTCTCTGATTTTACTATGATTTTCTTCTCTTTCTCTAACCTTTTTCCAAAAGCTTCAAAACACTCTGCCAGCATGGAAATTCGCACATCCGCTGTTAATCCATTCAAACAATTAGCAAATAATGCTACCTGGTTAATTATTCCCAATGAAGATTGTAATTTAAGCCACTTTAAAAAATATCGCTTATATTCTTTATCTGTCAGTTCCAAAGGAATTTTATGCTTATACTTTTCACTGAAAAAATAAGGAAGTTCAACATCCGTAATGGAATTTGTAACATCAATACCATCTGTCTCACATTTTTTCATACAATAAAAAGCACCATCTACCAAATATTCATATCTTCTTATATCTCCAAGATAATGATATATTTTTTCAAAAGTTGTTGGAGTATCAACTGATATACTTATTTTTTTCTCATCACCAATTACAGCAATTTCTATCGTATAAGTAACATGGTCTTTTTTAAATGAGAAACAACTTTTTTCAAAACATATTTGTGTACTATTAATGCCTCTCCATTCTAACGACAAATGCCTCTGTGTCTTTAATTGGTCATATGTAGTATTTTCAGTCATCCAATAGTTTCCTCCTTTCTGCAATCTTCTTTTAATATACCACAACAACCCTTGCTTTACTACATAAGAAAACGCTCCTTAATCACAGTTCATCATTTCAACTTTTCTATATTTTATACCACATGGAGTATCCTCTAAATCATAGGCTGCTTACCCATGGCTTTTAAAATTCCCCTCACATCTTCCAGAAATCAACTGTTCCGCATACAGCAATTCCAACGCCGCATCACAACAGTTCGTTCTGAACCCCCAAAGCAAATCACCCATTCTTCTTATACTCTCGTTTTTTCTACGATAATACGTACTCCTCGAAAAATCCCGGAACATTTCAGACAGCTTTTCCACGATTTCATCAACACCACCAATTTCCTGCGAAGATAAATAGGTATAGTACAATACCCAATAGCATTCCTCGCCGTTTCGATATTTCTCCCGCAGCAAAGCAACTGCGCTATCTATAATCCGGAGCATGTTTCTACTTTTATTGATGCTTCGGATTCTGGCTGCGACATCAGATGCAGGAAGATCAAGACCTGCTTCATACGATAATTCTAGAAACTCCTCGATTGTGTTTCCAAACTCTGCCTGAAAATTTACATTTGTCTGAAATACAGAGACTTCCAGACTCCATACCACATCCCTGTAATGCTCCAGCAACAACTGCGTATTATGAAAAATTGCTTTATCATCCTTTTTCATTTTATCCCTCCTGATACGAAAAAAGAGCAGATAAAATATCTACTCTTCGTCTCACGAACCATATTCTGCTTTTCTTTCTCACTTTGGGACACCGTGTCCCGAAGTCCTTCTCCTTCCACCTTGGGACACCGTGTCCCGAAGTTACTCTTCCATAACCATATCATGCTGTACCGCCATCGTATAATATGTATCCATCGTAGCCGTTGCATTAAACAGACTTGTCAGAATATATGCCTTGATATTCCCAATCCTGCTTGCGGTCTGCTCCAGGCAATGCAAAACATACTCCACGTGATCCGGTCCGATGCACAGAAACCGATTCTTCACCAACTGATACGGATAATCTGTTCCGCCAATCCTCAAAACCTTTCTGTTGACCGCCAGTACCTCAACCATCAGCTCCACCATCTCATCCAGCATCCGCCTTTGCATGATGGGCAGATTGCTGTACAGCGTTTCATAGCTGATATTCTCTTTCACAATCCTGCGATACACCTCTGTCACATCCATCGCATCCTTCTCCTTAGTCGGATAGATTGGATAGATAGAATCCTCAGTCTTATTCCTTTCGGTCTTATTCTTCTCAGTATTATTTGCCGGTATTTCAGTGCCACTCCTGGGCAGCAGTTCCGTACTGCTCCGGTTATGCAGATTTTTACCACTCTGCAATGGCAAATCCGCACTACCTTGGAGTTTCTCCCCATTGCCTCTCTGCATTGGTATAGCTTTACCTGTTTGGAAAGAATCCTCTGCACCTGTTATAAGTGGCATTTCCTTGCCACTCTGCAATGGCAGAACTTCTCCCTGCTCCTGCTTCTCCTCTTTCTGCGAAATATCCTCCTGCACTGCAATAAAATTTTTCAAATAAATCAAGTCCGGTCTGCCTAAGCCTTGCCTTTTCCTCTCAATCAGACCAATCCCCGATTTTGAATCCAGTTCCGCCATCAGCGAGCCTGCCTTCCTCTGGCAGCACTCAAATTCCTTCATAACCTCTTTTAGGGTAAAAATAATATATACTCTATTATTCTGATCCATCCATTTATTTTCTCTGGATAAAGACATTCTGTCCAGCATAATACCATATAGAATTTTGGCATCACTTGAAATTTTCTTGAACCGTTCATCTCGTATCAGAATTTTCGGCAGCCGAAAGAAGCTGAACTGTTCTGCTTGGGAGCCATAAAAATAATCAAATTTAAAAGAATCCTTCATGCCCTTCCTCCTGCCTCCATTTCTCCAATAGCTCTATGATTTTCTGTTCCATTTCCTCTGCGGAGGATTCCTCCGAAAAAAACTTCCGAATATTTTTTACAGGTATAGATGTTGCCCTGCTTTTCTGTTTTCTGTCCAACAGGACTTCTTCTACTCTTTCAATAGATACTGCTCCGCTCATCTGCTTCAGCTTTTCCGCTATATCAATATTCGGATAAACCTTATGCTCCAGAATCGCCTCCAGTAAAATATTCTGTTCTGTCTCAGTCAGAAAGGAAAGCTTCTCTGCCGCTCGGAAGGCAATTTTCTTTTGATCTACCAAGTCAAGCAAATCCTCCTGCAAATAGGTTAATCTGATGTAGCGTTTGATTTGCCGCCCACTCTTATTATTTTCCTTTCCCAGTTGCTCTGCGCTGCTTTCCGAAAGTTTCTTTCCCTGATGCTTCAGTGCCTCATATTTTATTCTGTAAGCCCAAGCCTTCTCGCTATAAAGTAGTTCTTCTCTCTGGTTATTGGAATCCACCATCAGAATTGCAGACTCATCATCCGTCAATTCTCGGATGATAACAGGCATTTCTTCCAGTCCTGCCTTCTCACAGGCTCTTTTTCTTCTGTGCCCGGATACGATTTCATAGCCCCCTAGGGCGCGCGGCCGAACCAATGCCGGCTCTAAAACACCGTTTATCCGAATACTCTCAACCAATTCGTCCATTTTCGCATCATCAAGCACACGAAATGGGTGCTGTGCGTATGGAAATAATTTTTCCAACGGAACCATTGTTATTATGTTCTGCTCTGATTCCTGCGGAATAGCGAACAAACTGTCAAAACTTTCAAATTTAATCTCCTTCGCCGTTCCCTCTCTCATCCTCAAGCACCTCCTTCGTCAATGCCTCATACGCTTGTCCAACCGTTCCATTGGGATCATATTGAAAAATACTTACGCCCTTCGCTGTTGTTTCTGCAGCACGAACAGAGAGGGGAATTTTATTTACAAAAACATTCAGCATTGTTCCATAATTCTCCTCCAGAAGCTCTGTAATATCTCTGGCATTTTTTGTCCTCCTGTCAAACATGGTTACCAGTACACCCTCAACCTCCAAACGAGGATTTAACTGGCGTTTCACCTGTGCGATTGTTTTCATCAGCTGCTGAAGCCCTTTGATTGGCAAGTATGCTACCTGCACAGGTATCAGAACGCTGTCTGCACACGCCAATACGTTAATTGTAAGCATCCCAAGCGAAGGCATCCCATCAATCAAAATATAATCATAATGCTGCTTTATGCTCTCGATATAGCGTTTCAGAATCAATTCTCTGCTCATGACATTGACTAACGAAATCTCCATTGCAGATAAATCTATATTGGAAGGCAGCACGTCCACTCCCTCGCTATGACGAAGAATTGCATAGTCCTTGTCCATTTCAACCTCATTGATGGTATTCATCATAATAGTTGCAAGCGTATGATTGATTTCATCCGGATTGATGAATCCTAAACTCGCTGTTAAATCTCCCTGTGGATCTGCATCAATCAGTAATACCTTTTTTCCGCACCTTGCTAAACCAATCCCTAAATTCCCACAGGTTGTTGTTTTCCCAACGCCACCCTTTTGATTTATTACTGCAATCACTTTACACATTATTTCCACTCCTTTTTATCATAAAAACAGTGCCTATTCAGACAATACCTCTTTACAGTTTTCTGATGACCGGTCGCTTCAAACTGTCTAAATTTTCTGTTTTACACTGCTATTTACAATAGGCGCGGCGCTATGTCTCCCGTATTGAAAAAAAGGCACTCAAAAAGCTGCGTGCCGCTTTTCAGTAAGAATCAGGGCTTTGCCCTGCTACATATCCCATTCCTATCCACTTTTTTGCAACCAAAAAAGCAGCTCCCCTTCAGAAACTGCTTTTCCGTTTATTCATTATTTTATTATTTTATTTTCAGAAACCATTTCCGCTATTATGTAGTTTTATATCAGCAAAAACGATTCCTCCTCAAATTGCTTCAGATGAAATATTACACACCACTCCACATCATCCGTCACGGGTTCAAAGTGCAGAGAAGAATAAATCGTATGCAACTCCTTCTCTGCGTCATCCGTTTCACAAACCACAGTCCCAAAGTAAACCATACCATTTTGCGCTTCCGGTGCGAAAGGCTCTGTATTTCGGGCAATTTTTATCGGCTTATCACTTTCTGCGCAATCATAGATGGAAATATCCTTCCCCTGTTCAGGAAAAACGGTGTAGCACATGGCGGTAAGATGCATCGGGTACAGCCATTGTTCTGAACCAGGCAACTCCTGCTCCATCGTCTGTGGCTCCAACGCCTGCACCGTCAAGGTATATTCTGTTCCGTTCATCGGATGAACAAAGGAAAACGAATCTCCCGGCGCATGCAGCTTAAAATGCGGTCCCGGCACATCGCATGCCTGCTGCTCCATCGTAAGGGAAAGCGTTTTTATTTCGGTCTCATTTGCCCACGGAAATGCATACCTGTAACTACCTTATCCATCCAATCCCTCCTTCGCAGCATCCGCTTCTTCTTATGGATAGTGTAACAGAAGTTCAACCGCTTATCAACGCAAAGAAGCCTCTCCTTTTCGCAATCAAAAAAGCAGCTCCCCTTCAGAAACTGCTTTTCCCTGCTTTTCTCTTATTTAAAATGGCTGCCGTCTGCGATAATACGCAGTGCGTTTTTCAATGCGGTCACTTCTTCTTCCGTAAAGCATTTCAAAACTTCTTCGTTTACTTCATCAATGATTTCCGTAATCGGCTCCTGCAGCTGCTTCCCCTTTTCTGTCGGCACAACGCGAACCTCTCGTCTGTCCTCCCGATTGATGACACGGTCAATCAGACCTTTTTTCTGCATACGATCCAACACACCGGAAATCGTCGAGGTTTCCAGACAGAGAATCTCAGAAATCTGCTTCGGCGTTGCAAATTCTCTCTGCCACAAACAGCTTAACACCCCATACTGGGAAGGTGTCAGGTCATATTCCGAAAGCTTGCCGCTGAGAAACTGAAAAACCGTATGCTGTGAAGTTGTTAATAAGTAATTGATACATTGTGTAAGTTCCATAAAATTTACCGTTCTTTCCTTTAGAATACTAATTATTATGGTAGCTTTTTTTCGACAAAAAATCAAGAGTTATTTTGCATCCAAACGAATTATTTTACATCAGTGGGACGCTTGCGCAGCATATCAAATTTTTTCACAGGCTTTTCAAATTTCACCTGCAAAAGCTCCTGCGGATGCGGCGCGGATGCAACGGTCTCTCCATTCTGATTGCGGATTTCCGTTACCTTCATGGCATAGGAATCCCCCTGTGCGGGCATGACCTCAATTTCCTCGCCGACAGAAAATTTATTTCTCTGCTCCACCCATGCGAAGCCGGTTTCCTCGTTCCAATCCTCCTGCACCATGCCGATAAAATCGTACTCGCGGATATAGGAATTATTAGTGTAAACCTGCTGATTGCCGTCAGGCTTGCTATAATAGAAGGCTGTGGTGTAATCTCTGTGGCTCGCCTTGGAAACCTCTGCCAGATAATACGGCAGACGCTTTTCATAGAGCTTCGGGTCAGCGAAATAATCATCGATCGCCTGTCTGTATGCCTTCACCACCGTGCCGACATAAAACGGCGTTTTCATGCGCCCTTCGATTTTCAGGCTGTAAATCCCTGCCTTTGCAATATCGGGGATATGCTCAATCATACAGAGATCCTTAGAATTATAAATATACGTTCCTCTTTCGTTTTCCTCAATCGGCATATATTCGCCCGGTCTGGTTTCCTCCACCAGATGATATTTCCAACGACAGGGATGCGCGCACGCCCCCTTATTCGCATCTCTGCCTGCAAGGTAATTGCTCAGCAGGCATCTGCCGGAATAGGAAATGCACATTGCGCCATGCACAAAGGCTTCAATTTCCATATCCTCAGGAATGCTGTCGCGAATCTGGCGGATTTCCTTCATGGAAAGCTCACGCGCCACTACAACACGCTGTGCGCCCAGCTTATACCACATCTGTGCGGATTTATAGTTCGTGTTGTTCGCCTGCGTGGAAACATGAATCTCCATATTGGGAACGGCTTCCTTTGCAACAGAAAATACACCCAGATCGGAAATAATCAGCGCATCTACGCCAATGGCTTCCACCGCCTTGAAATAGTCCGCCATCCCTTCAAAATCGGGGTTATGTGCGAAAATATTTGCTGTTACATAAACCTTTACGCCATGGTCATGGGCAAATTTTACCCCCTCCGCCATGGTATCTATATCAAAATTTTTTGCCTTGGCACGCAGACCATACGCTTCGCCGCCGATATAAACGGCATCCGCACCATAAAGTACAGCAATTTTCAGTTTTTCTAAATCGCCCGCAGGTGCCAATAGCTCCAGTTTCTTTTTATTCTGCATTTTTGGTTTCTCCTTCTGTTTTGGTTTCGGGGATAATTTCCTTTTTCTTATAGCACAGCGCTACCCCGTCCCCGATGGGGATGATAGAGGTTTCCAGTGCATCATGATGGGTAATCTCCCAGAGGAAATTCCGCAGACGCTTATGAATGGTACGCTGTCTGCGCGGCACGCTAAAGCGCGTCTGTGCAATCGTGCCGCCCTGCAGCACGTCATCCACAATCAGAAGACCGCCCACAGGCAGAAGCCGCAGGCAGTGCGGCAGGAACGCCTGATACTGCCCCTTCGCCGCATCCATGAAAATCACATCGTAGGGGCCTTCCAGTGTCGGCAGAATATCCGCCGCATCCCCCTCCAGAATTTTGATTTTATCCTCCAGACCCATGCGCTTAATGTTCACACGGGCATCCTTCAGCATCACCTCATAGCGGTCAATCGTGGTAACGGTACCCTCCTCAGGCAGATAGCGGCACATCAGCCCTGCGGAAAAGGCTACAGCTGTGCCGATTTCCAGAATATTTTTCGGCTTCTGCATCGTCAGAAGCACACTTAAAAGCCGCGCCACCTCGGGCGGCACGATTGGTACCTCTGCCGCAATCGCTTCCTTCTGAATCTCGCCCAGAACGCCGTCATACATCGGCTGTACGCTGCGCAGATAGGCGTTCATCGTATCATCGGTTACATAATTCATTTTTCATCTCTCCTGATTTTTACTGTGCGCTGGCGTTATATGCATTTTTCGCCGCCAGGAATTCATCATAGGTCTTGCAGAAAACATGGTTATCCTTCCCCACTGCCTCCACAACATAATACAGATAGTCATTATCCTCAGGATACAGTGCCGCCTTAAACGAGGATTCTCCGGGGTTTGAAATAGGCCCTAAGGGTAGCCCCTTATTCTTACGGGTATTATAGGGAGAATCCGTTTCCAGCTCGGCTGTTGTCAGCTCGCCGCTGGTCTTTCCTACGGCATAAAGTACGGTTGCATCAATGCCAAGGGACATATTCTCCTTCAAGCGGTTATAGATTACCCCTGCCGCTGTCGCGCGTTCCGCATCCACCTTAATTTCCTTTTCAATCATGGATGCAACGGTTACGATTTCATCCAGCGTATGCCCGCTGTCCGCAACTGCCTTCTGATATTCCTTAGTATACATCTGGTCGAAGCGCGCAAGCATCATATCAATGATATCATGTGCCGTCATGCCCTCATGCAGAAGATAGGTATCGGGGAAAAGATACCCCTCCAGCTTATATTCTCTGTCAGGCAAATCCTTAAGGAAATCATAATCAAATGTACCCTTGTTACATTCCTCAATAAATTCATCCGCGGTGCAAAGCTCTGTTTCCGCAACCTTTGCCGCAATCTGCTTCACGGTATAGCCCTCCGGAATCGTCACCTTCAAATCCTCAGAGGTTTTGCCGCTTTGCAGCAGCTCCATAATCTGCCGCTTCGTCAGCCCTGTATCAATATCATATTTCCCATGCTTATATGTGCCGTCATAGCCCTCCAGCCTGCTGGTCAGCTTAAAGCCGAATACGCTGTGAATCAGCTTGTTTTCCTTCAAAATTTTTGCGATTTCATCTGTGCCTGCTCCTTCGGGAATGGTAACGGAGACGGTTTTCCCCGTCAGGTTCATTTCCTCTGTAGGAGGGTTCATCATGTGGTTCATGAAAATGAAGGAACCAATCCCGATAATCAGCGCAACCGCAATGAGAAGCAGCCCCTTGGAAAAACGTGTCAAATGGCGTTTTTTATGGTGCTTTTTCCTGCTGTGCGTCGCTCTTTCCGCTTCTCTCGTTCTGCGCGCCCTCTGCTCCTCGTGCGGAACGCGCTCTCTGCTGCGGGGGACCTCTGTCTGTCCTCTCTGCTGTCCTCTTGTCTGTCCTCTCTGATGAGAGGTTCTCTGATAGGTGTCCTCTCTTTCGTAGGAATTCTCATAGGAATTCTGCAAAAATTCTGCCCTTCTTGCGGCTGTCCGCTGTTCGTATGCTGTCATATCGTTTTCCGCATCTATCTTCCGTCCGGGCAGCTCTGTATGATGCTCCGAAGAAAAGCGCAGAGGACGGCGTTCCTCTCTGACAGGATATCTTGTATGCCCATCTACGGCTTCTCTGCGCGGATATCTGGTTTCTGCTTCTATGTTTTCTTTATCGAATCTATCATCCATACATGATACTCCTTTCCTTATTCCATCATATCATTATACCGTTTTCTTCCCCGGCGCACAACCTTTTCTTTTTCGACATTCTGCGAAGCCGTCCGTTATCATTAAACGCACAGAGACTCAAGTGAGTCGGCTGTGCGTTTTTTCTTTACTACAACCCCATAGGACGGAGGTGAGACTGACGGGAAAGTACCGCTACCTGACCTTCGAGGACAGGAAGAAGATCGAGGCGTGGCATCTGCTCGGAGATCGGCCGGTCGACATCGCGGCCCGCCTGAGCGTCCACCACACCACGATCTACAAGGAGCTCCAGCGAGGCGCGACCGGCGCGCTGGACGCCAACCAGCGCGAAGGGTACAGCGCAGAGCTCGCCGAAAGGCGGCTGCGTGAGAGCTTCAAGCGCAGAGGTAAACGAGCACCGGCCGCACAGTAGCCAAGAACACCCGGCAGCGCCGGGCCGAAGAAAGGAGAGCCCAACATGAAAACGATCACACGACCCCGACGCTGAAAATGGACGAGCTGCGCACCCCCTCCGCGCTGCTCTCTGAAGCGATCCGGCGGTCGTGTTTCTGCTTTTCAGGGACTCGACACCACCAAGACCCCCGGCTCCGGCCGGGCCAAGACGAAAGGAGACCACCATGAACACCTACGAGATCACATTCACCAGAGAGAACGGCAGCACCGGCAAAGACCGCATCACGGCCGCCAATGAGAAGCAGGCCCGCAAAGACTTCCGCGAGATCCACCGCCACAGCAGCGCCACCATCACCGACGTCATCGTCGCGGCCGAGAATGTCCCGGCCAGCAAACAGCAGGAGCGGGATGCTCTCGACCAGATCCGGGCCATCGTGGACACCCTCGGGCCGGACAGCTACCTCGCCACAGCCTTCGCCGGATGCTTCGAGGACGCCGAGGAGAACATCAAAAACGACTTTGCGTGCAGCATGAAACAGCGCCTCGAGAGTGCCGAGGCGAAGCGCATCGAGGCCGAGCTCGGCTACAATCGCCTCGTCGACAAGCTCGCAGCGAGCGAGAAAGCCCTCGAGGCTGCCCGTGCTGACATCGAGAAGAAGGACGAGGAAATCGCGGCATTGAACGCTCGGATCTCTGCCATCCAGCGCCCCACCGAACCGGCTGAAATCTCGGACGAGCTTCTGGCCGACCTCGCCACCTTCTCCTCCGTGTATATCGAGCGGATCCAGAAGGTCATCATCGAGAATGCCGGGCAAATCGCCAAAAATGCCACGCTCGTGCGCCTTCTCCACCAGTACAGCACACGCCTCGAGCAGGAGCGCATCGAGTACGCCCGCGAGGTCTACAACTGCGCGAAGCACGGCACGGAGTTCCGGCCCTCCAATAAGTGCCTCACACACGCCAGCAGCTACCGCGACGTCATCCAAGACCTGCTGCACGGCTACTGGAGCTAAGGAGGTGAGACACATGAAACAGGGCATCAGCATCGAAAGAACCTACGACCTGCACGACAGGCTGATTGTCAGGATCCTGAAGCGCCGGGGCCGCCTGACGCTGGAGGAAGTCAGTGACCTCCTCCGGCTCGAGGGCGGGGGCGAGTGGAGCGGCTGGTATGCCGTTCTGCTCAACTGCACCGAGGGGACGATCGGCGGGAACGGCTTGTACGACTCCGATGATCCCAAGGGCGACGCCGTCGACCTTTACGAAATCAATGAGGGCGATGACTGCCCGATCTGTGGCAAGTTCATCCCGCCCTTCCAGTATTGCCCGAGCTGCGGAGCGAAGTGGAGCGACGCCGACCAGAACGTCGAGACACTCCTCGCCTCGATGATGGAGGAGACCCGGCGCATGATCGCCACCTCCTCCAAGGAGGACAGCCGAGTCGCGTGGTACTGGTCGTTCATCGGATCCCTCGATATGGCCCGCCAGCTCGGGCTCATAACCGAGGAACGCCGCCAAGAGCTCTATGAAAAGGCGAAGGAGATGAAGCCATGAACACCAAAGCCATCCAGCAGCTCGCCGACGTCACGCTGGACAAGTACCGCAGCTCAATCCCTCGCAAAGCCTTCGAGGAGTTCGTGAAGGACATCATCGCCGGCGAGAACCGCGCGACCGCCTTCAGATACGAGGCGACCCCAATCTGCCGGGCCTCGTTCCCGTCCACGCTGGACGAGGACGGCGCCCGCTGCACCGTGGAGGTCACGGTCTACCGGCTGAACGCCGTGGCCGTCACCGCCTTCCTGCTGGACGGGCCCGAGACGCTGCTGCGGCACATCGGGCTCGATGAGCGGGACACATACACCACCAAGCACGAGATCGACGACCTCGTCACCGTCGTGCACATCACCAGAGAGGAGGCGCCAGCATGGCAGCACTGAGAGACATCGCCCGAGACTTCGCCGCAGAGATCCGCGACGGCATCGGCTGGACAATCGTGTATCGCACCGGCCGCTCGTGGAACGCCCTGACGATCTGGAGCGACATCTGGAACGGCGAGTGGGAGACCAACGACCTCAACGACGCCATCGGGATCCTGAAGGCAGACCCGGACGCCGTCATCGTCAACGGCTACTACTGCGGCCACTTCGGTGAGGACATGACCATCGACGAGATCGCCGCCGGGATCCGCTGGCACTACGAAGGCGGCCGCAACCGCCTCGCGGACTATTGCGAAGTCACGCAAGGCCGGGACGCCCTCGAGGAGGGCCGCAAGGCTGCCGAAGCTGCCGGCCTCCCGTTCTGTGAGCGTCTGGCCGACGGAGGCGACGACGAGCTGAGCCCCTACGTCTACGACGGCAGCATGACGCTCGCCGATCGTGAGAAGATGCAGCAGGCCCGCGAAGCCTTCGAGACGCTGGCCGACGCTCTGCGGGAAATCGCCGCCAAGCTGGCCGAGGCCCTGAAGCCGGTCATCAACGCCGTGCTCTCTGCCCTCAAAAAGCTCTGGAAGGTATCGGCCAAGGCCATCGGAGTGCCGCCGAAGTGGCTGCACCTCGCAGCTCACGCAAAGAAAGCCAGAACCCGGAAGAAGTACCGCAACCGCATCCGGCGCTACGTTTTCGAGGCTCTGGCTGCGGAAGGAGGTGGAGGCCCATGACAGCCAAGTGCGTCGGCTGCGGGCTCGACTGGAACGTCAGCATCTATCAGAAGATCCCTCGCACCGGCTACATCTGCCCGCACTGTGAGAGCCGGCTCCGCGCCGGCGAGACCCTGCCAAACATTCAGGCCAGCCAGAAGGCTCGGCCGCAGAGAACGAAAGGAGTAACCCCATGAAAAAGATCGCACTCAAGAACGCCGCCCGCGGCACGGCCTTCGACTATGCCGGACAGAGCTGGATCCTGCTGGAAAACGACGACGGCCGCGCCCTCTGCCTGAGCAAGGACATCATCGAGACCCGAGCCTTTGACGAGGGCAACTGCAACAACTTCGCCGTCGCCAGCAGCAAGGAATACCTCAACGGCGCCTACCTCGACAACCTGCTCGAGGACGTGAACGGCCCCAACGCCTTCCTGACCACGGAGCTCGACCTGACCACTGACGACGGCCTGAAGGACTACGGCACCTGCACCGTCACCATCTTCCTGCTGACGGTCGACCAGTACCGGCGCAACCGCGACGTCATCCCCAACGCAGACGACTGGTGGTGGCTGTCCACCGCCTTCAGCACGAAGTCTAACGGCTACGAGTCACTCGCCCGCCTCGTCTACACCGATGGCACTCTGTACGGGAACTACGCCTGCGTCGGCAGCTACGGCCTGCGCCCCGCTTGTTATCTGGACTCCGATCTCCTGATCTCCGTCGAGGACGACGAAGCCACCGACGACGTCACGCCGGAGCACGCCGGCGAGATCATCGCGGCACTGGCCGAGCAGTTCGGCGGCACCTTCGCCACCGAGGATCAACTGACCACGGCCCTCTCGTTTATGCTCGGCACCCTGAGAGCTACCCGCGAGAAGGAGGCCCGGCATGAGTAACCTCTCCACCCTGCTCGACCGCTACAAGGCCCTCGTCGTGTTTGATACCGAGACCAGCGGTCTCGACTTCGACAACGACCAGATCATCGAGCTCGCCGCCCTGCGCGTGGAGCGCACGACCACAGGCGGCCTGCGGATCGCCGGCAAGATGGACACCTTCATCAAACTGCCCGAGGGCGAGACCCTCCCGGAGAACATCGTCAGCCTGACCGGCATCACCGACGAGCGGCTCCAGACCGAGGGCGTGCAGCCTGCCAAGGCGTCCAGCCAGATCGCCAAGCTCATGCAGAACGGCCCGACCCTGATGATCGCCCACAATGCGCAGTTTGACGCCTGTTTCCTCCGCGGCCTGCTTCGCGGCCAGAAGGTCGGCCGGATCGACTGGCTGGACAGCCTGACGGTCTACAAAGACCGCAGGGCCTACCCGCACAAGCTCGCCAACGCGATCATCGCCTACGACCTAACCGGCAAGGTGCAGAACAGCCATCGCGCCATCGACGACGTGCTGGCCCTGTTCGAGGTGCTGAAGGCGATGGACGACGAGCGTGAGGATCTCGGCAGCTACGTCAACCTGTTCGGCTACAATCCCAAGTACGGCGTCAGCGGCCGCCGGATCGTGGGCGTCAGATATGAGCCGCAGAGCTTCAGCAAGGGCCTGACTCGCCCGGAGCAGACGCTCCCGGCCCGCGTGGCGCGGAGGTGACAGCATGAGCCCGGAGATCACGATCACGAGCGAGGAGCTGCGCGAGCGCGTCGAGGATCGCCTCGACCGCTGGATCCCTGACGACGTCTGGAACCGTGCCGAGCCCTACGCCCGCCACAAAAACGAAGTAAACAGGCAGCGGCACCCCGAGATCGACTACTACGACAACGACTACCTCGTGCTGCTGACCGCTGACACCGTCCGAGAGACCGAGTTCAGCGACCTCACTCACACCCTCTGTGATCTGACCGTCGCACGGGCTCAGTGAAAGGAGAAACCAATGGAAACCACAAAAGAAAGGGCCGCCCGTTGCGACCGGGCGACCCATGCGAGAAGATCCAGCAGCCTGCCAGCATACGGATCCCGCACCGCAAGTATAACACGCCGGCGCCGCCGTGCCAAGAGGAAAGCCCTGAGAGCTGCCACGCTGGCCGCTGCCGTCCTTCTGCTGGGCGGCATCTCTGTGGCAATCTTCACCACCCCGACCGGCAGCAAGCAGGAGACCAACATCCTGCCGCCGACCACCACCGTCGGCGCATACATCCCGGACACCACCGCCCCGGCCGCTGAGACCGTGGAGCCGACCGAGCCCGCCGCGCGCTACCCTCTGACCGACGCCGAGCGCGACGTCGTCGAGCGCGTGGTCATGGCCGAAGCCGGCGGGGAGTCCTTCGAGGGCCAGATGCTCGTCGCTCAGTGCATCCTCAACGCAGCCGAGAAGCGCGGTGTCGAGCCCTCTGAGGCCGTCGTCCTTTACAGCTACACCAAGAGCCGGCCGGATCCCACACAGCGCGTCAAGGACGCCGTCGCGGCCGTGTTCGACCGAGGCGAGACCGTCGTGGACGAGCCGATCCTCTACTTCTACAACCCCGCCCTCGTGACCAGTGACTTCCACGAGAGTCAGATCTTCGCCATCGAGGAAGGCGGGCACCGTTTCTTTGCAGAAAGGAGTACCAGATGAAACACCTCACCGAAATGAAGCCGGGCGAGACACTGCACCTCCGCAGCGGCCGCGACCTCGAGCTCGAGAGCGTCACCCCTGTCACCTGCGGCGTGATGCTCACCTTCAATGTCACCGAGAGAAAGGAGCACAACAATGAGCGATAAGACCACCGCGGCCCTCGCTGCCGAGCAGGCAGACGCAGAGGCCACCACCACGCAGGAGGCCGAGCTGCTGCCTGCTGCCACGCTGGACGAGCTGGAGCAGGTCGACCTCGGCACCGTCGCAGAGGGCGAGCGCGCCCCGTTCCGCATCACCGACGACCGCTGTGCCGACTGGGCCATCCGCAAGATCGCCGACGAGCGCAGCGAGTACGACCGCCTGAAGGCTCTGGCCGACGAGCAGATCGCGGCCATCAACGAGAAAGTCACCGCCGCCCGCAAGCGCATGGAGAACGGCACCTCGTACCTCACGAGCTGTCTGGCCGACTTCTTCGCCACCGTCCCCCACAAGGAGACCAAGACGACGGAGAAGTACCGCCTTCTCTCCGGCACCCTGACCTTCAAGAAGGGCACCACCAAGACCAAGCTCGACGAGGCCAAGCTGGTGCCGTGGCTCAAAGCCAACGGCTACGGCGAGCTCGTAAAGGTCGAGGAGTCGACCCGCTGGGCCGATCTGAAGAAGCTGCTCAGCTACACCGGCGACATCGCAACCCTGACCGAGACCGGCGAGATCGTGGAGGGCGTCACCGTCTACGAGACCCCGGGCATCTTCACGGTCGACGTGTAAGGAGGCACCGATATGGCAGAAACCAAGAAAACAGAGGCGGCCGCTGCTGCGGCCCCTCCTGAAGCCGCCTGCCTGACGCTCCGGCAGAAGCTCGTCGAAATGCGGAAAGCCTGCCCGGAGATCGTCAAGAAACAGCACAGCGACGGCGTCAGCTACAAGTACGCCAAGATCTACGACGTGTGGGAGAAGATCACCCCCATAATGAACGAGCTCGGCGTCGACTTCGACGTCATCAGCGAGCAGGCCACGCGCCACGCCGAGAACGGCGACCCGGTCTACTGGATCACCATGCAGACCAAGACCCGCAACGGCGACAAGCTCATGTTCCTCTACGAGGCCGACCTGACGATCCGCTGGCTGAACCTCGACAACGACGACGAGACCATCGAGGCCACCGTCCACGCCGTCGGCTGGAACGATGACCCCGCCAAGGCCAAGGGCGCGGCCCACACCTACGCCCTGAAATACTACCTTTTCGAGAAGTTCACCGTCGACCAAGGTGAGGACGACCCCGACAACAGTGACTTCGGCGCGCAGGGCAAAGGATCCGGCGCTGGAGGCCGCCAGCAGGCCGCACAGGGCCGTCAGGGCCAGAGCTCCGGCCGTCTGAGCGACGCGCAGCTCGCACGCCTCTACAAGAAGGCAGAGGCCGCAGGAATGACCAAGGAGCGCACCAACGCCCGGATCGTGGAGAAGTACAAAAAGCAGGATCCGGCCACCCTGACCCGCCAAGAGTACGACGAGATCTGCACGTCCCTCGACAACGCGGCCGCACAGCATAACCAGCAAGGAGGAAACGCCTAATGTATAACCACACCGGCCTCCAAGGCCGTCTAACCGCCGACCCTGAGCTCAGGTACACGCAGCAGGGCACGGCGATCACCAGCTTCACCCTCGCCAGCGACACCGGCCGCAAGACCAAGGACGGCAAGAAGATCACCAACTTCATCGAGTGCGTCGCATGGCGCGCACAGGCCGAGTTCGTCTGCAAGTACCTGAGCAAGGGCCGCCTCGTCCTCGTCGAGGGCGAGCTCACGAGCCGCAGCTACGAGGACAAGGACGGAAACCGCCGCAAAGCCGTCGAGATCACGGTCGACTCCGTCCACTTCTGCGACAGCAAGAAGGACGGCTGCCAGAGCTCTGGCAGCGACTTCGCCGATCCGGGCTACTCTGAGGGCTCCGGCGACTTCACGGAGATCGAGGACAATGGCGACCTTCCTTTTTAACCTGACCGCCGGACGACCGGCAGACGACCAAAAGCAGACCACAAACAAACGACCACAGAAAGGAGGTGACGACCGTGGCATGGCTGCAAGTGCATCAGACACTCAAGGATCACCGCAAACTGTTCGACGCTGCTGACCAGCTCGAAGTCGAGCCGCCGCACATGATGGGGCTGCTCGTCTCGTTCTGGCTGTGGGCCCTCGACAACGCCCCGACCGGCAGCCTCGTCGACATCACGCCGCGCATGATCTCGCGGGCCGCTCAGTGGGACGGAGACCCCGAAAAACTGGCGAAAACGCTGATCCGGGCGGGCTGGATCGACGAAAAAGAGGACGGGACGCTCGAGATCCACGACTGGTACGAGTACGCCGGCAAGCTGATCGACCAGCGGCAAGCCGAGAAAGAGCGTTCCCGCAGTCGCCGGGCCGCTGCTGCGGCGTCTGCCGACGCCTCGCCGGACGACCCAACGCCGACCGCCGGACGACCGGCAAACAGCCGCAAGAAAGCCGGAGGCAGAGTAGACCAGAGTAGAGAAGATAAGACAAGAGAAGGTAATACACCCCCTTCCCCCTCTGACGAGGGGAGTGACGGCGGCACGAAGTCGCTCGTCGAGGCCAGATTTCTCGAGTTCTGGAAAGCCTACCCGAAAAAGACCGGCAAGCAGTACGCTCTGAAGGCGTGGAACAAGATCAAGCCCACCGCTGAGCTCCACGAGAGGATCATGCAGGCGGTCGACGCTCAGAAGCGGAGCGACCAGTGGCGCCGGGAGAACGGGCGCTACATACCGAACCCGAGCACATGGCTCAACGGCGGCTACTGGGACAATGAGGAGGTGAACGAAGGTGCAGAAAATCAGCGAGATCCTGAACAGCCCGACAGCTCCGGCCGAGACTGGGGCAAGGGCTTCAAGCCGGCCGACGACGAGTGACGCCGGTAACTGGATCTGGAGCAACGACGAGCGCCTCACCGGCCGTCCCGGAGTCCCTGAGCCCGTCCCCTGCGAGTTCTGCGGCGCCCTGCGTTACCACAAGGGCATCCCGCTCGGCAACCGCATCCTCTGGCCTCCCTACGGAGCCGAGCGATGCACCTGTCCCGAGGCTGTGGCTGCCTACGAGAAGGAGAAGGCAGAGCGCGAAGCTGCTGAGGCCGCAGCCGCCAAGGCTGAGGAGGAGAAGAAAATGCGGGAACGCATCAAGCGCATCGTCGGCGAGTCCGGCATGGGCGACCGTTTCCTGCGGCGCACCTTCTCCACCTTCCAGCTCACCGACGACAACAAGCGCGCAGCGGCAGCCGCCCGGCGCTACGCTGAAGGCTTCGACACCATGCTGCCGCAGCCCGGCCGTCAGGAACCCGGCCGCAACGGCCTGTTCATAGCTGGCCCGCCGGGCACCGGCAAGACTCACCTCGCCGCTGCCATCGCAAACCACCTGATCGCGCAGGGCAAGCCGGTCATCTGCATGACGATGATCGACCTGCTGGAGCGCATCAAGCGCACCTACTCCGCGACCGGCGGCAGCGAGAGCGACGTCCTGAAGATCTACAAGACCGTCCCGCTCCTCGTGATCGACGACATCGGCAAGGAGCCGCCGACCGAGTGGGCGATCTCCACGGTCTACAACATCATCAACGGCCGCTATGAGGCATACCTGCCGACCATAGTGACCACCAACTACGACACCGAGGCCCTGATCGACCGCATGACGCCGCGAGAAAGCCACGACAGCATGACGGCCCGGGCCACCATCGACCGGCTCATGGAAATGTGCAGGGGCATCACCCTCACCGGCCAGAGCTGGCGCTCACGATAGGAGAAACAACATGAAAAAGGTTTACATCTGCTCCCCGTGCCGCGGGGACTACGAGAACAACATCCAGCGCGCCAAGGAGTACAGCCGCGCGGCTGTGGAGAAGGGCGTCATCCCCGTCACCCCGCACATCTATCTCACGCAGTTCATGGACGACAACGTCCCCGAGGAGCGTGAGCTGGCCCTGAAGATCGGCAGCGAGCTGGTGCTCGGCTGCTCCGAGCTGTGGGCCTTCTGCATCGACCACCCTTCGGCCGGCATGGCCGCGGAGATCGAGCTCGCCAAGGCGCACGGCATCACCGTCCGCAACGGCTTCGAGGCCATCAGCGAGCTGAAGCCCGACGAGGAGCCCGAGGACAAGCCTGACATTGGCAGCGTGACGCTGCACCTGCCCGCCTTCAAGGCGATGGCCGTCTGCAACCAGCATCTCGACCACGGCCCCATCAGCATCGAGCTGGATGGCAGCGTCATCCTCGAGCTCGCCGACCGCCTGATCTCCGATCCGGGCGTCCACATCGAGATCGGAGGCTGAACGCCGTGACGAAGTACGACCCGAGAAAGAACGCGGAGGGCTACAACGACCCGACGCCCTACGCAGCCGAAAAACACATGATGGCGCAGATCCGCGGCAAGCAGGCCAGAGTCGCCGGCGGCTACTTCGAGAATATCATCTCGGCCTCGTGCGACTACTACCTCAGCCGCGGCCTCGCCAAGATCGAAAAGACGCCGGAGCCCATGAAGCCCCTCGGCGCCAAGAACCGCAAGGGCCAGTTCCTCGCCTGCTATACCAAGCAGGCCCAGCCGGACTATGGCGGCACCCTGAAGGGCGGCCGGAGCATCTACTTCGAGGCCAAGCACACCGACGACGAGCGCATCGAGCAGCGCCGGCTCACTCAAGAGCAGCAGGACGACCTCGAGGCCCATCACAAGCTCGGCGCCATCGCCTTCGTGCTCGTCTCCGTGAGCCTGACGGACTTCTACCGCGTGCCGTGGCCCGTCTGGCGCGATATGGCCGAGATCTACGGCCGCAAGTACATGACGCACGCAGAGCTCTCCAGCTACGAAGTACCGGCGACGGCCGGCTTCATCAAGTTCCTGCACGGCATCGAGCCGGAAACGCTCGGAAAGGAGGACGCCTATGACCCCACTCCCTGACAAGAAGTACAGCATCATTTACGCCGATCCCCCGTGGAGCTATCAGAACCGCGGCACCAGAGCAGCAGCCTCCAAGCACTACGACACCATGACCATCGAGGACATAAAGCGCATGGGCGTCGGAGCTGCGGGGGGGGGTATTGCTAACGAGGATTGCGTGCTTTTCATGTGGGCGACCTTCCCCATGCTCCGCGAGGCCCTCGACGTGATCGAGGCGTGGGGCTTCAGCTACAAGACCGTCGCCTTCAACTGGGTAAAGCAGAACAGAAACGGCAACGGCATCTTCATGGGGCTCGGAAACTGGACGCGCAGCAACTCAGAGATCTGCCTGCTGGCGACCAAGGGCAAGCCGAAGCGCATCAGCGGCAGCGTCCGCAGCGTCGTCCTCTCCCCGCTCCAGCAGCACAGCAGAAAGCCGGCCGAAATCCGCGACAGGATCGTCGAGCTGATGGGAGACCTGCCCCGTATCGAGCTTTTTGCCCGAGAAGCCGCCCCGGGATGGGACGTGTGGGGCAACGAAGCGCCGACGCCTGAAGTCAAGGACGCGCCAGTCGACAGCGTCGAGCTGGCCGGAAAGGAGGAAACACATGAACCAGACAACCAAAGAGACCCGGCGCCGCAGCTATGACGCCGTACTCCCCAAGCGGGCCGCCCGCTGCCGCCTGATCCTCGAGACCCTCGGCAACCGTGAGCTCACGGCCAGCGAGATCACTGAGGAGCTCGTCGCAGCCGGCCGGATCCCGTACTTCAACCGCAACTACGTCGCCCCGCGGCTCACAGAGCTGAAGGAGATCGGGATCCTCACGACGGTCGGCCGCCGTAAGGCCACCCGCTCGGACGCCACCGAGGCCGTGTGGGCCAGAGCGGAGCCTTCAGGCCCCACGGGCCAGACGGCCGCAGCCTACGCAGACAACCCGACCGAGACCGAGCAGATGACGCTCGGATCGGCCACCTGAGAGGAGGGCCAGCATGGAACGTCTGACCCACGAGAGAGTCAACGGCATCAAGACGGGCTACTGGAGCGCAGCCACCAAGGAGGTGCTCGTCCAGAAGCTCGCCGCCTATGAGAACACGGGCTATGAGCCCGACGAGATCCGCGCAGCCATTGAACAGGCTGCCAAGAACAGCGAAACCAAGACCGCGACCATCATGGCCGAGTGCATCGCCGGAGCGATGAAGGACACGCTCGAGAAGTATGGCACGGCCGGCAGCGGAAAGAAAGGAGAAACCCCATGAACGAACAGAACCAGCGCGACAGCATCATGTCGATGGCCCGCGGCGCCTTCGAGGAGCGCGTCGACTATGAGATGGACAAGGTGATCCAGAACATCCTCGACCCCAACACGAAGGCCACGGCCAAGCGCAAGATCACCCTCACCATCGAGCTGACCCCGGACGACGAGCGCCGCACCATCGGCGTCTCCGTGACGGCCAAGTCTACGCTCGCAGCCACCAACCCCGTCGCCACGGCTCTCTATGTCACCTCTGACGGCAACGGCGAGCTCGTCGTCGCTGAGATGGTGCCGCAGGTGCCCGGCCAAATGAACATGGACGGCACGCAGCAGGAGGCCCCGAAGCTCCTGAAGCTCGTCCAGCACGGATAAACACCCACAACACAGAACAAGGAGGACAACACAATGCTCGCAAAAATGATTGACAAAATCGTCAGCCTGAAGGAGACCAAGATCTTCGAGATTAACGGCCAGACCTACGCCGACGCATCACTCACCCGCATCCCGCCGCACGTCGACCGCCCCGACTGCATCAGCGTCAGCGGCCTCGATAGCATCTGCAAGCTGATCCGCACCGAGCTCGAGAAGGTCGGCACGACCATCATGGTGCAGGTCAAGAGCAACGACACCGTCGAGGTGATGACCACCTACCTGAGCGACTTCTCCCGCAACACGCTCTACCGCGCCAAGGCTGACGCCCCGGGCCTGTACACCGGCTTCAGAGGACGCGAGGTAGCCCTGATCGAGCTGCGGAGTCTCTGCATCCCCAACGAGGGCACGGCCTACCTGCTCGACCTGCTGAGTCGCATGACCAACGAGAACAGCGTCAGCACCAACGACAACGGCGTCACGCAGACCGTCGAGGCCCGTCAGGGCGTCGCCCTCAACGCGCTCATCGAGATCAAGCCGCGCGTCATGCTGCGGCCGTTCCGCACCTTCCTCGAGGTGGAGCAGCCCGAGAGCGAGTTCCTGCTGCGCGTGGATCCCGACGAGGGGATCGGCTTCTTCGAGGCTGACGGCGGCATCTGGAAGCTCGAGGCCAAGAAGAACATCGCCGACTACTTCCTGAAGAACATGGGCGATCTGATCGACGCCGGCAAGGTCGTCGTCATGCAGTAAATGGAGCGCCGGGCGGGCTCCGGCCCGCTCGGCTTTTCTGAAAGGAGCAGCACCGTGAAAGAATACGAAACCATCACCCGTGAGAAGGTCGACGTCGTGCCCTTCGGCTGCGGTATGCCGGAGACCCACCTGATGCAGGACTGGAGCGACAGGATGCTCGACCTGATCCTGAACGGGCCCACCATCAACGGCATCAAGAAGGACGAAGTGCGGGCCATGCTGCGCGAGACCTACACGGCCCTGAAGCAGTACGAGAAGATCGGCCCGATGGCCTCGCCCTTCATCAACGACCCGACGGCCATCGTGGCCCGGGCCTTCTCTGAGCTCTACCCCGGCGTCGAGTACGTCGCGCAGTACGTCCCCGACCTGCGGGACGAGACCAACGGCACCGCCTACGGCCTGACCATCTTTCCCGACGACGGCAGCACGCCGATCGTCTGCATCTCGGCCGAGGCGCCCATCAGCGCCGCCCCTGAGCTGCTGGCGCACGAGCTGGCCCACGTCGCCACCCCGGAGGACACAGAGCACGGCGAGAGCTGGAGCGCAGCGTCGGAGGCCATATTCAAGAAGTACAACGAGCTCCTCGGCACTATGATCCCCGACGAGCCTGAGCCCATCCTCTCGCCCCACCAGCCCGGAGACGGCGGGATCCTCACCATGCCGCTGCGCGATAACGTCCCGGAGCCTCCGACGGACGACTGGCAGCCCACCACCTGCCCCGTCTGTGGCGCTGAGTGCTGGCAGACAGACACGGCCCGCCGGATCCTCGCACTGGAGCCCGACGTCCGAACCGCCTGCACAGCCTGCGCGCTGAAGGGGCTCGGAAAATAATACTGGAGGTAATACATGAACAACGAAAGAAACAACACGACGGCCGGCGGGATCGGCTTCTGCGGCCTTCTCGCCGTCGCCTTCATCGTCCTGAAGCTCACCGGCGTCATCAACTGGAGCTGGCTGTGGGTACTGGCCCCGATCTGGATCCCGACCGCCATCACCCTCGCCATCATCGTGATCGTGCTCGTGGCCATACTGGTCAGAGAGCTGACGAAGGGAGGCCGCCCGTGATAACAGCGGAGGAGCGCCGGGCCCTGCTGGATCGTGCGATCACGACCTACGGCGCGCCGGCACAAATGGACATGGCCGTCGAGGAGATGGCAGAGCTGACCAAAGCCATCTGCAAGGTGAAGCGCGTGAGCTGCGCCGCAGAGGCGAAGGCTGCACTCGAGAACGCGGTCGAGGAGATGGCAGACGTCCAGATCATGCTCGACCAGCTCCGCATCATCTTCGGCCGCAGCACGGCCGAGGCCGAGGAGTACAAGCTGGAGCGCCTGAAGAAGCGCCTCGACACAGCCACAGCAGCGGAGGCATCTCACCGCGGCTGAAAGGAGGAACCACATGGCAAAAGACAAACCGCAGCCGCAGACCGGCCCCGAGATCGAGGAATACAGTACCACGGCCACGCCGAAGGCATACGCCGGCAGCGTCCCCGTGTTCTGCGCACACGACGCCATCGTCCCGCTGAAGGATCTGCGGCCTAACCCCAAGAACCCCAACCAGCACCCGCCGGAGCAGATCAAGCTCCTCGCCTCTATCATCCGGGCGACCGGCTGGCGTGCTCCGATCACCGTCAGCAAGCGCAGCGGGCTCGTCACCAAGGGCCACGGCCGTCTCATGGCCGCGCAGCTCGACGACCTGACCGACGCCCCGGTCGACTATCAGGACTACGCCAGCGAGGCCGAGGAGCTGGCCGATCTGACGGCTGACAACCGCATCGCGGAGCTCGCCACCACTGACAACAAGATGCTCGCCGAGGTTTTCGCCGACATCGACACCGGCGAGATCCCGTTCATGCTCAGCGGCTACACCGAGGACGACTACGGCAACATCGTGACGGCGCTCTCTGAGGCGCTGCACACCAAGGAGCCGAGCAGCGACCCCGACGCCGAGATCCCGGCCCCGGCCGCGCCGGTCACACAGTACGGCGACCTCTGGATCCTCGGCCGGCACCGCGTCCTCTGCGGAGACTGCACCCGGCCGGAGGATCGCGCCCTGCTGCTCGACGGCAACAAGCCCGAGATCCTGATGACCGACCCGCCATACTGCTCGGGCGGCAGCAAGGAGTCGCAGAAGTCGACCGGCAGCATCGGCACCGAGAGAAAGAACGGCAAGGCCCCGAAGATCGCCAACGACATCCTCAGCACGCGCGGCTATCAAAACCTGATCCGCGGCGCGCTCACCGACATCCCCTGCCTCTATGCCTACATCTTCACCGATTGGCGTATGTGGGTATATCTGTTCGACCTCGTCGAGGCGGCCGGCTTCGGCGTCAAGTCTGAGATCGTATGGGACAAGGGCACGCCGGGCATGGGCGTCGGCTGGCGCTCGCAGCATGAGCTCATTCTGTTCGGCGCCAAGGCTGCCACCCACTTCGACGGCCACAAGGGCTACGGCAACGTCCTGAGCATCTCCCGCTCCGGGAACGAGCTGCACCCCACGCAGAAGCCCGTCGAGCTGCTGGAAAAGCTGGTCGACAACACGGACTTCGCCACGGGCGTCTATGATCCCTTCGGCGGCTCCGGCACGACGCTGGCCGCCTGCGAGGCATACGGGCAGCCCTCCTACATCATGGAGTTGACGCCCGCCTTCACGGACGTGATCGTCAAGAGGTACATCAGAATAACAGGAAAGACAACCGTGCGCTGCGTCCGTCAAGGCCGAGAGCTACCGCGCGAGGAGATCGCCGCGATCTTCGAGCCTGACGAGGAAGGAGGTGAGCAGGAGTGACGCCCTGACATAATGAGCGAGAAGCCGATCACACAACGGATCAAGGACAGGCTCGCGGCCTACACCGCCATGCTGAGGGACATCGACAACCAGCTCGAACGCCTCGACCGCATGGAGATGACGATGGCCTCACCGCCCGGCCCTGATTTGACAGGTATGCCACGCGGATCCGGCACCCCATCCGACCGCACCGGCATGATGGTGGAGCGGAAAATGGAGCTCGAGGAACAGATCGACCGGCTCAAGGCTGAGGAGAAGCAGGAGCGCAACGCCATCGAGGGCCTGATCCTCCAGCTCTCCGACCCCGACGAGCGCGCCGTCATCCGGCTGCGCTACTTCGACCGGGCTGACTGGGAGAGCACCTGCGGCGTCCTGTTCGGTGATCGGCGGGACTACGTCGACAGAGTGGACGCCTACCAGAACAGGACATACAAGATCCACGGCCGCGCCCTGCTCAACCTCGCCGCCGTGCTGGACGAGCTGGAGCCCCTGCCTGAGCCGCGGCAGTAAAACGCAGTAAAAGGAACAAAAGGGAAGTAAAAGGAATTGAAAAGCAGCAGCGACCCGTGCTATTCTATATCCTGCAAAAGACCGCCGGACACACGGGCAACGCCGTGACAATTCCGAGCGGCTGACCAGAGGAAAACCAAATAACAACCGACGGCAAGAGGCCGACGGGCGAACCAACGCCCGCCGGTCTCTTTTTGCGTATAGGAAGGAGGCGACGGCCATGCCGAAGAACAGCATCTCGGCGCAGCTCAGCAACCTGCAACAGCTCGTCGCTGACCTCGAGGCAATCGAGAACGGCGGCAAGAAGGCCATCAGCAACACCATCAAGGACGTCAAGGCCAGAGCCCCGGGCTGGATCGCTCAGGAGGTCACGGCCGTCTACAACATCAAGAAGTCGGAGATCACGCCCTCGGGCAGCGGAAAGCCGAAGAAGATGACCGGCAGCATCCAGATCACCGGCGAGACCATCGAGGAGCTCGCCATCACCTACAAGGGCAGGCTCCTGACCCCTGTGCACTTCGGCATGACACCGAAGGCCCCGCCTCGCGGTAAGAGCTACACACTGAAGGCGTCGGTGCTCAAAGGACAGAAGAAGGTAATCGGCCGCTATCTGAACACCCGTACCCCGTGCGGCCCGTTCTCGCAGCGATCGCACAATATTCTCATGGGGACAGGCAACACCAAGAGCGACGGCACGAGCTGGATCCCATTCCAGCGAATGAGCAAGACCCGCACCGACATCAAGAAGCTGACCACCATCTCGGTGCCGCAGATGATAACCAGCGACCGCACCAACGAGGCCATCATGCTCCGGCTCAACACCGAGACCAGCAAGCGCCTCGAGCACCACATGAAGCGAGCCCTCGGCCTCTAAGCCAGAGCCCACCAGAACGCCGCACAGCGCGTCCACAGCCGCACCCGACACCGAGCCCGGCCCACACCGCCAGACGCGCACAGAGCGCGCCACAGCGCCGCGCAGACGCCTCCACGGCCACGCACAGCGCCGCAAGGTACTGTGACGGGCCCCTCTGGCCTGCGGTGCTGGCGAGCCCAAAAAACGCGCAGCCGGGAAAAATTTTTTTCGGGCCGTTTCGTTTCGCCCGAGCGGCAGAAAGGAGGGAACGCCATGCCGAACCCAACCAACAACAAGCTCGTCGACAGCAAGACCATCGCAGCCCTGTTCGACATGACGCCCCGCCGAGTGCAGCAGCTCACCAAGGATGGCGTCATCGCCGCGGTCAAGGAAGGCAACGCCAACCGCTATGACCTGCTGCCGACGATCCAGAGGTACATCCGATACCTGACGGCCAAGGCCAACGGCCGGGAGCCGTCGAAGAAGGACAGCGAGATCGAGGGCCGGCGTCTGGAGGCTGAGGCTGACCTCAAGCGCAGCAAGGCAGACATCGCCGCCCTCCAGCTCAGTGAGCTCGAGGGCACCATGCACCGCAGCGAGGACGTCGAGGCTGTGATGACCGACCTCGTCTACAATATCAGGTCGATGCTCGTGGCCCTGCCGGGCCGTCTGGCCGTCGACGTCACCGGCGCAGCAACACCCGCCGAGGCGTCTGAGATCATCCGCACAGAGGTCTACAAGATCCTGACGGAGCTGGCCGGTTATAAATACGATCCCGAGGTGTACGCCCGGCGAGTAAGGGATCGGGAAGGCTGGGGCGAGCAGCTCGCCGATGACGCGGACGACTAAAAAAGCCGCCGCGAAGCTCAATACCGCCATCGCCGGAGCGGTCAAACGCTTCGCCCCGCCTGAGAGCCTGACCGTGGACGAGTGGGCCGACAAGCACCGCCGCCTCTCTCCGGAAAGCTCAGCCGAGGCCGGCCCGTGGCGTACCAAGCGCACCCCGTACCTCGAGGAGCCCATGCGGGCCTTTACGGATCCGAAGGTGCACAAAATAGTCATGGTGGCCGCCTCTCAGGTCGGCAAGTCTGAGCTCGAGCTCAACATCATCGGCTACATCATCGACCAAGACCCCGGCAGCATCCTCTACGTCCACCCGACCATCGACGACGCCCGGAAGTTCAGCCGCCTCCGCGTGGCCCCTATGATCCGCGACAGCAAACCCCTGAAGGCGAAGGTGCACGACGTCAAGGCCAAGGACAGCGGCAACACGATCCTTCAGAAGTCGTTCCCGGGCGGGATGCTCACCCTGACCGGCTCCAACAGTGCCTCGGCTCTGGCCTCCACGCCCGCCCGCTATATCATCGGCGACGAGCGCGACCGCTGGGCGACCAGTGCCGGCACCGAGGGCGACCCGTGGGCGCTGGCCGAAGCACGTCAGGCCACATTCTACAACGCCAAGGCGGTCGAGGTCTCCACCCCGACCATCAAGGGCAACAGCAACATCGAAACGAGTTTTTACCAAGGCACGCAGGAACGCTGGTGCCACCGCTGCCCCGAGTGCGGGGAGTACAGCGAGATCGTGTTCGACAATATCCACTTCGACCCGGAGGCCAAGAGGATCCGCGGAAAAAAGTCGTGGAGCCTCAAGAGCGGCGTCTCGTGGAGCTGCCCGGCCTGCGGCTGCCTGATCCCCGAGGACGTCATGCGAAAGCAGCCGGCCAAGTGGATCGCAGACAACCCGGACGCCTACAAAAAAGGCGTCCGTTCTTTTTGGCTCAATGCCTTCTCGAGCCCGTGGACTCCGTGGGAGAAGATCGTCCTCAAGTTCCTCGACGCCAAGGATGACCCGCAGCGCCTCAAGGTCGTCTACAACACCCTGCTCGGCCAACTGTGGGAAGATCGCGGCGACCTCGAGGACGAGGACACCATGCTCGCCCGCCGTGAGGACTACGGCACCCGCCCGGACGGCACCCCTGTGGAGCTGCCTGACGGCGTGCTCGTGCTGACCTGCGGCGTCGACACTCAGGACAACCGCCTCGAATACGAGGTAGTCGGTCACGGGAAGTACGGCGAGACGTGGGGCGTCGTCAAGGGCTACATCATGGGCCGGCCAGACACCCCGGAGGTCTGGCAGCGGCTCGATGACGTGGTCGACCACGTCTACAAGTTCAAAAACGGCCGCGGCCTGAAGATCTCCATCACCTGCGTCGACTCCGGCGGCCACTTCACCCAAGAGGTCTATGAGGCGTGCCGGGCCCGCGTCGGCAAGCGCGTCTTTGCCATCAAGGGCAAGGGCGGCGACGGCATCCCCTTCGTCTCGCCCCCGAGCAAGGTGCCGATCCGCGACAACAAGCGGATCACCTGCTGGCTCTACACCATCGGCGTCGACGCCGGCAAGGCGACGATCATGGCTAATCTGAAGGTGCAGGAGCCCGGGCCAAAATACTGCCATTTCAACCGGCACCCCGACGCCGGTTATGACCTCAATTTCTTCAACGGGCTCCTCTCCGAGAAGCTGGTGCTCACGCACACGCGCCGCGGCGACCGCTGGGCGTGGGAGAAACTGCCCGGGCACAACCGCAACGAGGCCCTCGACTGCCGCGACTACGCCAACGCCGGCCTCAAGATCATCAACCCCGACATGGACGCCATCGAGCGCCGCCTGCAAGGGCTGGAGGAAAAACCGAAGGCCCCGCAGCAGCGACGGCAGCGGCAACGGCACAACCGGGCCGACGCCTTCGACGACTGGTAAGGAGGACACACCACAATGAGAAAGACCCGCGAACAAATCGAGTACCAGCTCTCCATCAAGAGGAACCGGCTGGAGCTCTACCTGAAGCGAGAGGCCGAGATGCTGGACGGAGGCGTCCAGAGCTACGGCATCGGCTCGCGCAATCTGGCCCGCTACAACACCGACCTCGGATCCATCCGGGCCGCCATCAAACAGCTCGAGGCAGACATCGAAGCCCTCGAGGCCGCACTGAACGGCGAGAAGCCGCGAAAAGCTGTGGGAGTAGTGCCCCGAGACTGGTGAAAGAAGCCCCGAAAGGGGCTTTTTTCATAGGCCGACGCCGGGAGTTTTCGCTCCTTTTCTCCCGACTCGGCCATCTTCACCATGAAGGAGGTGAGCACCATCAGCAAAAGAAAAAGCAGAAGCCGCCCACAGAACAGGCGGCAGCAGCCGCGCCCTGTGAATAAGGGCTACGGCGACGCCGGCGCGAGCTGGCACAAGAAGGCGACCAAGGGCTTCAGAGCTATGAGCGGCAGCCCGAAGGAGGACATCGATGCCAACAACTACACCCTGCGGCAGCGTGCCCGGATGCTTTACATGGCGGCCCCGATCGCCACCTCTGCCATCCGCACCAACCGCACCAACGTCGTCGGCATCGGCCTCCAGCTCAAGAGTCGGATCGACCGCGAGGCGCTCGGCATGACGCAGGAGGCCGCCGACGCATGGCAGGCTCAGGCCGAGCGTGAGTTCGCTCTCTGGTCTGAGAACAAAAGGGCGTGCGACGCCACCGGCGTCAACAACTTCGCAGCCATGCAGCAGCTCGCACTCTCCTCGTGGCTGGTCAGCGGCGACGTGTTCGCCGTCGTGAAGCAGTACGAGCCGACGCCGCTCACGCCCTACTCGCTACGCCTGCACCTGATCGAGGCCGACCGAGTCGCCACGCCAACGACCTCCGGCATCATCACCCCGATGCTGCTGACCACCGGCAAGGCGGCCAACGGCAACACCATCTACGACGGCGTCGAGGTGAACGGCGACGGCCAGATCGAGGCGTACCACATCCGCAGCACCTACCCCTTCGAGCTCGGCAGCACGACGACAACGTGGGCCCGTGTTCAGGCATACGGCGAGCGGACTGGCCTGCCGAACATCCTGCACGTCATGGAGAGCGAGCGCCCGGATCAATACCGCGGCGTCAGCTATCTCGCGCAGGTCATCGAGCCCCTGCTCCAGCTTCGCCGCTACACCGAGAGCGAGCTGACTGCGGCGGTCGTCGAGTCGTTTTTCACGGCCTTCATCAAGACCGAGGCAGGCGCCGGCGACAACCCGTTCAACGAGGTCGGGAGCAGCCTGCCGGAGGTGAGCCGGGATCCTAACGAGTACGAGATGGGCCCCGGCCAGATCAACATCATGGAGCCCGGCGAGGACGTGACCTTTGCAGACCCCAAGCGGCCGGCCAGTGGCTTCAACACCTTCCTGCGCGCCATCTGTGAACAGGTGGGCGCCGCGCTCGAGATCCCGGCCGACCTTCTGCTCAAGAGCTTCAACAGCTCGTACAGCGCCAGCCGTGCCGCCCTGATGGAGGCGTGGAAGGCGTTCCGCATGAGGCGCAAGTGGTTTGTCGATGACTTCTGCACGCCGGTATATGAGATCTGGCTCTCTGAAGCCGTCGCCCGCGGCCGCATCAGCGCCCCGGGCTTCTTCGCAGATCCGGCGATCCGCGCCGCATACCTCGGCGCCGAGTGGATCGGCCCCTCTCAGGGACAGCTCGACCCGACGAAGGAGATCACGGCCGAGATCCTCGCCATCGGCGAAGGCATCACGACCAGAGAGCAGGCGACCATCCGACTCAACGGCGGTCAGTGGGACGCCAACGTCGACCAGCTCACTCGGGAAAACGAGAAGCTGCGCGCAGCGCAGGGGCAGGTCGACCAGAGCACAGCGGCCAGCGGCACGATCTCCGCAGCTCTGCGGGAGGCGATCGTCGCCGAGACCATCAAAAGCATCAAGGAAGGAGACAAGCATGAGAACGCATAACACTCCCCGGCTCTGCGCCGGGCCTCAGACTGCGGGCACGCCGATCAAGTTCTGGAACGTCGCCAGCATCGGCGACGACGAGGGCGAGATCACCCTCTACGGCGACGTCGTGAGCCGTCAGCCTGTTGACTGGTGGACGGGCGAGCCCGAGCCCGGCCTCTACATCGCGCCCGAGAGCTTCATGGAGGATCTCGCGGCCGTCAAGGGCAAGAGCAATATCACCATCAAGATCAATAGCTGCGGCGGCGACCTCTACACCGGCATCGCCATCCACAACGCCATCAAGGGCCTGACCGGCCACAAGGTCGTCGTCGTGGAAGGCATCGCGGCCAGCGCGGCCAGTGTCATCGCCTGCGCAGGTGACGAGGTGCAGGTCTATCCCGGCAGCATGGTGATGATCCACGGCGTCGCCGGGCTGCTCTACGACTACTACACCCTCGCAGACCTGAAGAAGCTCCAGAAGGACTTCGACGCGAGCGAGCGGGCCATCGCGGAGATCTACCACGCCAAGACCGGCATCGAGGTCGACCAGCTCCGCAGCATGATGACCCGCGAGACGTGGATGGTCGGGCAGGAGGCCATTGACAACGGCTTTGCCGACACCCTGCTCACAGACGAAGGCCCCGACGTCACCCTGAGCGCCGACAAGAAGGTGCTCCTCGTCGCCGGCATCCGGCACGACGTCAAGGGCTTCAGACACATCCCGGGGACGATCCCCATCGACAACAGCATCCACGCCGCCCCTGCGGCTGGAAATAAACACGCGGCCGCCAAGAACGACGGCCCCAAGAAGGAGGACAACAAGACCATGACCCTCGAAGAAATGAGAGCACAGCACCCCGACGTCGTGGCTCAGATCGAGCAGCAGGCGGCCGAAACTGCCAGAACGCAGGAACGCGCCCGCATCGAGGCCATCGACAGCATCGCCGCAAGTGTGGGCGACGCGCAGCTCGTCAGGGACGCCAAGTACGGCGAGACCCCCTGCACCGCTGAGCAGCTCGCGCTCAAGGCTATGCAGAAGCAGGCGGCCCTCGGTGCCAAGCACCTGAAGGACGCCAAGGCTGACAACGACGAGTCCGGCGCTGCCGGCGTCGGCGCTGCCCCTAACGGCGGCGAGGAAGGCAGCGAAAACGACGACAAGGCAAAGGTGGACGCCATCGTCGGCCTCTACAACTCCACCAAGTCTCAGAACGGAGGTAAGAAGTAATGAGCAAGAGACTGGACGAAAACCTCGGCAGCGTCGGCTATGACGGCCTGATCGTTGCCAACGAGCCCGTCGCTGACGTGTTCACCGTGACCATCCGCAAGGAGGCCACCGCCGCAGCCACCTATAAGCGCGGCACCGTGCTGGCCCTGTCTGCCGGCACCGCCGGCGACGGCAAGCTGGTGATCCTCGGCTCCACCGCGACCACCAACGAAACCCTGACCGCCAACTGCATCCTCGCCGAGGACGTGGAAGTCGGCACCACCGCGGACGTGACTGTGCTGGCCTACCGCACCGGCCACTTCGCCCGCAACAAGCTGGCCGTCGCAAGCGGCTACACCCTGAAGGCGACCGACGAGGAGGAGCTGCGCAAGGCCGGCATCCTGCTCTCCGACGCCATCGAATACTAAGAGAAGGAGGACAACAAAATGCCTTTTAACTTCTACGACACCCACACGCTGCTCATGGCCGTGCAGCAGCTCACCCCTGCTGCGACCTTCCTGCGTGACCGCTACTTCCCCACCAACGACGCGAGCGACATCTTCGCCACCGACGACGTGCTCGTCGAGTTCCGTGACGGCAGCAAGAAGCTGGCGCCCTTCGTGGCCCCTCGCAAGGGCGGCGTCACCGTCCTGCGCGCCGGCTACAATATGGAACGCTACACCCCGCCCTTCGTGGCTCCCCGTCGCGTCCTGACCCTCGACGAGCTGCGCAAGCGTGGCTTCGGCGAGGCTCTCTACTCTCAGCTCACCCCTGAGCAGCGCCAGCAGACCCTCATCCTGCGCGACGCTGACGAGCTGGGCGAGCTCATCACCAACCGCGAAGAAGCGATGGCCGCCGAGACCATGCTGACCAATGGCTGCGTGATGAAGCACATCGCCGACGACGTCGACAAGGCCGACGAGATGGAGATCCGTTTCTACTCCGAGGCCAGCAACCCCGCGACCTACACCCCAACGGCCAAGTGGGACGCCACCGGCGGCAAGATCCTGAAGGATCTGGAGGCCATGATCCGTATGCTGACCAAGCGCGGCCTCCGCGCTTCTGATCTGGTCTGCTCCCCGGACGTGGCTGACACCATCATCAACGACGCAGCCGTGCAGAAGCTCCTCGACAACCGCCGCATCGAGATCGGCAACGTGGAGCCTGAGCTGCTGCCTGACGGCGCCGCCATCGTGGCCCGCCTGAACGTCCTCGGCCGCATCATCAGCGTCATCTCCTACGACCTGACCTACACCGACGACGAGGGCAAGGACAAGCTCTACATCCCGTCCGGCAAGTGCGTCCTCACCGCTCCCGGCGCTGGCCGCACCGCCTACGGCGCCGTCTCTCAGGTCGAGCAGAGCGACGGCGAGTTCCACACCTACGCCGGCCGCCGCGTGCCGAAGTATGTGAGCAGCGCCGAAGGCAACAGCCGCACGCTGACCATCTCCAGCCGCCCGCTGATGATCCCCAACAACAAGAACCCGTTCATCGTTGCGGACGTCCTGACGGACTGAGCGCAGCAGAAAGGAGCAGAGCATGATCCAGATCATCAAGGGCACCTTCGGCTACTATAACGGCCGCAAGGTGATCCCCATCACTGAAGCAGATGGCCCTCAGAAGTTCGACGACGAGCTGGAGGCCCGTCTGGTGAAGGAAGGCGTCGCCAAGTACATCGGCGAGCTGGGCGAGACTGCCGAGCAGCCCGCACCCGCTCCCGGCGACGACGCCGACGAGCCTGCCAGCACCAACACCGCGGCCGACGAGGCCCCTGAGTACAACGAGGACATGAAGCTCGACGAGCTGAAGGAAGTGGCCACGCGCTATGGCGTGGACGCCTCTGCTATGCGCAAGAAGGCCGACGTCATCGCTGCCATCGAGGCCACCAAGGCCGAGCAGCCTGATGACGGTGCCGACGACGAGGAGCCCCCTCAGATCGGCGCCGCCGATCCCGTCTGATGGCCTTCAGCTTCAAGGCGATGGTCGAGGCTGACCGTCGGCGCACGTTTCTCAATCTCGACGAGTTCGGTGAGAAGCACACCGTCGAAGGCAACGCCATCGCCGCCGTGCTGGACGACAACGCCCTGAAGGAACGCCAAGGGGGGCAAGAGCTGAGCGTCGCGGAGTCCTCTCTGCTGCTTTACGCGGCGGTCGAGGATCTGCCCGCTCGGCGCCCGGCGGGCGAAGGGCTCAACGTCGACGGCCGCGAGTACATCGTCAACGACTGGAGTGAGGACATGGGGATCGCCACCGTGGCCCTCGGCCAGACTGTCACCATGTAGGAGGTGCCCCATGTCCATCGTCAACAGCATCGAAACCGTCCGGGACTGGCTGACCGCCGAGGTCTGCCCTATGGTCAAGCTGAAGCTCCCCGACGACAACGCAACGGACGCCTCCTACCCATACAAGCTGGTAAACCCGGCCGCGTTCTCGCTTTTCGTACCATCGAAGGACAGGACGCCCCCGAACATCGCCGCGCCGATCCCGTCGGTCTGCGTGCAGATCGTTCAGGGCGACGACGACCTGCTCCAGAGTGCCCGAGACATCAAGATCCGGCTCTGCTTCTCAGCGTGGGATCCCGGCTACCACGGGCCCGACATCTTCAAGCCGAAGGGCGACGGCAACGGCACCTACATCCAGCAATACAACGAGGCGGCGGCCTCCTACTTCGTGAAGAACGGAGAGGGCTGGCGTGACGCATGGAATTTTGTGGACACAGCTCTCCGGCTGATTGAAAACGCCGAGTACCTCGGCGACCTCCGCGTCATCAAGGAGAAGGGCATCACCTTCGGCCCCGTCACGGAGCAAGACGCCGTCCCCGACTTCTACCCGTACTGGTTTGCATGGGCTGAGTTCTCCGTCGAGGAGACCCTGACCCGCAACCCGAAAAGCTACCAACACCTGCTTTAAGGGCAGCCGCTCGGCTGCTCTAATTTCATGCAAAGGAGGATAAGCAGATGGCAAACGAATACCTCTACGGCGCCTACGGCCACATCGGCGAGACCGTGGCACAGAGCGCCGTGCAGGCGGGCACCACGCCGGTCTATATCGGCACGGCACCCGTCAACCTCGTGCGCGGCTTCGGCGAGGCCGGCATCATCAACGCGCCGATCAAGATCACCAGTCTGGTCGACGCTCAGAAGAAGATCGGCTACTCGTCCGACTGGGGCACCTTTACCCTGTGCGAGGCCGTGTACGCGCATTTCAACAACACCCTCGGGAACATCGGCCCGATCTACGTCATCAATGTGCTCGACCCCTCCGCGGGCAAGCACCGCAAGGAGGCGGCCACCACCAAGGCCCTCACCTTCACCGGCGGCCGCGCCGAGTTCGCCAGCGACAAGATCATCCTCGACACCCTGACCATCGCAAAGAATGAAAGCGGCAACTACGTCGAGGGCACCGACTACGCTGTGGACTATAACTTCACCAAGGGCACGGTCATCATCACCAGCCTGAAGGACGACGCGCAGCTCGCCGGCAGCCTGACGGCCAGCTTCAGCGAGGTGGACGACTCTGAGATCGCAGACAGCGACATCATCGGCGGCGTCACCTCCTCCGGCGAGTACAGCGGCCTGAGCGCGATCGCGCTGCTCTATCCCGAGCAGTTCGCGGTCTGCAATCTGATCGCGGCCCCCGGCTGGAGTCACAGCCCTGCCGTCTACAACGCCATGCTGACGACCTGCAAGAAGATCAACGGCCACTGGGACGCCTTCGTCGTGGCCGACCTGCCCCTCGTGGACAGCACCGCGCAGGCGGTCGACACGATCACCAAGGCGATCGCATGGAAGAAGGCCAACGCCTTCACCGGCGAGCGTTCTAAGGTCTACTGGCCGCAGGCTGTGGACAACCTCGGCAACGTGTTCCACCTGAGCACGCTGGCCGTGGTCGAGCTCATGCGCGCCGACTTCAGCCACAACAGCGTCCCGATGGAGACCTGCGGCAACAAGGCGATCCCCGTCATCAAGCAGTATTTCGGCGCCAACGCGAAAAACCGCGGCTTCGACCAGCAGAGCGGCAAGGAGCTGACGCAGAACGGCATCAGCACCGCCGTGGCATGGGGCGGCGAATGGGTACTGTGGGGCGACCATACGGCTGCCTACACCTACGGCGCAGACGTGGATCCCCGCGCGATCTTCGACGTCTCCATGCGGATGCTCATGCACATCACCAACGACTTCCAGCGCGAGTGGAGCCCGGAGATCGACGAGCCCATGACCCGCGCGCTGAAGGATCGCATCATCAACCGCGAGCAGGAGAAGCTCGACGGCTATGTCAGCATGGGCGCGCTGCTCGGATCCCCTGTGATCCTGTTCCTCGAGAGCGAGAACAGCACCACCGACGTGATGAATGGCGACTTCCGCTGGGACATCGCCGTCACCCCGACCCCGCCCCTCAAGTCTGCGAGCGTCTACGTCGCCTACACCGACGCGGGCTTCTCCGTCTACTACGAAGGAGGTGACGAGTAATGGCAAACCTGTGGCTCGACCTGAAGGGCCCCATCCTCGCCGATACCGTCTATGTGGACGGCGTTCTCGCCGCCAAGGACGTGACCATCGCCCTGCCTCCCGTCAACCTTGTGACGGCTGACTTCAAGGCGATGGGAACCTACACGGCGCCGCTGCCCGGCCAGATCGAGGCGATGGAGGCATCCATCACCAAGATCGGCATTGACCTCGGCCTGCGCAGCCTCGTCAAGCTGACGAGCAAGACCATCGAGATCCGCTGGGCGCAGGACGTCAAGCTCTCCGACGGCTCCACCAAGACCGAAGGCTGCAAGGCGTTCCTCCGCTGCGTCTCCAAGGGCATCCCCGGCCTGAACGTGGATCCCGGCAACGCCAGCGAGAACGAGATCGCGCTGGCCGTCAGCCGCTACCAGCTTTTCGTCGCTGGCAACGAATACTGGCTGATCGACCAGCTCAACACCATCATGCGCGTCGGCGGCGTCGACTACGCCAAGGACATCCGCAGCGTCCTGTAACAAGAAGGGCGTCGCCTCCGGGGCGGCGCCCTCTATTTATCGAAAGGAGACACACATGGAAAAGCTGACACTCCAGAACCCCATCACCATCAACGGCAAAAAGGTCAAGACTCTGACCTATGACACCGACGCGATCACCGTGGGAATGTTTGCCGATGCTGAGGCCCGCAAGCTCCGCGCGACCTCCAACAAGGGCGGCGGCAGCGCCGGCGCCTGCGAGCTCGACTACTCCCTGCACGCCTATCTCGCCATGATGGCGATCGTCGCCGTCAACAGCGACATCGACGTCAGCGACCTCGAGCGCATCAGCGGCCCCGACGTCATGGAGCTTATGAGGATCGGCCGAAATTTTACTACGGCGAGGTCGGCGGCACAATCCGAGGAAAGCGGCTCGGAGAGCTCGTCCGAGACTACTCTCGAGCCTTCCACACCTCAGTCGGCGAGCTCCGACGGGAACGCCTGACCGACTTCCTGATGGAATACTACGAGGCAGCCGAGGAGGCCAAGCGGCAACGCGACAAGGCCGCCTCAATGCCCCGGAATAACTTCAGGAAATACAGAAGGAGGTGACACTGATGGCAGGCAAAAACAAGATCATGCAGGCCGTCGTCAGCTTCGCCGGCACCATCGACCCCTCCCTCGGGAAGGCGATGGACAACGTCGCGGGACACCTCGACAAAGTAAACTGGAAGGCCGTTGCCGTCGGTGCTGCCGTGGGCGGCATCGCTGTGGCGACGGGCAAGGCGGTCGTCGAGGCCGGGAAGTATCTGGCAGAGCTGGGCGACGACTACAACAAAGCCATGAACCAGCTCTCCGCATCTACCGGCGCCACCGGCGACGAGCTGGACGCGCTGGGCGAGAGCGTAAAAAACATCTACGCGCAGAACCTCGGCGAGGACTTCAACGACGTGGCCGAAGGGCTGGCCGCTACGCAGAAAGCGAGCGATCTGGCCGGCGAAGCGCTGGAGCAGGCCACCGCGGCCGGCTTCGTGCTGCGTGACACCTTCGACTACGACATCAGTGAAAGCGCCAGAGCCGCCTCGGCTCTGATGAAAAACTTCAACATCAGCGCCGAAGAAGCCTACGGCCTAATCGCCACCGGCGCACAGAACGGCGCAGACAAAAACGGCGACCTGCTCGACACCCTGAACGAATACTCGGCGCAGTTTGCGGCCCTCGGCCTGAGCGCCGACCAGTTCATGGGCTCCCTCGTGGAAGGCGCTGACGCCGGCCTGTTCAGCATCGACAAAGTGGCCGACGCCGTCAAGGAGTTCAACATCAGAGCGAAAGACGGCAGCGACAGCAGCGCCGAAGCCTTCAAGGGCCTCGGCCTCAACTCCGACAAAATGTTCGCGGCCTTTGCAGCCGGCGGCGAGACCGCGCAGGCTGCATTTTTCGACACCGTCGAGGCTCTGAACAAGCTCGAGGATCCTCTCAAGCGCAACGAGATCGGCGTCGCACTGTTTGGCTCGCAGTTCGAGGATCTGGAGGCGGGCATCCTGCCCGTGCTCGGTGACATCGAGACCGCAGCCTATGACGGCGCCGCCGCGCTCCAGCAGATCAACGACGTCAAGTACAACGACCTCGGCTCTGCCTTCGAGGCGGTCAAGAGGTCGGCCGAAGTGGCCCTACTGCCTATGGCGTCGATGATCGCCAACACGCTGACATCGTTGGCCCCAATCCTGACCGACACCTTCGAGAAAATCAGCCCGGTCATCACCGACACGCTCAACGCTTGTATGCCGTTTGTGCAGGACTTCCTCGTCGGCATGGGCGACACCCTGAAGAAGGTCATGCCGATGGTCACGGAGCTGGCTGCGGGCATCCTGCCACTACTGGCTCAGCTCGTGGGCTCGTTCCTGCCGCCTCTGCTCGACCTCGCACAGCAGCTACTCCCGCCGCTCATGCAGATCGTTCAGGCTATTCTACCGCCGATCGCCAGCATCCTTGCCACCGTGCTCCCGATGCTGACGCAGATCATCTCGACTGTGCTGCCTGTGCTGGCGAACCTGATCGCCGCGCTGCTGCCGGTCATCACCCCGCTGCTGGAGGTTGCCCTGCAAATCGTCAACAGCGTCATCATGCCGCTGCTGCCTCCGCTGATGCAACTGATCGAGGCCCTGCTGCCCCCGGTCGTGAGCCTGCTCAATGCGATCATGCCGCTCCTCTCGCCCCTGCTGGCTATTCTGGAGCCCATCGCAAGCGTGCTCGGCACGATCGTCGGCTGGGTATCGAAGATTGTCAGCTTCGGCTCCGGCGTCATCAGCAAGATCGCAGGCCTGTTTGGAGGTGGAGGCGGCGGCAGCGCCAACGTCTCCGGCTATGCGACCGGCGGCTTCACGAGTGGCCCGTCCATCGCGGGCGAGGATCCGCGCTATCCGACCGAGGCGGTCATCAGCTTCAACCCTGCGTACCGCTCGCAAAACCTGTCCTACTGGGCCGAGGCTGGCCGGATGCTGGGCGCATCCAGCGAGGCCGACTACGAGCCCATCAGCAACGGATCGGGCACGGCTGTGGTCTATGACCTGAGCGGCCTGTCCTTCTCACCTCAGATCAAGGTCGAGGGCGACACCGACGAGGACACCCTGATCCGAAAGCTCCGCGACCTCGAGCCGGAGTTCATCGACTTCATCCTCGAGGCACTCAGCAGAAGGGAGGGCGGCACCTATGTCACAGCAGACAGTCGGCTTTATTGATTATGTGGCGCAGGGCGGCGACACCTTCGACAGCATCGCGCTCGTCGCCTATAACGAGGAGCGCATGGCGAGCACCATCATCGAGGCCAACCCCGACCTCAGCGACGTGCTGATCTTCGAGGGCGGCGAGGCTGTGCGGATCCCGATCGTCGAGACCGTGGAGACGCCGGAGACCCTGCCGCCGTGGAGGAGGTGACGCCGTGAAGATCCTATACGAAGGCGTCGACATCTACCCGGACGTCAGCGTCCACCGCTGCTATCACGATATGTACGCCGAAAAGCAGAGCGACGAGCTGCTTCTCAAACTCAACGACACCCGCGAGCTGTGGGACTCGTGGAACCCCAAGAAGGGCGACACCATCGCCATCGAGGACGGCGCTGCCAAGACGGGCAAAATGTTCGTCGAGAGCGTCGTCCCCGAGTCCGGCATCATCACCCTGCGGGCCTATTCCGTCCCGCAGTCTGCGAAGGATAAGCGGAGCAAGTCATGGGAAAAGGTCAAGTTCCTGCAACTGGCTCAGGAGATTGCCGGCCGCCACGGCCTGACGCTCGAGACCTACGGGATCACCGACCAGACCTACGACTACGTCGAGCAGAACAACCTCGCAGACTTCGCATTTTTTCAAAACCGCTGCACCCTCGAGGGCGCGGCGTTTCTGGTGTATGACGGCAAGCTGGTCGTCTACGACGAGACGTACATGGAAAGTCAGCAGCCCGTCGACACCATCACCATCACCCCGGCCAATGACTTCGAGTACCGCGACGAGGGCACCAACGCCTACGGCTCGGCCGAAGCCGTCAACGGCGGTCTGACCGGCACCTTCGCAGCCCCGAACGGCGGCGACAAGGTGCTGCGCCGGATCCTACCCTTCCGCATGACTGACCAGAGCGAGGCCGACCGCTTCGCCAAGGGCCTCCTCCGGGACGCCAACAAAAACGCGACCGTCGGCACCCTCTGGACGGGCTCGCTGCTGCGAGACTATGCGGCGGGCTCTGTGGTCACGCTGGCGACCGAGGGCGTTAAGTCGTGGGACGGCACGGCCTTCATCAGCCGGATCCGGCACGACTACGTCAAGACGCGGAGCAAGCTATACCTCCGCAAGCCACTGGAGGGATATTGATGAACAGCAACAACCAAATGATCCAGAAGGGCAAGATCTCCAGCGTGGAGGGAAAGGCCGACAGGAACGGCGACAAAACCACGGCCAGAGTGCTCCCGAGCACCGCCGACAGCATGGTCACACGGCCGCTGACGATCCCGTGGTATCTGCGCGGAGAGATGGGAAACCTGACCCCCGGCACAGAAGTCGCCTATGCTATGTTCGAGGACGGCACCGGCATCATCCTCTCCCGCATGGACGGAGAGTGGGACGGTATCGTCCCGGGCGACATCACCGTCAAGAAGGGCGCGCTCACGATGCAGGACAAGGGCATCAGCGTCCCGTCGGCAGACGTGACCGCCACGGGCATCAGCCTGACCGGCCACACCCACACCGACAGCATGGGAGGCGGCACTTCTGGCCCGCAGTAAGGAGGGATAGACATGGCCGTCATGGCATCATGGAACGGCAAGACGTGGGGCGTCTCCAGCCAGAGGATCGCCGCCCTGAATGGCGTCTCCTCCAGCGTCGAGCTCGACACGGAAAACAGCGACGACAAGGCCGGATCCCCGGCCACCAAGACCAAGGCGCTCAAGCTGCAAAGCATGAGCTTCGACTTCGATCTGGCGTCTGCTGTGGGCGGCGACGCCCGGGGAGAGTTCGAGTCGTGGACGTCGCTGGTCGGGCAGTACGCCCCCTTCTATCTGGCCGGCCGGCGCTTCGGCCCGGCCAATCTTCAGCTCACCGGCGTCAGCCTCTCAGACACCACACTCGACAACCTCGGCCGGATCCTGAAGGGCAAGATCACGATCAACCTGACGGAATACGCCGAGGAGGCCAGCAGCAAGAAGGCCGGCGCAGGCGGATCGAGCAAAAGCTCGTCCGCGGCCGGCGTCTCGTCCTCTGGCGGCGTCGGCCGGCGTCTGAGCGCCGTCACCGTCGGAGCATCCAGCAGCGACAAGGCTGCGAAGAAACCCAACAACGCACAGCTCAAGTAAAGCGAGGTGATCCCATGAAAGCATCCGGCAACGGAGCGCCCGAGATCTGTGTGCAGAACCTCCTCAAGACCATCCGCGGGGAGGTGCCCTATGAGCGTATCAAGGGGATCGACCGCACGCTGATCGACAAGCCGAGCGAAACCGCTGCGACCGATCTGGCCGCCGACGTGGAGTTCCTCGTGGAAACCTACGAGCCCCGCGTGCAGCTCAGTGACTCCGACCTGAAGGCTCTGACCGCTCAGGCCGGCGACTTCGAGCTGCGGGCCAGCATCGACAACATCACATGAAGGAGGTGAACAGCGTGAGCGACGCGACAAACACCTACGGCGAGGACATCAAACTCACCACAACAGACGCGAGCACCCTATACAAGACCATCATCACCGAGCTCGAAAAGGGCGCCGGCGAGCCGCTCTACCCGGGCGACGAGCGCCGGATCTTCGGCGAGGCTCTCGTGCCCGTGTTCGTTGCCCTCTACAACAGCCTCAACGACGTCGGCCGGCAGACGCTCCTCCGCTATGCGAGGGGCGAGGTGCTGGACGCCATCGGCGAGCGACAGGACGTGAAACGACTGGAAGGCACACCGGCCAAGACGACCATGCGCTTCTCTGTCTCCACGCCGCAGGAGAAAAACATCATCATTCCGAAGTGGACGAAGGTGACGCCGGACAGCGAAAACTATTTTGCAACCGACGAGATCGCTGTGCTGCAAGCTGGCGCCTACTCTGTGGAGGTGCCGACCTCGGCCGTGAGCAACGGCACGAAGTTCAACGGCTACGCAGCCGGCACGATCACCACCATCGTCGACCTGATCCCCTACATCGAGTCCGTCACCAATCTGACCGAAACGGCCGGAGGCGATGACGGCGAGCCCTACACCGCCGAAGGCGACAACCGCCTCCGCGAGCGGATCCGTCTGGCGCCCGCCAAGAGATCCACCGCGGGCCCTGAACAGGCTTATATCTACTGGGTAATGACGGCAGACAGCTCCATCGTGGACGCGAGGGCCGTCAGCGAGAAGGAAACCGTCAGCGAGACCCTCACGGTCTACGACGGCAAAGCCTTCAAGGGCGGCGGCACACTTCTGACCGACACCCTCGTCGTGAAGGCCCACGGGCAGAGCGCGGCGGCGGTCAAGGACACGGACTACACCGTCGACTACACCGACGGCCTGCTGACCATCACGCTCAAGGGCAGCCTCTCGGCCACCGAGAGCGTCGACATCATCATCACCCGCACGCTGGAGGGCTGCGTCAAGATCGTGCCCCTGCTGGAAGGCGGCGGGATCCCCGACGCTGCCATGCTGACGAAGGTGCTGGACGTGGTCAACGCCAAGGACATCCGGCCGCTCACTGACAAGGTGAGTGCCGTGCCCCCGGAGGTCGAGACCTACGACATCGAGATCGTGTACTACACCACGCCGAAGAACGAGGCCGAGGTGATCGCCAACGTCGAAGGCACCGGCGGCGCGATCGACCGCTACAACGAGTGGCAAGTCGCAGCCCTCGGCCGGGACATCAACCCCGACCAGCTCCGCAAGCGGATCCTCTCGCCTTCGTGGGGCGAGAACCTGACCGGCGCCTTCCGCGTGGACGTCGTCAAGCCGACCTACAAGGCCCTCGACGACACGCAAGTCGCCAAGTTCAGCGGCCACCTGACTGTCAGCCACAAGGTCGAGAGTGAGGTGGTGTAAATGCGGCTCAATGAGACCGAGATGGTCAAGCTGCTGCCTGCGTGGATGCAGGAGGACGGCAGCGACAAGGGCCTCGCCACCGGCTGCGACATCATCAGCCGCGACGCCTATGCGCGCCTGAAGCTCCTGAGCAGGTGGGACAAGATCGACCAGCTCAGCGACGCAGAGCTCGACGAAATGGCGTGGGAGCTGAACATCCAGTGGTATGACAGCACCGCGCCCATCGCAGTCAAGCGGGCCGTCATCCGCAGCAGCGACCGCGTCTACGCGAAACTCGGCACCCCATACGCTGTGGAGCAGATCGTGGCCGACTACTTCGGCACCGGCGAGGTCAGGGAGTGGTATCAGTACGGCGGGCAGCCGCATCACTTCAAGGTGCTGAGCGACAACCCGAGCCTCGTCAACAGCAACCTCGACCTGTTCCTGAAGCTGCTGCGGACGGTCAAGCGCCGCAGCTCGTGGCTCGACGCGATCCTGATCTGCCTGACTGGCGAAATGTTCCTCTATTCCGGCATGGCCGTCAGGGATCACACCAAAGAGGTGCACGTCATGGGCAGCGACGAGATCCACATCTACCACGCGGCCGTCGTCCACGACAACAACCGCGAGACCGTCAGCATCGGCACCGACGCGGCGGTCATCTCAGACTAAGGAAAGGAGATAGACATGGCTGCATTTATCAACAACGACATCACCACCGCCGGCCTGATCGTTCTGGCGAAGGGCGTGGCCGGCCAGAAGATCAACTACACCAAGATCGTCCTCGGCGATGGCTACCTCGAGGAGGGCCAGACGCCCCGCACCCTCACCGGCGTGGTCAGCCCGAAGGCGACCGTCGACATCACGAAGCTGAAGATCAACGGCGACGGCACCGTGGCCGTCGGCGGCATCTTCACCAACGGCGACGAGACCGATGGCTTCTACTACCGCGAGCTCGGCCTTTATGCCGAAGATCCCGATCCAGAGGTCGGCGAGGTGCTGTACTGCTACGGCAACTGCGGCGATCTGGCCGAGTGGATCCCACCCTCCGGCGGCGCCACCATCGTCGAGAAAACCATCGACATCGTCACCGCGATCGGCACGGCCACCAACGTGACCGCCTACATCCCCGCCGACGCCTACGCCACCAAAGAGGACTACGAGACCTACAAGGCCATCGCCCTCGGCGCGCAGGCTACGGCCGAGGAGGCTCTGGCACTCGCCCGGCAGGCCATCGCAATCGCGCAGGCTGCCGAGGCATCGGCCAACGACCTGAGCAACGCGGTCGGCCAGAACACCAGCAAGATCGCAACGCTGTGGGACGCCGTTTTCAGCGACATCACAAGCAACCCGTTCCAGATCACATTCGCAGACTTAACAGGCATCACGCTGAAGTCTGGCGTCTGGAACGCTTCACTTCAAAGGATCGAGTGCTGATGGGAAACTGCTACAACTACACCCCGATCCCACCAGCCGAAGCCTCCTGCATCATCGCGCACCTGTTCGTCGAGCTGGCCCTGCCCTGCTCCTGCTGCAAGCGGGAGGACGGCGTCATCGTCATTCAGGGCAAGACCTACGACGGCAGCAGCGCCCGCGTCACAATCAAAGGCGAGGAGGTGAGATACTACGGCAAGCAACGGACACTCGCGGCCATACGAGCGGGCCAATGTAGGCCGCCCGCCCTTCGGCCGTGACAAACTGCCCGAGATGCAGGTCATCACGGACGCCAAGGAGCTCGAGAAACACACCTACATCAAGACCAGAAACCCGGCCGTTTTCCCGAAGAAGGAGCGGCTCGGTCTGGCACAGAGGATGATGAACGAGGCCAGCGACCTCGTCGCCGATCTGATGGAGGCCAACGATCTGCTCCTGACGGATCCCGAGGAGCGTGAGCTCAGGTATCGCGCGCAGCGGTCGGCGCTTCGCAACTGCCGAAAGCTGATCCACCACATCGAGCTCGCGCATGAGATCCTCAGCGGCTTCAGCGATGACGCCTTTGCATACTGGGCGAAGATGGCGGCCGGCGTGAAGAACCAGACCGCCAAATGGTACAAAACGGATAAAGAGAGGGCTGCCAAGCTGGACGCGCAGAAGCGTCACCAGTGAGGCAGCCCTCGGGGTATGCCTTGTTTTTTCGTGCCGGCTCGGCCAACAACGCCCGCAACGTCAACACCGATGGCACTCTGAACAGGAACAACGCCTACAACGGCAACAACGGCCTGCGCCCCGCTTCGATGGATCGCCCGACTTATTAACCGCCCGGAGACGGACGGCGAACACTGTGCCCCATCATCCAAGGAAGGCATATCCCTCCCGCAGCCGCGGCCGTCTGACCGGCCCGGTCATGGGTAAACACAAGACCGCCGATGCCCCCGGCGGCGCACGCAAAGCGTGGCCGGAGCTATACACGGCGGGGAGACTTTTCAATGGAGAATATCGTAAACAGCACCATCGCGCTCTACAAAGCATACCGCAAAACCCGCTGCGGAAAACGCGACAACCCGACCGCCATGCGCTACCGCATGGCGGCCATCGAGCGCACCGTCGCCCTCTCTGAGAGGCTCCAGCGGCGCGACTATTCCTTCGGGCCCTACTACCCCTTCAAGGTGTACGAGCCCAAGGAGCGGCTCGTCCTCGCCATCGACTTCGAGGGCAAAGTCGTCCAGCACTCGCTCTGCGACAACGTCCTCGAGCCGGCGTTCTCCCGGCGCTTCATCCGGGACAACTACGCCGGCCAGATCGGCAAAGGCACCCACGACGGCCTCGACCGTCTGACTGCGGCCATGCGCCACTATTTCTTCAGCCGAAAGGCAGCAGACGAAGCAGCCCGCAAGGCTGCCGGCCTGCCGCCCCGGTCGATGAACGAGTGGGACTACGCCGACGGCTGGGTACTGAAGGGCGATTTTTCAAAGTTCTTTTACACCCTGCTCCATTCCTACTGTTACGAAACGGCCCGCCGGGCCCTGAAGTGGCTGAAGGATCCCGAGCTGATCGACTTCGCTGAGTGGCTGCTGTGGCTCATAATCGACAGCACGCCAGACCCCGGCATCCCGATCGGCAACCAGTCGAGCCAACTGCTCGCGCTGCTCTATCTGGACGCCTTCGACCACTGGCTGAGGGATGACCGCGGCCTCGTATATGGCAGGTACATGGACGACTTCTACATCATCCACAGCGACAAGCTGCTGCTCCGGCAGATACTCAAGGAGATCGAGGCGTACATCAAGCCGCTCGGCCTTCGGCTGAACGGCAAGACGCAGATCCTCCCGCTGAAGAACGGCATCGACTTCCTCGGTTTTCACACCTACCTCACGCAGACCGGCAAGGTCGTGAGGAAAGTGCGAGCCAAGAGCATCGACAACATGAAGCGCAAGATCCGCAAGTTCCGCGGGCTGGTGGACTCCGGCAAGATGACACTCGACAGCGTCGTGCAATCCTACGCGAGCTGGACGGGCCACATCTCACACGGCAACACCTACCACCTGCGGCAGAACATGGACGCCTATTTCTTCAGCTATTTCCCGGAGCTCAAACCATCACCGAAAGGAGACACAACTCATGGCCCAAAAACTGAGCAACCTCGCAAACAAGTCGAAGGTCAAGTTCGGCAGCCTGTACGGCAGCCCGATCGTCTGGATCGTGGCCGATAAGAACCACGCAGGCTACCCCTCCAACAGCGTCACGCTCGTGACCAACCAGATCATCAAGATGCTGTGCTTCGACGCAACAGAACCGAGTAACGGCAACAGCGACCGCCGCGGCTACGGCAACAACCGCTACATCTACTCGAACCTGCGCCAGTGGCTCAACAGCCCCGCGGCTGCCGGCCAGTGGTACACCGCACAGCACTCCGCAGACCAGACGCCGGACTCCTCCCACGTCTGGAACGGCGTCAACCCGTACAGTGGCCTCGCCGGTTTTCTGAACGCCTTCACCGCCAACGAGCGGGCGGCTCTGCTGAACACCACCATCACGGTCGGCAAGAGCCCCACAGACGGCGGCGGGACGGAGACCTGCACGGACAAGATCTTCCCCCTGTCCTGCACTGAGGTCGGCCTGAGCGGCGACCACGTCTGCGGCAGCAAGCTGGCGATCTTCAGCGACAACAACAGCCGCATCGCCACCGTGACGGCCTCCTGCGTCGCCAATTCCAACTATTCCAGCAACCCGGGCTCTGGTGCCGCGTGGTACTACTGGCTGCGGGACGCCTATGCCGGCTCGGCCTACTTCGCCCGCGTCCTCTCCGATGGCACTCTGGACAGGTACGTCGCCTGCCGCGGCAGCCTCGGCCTGCGCCCCGCTTGTAATCTGTCCTCTGATCTCCTGATCTCCGACTCCGTCGACTCGGATGGATGCTATACAGTGATCTACAATCAGGCGCCCACAGCGCCGTCGTCTATCACTGTCCCGAGCGAAGTGCTCGGCGGCGAGAACCTGAGCATCTCGTGGGCGGCCTCCACCGACCCCGACGGCAACCTCTCCGGCTACGTTCTGGAGCGCAAGGTCGGGAGCGGCACATGGGCGCAGATCTACAAGGGATCCTCGCGCAGCTACACCGACGCCATCACCTACGGATGGACGAGCGTGCAGTACCGCGTCAAGGCATACGACGCCGCCGGCGCGGAGAGCGCATACACCACCAGCGTCACCCGCACCGTCACCAATAACCGGCCGCCCGTCATCAGCGGCACAGACAGCGCCCTCGGCAGCTTCAGCACGGCGGCCCCGTCCTACGAGTACACCGTCACCGACGCCGACGGCCATCAGGTCGACGTCGTCGAGACGCTGGACGGCGTGACGCTGCGCAGCTACACCGTGACCCTCGGCCAGACCAACACGCTGACGATCGGCTCCGAGGCGTGGCTGAAGGTCGTGAACGGCAGCCACACCCTGAAGATCGTGGCGACCGACGCCAAGGACGCCAGAGTCACCCGCACGCTGACCTTCACCAAGGCCGTCACGTCCGTCGAGTTCGAGCAGACCCTCGCTATGGAGGCCGACGCCATGCCGACCAAGGCCCTCGTCAACATTCAGGGCAATTTCCCGGCCGGCTGCACGCTTCAGGTCTGGATCTGCAACAACGGCAACGACGCGAGCCCGACGTGGGAGGACATCACGCAGAAGGTCAGAGCCGGCCAGAAGCACTACTTCACAAACAAGACCAAGACGGCCGCAGCGTGGGGCGTCAAGGTTAAGGCCAAGCTGCTCCGCGGCTCTGCTACGGAGACCTGCTACATCCAGTCGATCGGAGGTAACTTTGCATGATTAAGCACAGAGCTGACAGCATCAAAGAGCTGAACGAGAAACAGGCCGCAGAGGCCAAGAAGGACAAAACCATCGCCGAGCAGGCTGACACCATCGAGCTGCTGAAAGGCTGCATCATGGAGCTGGCCGACGTGGTCTACGGCGACGGAGGGGAGGTAACAGCATGAGCAAGATCGTCGAGCTGTACGTCAAGGAGCTGACCCGCGAAGGCTCCACCATGACCATCAACGACGTCCCGAAGAAGCTGCGCAAGCAGGTCGAGGACGCCATCGCTGCCATCGAGGCAGCCGCAAACGCTGGCACCGCGAAGGAAGGGGCGAGCGAATGATCGCCCGGGCCCTCGCGTGGCTATTATTAAAAATTGCAGGAAAGGAGGAGCGTGAAATGCTGGTACGTCTTTTTGCAGGCGAGATCATCATGGGCCGCATCACCGAGGACGACGTCCCCGCGAAGCTGAAGGCCCGCGTGCACAAGTATCTCGTCGACATGGGCTACTTCGACGACGTCGAGGAATAAGCCCAACAACAAGGAGGGCCGCGTCCTGCGGCCCTCCGGCTTTTATGAGGTGACACAATGATCGAAATCAACATCGGCGCGCTCGTCGTCCTTTTGGGGATCCCGACGGCCGCGACCGGCTTCTGCTTCTGGATGCTCGAGCACAGGATCCAGAAGCGCGAGAAGCAAAAGGAGGCCGAGGAGGCCAAACGGCAGAAAGAGGCAGCGGCCCGAGAGCGTGCCCGTGAAGATCTCCAGATCATCACCATTCAGGGCACGTCGGCAGCCATCGCCCTCGGCGAGGCGACGGCCCGGGCCGTGCAGCGCATCCCTGACGCGCATTGTAACGGGGATATGCACGCGGCCCTCGACTACGCTGCCAAAATCAAACACGCGCAGAAGGACTTCCTCACCAGTCAGGGGATCCACGCGATCATCGACTAAGGAGGTGAGCAGCATGGCCGCAAAGAAGCGCCGGCGCAAGCGTAAAAAGAAAATCGAGGCGAGCAAAAAGCTCGCATACTGGGCGGCCAGCGTGGCAACGCTCAGCGCAGCCAGCTCTCTGCTGCTCTCTGCCTTCGGGCGCGACCCGGTCGGCGAGCTGACCGGCACCATCTTCACCGCCTGCGTCGGCTATCTAATCACATACGCCGGCAAGAGCCTCGGCGAGAAAATCAGCCGAAACCGCCACGGGCTCGACGCCGACGGCAACCCGCTCCCGGATCCGTCCGGGGACACTCTCAACAATGAGGAGGCAAAAGGATGAACACTATCGACATCACACCCATCGTCAACGCAGCCCTCGCCCTGATCGGCGCCGGCGTCAGCGTTTTCCTGATCCCGTGGCTGAAGAAGCAGACCACCGAGGCACAGCGCAAGGAGCTGACCGCGTGGGTAAAGATCGGCGTCGCTGCCGCTGAGCAGCTCTACGTCGGACAGGGCCGCGGCGAGGAGAAGAAGCAGTACGTCCTCGACTTCCTGAAGCAGAAGGGCTTCAAGGTCGACGAGGAAAGCGTCGTCAACGCGATCGAGGCAATCGTCAAACAGCTCAACACTGAGGGCCTGACCATCGAATAACGGAGAGGGCGGGCTCCGGCCCGCCCTTTTCTTGCTTGTAAAGGAGGCAAACCCATGAAAAACCAGAACACCGACGACATCAAGCTGAAGCCCGGCGAGACCGTCACAGACGAGACTCTCGACGAGCTGACCGGCGGGAAAGGAGACGACAATGAGTAACAGCCCTCTGGTGGTCTACACCAAGCTCAGCCCGAACCACTCGGGCAAGCGCACCAAGAAGATCGACACCATCACGATCCACTGTATGGCCGGCAACTGCTCCGTCGAAACCTGCGGCAACCTGTTCGCCAACTCTGCGCGGCAGGCGTCCAGCAACTACGGCATCGGCACCGACGGCCGGATCGCCCTGTACGTCGACGAGGCAAACCGCTCGTGGTGCACCTCGTCCAACGCCAACGACCAGCGGGCCGTCACCATCGAAGTCGCCAACAACGGCGGCGCGCCCGACTGGCCCGTCTCCGCGAAGGCATACGCCGCGCTGCTGGATCTCGTGACCGACATCTGCAAGCGCAACGGCATCAAGCGCCTCGTCTGGTCGACCAGCAAAAACGACCGCGTGAACCACCTGAACGGCTGCAACATGACCGTGCACAGGGACTACGCGAATAAGAGCTGCCCGGGCGACTACCTCTACAACCGCCACGGCCAGATCGCGGTCGAGGTCAACAAGCGCCTCGGCATCACGGACGCAGGCGGCAGCACCGGCGGCCAGACCTCCGGCAACACCGAGACCGGTCTGAAGGTCGGCGACGTGGTCGACTTCAAGGGCACGCAGCACTACACCAGCGCAGCGGCTAAGGACGCCAAGACCTGCAAGCCCGGCAAGGCCACCATCACGGCCGTCGCGGCCGGCAAGGCGCACCCGTACCACCTGAAGGCAATCAGCGGCGGCGGCTCCACCGTTTACGGCTGGGTAAACGCTGCGGACATCTCGACCGGCAGCACCGGCACGGCAACGAGCTACCGCGTGCGGACGACGGCCGACGTGCTGAACATCCGCAAGGGCCCCGGCACCAACTACGGCGTCGCCGGCCAGATCAAGGGCAAGGGCATCTACACCATCGTCGCCGAAGCCGCAGGCCCCGGCGCGACCAAGTGGGGCAAGCTCAAGAGCGGCGCGGGCTGGATCTCTCTGGACTACGTCACGAAACTCTAAAACCGCATAGAAAAGCAGAAACCCGCCCGGAGATCCCGGGCGGGCTTTTCTGTTATGTGGGGCTTTACTCCTCGACGTCAGGATCCGGCGCTTCACCGGCAGCGGCGAGCTCGGCCTCTGTGGGCTGGAACCGCAGCACACGGCCCTCGGAGTCATAGAAACCGCCGAGCAGGATGGTGAAAATATCGACCAGCCAGCCGATCCCGCAGGCCCCGGCCGTCAGCAGCCAGATGACGCCTGTGCCGGTTTTCCCGACATAGAACCGATGGACGCCGAAGAAGCCGAGGAAGATGCACAGCAGCAGCGCCACCGTCTTGCTTTTCGGCGACGTCGGCCGCTGCGCTGCGGGGATGCTGACCGCGCCCTGCTGCGCGCCAGACTTCCCGCCGGAGCTCGTCGTATATGACAGGCCCGTCCCGGGGATCCCGACGGTCGTGTGGCTTTTCCCCGTCGTGCTGACCGTGTGCTTCAGACCCTTCGGGCCGAAGCTGATGCTCGCGCTCTTTTTGTTCAGGTTTACCCGGACACCCGGGGCCACCTTAAAGCTGCGTCTAAACCTTGTACCCATGCTTTTCCCTCCTATGTGCGCTTTTTAGCGTTTAGTCATCTTTGGCATAATATTACCACGCCAAAACTGGTAAAGTCAATATTGCATAGTCATCTTTAGCATAAAGGGAGGCGAGGGCTGCGAAAATATACAAACCAGACGGCAGGTGCAACATCTCCGGGGAGAGAGTCAGGGAGGAGCGGCTGCGGGCAAACCTGTCACAGGAACAGCTCGCCTACAAGCTCCAGATCATCGGGCTGGACGTCACGCAGAAGGTCATCAGCAGGATCGAGAACGGCAGCCGAGTCGTCGCTGACTACGAGCTGGACTATCTGGCGACCGCTCTCGGCACCACCATCAACCACCTGCTCGGGAAAGAATGAGAAAACCGCACGGCAGCGACGCCGTGCGGCTTTTTTTGTGGAAAAACGCGGGAAAATGTTGAAAATCTGCCGAATTATGCTTGACATTATAGAGCAAATGCTCTATAATATAATCACAGGCAAGGGATAGCCGAGTACAGAAAGAAAGGAGAGCAAAACCGCGGAAAGGAGGCAAAGCCGTGGATGCTGAGCAGATGAAAAAACTGCTCAAGCTGCTGGAACAGGCTCTAAAGTGTGAACAGGTTGCCACCATTACGATCACAATAAAGCCGAACCAAAAGCCCAAGCAGTAAGGTCGAAGGACGGCGGGAAAAATCCCGCCCGCCGTTCCTTTTCATTATAACCACGAAACCACGGCAAAGTCAAGCGGGAGGAACAACATGGACATCTCGATCAAAGTGACCTACAAAAGCGAGGGGCTGCAAAAGCTCCGCAAGGCTGCCGGCCTGTCTCAGTCTCAGCTCGCCGATCTGGCCGGGATCAAGGTGCAGGTGCTCCAGCAGTACGAGCGCGGCGCCCGGGACATCAACGGCGCGAAGCTGCCGACGCTGCTGAAGATCTGCAACGCGCTGGAGTGCAGGCTGGCTGACATCATCACAGACGAGGAGACGCTCGAGCTCCTGAAAAAGTACGAGGAACACTGACACACAGAAGGGGCGGCCGGCGGGCCGCCCCTTTTCTTTTATCACGGAGGGGAACACAATGGGACAGCACTGGAGCCATCTGACGCCGACCAAGCGCATCCAGCTCGACGCCTTCATCCGCGCAGGAATGAAGCCGACAGACATCGCCAAAGAGCTCGGCGTCCATCATACGACCATCTACCGGGAGCTGAAGCGGTGCACCTATGAGCACCTCAACAGCGACTACACCACCGAGACCAGATACAACCCCGAAGGCGCACAGGCCCGCTATGAGGCCAACCTCCGCGCCAAGGGACCGGAGCTGAAGATCGGCAACGACTACGAGCTGGCCGACTACCTGATCGCCAAGATCCGCGACGAGAAGTACAGCCCGGAGGCTGCGATCGGCGAGGCTGAGGTCAAGGGCTGGCCCTTCAAGACCCACATCTGCGCGAGCACCGCCTACAACTACATCCGCGGCGAGATCTTCGGCGACGAGCTGACCGTCTCCATGCTGCCGCAGCACGGCAAGCGCCACCAGCCGGAGCGCCCGGCCGGATCCATGCCCCGCAAGCCCGCCGGCCGGAGTATCGAGGATCGCCCTGAGCACATCAACGACCGCAGCACCTTCGGTCACTGGGAGATGGACAGCGTCGAAAGCTGCCAAGGCGTCAGCAACACCTACATCGTGATGACCGAGCGGAAAACGCGCTGGGAGCTCATTATACCGTCGCCGGACAAGACGGCCGCCAGCGTCGTCGCTGCGATTGACGGGCTCGAGGCCAAGTACGGCGACCTGTTCCTGAAGGTATTCAGATCCATCACCTGCGACAATGGCTGCGAGTTTGCCGACGCCGCCGGGATCGAACGAAGCGCCAGCGGCAAGGGCACCCGCACCGAGGTCTACTACTGCCACCCCTACCGACCGAGCGAGCGCGGATCCAATGAGAACCAGAACGGCCTCATACGTCGGCACCTGCCGAAGGGCACCGACCTGAGCACGGTCTCCTACGAGGAGACCAAGCGGATCGAGGACTGGCTGAACAACTATCCCCGCAAAATGTTCGGTTATCTGTGCTCCGAGCAGCTTTTCCGGGAAGAAATCGCCCTCATTCTGGCCTCATAAAAATATTTTTGCTTTTTTGTGCATTTACTCTTGACAAACGGCCTGTGCATTGCTGACCATACGCTACAGGTATGTGCAGAAATGCGGGTGAAGTTGCGTTGCGAGGGGATTTAAACTTGAGAATGCATCTCTTAAAATTTCCATAGCGAGGATGACTCTAGGGAAGAACAATCAAATGTCCAACTCGGCCTGAGAAGAAGCAACACGGCAGGCGGCGGTGCCCTTCAAGCCAGAAGTACCATTGGTAAAGTTGGCATAATAAGTGTCCGCTATCCAGGGCTTGGTGGCGTGTACGTTGGTTGCAGTGTGAGGAGCAATTTTAATGGCGGACCCAACGGCGTCAAGTCCGGTGGGAGAGCCTCTTGTAATGGAAAATACGGTGTTGGTGCTGCTCTGGTTGTTGATCCATACTTTGGCCCAAGGATAGTTGTCCGTAACCTCAAAGTCTCGGCTGAGAGAAGTGCCAGACAAGTCGATATTCCAGCGTCCCGTACTGGCCAGAGGCACAGGACCAGATACGGCCTGGTCAAACTCGTCCGCAGAGACGATTTCAACCACAAGGTCGCCAACATAAAACACATCGCCCGGCTGGCCCTGAATGAGAACTTCGTCAGAGGTCATTCCTTCGGAAGCAGGTTCCCTCTCAGAAAGTGTGTGAGACCACGTTGCAAAAGCGGGGATAGACAGGGTGAAACAGAGGGCAAGGCCCAGAGCCATAGTCAGTAGCTTTTTCATCTTTGTGTCCTCCTTAAAATGATGATGAATCGCTTATGCGGTTTTTTCTGCGGTAGTGATAGTCATGGTCTCAGATTGTTTCCCAGACCATACCGTTACGGTTGCAACGGCGCGGTAGGTCGTGCCTTCTCTCTATCGTTCACACATAGTAACGAATAGGAAAGGGAATTGGGGACACTTAATCAGAAAGAATTTTTATTTCGGTGACGATATGCTTTAGTTCGTCCATAGGGAGTGTGCCAGAGAGCGTAAAAAATGAGCCGCTTTCTGTCCAGAGAATCGTTCTATCTGAACCTTTTTCACAAACTGTTGCTTGAAGGTCCCTCATTTGAAAAGTTTCTACAGTGGCGTTTTCAATGTCCAGTCCGTATATCCCAGCAGTCTCATCATCAACAATCGTCTGACACAATGTAAATTCATCACCAGAATGATTTTCATATTGTACTGTGAAAGAAATAGGAGTTTCTGTTTTTATTTTTTCTGAAAATCCATCAGGGAGATAACCAAAGTTAAGTTGTCCAGGAGAAGAGACCGGAGTATTGTTTCCGGTATAGGAGTAGTGTACCATCCCAATATGTTCGACAATTTGAGTGACGACACGAATAAAAGCAGAGCGGAATGTTTCAGAAAGAGCAAGTGCGCCGACGGTGAGACTGAGAACGACCAAGATAGCGGCCACTGCGCACCGTAGTGCTTTATGGACAGAGAGGTGTGGGTTCCTTTTTTGTGTTGCCAACATGTGGGCCATGCGCCGCTCAAAGTCAGGGGAAAATTTATGCTGTGGTAGGTCCTGCTTCTGTGGAAGTGCAGACAGCCAGATACGCTGGGCCTCGGATGCGGCGCAGGACAATTCTTTGTCTGTTAACTTCATAGATTGGCCCCCTCTTCTGTCAGCAATGTTTCTAGCTTTTTCTTTGCACGTTGTATCAGTTTTTTTACATTGGCCTGGCTAAGAGATAAGATGTCTGCAATTTCGTTCACAGAGTAACCTTGAGCATATTTTAGCAGTAGGATTTCACGATAATGCCCTGGCAGAGTGGCGATTGCTTTTGCTAGGGTATCGGTGCTTTCAATGGCTTCTATTTCGGAACGGGCAGGAACACCAAGATACACCTCGTCAAAAGGGACAGAAGTGTGCCGTTGCCGGTGACGGTATAGGTCAATAGCAGTCCGTTCGGTAATCGTAACGACTAGGGCACGTGTTTGTGGGCAGGTTGGAATTGAAATTTTATTCAATATGTGAATGATTTTCAAAAAAGAATCATGAACAACATCTTCGGAATCTTTCTCGTCTCCGAGAATTTTGTTGGCTGTATAGTACATCAAATCACGGTAGGCATAATAGATCGTCTCGAATTTTGATTGATTTTCTGCGCTGTCGATTATTGCTAAATAAATCAGCAAATGTGCCACGCCTCCTGCTTTCTATGATGGAATATCCTGCAGCCAAAACGTATTGCGGATATCTGGCTGCGGGATGAATCGATTGTTACTTCTTCTCCATATGCGCCGCGGCGGATTTCATCATCAGGCGCTTGGTGCCC